>Ga0163144_10001557_pt1 | contig 53744 bp, 57 predicted proteins | sample OliLak19BULKMAT1_FD_123175 | JGI IMG/M metagenome (GOLD analysis project Ga0163144, IMG submission 123175) | Freshwater microbial mat bacterial communities from Lake Vanda, McMurdo Dry Valleys, Antarctica - Oligotrophic Lake LV.19.BULKMAT1 | ecosystem: Environmental > Aquatic > Freshwater >... | reverse complement strand
TCGGCGCGCCGGATCAGACGGATACTGATCAGCGGCATGTTCTCTTCTCGACGATCCCGCAGCTTAGCCAGACGACATGCCGCGTGCGCCGATTCTTCGGCTACACTCCGGCGCAGTCCGGTCGGACCGGGCCATCAGGGGGCAATCCAATGCGTCGCTCGACATCGCGTGCCGTGGTCGCGGGCGTTCTCCTGTTGGCCGGATCCAATCTCGCTCCGGCCGACGATCTGACGGCGCTCAACGACGCCGCGCGCGCCGTCTACGGCAAGGGCCGCGCCGCGCTGCTCGCGGCGGCCGATCCGGTGATCATCGTCGCCTTCGACGATCTCATCCTGCATCACGACAAGCGGCGCATCAGCGCCGGCTTCACCCCACCGGTCTATCACCGGCTGAAGGAACTCGCGCATCTGCCGCTGGGGATTTTCGGGGCGCTGGCGCCCATCGCGACCGGCGCCGTGGCCGACAGCAACTGGCGCGAGGACCTCGCGATGCTCGAGGCGGCGGCGGTGGCGGCGCAGGACGAAGTCGATGCGATCGCTGCGACGCCGGCTACCAAGGCCATCGCGCAGAAGCTGCTCGAGGCGTCGCTCGCCTTCATACGCACGCGTCGGATGGCCAATGCGGCGCCCGACTGGGCCACGCTTGCGTCCTTCTCGGCGTCGATCGCGCCCTGGATCCTCGCCATGACGACGGAATCCGCGAATGCGCAGATCGATGGCTTGCACGCGCTCGTGCAGCGCTGGAAGGCGGAGCTGGGCGCCGAAGCCTGGTCGAAGCTGCATGTCCTCGTGCTCGGCCCGAAGACGCCGCGGGTCGATCATCTCGCCTATCAGTATTTCGTCGCAGCGCTGGGCCAGGGCTCCGCGGAGACGCGCGTGATCTACACCGAAAGCATCTATGACGAGAATGCGGCGCTGGCGCTGCTTGGCGTCCTGCTCATCGATCGCCAGGTCGGCGCCGCCTTCTTCGGCGAGTCCGGCCGCATGGAGCGCGACCTTCTCGGTGACGCAGCGAAGGTCAAGCTGCTCCAGCTCTTCGGCAAGCTCGGCGCCGATTGAGCGCGCTCACAGCGTCGATTCCAGGCGCGCGTTGATCGGCAGCTCCGCGACCACCGCCGCGTTCGGCAGGGACAGGACGAACGCCACGGTCGCGGCGATCGTGTCGGGCGAGAGCCGGTTGGCGGCCGCAGTGACGCCGGGAATGCCGGCGATCAGATCGGTGTCCACGGCGCCGGGGCACAGCGCCGTCACGCGCACGCCCGCATCGTAGCCGGCGAATTTCGCAGCGTGGCTCATCGCGAGCAGCGCGTGCTTGCTCATCGCATAGCCGACGGAAACGCTGTAGTCGCGGAAGCGCTTGCCGTCGGTCGAGGCGATGTTGACGATGCGGCCATGGCCGCCGCGCTTGAGATGCGGCAGCGCCGCGCGCGTGAGCATGAACGGCGCCTTGACGTTGGTCTGCCAGAGCGCGTCGAGATCGGCCTCGCTGCCTTCCTCGAAATTGAGTTTGCGCAGGATGCCGGCGTTGTTGACCAGCGCATCGATCGCGCCGAAGCGCGCGATGGTGGCGTCGGTCCAGGTCGTCGCCGTCGTGAGATCGGCCGCGTCGAAGCGCGCGCGCAAGAGTCGCGCGGGATCTAGTTCGGCAGTCGCGCGGTCGAGCGCCTTCAGGTCACGCGCGCCGAGCGACAGGCGATAGCCGTCGGCGGCGAGCCGTTTCGCGATCGCCAGGCCGATGCCCCGATTGGCGCCGGAGATCATGACGACGCGATCGGCGGGGGTGAGCATGGCGGGGCCTGGGCTCAAGATTCCCCCCGCCCCAATCCTCCCCCGCAAGGGGGGCTAGGGGATGCACACACGATTGCACAGCATTTTGATGTGGCTACGACAGGTCCGGCATCGCGTCGATCAAGACTCAAAACCCGAAGCGCAACCCGCACTTCATCCCCTCCTGTCGCGGCACGCGATAGGAGGGGTGGCGCGCGCGAAGCGCGTGACGGGGAGGTTCCTTGAATTCGAAGAGGTCTGCGCCCGAGGAGGTCCCGCGAGACCTCCCCGTCAGCGCGCTGACGCGCGCTGCCACCCCTCCTAGCGCTCCGCGCCAGGAGGGGATGCGCGCATTCGGCGATCGATTGCGGGCGCCGGGACATCGTCTCGACGATGTGTGAATCGCCAAGTTGCGGGGGAGGGTTGGGGTGGGGGGAACGCGCGCGCGACATTCGCTGACTCAGAACAATCCCTGATACACGCCGCCATCCTGGACGATGTTCTGTGCAGTCATGAATCCGGCTTGCGCCGAGCAGAGATAGGCCACGAGATCGCCGGTCTCGGCTGGATCGGCGAAGCGGCCGGCGGGGCAGGTCTTCAGCCGCTCGGCGACGATGTCGTCGTAGCTGCGCCCGGCGCGCTCGGCGAGGACCTGCAGGTTGGTGGTCAGCGCGTCGGTGGCGACCAGTCCAGGCAGCACGTTGTTGATCGTCACGTTGTGCGCGATGAGCTCGCGTGCGATCGAGGCGCTCGCCGCGGACAATGCCGCGCGCGCGCCGTGGCTATGTGCGAAACCGATCTGCGGGAACTTCACGAAGCTCACGGTGATGTTGACGATGCGGCCGAAGCGGCGCTTCGACATGCCCTCCGCGACGTGCTGGATCAGGCCCAGCGCCGAGAGCGCGTGCTCGTCGTACCAGCGCAGCCAATCCTCGCGGGTGAGCGTGCGGAAATCCGCTGGTGTCTGGCGGCTGCCGGGATTGGTGATCAGGATGTCCGGCGCGGGACAGGCCTCCAGCACGGCTTCGCGCGCCGCCTCGGTGGCGAGATCGCCGGTCACGATCGTGACTTTCGCGCCATGCTCGGCGCGGATCTCGCTGGCCGTCGCCTCCAGCGTCTCGCGGGTGCGCGAGATCAACGTCAGTTCGACGCCCTCGCGTGCGAGGCTGAAGGCGCAGGCCCGCCCCAATCCCTTGGATGCGGCGCAGACGATCGCCTTGCGACCGGTGATCCCGAGATTCATTCCGCGGCCTGCGCGACGCCGACGGGTGTGAAGCCGAGCTTCGCCAAGCCGTCGCGCAGCTTGACGGCGAACTCCGGCGCCAGAGGACGCAGCGGCAGCCTTGGATGGCCGCCGGGCAGGCCGAGCATGTTCATGGCCGCCTTGGTCGAGACGTAGAGATTCATGCCCCAGCTCGTGCACAGCTCGGTCAGTCGAAATGCGCGCTCCTGGATTGCCGCGGCGCGCTTCGTGTCGCTGGCTTCCGCCGCGTGCCACATCTCCACCATCGGCTTGCACATGATGTTGGGGAAGCAATCGATGTGCCCGACCGCGCCCATCTGCGTCGCGGCGACGCCGTAGGCCGAGGACGGCCCGCAGAAGACGCGCAAGCGATCGCTCACCGCCAGCAGCGTGCGCTGGAAATTGTTCCAATCGCCCTGGCTTTCCTTGATCGCCACGACCTTGTCGATATCGGCCAGGCGATGCGCGAGCGCCGGCGTGACCGCGTTCACCGAATTGGCCGGGATGTTGTAGAGGATCATCGGCAGGCCGGTGTTGTCGGAGACCTGCTTGAAATAGGCGACGAGATCCTCCTCGGTGGGCTTCACGAAGAAGGGCGGCAGCACCAGCGCGCCATGCGCGCCCGCCTTTTCCGCGGCGCGGGTCAGGCCGATGGTGTCGTCCGGGCGGATGGCGCTGGTGCCGGCGAAGATCGTGAGCCGTCCCTTCGCCTCGTCGGCCGCGACGCGCACGAGGCCGGTGCGCTCATCGGGCGTCATGGCCCAGAACTCGCCGGTGCAGCCGCCGACCAGCACGCCATGGCAGCCCTGCTCGATCATGCCGGCGATGTTGCGGCGAAACGCGCCTTCGTCGATCGCCCCGTCCTTGTCGAAAGGAGTCACGAGGGCCGGAATGACCCCACGCCAGTTCACGGAATTCTTGTCCATCGCGCTCCCCCATCGGCTGTGATCCTGCCGGATATTGCGAGGCGACGCTTTGTCGCGCAAGTCATCTTGCCGCGGCGCGCGTGATGGTCGATCCTGGGCCGACGTGCGCGAGATCGCGCCGCGGCTTCGCATCATCGGAGGGGACGACATGTCGAGACTGGCTCTCACACGACGCACGACACTGAAATCGATGGCGGCAGGCGCCGCGATCGGCGCGACCGCGCCGGCGATTGCGCAGGCAACGCGGACATTGCGCTGGTGGTCGCCGCAGGGCGCGCCCGCTCAGCTCGCCGCGTACAAGTACCAGATCGAGACGTTCGAGGCGGTGAATCCCGGCATCAAGGTCGTATTCGAAGCGACGTCGGACGAGGGCTACCCCGCGCAATTCGCCGCCGCCTTCGCCTCGGGCCAGGTGCCGGGCATCGTCACCCACCTGCCGTCCTTCGCGGTGACGAGCTACTTCAACCAGGGCCTGCTCTCGCCATTCAACGACGTGATCAAGATGATCGGCGAGGAGAAATTCTACCCCAACGCCAATCGCGTCTACGACATGGGATCGAACGTGTACGCGGGCATCGGCATCGGCAACTCCGCCGCCAACATGATCTGGCTGCGCAAGGATCTGATGGCGAAGGCGGGCATCGCCAAGGAGCCGCGCACCTGGGACGAGCTGCGCGACGCCGCGCGCAAGATGCAAGGCGGCGGCATCTACGGCGCGCCGCTGCCCTATGCGCGCAATTCGATGACGTCGCTGGTCTTCATCTGCTTCATCCATGGTGCGGGCGGCGCGGTGTTCTCGCCGGATCTGCAGCCGACGCTGACGAGCGACGCCGTGGTCAACGCGCTCGAATTCTACGCGTCGATGCGCGAGCTCTGCCCGCCGGGTGCGACGAACTACAGCTGGGGCGAGAGCCTGACGGCCTTCGTCTCCGGCGCCACGGCGACCGGGCTCTACACCGGCCGCGTGCTCGCCAATACGCTGGCGCAGAATCCCACGGCGGCGCCGCACATCACCTGCAAGCTGTATCCGACCATCTCGGCGAACGTGCCGTTCTGGACCTTCAACGATTTCCCGAGCGTGATGATCCCGAAGCAATTCGCCGATCAGGACGCGGCGAAGAAATTCGCGGCCTGGCTGTTCCGGGAAGACGGCTACGTGAAGCAGCTCCACGCCGCGCCCGGCCATGTGCTGCCGGTGCTGAAGACGATCTCCGAGTCCGCGTCCTATCAGAACAACGACATCATCAAGCAGTACCGGGCGGAGGTCGATCTGATGGCGGAAGCTTCGGCTGGCGGCTTCAATCTCGGCAAGGAATCGCCGCAGCACCAGACCAACACCAAGGGGCGCGAGGTGATCGGCAGCAACGTGCTCGCCGAGCTCGTGCAGAAGGTGGCGCTCAACAAGGAGAACGCGAAGACTTCGGCGGCCTGGGCGCAGGATCGCATCGCCGAGATCATGAAGCGCACGTAAGCCTCGGCTCGACGCCCGTCCTCGTCGCACGGCGAGCGACGGGACGGGCGTTTGCCGCTCCATCCCATGACCTCTCCTCTGGATCGCCGCAACCATCTCCTCGGCGCGATGCTGATCGCGCCGACAATCCTGATCTTCTGCGCGGTGATCGTCTATCCACTGGTCAGCGCGCTCTATCTCAGCCTGTTTCGCATCGCGACGCCGACGCTCACGGGGGCCTGGGTGGGCTTCAGCAACTACACGGAGCTGCTCGGTTCCGGCATCTTCTGGCGCGGATTGCGCGCCAATCTCGTCTGGACCGCGGGAACGCTCGTGTTGCAGATCGTCTTCGGCGTGCTGGCGGCGTTGATGCTGCACCAGAACATGCTGTTCCGATCGCTGGCGCGCGCGCTGATCCTGTTCCCCTATTTCATCTCGACGGTCGTCGCCGTCCTGGTCTGGCGCTGGCTGTTCAACGATCTCTACGGCATCCTCAATCATCTCCTGCTTCTCGCCGGGCTGATCGACATGCCCGTCGATTGGCTCGGCTCGATGCCCAACGCCATGATCAGCCTGGTCCTCGTCGGCGCCTGGAAATACTTCCCCTTCGTCGTCATCGCCGTGCTCGCGCGGCTGCAGACGATTCCGGAGACTCTCTACGAGGCCGCGTCGATCGACGGTGCGGGGCCGCTGGCGCGATTCTGGGACGTCACCTTGCCGCAGCTGCGCTCGGTGCTCGTGATCGTGATCCTGTTGCGCGCGATCTGGGACTTCAAGGAATTCGACCTCATCTTCCTGCTCACTGGCGGCGGACCGATCGACAGCACGCAGACGCTGCCGCTGCTGGTCTATCAGGAGGCGTTCTCGATGCAGGACATGGGCCGCGCCTCGGCCGTCGCCGTGCTGATGATGGCGGTCATGCTCGTCTTCATGACGGCCTATTTCCGCAGCTATGGCCGCCAGGAGGAATCGTGATGAGCCGCCGTGGCCCCCTCGGCTTCGCGCTCTACAGCCTGTTCGCCTGGAGCATCGTCGCGCTCGTCGCCTTCCCGTTGCTGTGGATGGTCGTGACATCGCTCAAGCCGCAGAACGAGCTGTTTCGCAGGCCGCCGACGATCCTGCCCCAGATCGTGACCTTCGAGCATTACGTGAAGCTGATCCTGGAGACGCCGTTCCCGATCTATTTTCGCAACAGCGTCATCCTCGCCATCGGCACGAGTTTCGCGGTGATCGTCGTCGCCACGCTCGGCGCGCATAGCCTGGCGCGCTTCGCCTATCCCGGACGGCGCTTTCTCGCCCAGCTCGTGCTCTTCACCTATCTGCTGCCGTCGGTCGTGCTGATCATCCCGCTCTACATGCTGATGGTGTGGCTCGGCATCGCCAATACGCTGTTCAGCCTGATGCTGGCCTATACGTCCTTCGCGCTGCCCTTCGCGCTCTGGCTGCTGCGCTCCTTCATGGCGTCTATTCCGGACGATCTCGAGCATGCCGCGCTGGTCGACGGCGCCAGCCGCATGGAAGCGTTCTTCGACGTGATCCTGCCGCAGGCGTTGCCCGGCATCATCTCGACGTCGCTGTTCACCTTCATCCTCGCCTGGAACGAATATCTCTATGCGCTGGTGTTGTTGAACCGGGATGCGTGGCGGCCCTTGACCACCGGCGTGATCAACATGCTGACCTCGGCCTTCAACATCGAATGGTCGCTGCTGATGGCGGCCTCGGTGATGATGAGCGTGCCGTTGATCGTGGTCTTCGCCTTCCTGCAAAAACATCTGACGCAGGGCTTCGGCGCCGGCGGCGTGAAGGGTTGAGCGATGTCGCATGTCGTCTTCGATGGAGTGCGCAAGGTCTTCACCGGCGGCGCCGTCGCCGTCGAGGGCTTGGATCTGCAGATCCGCGATCAGGAATTCATCAGCCTGCTCGGACCATCGGGCTGCGGCAAGACGACGACGCTGCGCATGCTCGCAGGGCTGGAGCAGCCGAGCAGCGGCCGCATTCGCGTCGGTGGGCGCGACATCACCGATCTGCCGCCGGCCAAGCGCAACGTCGCGATGGTGTTCCAGTCCTACGCGCTCTACCCGCACATGAGCGTCGAAGGAAACATCGAGTACCCCCTACGCAAGCGCGGCGTGCCGAAGGCCGAGCGTGGGGCGCTGATCGCGCGCACGCTGGAGCTGCTGGATCTCACCGCGCTCAAGGAGCGCAAGCCGCGCCAGCTTTCCGGCGGACAGCAGCAACGCGTCGCGCTCGGTCGCGCGATCGTGCGCGACCCGGAGATCTTCCTGCTCGACGAGCCGCTGTCCAATCTCGACGCCAAGCTGCGCGCCCATATGCGCGCCGAGCTGATCGAGCTGCAGCGCAGGCTCGGTCGCACGATGATCTATGTGACGCACGACCAGCTCGAGGCGATGACGATGTCGCATCGCATCGCGATCATGAACAAGGGCGTGCTGCAGCAGCTCGACACCCCCGATGCGATCTATCGCCGGCCGGCGAATCTCTTCGTCGCCGGGTTCGTCGGTGCGCCGGCGATGAATCTGCTGCACGGCGAGATCGCCAGCGTCGACAGTGGCGCAGGATTCGTCACGCGCGACCTCGCGATTCCCCTGCCGCCCGGCCATGCGGCGCTCGCGGCGTTGCCAGTGACCGGCACGCGCGTGCGCGCCGGCATCCGGCCCGAGGATGTGCGCTGCGTGCCGGGTGAGCCCAATGCACGGGTGACGATCATCGAACCGACGGGCCACGAGAGCATCGTCTTCTTTCGTTGGGGCGAGACCGCATTGGTCGCGCGCGTCGATGGCGAGACGCGGCTCACGGCTGGCGAGAAAGTCCGCCTGGAGATCCGCGCCCAGAACCTGCATCTCTTTGCAGAGGACGAAGCCGGCCGGCGGATCGGCAGCTGAGGAGTGCACATGAGCAGCGATGACAGAACAGACCAACTTCCCTTCGCCGAGCGGATGATGCTTGAGGCGAAGGCCCTGCGGGCGGCGGCCGAGGCGGCGTGGCTGCCGGCGGTGCGTGCGCAGCTGATGAGCCGGGTCATCGAGTACGAGAACGCGGCCGCGTCCGAGGCGGATGTGAACCCGCGGCGGCGCTGACGAGGGCGCGCGACTCTCAGGCGGAGCGGCTGCGGGCTTGAGATGCAACCGCATCAGGATGTCATGATCGTGGTTGCCGAAGCCCTTGCCGAAGACGTTGATGCCGCCGGCATGGCGCGCCTTCTCGTCGATGCCGAAGCGCAGTCGAATGGAGTGATGCTCGTGGGCCTCGAGCTGCGCGAGCGTGACGTTCGACAGCTTGGTCTCGCCCAGGAACGTGCCGCGTTGCGAGATGTGCCAGCGCGTGAGCGCGCCGTATTGCGAGCCCTCGAGTTTTCACCAGCGCGGCGTGTACTTGCCGCGGCGATCGCCGCAATCGCCGGGCGAGGTCCAGGTGCCGAGCTTCAAATCGTTGACCCAAAGGCTGATGTCGGATGGCCAATCGGCGTTGGTGCCCGGCACCTCGGATGACAGCTCGAGCAGAAACTCGATCGCATCGAGCTCGGCGTTGAGCGCCTTCGCGTCGTTGGGGAACTTGGATTCGACATGACCGCGCCCGAACCACAGCAGCGCGGCCTTCATGCGTGACGGGTCGAGGAACAGCGCCGGCACGTCGAGCGCGCCGATGATGCCGTCGGTCGAGCGCATGCCGCACGGCGCGGTGACGTTGTAGCTCGTGTAGAGGCCGAGCGGCATCTCGACCTCGATCATGTCGTTCTCGCGGCTCGGCGTCTCCGGATCGAGGCGGATGACGATCTCATCGCAGCGCGCCGAGCAGATCTTCTGCTGGCCCTTCGTCGCCTTGCCGATCCCCGTGGCGATCAGCTCGGCCTCATCCAGCACCTGCACATTGGTCGCGATCGTCGATTGCGGCAGTTCGAGCGCCGCGGCGATCTGATTGACGTTGAGCGCGCCGCGCAGGAGCCAGAGGATCCGGATCCGCACCGGCGAGGCGAGCCCGCGGACGACATTCAGCTGGCGCTCGGGATCGACCACCGGGAAGCTGCGCGCGGGCTTGCCCGACCGCGGCGGTTCCACCGCCTGCGGCAGCGCGCCCGCGCGCGCCGGTCGTTCACGCTTCTCGACCATGGCTCTTAACGCGCGTGCTTGCGCGATCCGTCGTCATGCAGCCGAGAGGTGCACGACGTTCCACGACGCGGGCTTCAACCCGACGCGCACCTTGGAGCCATCGACGGAGATCTCCTCGAGCGGCGCCGGCGCGATCTTGTTCGGCTCGGCCTTGCTGTTGACCGTCTTGAGATCGGCGTGGCGCAGCTCCTGCGCTTCGGTGACCGTGAAACGTCCGAAGCCGCGGATGTCGAGATTGACCCCGATGTCCTGCTTGAGATCCCGATTGAGCAGGAACAGCGAGACGCCGCGCCCGCTCTCCTCCGCAACCGCGGCGACTTTCACGTAAGCCACATTGGGCACGGGGAAGAACAATTCCTGCGGGCCGCGCGGATCGTAGTAAGACGCGTCGTAGGTTTCGCTCTCGACATGCGTGCGCAGCACCCGGCCGCGGCCGAGACGGCTCATCTGCGCGAAGGGATGGAAGATCGTCTGGCGCCAGGCGGGCCCGCCGGTTTCCGTCATGATCGGTGCGATGACGTTCACGAGCTGCGCGATACACGCCGCCGTCACGCGATCGGCGTGGTTGAGCAGCGAGATGCAAGCGCCGCCGAAGGCGAGGGCATCTTGCATGCTGTAGATCTCCTCGAGGATCGGCGGCGCGACCGGCCAGCCTTCCTTGACGCGATCGGCGCGCGATCGGCGCGTGCGGTACCAGACGTTCCACTCGTCGAAGCTCAGCATGATGCGCTTGCTGGAGCGTCGCCGCGCGGCGACCGCGTCGGCGATCGCGACGACCTCGTCGATGAAGTGGTCCATGAGATCGGGCGCTGCGAGGAAGGCGGCCGTGTCGTTCTTGTAGTTGTTGATGTAGGTGTGCAGCGAGATGTACTCGACATGGTCGAAGGTGAGTTCGAGCACCTCGTCCTCCCAGCGCCCGAAGGTCGGCATGTTGCGTCCCGACGAACCGCAGGCCGCCAGCTCGATCGATGGATCGATCAAGCGCATCATCTTCCCGGCCTCGCGGGCGATCTTGCCGTAGTCGGTCGCGTTCTTGTGCTCCATCTGCCATGGACCATCGACCTGGTTGCCGAGGCACCAGAATTTCACGTCGTGCGGCTTCTCCCACCCGTGCTTGCGACGGAGATCGGACCAATGCGTGCCCTTGGGATGGTTGCAGTACTCGACGAGGTTGCGCGCCGCGTCGCCACCGCGTGTGCCGAGATTGACCGCGAGCATCGGCTCGATGTCCGCGGCCTTGCACCAGTCGATGAACTCGTTGGTGCCGAAGGTATTCGGCTCGTTGGTGAACCAGGCGAGATCGAGGCGGGCGGGCCGATCGGCGAGCGGACCGACGCCGTCCTGCCAGTTGTAGCCGGAAACGAAATTGCCGCCGGGATAGCGCATGATCGTGGGCCGGAGCTCCTTGACCAGCGCGAGGACGTCGCCGCGAAAGCCGCGCCTGTCTGCGGTGGGATGCCCGGGCTCGAAGATGCCGCCATAGACGCAGCGCCCGAGATGCTCGACGAAGGCGCCGAACAGGCGTGGATTGGTGCGACCGTTGGTGAACTCGCGGTCCATGAGAATCTTGGCTTTTCTCACTTTGGTTTCTCCTGCGGGGTCTGAAGATTGGGCGCCGAGCGCCGCGGCGACGCGCCCCTTCTCCATGATCATGATCTCGTCGCTGATGTAATAGCCCGTGGCGAGGTCATGGGTGATGTAGATGATCGAGATGCCGAGCGTGTCGCGCAGCGAGCGGAAAAGTTTGACGCATCGACATGCGCAGCGACGCATCGACCATCGACACCGGCACGTCGGCCACGATCCGCGACGGATTCGGGATCAACGCGCGGGCGACGGAGACGCGCTGGAGCTGGCCGCCGGAGAGTTCGTGAGGGAAGCGGCCACGGATCTCGGCAAGCGACAGCCCGACATGGCGCAGCGCCGTGTCGACGCAGGCATCGATGACGGCCGCATCCGTTGCATCCGCGAAGCGCCGCGCCGCCGTGAACAGATGGCCACCGATGCGCTTGAGCGGATTGAACGCCTCGAACGGGTTCTGGAAGATCGGCTGGACCTGGGCCATGAAGGCGAGCCGCGCGGCGTTGAAGCGCATCGCGGTCTCATCGTCGCCGCGAAAGCGAATCGTGCCTGCGCTCGGCGGCGCGTTGTGGACCGAATCCTGGCCGGGCAGGAAGCTGAACGCGGCGCGGCCGGCGACGAGTTCGAGCGGCGCGCGGACCGCGCCGGCGATCGTCTTGATCAGCGTCGTCTTGCCCGAACTCGGTTCGCCAGCCAGGCCGTAGATCTCGTTGCGGCGCGCTTCGAAGCTGATGCCATCGATGGCGCGCACTTCGCGATCGATGCCGAAATAATGGGTGCGGAAATAGGCCGTGAGGTCACGCATTTCGAGGATCGGCGTCTTGGTGCCGGACATCGTCATCCGCCGCCGCCCATGCGGGCGAGCCGCGTGCGCGGATCGATGTACTCGTTCATCGAGGGCCGCAGCATGTCCGCGATCTGCTCGCCGATCGGCGGGCTGGGCGTCTCGATGCTGGCGACGATGAGGGCGAGCGCCGCGCTCCAGCGCATGCTCGGTTTCTCGGCGGCGAGGGAATTGTCCCACACGCCGTCGAGCCCGGCTTCCGGATCGATTCACCAGAGGGTATCGAGGGCCGCCTGCTGCAGGCCGTTCGACTGGCTGCCGGCGTTGATCGCCCAGATGTCGAACCAACTCGCGTTCTTGATCGTGCCCTCGGAGTTCTCGAGGATCAGCGTCTCCTTGCGCGGAATGTTCGGAGGTATGCCCTGCGCGAGCGCCTGCAGCCCAAGGCTCGTGAGCCCCAGCGTGGTGGCGGCGGCGAGCATCCATGAACGAATGAATCGTATTGGATCTCTCCCATCGGTTTGAGGGCGATGCTGTCAGCACGTTCTTGTTGTAAGACGTCAGGTGCGCGCAGGGCCGGTGACCAGGGAGCTTCGGATCCGTATCGGTAAGTCGGGTAGCCCTGGGTCGCGCGGACCACCTCATTCGATCGCAAGGAGACGGGCGAGATGACACCTGAAGAGAAACTCGAGGCGATGGGCCTGGTGCTGCCGGCGCCGCCATCGCCGATGGGCAATTACGTGCCGTTCCGGCTCGACGGGAAGACGCTCTACCTATCCGGGCAGGGGCCGCGGAAATCGGACGGCTCGATGTTCACGGGCAAGGTCGGTCGCGACGTGACGACCGAGCAGGCCTATGAGCACGCGAAGCTGACAGGGCTGTGGCTGCTGTCGGTCGCCAAGCTCGCCGCCGGCAATCTTGCGCGCATCGAAGTGCTGAAGGTGCTGGGCATGGTCAACGCGGTGCCGGAGTTCGGCGATCAGCCCAAAATCATCAACGGCTGCTCGGACCTGTTCGTCGAGGTGCTCGGCGAGCGTGGTCGCCATGCGCGCTCGGCCGTCGGCATGGGTTCGCTGCCGATGGGCATCAGTGTCGAGATCGAAGCGGTGATGCGCCTCGTGGATTGACGAGGTCCTGAAAGCAGAACGGCGCCCGCGATGGGGCGCCGTTCCCTGGCCAGGATGTCGAAGCGCTCAGGCGTTGCGGCGAGACCGCATGCCGCCGAGCGCCGCCAGGCCCGCGGCGAGGAGCGCGAGCGTGCCAGGCGCCGGCGCGTCGTTGCTGCCGACCGCGCCGACGACGATGCCGGGGGAGGCCCCGTTTCTCACGAACGAAAATTCATCGCGCGTGTAGACGAAGGCGTCGAAACCGGCGAGGAAGCCGGGCGTCGCGATCTGCGCATCCGTCACGAGGCTCGCGGCGACGAAGTTCGCCGCCGCTGTCGTCGAGAATGTCTTGATGAGATTCATTGTGTCCTCCTGCGAGTCTCTGCCGCAGGAAGAGCGAGGCTTGGGCCAGTCATCACGATTCGGATGGTTGGTTCGGTCTCATGCGTAACGGCGCGGGCGGGTTGTAAGTCTCGCCGACGGTCAACGCGGCGCCGCGCGACCGTCGTCGGCGGATCCAGCGACGTTCCGCCTGGCGAACAGGCGTGCCGTGAACACAACCGCGCGCTGCTATGGTTTCTACCGAAATCAACCCCTGCGTATCCCCCGTGCCTGGAGGACGATCGCGACACGCTTGTCGTCGGCCGCTTTGGTCTTGCGACGAGGCACTGTTCCGCAATCAGCACCAAGGAGGGACTGGAATGTTCAAGTCGATGCTTCGATGGGCCACCGCCGCGATCGCGGTGGTCGCCGTGTCAGCGCCTGCGCTGGCGCAGCAGAAATCGCAATTCTTCAAGGAGACGACGCCGCTCTTCGAGAATTGCAACGACGGGTCGCTGGCCAAGGCGATGCGCGACGGCGTCACGCTCGGCTTCTCGCCGATCCCACCGCATTCCTTCATCAACCAGGCCAACAAGAAGGCCGAGGGAATCGACGTCGAGATCCACGAGGCCGTGCTCGACTGGATCGGCATCAAGACGATGAAGATCGAGTGGATGCCCTGGGAGTCGCAGGTTCCCGCGCTGCTCTCCAAGCGTACCGATCTCGTGGCCGGCAACATCCACGTCAATCCGGAACGCGTGAAGGTCATCAGCTTCACAGGGCCGGCCTGGTGGTATGGCCCGGTCCTGCTCGTGCAGAAGGGCAACCCGGACAACATCAAGTCCTACGACGATCTCAAGGGCAAGGAAGTCGGCGCGATTTCCGGCTCGGCCGCTGAATCCTATCTGCGTCGCATCGGCGTGAAGACGGCGACCTTCAAGTCCGAAAACGAGGAACTGCAGAGCCTCAACCAGGGGCGCATCAAATACGCGCTCGAGGACGATGTCGTGTTCCTGGAGTTCCAGCGCGAGAGTCCGAACAGCAAGATCGAGCCGCTCTGGAGCATCGCGACACCCGACGACATCATCTACGGCGGCGGCTACGGCTATGCGCGCTATGCGCTGCGCAAGGAAGACTGCTCGCTGCGTTCCGCCTACACGCAAGCTCTTGCCGAGCTTCGCGGCAATGGGCAGATCAGCGCCATCCTGAAGAAATTCGGGCTCGGCGACCGCAATCTCTTCTGGTTCAAGCTCAACCCGTAAGCGCAGGTGTCACCGGGCCGGCCTCACCGCCGGCCCGGTCACTGCACGGCATGATCCGTCACCTCCTTCGCGGCGCGGTATCCGGTGGAACTCTTCAATGTCGAGGTCGCGGTCGCCAATCTGGGACCGCTCCTGGCCGGGCTGCTGTTGACGGTCGAGTTGACCGTCGTGGTGATCCTGATCAGCCTGGTCTTCGCGCTGTTCGTCGCGCTGGCGCGGATGTCGAGCTTCGCGCCGCTGCGCATCGCCGCCGGCACCTATGTCGAAGTGACTCGCGCGACGCCGCTGATCCTGCAGCTGATCTACATCTACTACGTGCTGCCTGAGATCGGCATCCGGCTCGACGCCTTCACCGCCTCGGTGATAGCGCTCAGCCTGAACTACTCGGCCTACATGTCCGAGGTCTATCGCTCGGGCATCCAGGCGATCGCCAAGGGTCAGCACGACGCGGCCTTCGCCCTGGGCATGACCAAGCCGCTGGCGATGCGGCGGATCATCCTGCCGCAGGCCATTCGCATCGTGATCCCCTCGCTCGGCAATTATTTCATCTCGCTGTTCAAGGACACCGCGTTGTGCTCCGTCGTGAGCATGCAGGAAGTGCTGTTCACGGCGCAGGTCATCGCGGCGCGCAATTTCCAGTACTTCACGCTCTACACGATGGTCGGGATCTTCTACTTCGCCGTCGGCTTTCCCGCGGCGCGCTTCGTCGCCTATCTCGAACGGCTGACGTCGCGCGGCTACAGCCGGCGCAAGAGGATCTGAGCATGACCGCCGCCGCGCCGATGATCGAGCTCGAGGGCATCCACAAGCATTTCGGCTCGGTGCATGTGCTGCGCGGCGTCGATCTGACCGTCGCGCGCGGCGAGGTCTTGTGCATCATCGGCCCGTCGGGCAGCGGCAAGTCGACGCTGCTGCGCTGCGTGAACCATCTCGAGACGCCCGAGCGCGGCCGCATCCGGATCGACGGCCAGGTCGCCTATCGCGACGAGAGCGCCGGCGGGTTTCGCGCCCATCACGGGCGCGCCATCGCCGCCGTGCGCGCCCAGGTCGGGATGGTGTTCCAGCTGTTCAACCTGTTTCCGCACATGACCGCGCTGCAGAACGTCGTCGAGGCGCCGATCAGCGTGCTCCGCCTCGACAAGCGGGTCGCGCGCGAACGCGCGAGCGCGCTGTTGCAGCAGGTCGGCCTCGCCGATCGCGTCGATTATTATCCGGAGGAACTCTCCGGCGGGCAGCAGCAGCGCGTCGCGATTGCGCGGGCGCTTGCGATGGAGCCCAAGGCGATGCTGTTCGACGAGGTGACCAGCGCACTCGATCCCGAACTGGTCGGCGAGGTGCTCGGCGTGATGCGCGATCTCGCCGCCCGCGGCATGACGATGATCGTGGTGACGCACGAGATGAACTTCGCGCGTCAGGTCGGCCATCGCGTCGTGTTCATGGATGCGGGCATGATCGCGGAACAGGGCACGCCCGAGCAGATCTTCACGGCGCCGGCGCAGCCGCGCACGCGGGCGTTCCTGCGCGACCTCAAGGATCACTGATCGTCGGGACTACAGTCCGAGCGGATGCGCCGGACCGAAGGATGCCAGCAGCAAGGAGACGCCGAGCAGTGCGACGGCGCAGCCGCCGATCAGGCCGACCATGTTCGCGGCCAGGTGCGCCGTGGCCTCGCGCTGACCCAGCCGTTGGATCGCCCAGCGCCGCGCATGCATGACGGCGAGGGCGAGCGTGGCCAAGGCGAGCGCCGTGCCGGTGGACATCGCCGCGACGGCGGCGATCCCCGCCCAGCCGAGATCGAGCGAGAGCGCGAGCACCAGCACCAGCAGGGCGCCGGTGCAAGGCCGCAGGCCGATCGACAGCACCACGGCGAATGTGCCGCGCCAGCCCTGCGCGCGATCGATCATCGCGTCGGTCGGCGCATGCTGATGTCCGCAATGTTCGTCATGCACATGGTCGTGCCCCTGGTCGTGATGTTCGTCATGCCCCTGGTGATCATGCCCGTGATGATCATGCCCGAGATGACTGTGGGCCGCCGATGCGTGATCGTGCTGCGCGCGCGCGCGAAACAGCGCCTGGGCGGCGCGCAAGGCGAGCGCGGCGCCGATGCCGGCGATCAATGCGAAGCTGGCGCGCTCCACCCAATTGACCGCGGCTTGCGTGTCGCGCGGCAGCCAGCCGGCGACGATGACCAGGCCGTAGACGATCAGAACGGCCACAACGCCCTGGCAATAGGATGCGGCCACGGTCAGCCAGAGGCCGCGCTTCAGGCGCTGCTCCTGGGTGCCGAGATAGGTCGCGATGATCGCCTTGCCGTGACCGGGGCCGACCGCATGGAACACGCCGTAGAGAAAGCTCGCGAGCATCAGCGTCCAGGCCGCCTGCAGGCCGCGCGTCTCATCGAGTCCGCGCAAGCCCGTGACGAGCGCGCGATGGAACTCGCGCTGCTTGAGCAGGATCCAGCTCGTCGCGTCGGTGACCATCGACGTCGCGCCGCTCGCCGACGCCACGGCGGCGCATGCCATCAGGGCGAGGCCGATCAGGGCTGCGCGCCGCATCTTATCGTCACTTTCTCCGCGAACGCGCCGCCAAGCTCGTTGCCGCCCGATTCCGTGCGGTCGAGCGCCTGCGCGCGCGCCGCGAGGGCGGGGTCCGGTTGCGGCGGGCGCAGCCGCGCCGCGCAGCCGGCGGGCGCATCGAGCAGTCGGATCGATTTGACCGGATCGACATGGACCATTTCGACGAAATAGGTCGGGTCGAAAATCGCGTAGGTGAGTGGCTTGTCGCGAACATCGGCGGCAGTGGCGAGCGGGAGCAGGAAACTCACCACTAGCCTCGCCCCGCGCAGGATCGCGGTCGCTTCCGTGACGTCAGTGGTCTCGACCAGCTTGCCCTCGCGTTCGACGCGCGTGAAGTAGCCGAACTCCCGCAGATTGGTCATCATCTCGCGCGCGACCTCGGCGAGGCGCTTGGCGTCGGGCGGTTTGGTCGAACCCCGCACCGGCTTGACCGCGACATAGGCCGTATAGGCCTCGTCGAAGATCCAGCTCTGCTTCAGGCCGCTCACCTTGCCGGCCTTGTCGAAGGCGATCTCGACCTCGACGTCGATCCAGGAATGCGGATGCGCGTCGCCGGGCCGCGCAGCCGTGATCAACAGCAGCGCGACGATGACGCCGAGCGCGTTGCGTGCGATCCGCCTGCAGAGGCATCGTTGGAGGAACATCTTGGCCATGACAGGCCCGAGGCTAATACGCGCGCGAAGCGACGACCAGACACGGATCATGCGGCGACGCAGGGCGGCGAGCCGAGGCGCCGGGCCGCTGTTCCGAGATGACGTTCCATCGCGAGGCCGATGGCGAGCAGACGATGCTCGCTCCCGCGCCTCGCGGCGACTTGCAGACCCACGGGAATTCCTGCCGCGTCGCGCGCGATCGGCAGCGTCAGCGCGCAGACATCGAGCAGGCTGAGGATCGCCGCATTGCGCGACGCCGCCGTATTGCGCCGGCGATAGCCTTCGAGAGTCTGCACGTCGGCCAGTGGCGGCGCCGTGATCGGGATGGTCGGGGTGATGAAGGCGTCGACGCCGGCGAGGCGCTGATCCATCGCGTCCATCCAGCCGAGCACGCGGCGCCGTCGATTGATGTACTCGCCGGCCGGCATCTCGCCGAAGCCCTTGATCCGCGCCCAGCTGTGGGGATCGATCGTCTCCAGCCATTCGGGGAAACTCGTCATCAGCGTCGCGTAGGCCTCCGGCGCGGAGAGATGGCCGTTGAGCCAGAGTTCATAGGCGGGGATGGCTTCGGGGATGTCGAGCTCGACAATGTCCGCGCCGCCGCGTTCGAGCGCGCGCATCGCATCCTCTACGGCCTCGACGATGCCTGGGTCGCAGGACTCGAAAAAGGGACGGCGAACCACGCCGATGCGCAGCCGCGCGAGTTCGCAGGCGCCGAGCGCGTCGAGCCACGCGAAGGGTTCGGTCGCAACGCCGTCGATCGCCGCGAATGCGAGCGCCGCGTCCTCGACGCTGCGCGCAAGCAGACCTGGCGTGTCGAGCGTCTCGCTCTGCGCGAGCAAGCCGTCGCATGACCAGCGGCCGCGGCTGACCTTGACCCCGACCGTGCCGGTCCAACTCGCGGGCATGCGCACCGAGCCGGTGGTGTCGGAGCCGAGCGCGAGCACCGCCGTGCCTTGCCATAGGCTGACGCCCGCGCCTGAACTGGATCCGCCGCTGACGCGATGCGTCTGCGCATCCCAGGGATTGCGCGGCGCACCGTAGTGGCGATTGGTGCCGAGCCCGCCGAAGGCGAACTCCACCGTATGGGTCTTGCCCGCCAGCAACGCGGCCTGGCGGCGGAAGGCGCCCACCACCGGACCTTCGCGGTCGTGAATCTCGGGCAGGCGTTTCGGCGTTCCCGCCCAGGTATGGAATCCGGCGAGGCCGAACAGATCCTTGACCGAGACCGGAAGACCCTGGAACGGACCGAGATCGATCCCCGCCTTGAACAGCGCATCGGCGGCCGCGGCCTGCCGTCGCATCAGCTCGGGATCGAAGCTGCGATAGGCGCCGAGCGCCGTCTCGAAGCGATCGAAGGCGGCGATGGCCGAGTCGGCGATGGCGACCGCGCTGAGTTGCCCCGCTCGCAGCGTCATCGCGAGATCCCGCACACTGCGCTCGATCAGCCGCTCGCTCATGTTTTCCTCCTCGTCGTCTTCGGCACGAATTCGCCATGAAATATCCGAGTTGTCGCCGCGGCGCGAGCACGCTGGCGCCGCGCCCGCCGGCGATACCCGATCGTCGGCTCCGATCCGGAGCCAAAAGGGGAGGTCCAATGTCGTTTCGCCATGTTCGCAGACTCGCCGCGGTGATGATCACGCTGGCATCGATCGGGGTCGCCGCTTCCCACGCGGCCGAGCGCGCATCGATCTCCGGCCCCTTCATGCACGAGAATCTCGCGGTGTATTTCGTGCATGGCGCGGCGACGCGCGGCGCGGCGCTGCTGACGCTCGAGGAAGCGCTGACCCGCCGGAAGGTGCGCATCCACGAGACCGGCGACGTGAACAGGCTCCAGATCGAGACGCTGGGCGACGAAGAGGTGTTCGTGCAATCCGGCGATATCGTCAAAGGCGGCAAGCAGGATCGCGTCCTCACCATCAGCCTGATGCTGCCCGCGCGATCGGGCCGCGTGACGATCGACGCGTTCTGCGTCGAACAGGGACGATGGACGGCGGGCGGCAACGAGGACTTGGCCGCTTTCTCGAGCGCCCTTACGGCGCTGCCGTCGCGCGAAGCCAAGCTGGCGATCAAGGCGCCGCCGCCGGTCGGATCGCATGTCGCGCCCCAGGCCGAATTGAGCGTTCGCCAGAGTCAGGTCTGGTCGAACGTCGAGCGGATCCAGGAGAAGCTCTCGGCCAATCTCGGCGGGCGCGTCGCCGCGCCGCAATCGCAGACCAGCCTGCAGCTCGCACTGGAGAACACCAAGCTCCAGGCGCGCAAGCGCGGCTATGCGGAGGCGCTCCTGCCGCAAGGACAGGCGGCGGACGACATCGTCGGCTTCGCCTTCGCCGTGAACGGCAAGCTCAGCAGCGCCGACGTCTATCCGGGCAATGCGCTGTTCCGGAAGATGTGGCCCAAGCTGCTGACGGCCGCGGCGACGGAGGCCATCGGGGAAGCGTCGGTGGCGGGCGCGGTGGCGCCGAGCGCCGAGGATGTCCGCGCGTTCCTCGCCGCCGCAGAACAGGGCAAGGCCAGCCGCAAGCTGATCGACGGCCGTGTGGCGACGGAGACCCGCGACGCGCCGGGTGCGCTCTATGTCGAAGCCCAGCGCAAGGACGGCGCCTGGTTCCATCGCAGCTACGTCGCGAAATGATGCGCGGAGGGGGCAGGCTCGGCGTCGAGCCCGCCCCTGCGCCGCGTGTCTCACGGATATTTGCAGCTGTCCGACGAAACGGAAACGAAGCCGCGCGCATCGCCGTTGGTGACGATGAAGCGATGCTCCATGTCGTTGAGGACCACGGAGTGGTGCACCGGCAGCATGCCGCTGGCCGTCGTCTCGGCGCCGCCGATGCGCGTGAATGTGATGGTCACCGGCTTGGCGATGTCGAACCAGCCCAAGGGTCTGCCCTCGCCATCGACCGACGCGGCGCCGGACGCGCTCAGCGTGATCGCGCGATCAGCGAAGCTCGCCGAATCATTCGCCGGCCTTTGGCCGGGCACGCGCACGACGAAGCGCTTGCTGACCGGCTTGTCGTCGCATGCCCGAGTGTTCTCCACCGCGCCGAGGACGGCGGCGATGCGCTCGGGCTTCACGCCAGCGCCGAGCTTGGCGCGCGCCAGCCGCAGGAACTCCGAGATCGCGCCGGTCGGCACATCCGATTCGTAACGCCTGCGCAGCTCCTCGGCCTGCCCGGTCGTGGTCGCGAGATCACGCTGCAGCTGCGCCTTGTCGCGCTCCAACCCCTGCAGCCGCTCCGTCACTTCGCCAAGCTGCTGGCGCAGGATGATCGCATCGCGCTCGCCCAGCCGCATGCCCGCCTCGTAGCCGTAATAGCCGATCGCACCGAGCACCGAGAGCAGCAACCCCCATTTGAAGATGCTCAGCATCACGCGCGTTCGGCGCCGGCCGCGAATCCTATCCTCGTGAAACCCGAGTCCTACCATCGTTCCTCATCGGATCAGCGTGATCCCTCCCGTTCGCGAACACCGCCCGCGATGGTACCCAGTACGACGCCGATGGCTAGGCAGAGAAGAGGGATAAATGTGACGAAGGAAGCGCTCGCGGAGGTTTCAAAACTGCTCGATCCGCGGACCGACAAGAAAATCGCAACGAGCATTCTGCCAACGAAATAGCCCATCCCCGCGCCGACGAGGAAGCCGACGACCCAACGTTTGCGCGGCCCCCACGGGAGCGGCGGCGGCGCGCGCCCGGCGGCGAACGCCGTGTCTCGGCGGTTCACGCGACGAACGGCGAGCCATGCGCCGATGATGCCGAGGATCAGCCCGCCCGCCGGCGCCCAGACGAAGGCGACACCAAGCATGAAGACGCCGTTGCGCTGCGTGACGCGGAAGCTGTCGCCCAGCGACAGGCCGAACAGGATGGTCAGGACTTCGCCGACCGCATAGGCCGGCAGGAAGGACATCAGACTCAAACCCCATTTGCGCATCGGCACTGCCTTGGCTGCTCAAACCATACGCCGGACGACGCGCGGAAGCGGGACAAACGCGACGCCGGATGTGATTGGATAGGGATGAGTGTTGCTGTGGAGATGCGCATGACGAATCGACTCGAACTCGCCATCACGGAACGCTTCCCCTTCGCCGGTGGCCATGAATTCGCGGGGGGCGGCGCCTATGAACGCATCGAGGGGCGCGCGCGATTCGCGGTCGATCCCGCGGCGCCGGCGCAGGCCGGCATCACCGATCTCGACAAGGCGCAGGTCGATCGCGCCGGCTCGGTGCGGTTCGAGGCCGATTTCTCGCTGCTGCTGCCGGTCGATGGCGCTAGGGGCAACGGGCGCGTGTTCTTCGACTACGGCAATCGCGGCAACATCCGCTGCCTGCAGTTCTTCAACGACGCGCCGGGCTCCAACGACCCGCGCACGCTCGCCCATGCCGGCAATGGATTCCTGATGCGCCGTGGCTATGCGGTCGCCTGGCTCGCCTGGGAGGCCGATCTGCTGCCGGGCGATGACCGCTTCCTGCTCGACGTGCCGGTCGCGATGGAGAATGGACAGCCGATCACCGGGCCCGTGCGCGTCGAATACATCGCCGACCGGCCCGGCATCACGACCTTCCCGCTGAGCAGTCGGGCGTCGACGCGCAGCCACCCCACTGTCTCGCTCGATACGCGCAAGGCGAGTCTGACGATGCGGCGCTACGCCGGCGATGCGCGACGCGTGGTCGCGCCGGACGATTGGATGTTCGCGCGTGTGGAGGGCGGCTCGGGCCTCGACAATCAGGGCGCCGAAAGCGCGATCGTTCCTTCCGATGCGCATATTCACATCCCCAGGGGTTTCAAGACCGGCTGGATCTACGAGCTCGTCTACGAGGGCAAGGCGCCGCTGGTGCTTGGGCTTGGCCATGTCGCCGTGCGCGACTTTGTCAGCTTCCTCAAATACGGCGCGCAGGATTCGGCGGGACAACCCAATCCGTTGCTCCAGCGCGGCTTGCGGGTCGCCAAGGCCTATGCCTGGGGACGCTCGCAGACGGGGCGCTGCATCCGCGACGCGCTGTATCGCGGATTCAACGCCGATGCGGCGGGGCGACGCGTCTTCGACGGCGTGCTGCCGCATGTCGCGGGCGCCGGCCTGATGTGGATGAACCACCGCTTCGCGAATGTGATCGTCGCGGCCGGCCAGGAATACGAGGATCATTTCAACCCTGCCGACCGCTTCCCGTTCTCCTATGCGGAGTCGCGCGACCACCTCACCGGCAAGACGGACGCGATCCTCAAACGGCCGGCGACGGATCCGCTGGTCCTGCATACGCAGACCGGCACCGAGTATTGGCAGCGTCGCGGCTCGCTCGTCCATACCGACACGCAAGGCAACGATCTCGCGCAGCCGGAGAATGTGCGCGTCTATCTCTGGTCCAGTTCGCAGCATTTCGCCGATCCACTGCTGAAGAAGCCAACGCGTGGAATCTGTCAGAACGACCTCAATGTGGTTTGGACATCCATGTTCTTCCGTGGCGTGCTGGATGCGCTCGACCGCTGGGCCAGCGAAGGCACGCCGCCGCCGGCCAGCCGCATTCCGCGTCGCGCCGATGGCACGCTGGTGACGATGGCGCAGTGGCGCCGGCAATTCCCCGCGATCCCCGGCATCGCGACGCCGCGCGGTCCCAGCGACCTGCCGCGGCTCGATTTCGGGCCCGAATTCGACCGCGGCGTGCTCAAGGAGCCGCCGGATGTGATGGCAGGGGAGGGTTATCGGGTCCTTGTACCCGCCGTCGACGCCGACGGCAATGACATCGCGGGCGCGCGCGCGCCCATGGTCGCCGCGCCGCTCGCCACCTATACCGGCTGGAACCTGCGCGCGCGCGGATTCGGCCAGGGCGCGATGCATGAATTCACCGGCAGCACCATTCCCCTGCCGGAGACGCCCGAGGATCGCGCGCAGACCGGCGACCCGCGCCGCGCGGTGACCGAGCGCTATGCGAATTCGTCCGCCTATGCCGCGGCGATCGGCGCCGCGGCGCGTGAGCTGGTCGCTGCCGGCCTGATGCTGGAGGAAGATGTCGAGCGCTGCATCGCCGCCGCGTCCCGCTGGGGCGCGCCGCGCCATGAGGTCGCGCTCGATTGAGCGCACGCGATCAGGGCCAACTCGGGCGATCCATCGCGAAGATGTCGGCGACGCGCGTGTAATCCATGTAGCCGAGCCGCCCGATCGGCTGCATCCGCGCGTAGTCGATCTTGCCGTCGACGATGATGTGATCGGCGATGTGCACGCCGAGCACCTCGCCGATGATCAGGGTGTTGGGCGCGCGCGGATCGGGCGACAGCAGGGTCACCGATTGCACGTAGCGGCATTCGAGGTGAACGGGGCTCTCCTTGACCCGGGGCGGCTCGACCAGAATCGAGGCTTCCGGGGTCACGCCCGCGAGGGTGAATTCGTCGATCTCGCGCGGCGCCGGCGCCGAGCTGCGGTTCATTTCCTCGCGCAGATCCCAGGTCGCGAGATTGACGACGAACTCCTTGGTCGCCTCGATGTTGCTGACGCTGTCCTTCATCCCGCCATCGGCCGCGTGGGCGCCGGTGGACGAGAAGATGACCTGCGGCGGAACATAGGCCACGGCGTTGAAGAACGAATAGGGTGCGAGATTGACGATGCCCTTGGCGTCGATCGACGAGATCCAGCCGATCGGTCGCGGGACGACGATGGCGTTGAACGGATTGTGCCTGAGCCCATGCGGCTGATCGGTGCGATAGAACATGGTCGGCAGAGGACCAATTCCCGCACGGCTTTTCAAGCGGCCTGAACGCGTCTCACCCAGGAGCGGATCGATGAACACGGAAGTCAAACGGCTCGCGGAGCAACTCCTGCACACCGGCTTCGACACCCTGCCCGAACGCGACCGCCGCGTGCTGGCGCGCATCGCCAAGCGCATGCACATCAGCCGCGACCTTCATGACGAGTTCCAGGACAAGCTCAGCTTCGGCGAGCGGCTCGCCGATCGGGTCGCCGAGCTCGGCGGCTCCTGGGGCTTCATCATATTATTCGGCGTGTTCCTCCTGGCCTGGGTCGCGGTGAACGGCGTGATTCTCGCGGGGCGCTCGGTCGATCCCTATCCCTTCATCTTTCTCAACTTGATTCTCTCGATGCTCGCGGCGATTCAGGCGCCGGTCATCATGATGTCGCAGAACCGCCAATCGGCGAAGGATCGCCTCGCCGCGGCGCATGACTACGAGGTCAATCTGAAGGCGGAACTCGAGATCATGGCTCTGCATGAGAAATTCGACCAGCTGCGCAACCGCCAGCTGACCGAGATCCTCACCGCGCAACAGGAACAGATCCGCCTGCTGACCGCCCTGATCGACCAGCGAGCGAGGCCGTGACTGCTCAGCCGTCCTTCGCGCGCGTCGTGAAGAGCGCGGCGATGCGCCAACCCTGATCGGTGCGGACGCACAGCACGCTCACGAGAAACCCGAATCGATCGGGGCCGGGATCGCGCGCGCCGAGCGCCACGCTCAGCGGCAAGTGCAGATATGCGACGTCCGGACTCATCGACACGACGGACGCTCGCGCCAGCTCCGGCTCGACGCGCCAGATCTCATGGGTCTGGAATGCGGCCATGCGCTCGAGCACCGCATCGCGACCCCAGAACGACATGCCGTCGCTGACCCAGAGGAAGCGCGGCGACTCCGTGAAGAGCGGCCGCGAAACGTTCGTAGAGTGCGCGGATCTCGGCTTCCGGCGCGTCGGCCGCGCGCGCGGCGGGCTCGCGCAGCAGGCTGAATAGCGCGAGAGCGATCAGCATGAAGACGCTGAGAGCGGTGAGCGTCATGCGAGGCTTCGGGGACATGGCGAGCTCCTCTTGCTGTCGATGGAGCCTGCACGCGCACGCGCGTGGTTTGAAATGCCGAACGGCGATCGTTTCGATGCTCGGTCTTCATCAGCAAACCGGATTTTGGGCATTCGCTGAGCCCTCAAGCACCATCCCTCCTCGAATGAGCTGGGGGATGCAAATAAAATTGCACGGCAAGTTGACGTGGGTACGATAAGGCCGACATCACGTCGATCAAGGTTCAAAGCCCGATGCACAACCCGCACTTCATCCCCTCCTGTCGCGGCACGCGATAGGAGGGGTGGCACGCGCGAAGCGCGTGACGGGGAGGTTCCTCGAACTCGAAGAGGCCTGCGCCCGCGGAGGTCCCGCGAGACCTCCCCGTCAGCGCGCTGACGCGCGCCGCCACCCCTAGCGCGTGCCGCGCCAGGAGGGGATGAGTCACAGGAGGCCATCTTGGGCGCGGCATTTGCTGCTCGGAGAGGGGTAACCGCTTGTGCCACGATCCTTGGGATTCGACTCCACCCCTCTCATTGGATGCTTCGCTCATGAATGATCTCACCTGGCGGCATGTGCTCATAACCGGCGCGGCGGGACGCATCGGTTCGACGTTGCGTGCCGGCTTCGCCGGGCGCCATGGCAAGTTTCGCCTGCTCGATCGCCGGCCAATCGCCGATCTGCGCGCGAACGAGGAGGCGATCATCGCCGAGTTGAGCGACCGCCCGGCGCTTGCCCGCGCCGTCGACGGCGTGGACGCGATGATCCATCTCGCCGGCGCGCCGGAGCCGCGCGATTTCGAGGAGATGTTCCGCGCCAATGTGCGTGGGCTCTACGACGTCTTCGAGGCCGCGCGCGCCGCCGGGGTGAAGCGCATCGTCTTCGCCTCGACCAATCACACTTACGGCATGTATCCGGTCGAGCACGGCATGACCGAGACCGATCCCGTGCGGCCCGACAGCTTCTACGGCGTCACCAAGGTCTTCGGCGAGAACATGCTGCGCTATTATTTCGACAAGCACGGGATCGAGTCGGTCAGCCTGCGCATCGGCAGCTTCGAGGAGCGACCCAACCAGCAGCGTCATCTCTCGACCTGGCTGAGCCCGCGCGACACCGTCGAACTGGTCGATCGCGCCTTGAAGCAGCCACGGGTCGGCGCCGCGATCGTCTTCGGCATGTCGAACAACATGCGCATCCGCATCAAGCATCCGAATTGGGAAGCGATCGGGTATCGGCCGACCGACAATGCCGAGACCTGGCTCGATCGCCTCGAGGCTGAGGGCGTCACCGTCGATGGACCGCTGCAATGGAAGATCCACGGCGGCATGTACGAGCCGCGGGAGTATTGAGGTCGGTTCATGCGACGTGCATCCAACTGGCTCGGCCTCGCAGCCTGCCTCGCAGCGGCAACGGCGGGTGCGCAATCGATCGACTTCTCCCCGCTCTTCACGCAGGCCGAACAAACCGGGCGCGTCGGGCTCGCGCGCAAGACGCAGCTGGTCGATGCGCGGCCGACCGGCCAAGGCGAGATCGTCGTCACGGTCATCGCGGGCGAAGCCATGGTTGCCCGCCCCGGCGACGCCATCGTCCGCAACCCCGCCAATCCAAGCGACACCTACCGCATCGCCGCCGCGTCCTTCACCTGCACCTACGAGATCGTCACGGCGCCGTAGGTCCGCCTCCAACGAGAAATCGGCTCGAAAACAGAAAGCGATTACAGGGCGAGTGAAGAGTCGAAATCAGATCTCGACCAGGCCGAGACGTTTCCCGACCCGATCGAGATGGTCTCCCATGTGATCGAAGCGAATGCCGAGTTGGGCAGTATTGGCCTCGAGATGCGCCATCCGCACGGAGAGATCCGCTTGCCCGCGCTCGACGGCGCCGATGCGATCGCGCAACTCGATGAGCCGGCGGTCGATGCCGTCGAGCCTGTCGTCCAGCCGGCGCACAAGCGGGAACAAATCGCCCAGCTTTGTGGCGAGATCATCGAGCGTGGTCATGGCGTTCATCTGAACGGAAATATTGCTCGCCGTCCACGTCTCACGTGGGACTAGCTCTTCTTGCGAGCACTCGCAACTGGGGACGGAGCCCGGATTACTTCTTGGATGCTGGAAGCAATCCGAGCTCCGCCCCCAATTCATCCCACGACCGCGCTCTTCCGACTCGGCGAAACTGCGCGTTGCGGACAAGCTCACGAACGAATCGAGTTTCGCGACAAAGCCGCGAATTGCGCTCTACCCCTTCATGCCGGTGAGCGCGACGCTCTCGATGATGCGGCGGCGCAGGATCACGAAGATCACGAGCATTGGCAGCACGCTGAGCACCGAGCCGGCCATCAGCTTTCCATAATCGGTGCTGAAGCGGAATTGGAACGCGGTGAGGCCGAGCTCCATGTTGAACAGGCTCTGCTCGTTGGCGACCATCAGGGGCCAGATGAACGCGGCCCATGCCTGGATGAAGGCGAAGATGCCGATGGCGCTCAGCGCCGGCGCCGAGAGCGGCGCGATGACGCGCGCCAGGATCCACCACTCCGACGCGCCATCGACACGCCCTGCTTCCAGCAGCTCCGTCGGAATCGCCGAGGATACGTGCTGGCGCAGCAGGAAGATGCCGAAGCTCATGAACAGCGTCGGCAGCAGGATGCCCTGGAACGTATTGATCCAGCCCAGCGAGATGAGCTGCAGATAGAGCGGGATCATGTAGCTCTCGAACGGCACGATCGCGGTGGCGAGGATCGCCATGAACAGGAATTGCCGACCGGGAAATCTGTACTTGGCGAATACCGCGCCGGCGACCAGCGACGTGACGGCCACGCTGACCGTCGCGATCAGCGAGAGGCTGAGGGAGTTGACGAAGAACTGGCCGAACGGCGCGTCTTCGAAGATGCCGCGGTAATTCTCCAGTGTCGGCGCATCGGGCAGCAGCCGTGGCGGCCAGATCGAGACCTCGGTCGCCGGCTTGAACGACGTCGCGGCCATCCACAGGATCGGCAGCACCATGAACGCGGCGCCGGCGCACAGCACGATATGCGCCAACAGAGTCAGCAGGCGCGACGCGAGGGAGCGATGGCTAACCATCCTGTCCCGCCTTGTCGCGCGCGATGCGGAACTGGATCAGCGTGAAGCCGAGCACGATCAGCGTCAGCATCACCGCTTCCGCGGATGCATAGCCCATGCGGAAATACTGGAAGGCGTTCTGGTAGATGTCGAACACGATCACGCGCACCGCCTGCCCCGGCGCGGATTGCGAACCCAGCGTCATCACGTAGACCTGCGTGAAGACGTTGAAGGCGTTGATCGTGGAGGTCACGAAGACGTAGAGCAGGATCGGCTTCAGCAGCGGCAAGGTGACGAAGCGGAATTGCCGCCAACCGCTTGCGCCATCGATGGCGGCGGCCTCGACATAGGTGCTCGGGATGTTGCGGATGCCGACGAGCAACAGGATCATGCTGTAGCCGAGCATCTTCCACACGCCCATGATGATCAGCGCCCAGAGCGCGATGTCGGGGTCGGTGAGCCAGGCCACCGACGGCAAGCCGACCAGCGACAGCAGATAGTTCAGGATTCCGTGGTTGTAGTCGTAGATCCACTTCCACGCGATCGACATCGGCACCATCGGCGTGATGACCGGCAGGAAGTAGAGCGTCTGATAGATCGCGGAGAAGCGGCTCTTGCGCGCCAGGAAGATCGCGAGCGGCAGCGCCAACAGCGTGCTCAGCATCACGGTCGAGATCGAATAGACGGCGGTGTTCTTGAGGGCGAGATGGAAATTCTCGTCCTCCAGCAGCATCTCGTAGTTCAACCAGCCGATGAACGGCCTGACCGGATTGATCAGCTCCCATTTGTAGAAGCTGAGCACGAAGCTCTTCAGGATCGGCCACGCGCGCACATAGCCGAAGAGCAGCAGAACCGGCGCCAGCGCCACGTAGCAGAAGAGCAGCAGACGCCAATTGTCGCGCGTGAAATTCTCATGCAGCCACGAGCGACTGGCGTCGGCGAGGCGAGCGATCACGATGGGGTCCCGGTCGAAGAGACGCCGGGGAGTCCCGGCCGGGATTCCTCGGCGCGACGTGAGGTGATGTCAGGACGTGCCGTACATGCCCGCCTGCTTGAGAATATTGTCGGCGATCGTCGCCAATTGCTTGATCGCGTCGGCGACCTTCGCTGGATTGTTGTTGAGCGACGGATCGACGAACAGGCCCGGCAGGCGGTCTGCGATGCGGCTCTGGATCTCGTCGAACGGACCAATGATCGGATCGGCGAACGGGATCACGTCCTTCGGCGGATTCACGAAGACCTCGAATTGCGGCGTCTGCTTCAGCAGCGGGCTCCAGTCGACCCCGTTGCGCGCCGAGCCCCAGCCGGTCATCTCCGTGATCTTCAACGCATTCGCGGGCTGGGTGAGGAACTTGAGGAAGTCCCAGCAGGTCGCCTTCTCCTTGCTCTTGCCGTTCACGTAGACGCCCCAGGGCTGCACGATGCCCTTGTAGGGACCACTGGCATCCCAGCGCGGAATCGGCGCCACGCCGTAATCGAGGCTCGGATTGGTCTTCTTGATCTCGCCGATCACCCAGGCCTCGCGGAACAGCATCGCGGCCTGGCCATTGGCGAAGGCGGCGGCGTCATGCGGCACCTTGGGATCGTCGACCTTGTCCTTCTGGACGACGTCCACATAGAACTGCAGCGCCTTGCGGCCGGCATCGTTGTCGAAGCCGTTGCTCCACTTGCCGCTCGGCATCTGCACCAGCAGAGAGCCCCCCGCGGGCTCGAGCACGAAGCGGAACTTCTCGGTGATGCCGCTGCCCTGGCCCGAGAGCCGCATGCTGACGCCGCTGCGAGTCATCTTGCCGGTGGCGTCGATCTTGGTGATCTTCTTCGCGGCGGCCATCAGCTCGCCATAAGTCGTCGGCGGCCCGGCGATGCCCGCCTCCTTGAACATCGCGCGATTCCAGTACATCGCCGCGCGCCCCTCGATGATCGGCAGGCCGTAGGTCTTGCCCTTCAGGCTGAACCAATCGACCGTGAACTTGTTCCACGCCCCGCCCTTGAGGTAGCCGTCGACATCCGCCGGATTGGCGTCGAGCAGACCCGCTTCGATGAATTTGAGGCTGATGCCGCTGCCGATGTCGAAGATGTCGGGACCCGTCCCGGTCGGGATCGCGGCCGACAGCTTCTGCTCCATCTCGCGCAGCGAGCTGCTGAGCACGTTGACCTCGACGCCCGGTTTCGTCTTCGCGAAATCGGCCGCCACCGCCTTGTAATACGGCACCAGCTCCGGATAACCGGTCCAGATCGACAGCGTCGGCGCCGCGCGCGCCGTGGGCGCCAAGCTCATGCCGCCGGCAACCGCGAGTCCGGTCGCGGCCACGGATTTCAGAGCGCTGCGCCGCGCGATGTCCGTGCTGCGGGATTTGCGAATCGTCATGTCCGTCTCCCCATGTGGTGAAGTGCAACGATGATGGATCAGGCTTGCGGTGCATTCGGCCGGATGACCAGCCGACGCTCGAAGCTCTCGCCCGGCGCCAGATGAATCATTCCCGGCTTGTCGAAGATCTCGCCCGTGAATCCCTCCGGATCATTGTAGCCCTGCCAGGGCTCGATGCAGAAATATCGCGCCGGCGGCCGCATCCACAGACCGAGATGCGGGCAATCGGGAAACGCGACGGCGACACCGAGCCGCCCCTCGATGCCGAACCATAATGCGCGACTCGCGAGGTGATCGAAGATGATCGCGTCCTTGACGAACAATCCGTCATGAAGCGCCAGGCGCCGCCCCACCACGGGGCTCGGCTCGCGCAGCTCGGCGAGGAGGCCGTTGACGATGCGCCGCACGGGCGCCGGCTCTGCCTCGGCGAACAGGACGACATGGTCTTCGCGCCGCGCGTCGGCGCTGGTCGGCAAGGGCCATTGGAAGCCGGGATGAAAGCCGAATGATGCGGCGATGCGTTGCGTGTCGGTGTTCTCGACCTGCGCGACCTGCGTGAGCGCACCGTCGGCGAGAGCGAAGCGGATGGAGAGCCGGAACTCGAACGGATACATCGCGCGGGTCGCCGGATCCGCGGTGAGGACGAGGACGCAGCTCGCGGCGTCCTGCGACGCCAGTGCGAAGTCGCTGGTCGGCGCGAAGCCATGGCCGCCGGCATGCGGGTAGCTCTTCCCGGCATGGCGCAGCGCGCCGCCCGCGAGCCGGCCGACATTCGGGAACAAGACAGGCGCGCGCCGCGCCCAGGAGGCCGGGTCGCCTTGCCAGAGGAACTCTCGGCCTTGAGCGTCGCGCAACGACATCAGCTCGGCGCCGAGCGTCGAGATCTCGGCGCTCAGCCCGCCGGCCCGCAATGGGATCGATCTCCTCATGCCACGACCATGAGATCGCGGCTGAAGCCCGAGAGCAGCTCCGCGCCGTCCGCGGTGATCAGCACATTGTCGATGATGCGCGCGCCGAGATGCTCGTCGCCGATGAAGACCGGCGGCTCGACCGACACCACCATGCCGGCCTGCAGCACATAGCCGCTCTCGCCGATCATGTGCATCGGCTCGCCCCAGGTCGGCGGGAATCCCGGCGCCAGGCCATAGCCCGAGGTATGGACGCGGCAATGTTCGAGACCGGCCGCGCCGATCACGCGCTTCGCCGCTTCATGCGGCGCCACGGCCGGCACGCCGTGCCGAATCTCGGCGATCATCACGTCGCAGGCGTGGCGCACGAGCGCGTAGATCTCGCGCATGCGCGGCGTCGGCGCACCCATGCTGAACTGCCGGCCGATCGTCGCCGTGTAGCGCTTGTAGGCCGAGCCGTATTCGATATTGCCGAAATCGCCGCGCCGCAATTTGCGATGCGTCGGCGCGCCGTGACTGAAGCTGGAGCGCTCGCCGGACACGAGATTGAGGGTGCTGGCCGCGATGCCGCTGCCCGATGACAGCAGCGAGTGATAGACCTTGCCCGCCAAAGCGAGTTCCGTCCGGCCTTCCTTCAATGCGCCGGCGAAGACAGCCATCGCGCCGTCGGCGATCCGGCTCGCCTCGCGGATATAGGCGAGCTCGGCCGGCGACTTCACCAGCTTGAGGTCGTGAACCAGATTGGTCGGCTCGGCGACGAGGTCGCTGCCGAGCAGCTGCTTGAGCTGCACGTAGTGATGGGGATGCAGGTAGTAGGCGGGCACTTCGATGCCGATGCGCGCGCCGCGCAAAGCGAGCTTCCCCGCGGCGCGCTCGAACGCGACGATCGGATCGTCGGAATTGCCGCCGCCCCAGGTCCAGACCCGATCCACCAGCGCATCGTCGCGAAACTCGTTGCCCTCACCGTCGCGCGTGAGAATGCTCAAAGGGCCGGGCTTGGCGGAGACGAACAGGCACTGAAACTCCTGATAGCTCTTGGCATCCGAACCGGTCAGGAAATGGATCGACACGGGATGGAAGAGCACCAACCAGTCCAGGCCGGCGGCGCCGATCGCCGCGCGCACCCGAGTGCGGCGATCAGCGAATTCTTCAGCGGAAAAATCGTGCTTCGACATGATCTTGAATCACTCCATCGGCTGGACGGGCCCGCCCTCCGAGCTTGGTCGGAGAGCGGGCGGCGACATTCAGAGCGGCGGGAGCGGCTGCATGGGGCCGCCGAGCCACTTGACATGCAGCTTGTCGAGTTCGCCGTTCAACGTGATCTGGAAGATGAACGTATCCACCCAGCGCAGCAGATTGTGCTCGCCGAGCCTCATCGTGACATGCGCCGGCGCGCGGCGAAGGGCGAATTTGAAATCGAATTCCTTGCCCGGATTGCGCTTGGCGAGTTCAGGCACGACGACGCTGTTCGCCGCGAGGAGTTGCGATTGTCCCGAAAGATAGGCCTGCACCGCGCTCGCATTGTCCTCGGTGCGCATGATGTCGGCGCCGGGGTTCGCCGCCGACAGGACGAGATCCTCCGTCGTGCCCTTTGCGACGCTGGTCTTGAGCTTGGTCACGTCGGCCGCCGACTTCACCACCAGCTGCTTCGGCCCATAGACCGCCAGCGACGTGTCGGCATAGGGCGCGCTGTACATCAGCTGTCGCGCGCGCTCGGCCGTCACCGACATCGCCGCGATGTTCATGTCCGCCTTGTCGGTGAGCAGATAGGGAATGCGGTTCGCGGCCGTCGCCTGCACCAGCTCCAGCTTCACGCCCAGCGATTGCGCCACCATCTTGGCGAGGTCGATGTCGAAGCCCTCGAGTTCTCGGTTGACGTTCACGGAACCGAAGGGCGGGACATCCGCGAACACGATGATGCGCACCACGCCCTTGGCCAGGATGCTGGCCAGCACATCGGCATGCGCCTGCGCCTGCGCGACCAGATTGGCCGTCAACCCGCATGCCACGACCAGCACGGCTTTCAGAAACGATCTCATGTAGCCCCCTCGTTGGATGTCCAGAACACTGACCCATCCAGCGTAGCCGCTTGATGCAACCGCGAACAGGGGCGGCGCGCCGGCACGCCGAACCGTCAGCGCTCCAAGTCGCGATCGACGGCGAGGTAGTCCGGCACGCCGACGATCTCGCTCAACTCGGCCGGGGAGATCGCACGCGCGGCTGGCACCTGCCGCCCGGCCTTCATGTCGTCGATCGCGTCGCGAAAAGCGCCCGCGGCGGCGAAGACGAAGGTCACGCCGTAGAGGGCGACCTCGAATCCCTGGCCATGCACGTCTGCGGGCACCAGGGTCGGTCCGCCGGGCACGTCGACCTGGATCATCTGCGGCAATGGGCTCGTTGCGCGGACGCGCCGCAGCTCATCGCGCGCGTGCACCCCCGTTGCGAAGATCACATCGACACCAAGCGAGGTGAAAGCCGCGATGCGCCAAAGCGTTTCGTCGAGGCCGCTCGCCCCGCCGGCGGCGTTGCGCGCATCGGTGCGACCGATGATCAGGATATCGGCCCCCGCCTCGCGCGCGCGCACCGCCGCCTTCACGCGACGCAACGCCTCGTCACGCGCCACGACCGCACCGGGCGCGCCGAAATCGCGCTTCGGACTTTCCTGATCCTCCAGCATCAGGCAGGCGGCGCCGGCATCGGCGAGGCCACGCACGGTCCGCTGCACATTCTGCGCATTGCCGAAGCCGGTATCGGCATCGACGATCAGCGGTATCGGCGCCGACGCCGCGACGTCGCGTGCCTGCGCCAGCATCTCGCCGTAGGACAGCAAGCCGGCATCGGGCACACCGAGGCGCGTGGCCGACACCGAGAAGCCGCTTAGAAAAGCCGCCGGAAATCCGGCGCGCGCGATCATGCGGAATCCCAGGGCGTCGTAGCAGCTCGGCACCGTGAGCGCGCCACGGCGGAGCCGTGCGCGCAATTCGGCTGTTCGTGGCGACGCAACGCTCATGCGATCTCCTCCGGCATTGTCGGCGCAGATTAGCTCAGGCGCGCCGGCGCAGCGCAATCCAGGTCGCGACGAGCATCGCGCCCATGCCCAGCGCCTCGAGCAGGTCTACGCGCTCGTCGAGCACCAGCATGCCCGCGACGACCGCGATGACCGGCGACACGAAGGCGTAGAGGCCGGCGCGCGCGGGGCCCCACTCGCGCAGCAGCCAGAAGAAGAGGGGTGTGGCGAGCAGCGACCCGCCGAACAGCATGAACAGCCAACTGCCAAGAACGGCGGGCTGCGCCATGGCGGTGAGCGTCGCGCCGTCGGGATGCTCGATCAGGAGCGACAGCGTCATCAGGCCGGCACCGCCGATGAGGCTGGTCACACCGGCCAATGGCAAGGCGCCATAGACACCCGCCAAGGGACGACTGAGCACGCTGCCGGTCGCCAGGCAGCTCGTCCCGACGACAATCGCGGCCAGACCCCAGCCATCGGTCCCCCATGTATGCAGGCGTGGCGCAAACAGCAGCGCCAACCCGACGAGACCGAGCGCGAGGGCGAGGTCGAGGCTTGCGCTCCGGCGCTCCACACCCGTCAGCAATCCCACGACATAGAGAACCATCGGCGTCAGCGAGAGATTGATCACCGCGGCGATGCCGGAGCCGGTCCGTCCCAGACCCCAGAAATTCAGCCCGGGACTCACGAACATCATCAGCGCCGCAATCACCAGCACACGCGCCAGCTGTGCGCGCGGTGGCCAGATCCTCTTGCCGCGCAGCGCGAACCAGGCGATCAGCACGATCCCCGCGACGAGGAAGCGCGACGAGGTGAAGAACTGAGCCGGTACCGCACTGACGCCGATCTTCCCGGTGAGCCAGGTCAGCCCCCAGAACAGGCTGATCACGCCGAAGGCCGCGAGAGGGAGCACGCCGCTCGACCGCGCCGCTACGGCGCGATGTCGACGGGCGCTCCCGACCGCGCGCTGCGCAGCATCGCTTCGAGCGTGTCCATGATGTCGATCGACTCCTCCGGCGTCGCGCCGTTCCACTGCGCCGGCCCATGCGCGATCAGACGCTGAAAGGCTTCGGCCTCGGCGAGAAAGCCATTGCCCGCCGCGGTCGTGATCGTCTCGAAACCCGCGGTGTCGGAGCGCGCGCCTCGCCAGACCTGCAATACCGGCGGACCAACCATCGGCGGGTGGTTGAGATAGGTCGTCTCGATCGAGCCCGTCGATCCCGCGATCAGGGCGTGGCGATGGAATCCCGTGGCGAAGCTGCAGGAGATCTGCGCCAGCAAGCCGCTCCGGTAGTCGAGCGTCGCCACCAGCGTGCGATCGACCTTGCTCTCGCCCCAGCGCGCGATCGCGTGCACCCGCGACGGCCGTTCACGCGCGACGAGCCGGACCAGGCTGACGGGGTAGCTGCCGGCATCCATGAGCGCGCCGCCGGCGAGCGCCGCGCTCCAGCGGATATCCGTGAGATCGGCAGGATCGGAGATGTTGATCCCGAAACTGGCGCGGACGAGCTGCACTTTCCCGATCGCGCCGCTCTCCACCAGTTCACGCAGCTTCAAGGTCTGCGGCTGCGATCGATACGGATAGGCCTCGGCCAGGTGGACGCCGTGCTTCGCCGCCGCCGCGAACATCGCACGCGCCTCATCCCCCGAAGCACTCAGTGGTTTCTCGCAGAGCACGTGCTTGCCGGCCTCGGCGGCGCGGATCGACCACTCCGCGTGCAGGCCGTTGGGCAGCGGATTGTAGATCGCGTCGATCGTCGGGTCCGCGAGCAATGCTTCATAGGAGGGATGAAATCGCACCACGCCGACGTCGCGCGCGAAACGCTCGGCCTTCGCCGCATCGCGACTGGCGATCGCCGTCACCTTGACCAGCGTCGAAGGCGCGACGCCGGCGCAAAAGCCGCGCGCGATATTGGCGGCGCCGAGGATGCCGATGCGCAGCGGGGAAGTCGGAGCAGAGCTCATGTTCGACTCAGCCTATCGAGAGCGGTGGCGGGGCGGCGCGGAATCTTGGAGTGGCCGATGTCGTCAGGTTACGTCCGCCGCGCGGCGCTGCGCCATGGCGGTCATCGGGAATATCACCACGCCGCCGGTGTTCCTTGCTTGGTCGCGCCGTTTTCGCATACGGAACTTGACCACACGCACGCCGACGATGGCAATTCGGCACACTCAAAAAACGGGGAGTTATGATGTTTCGTCGAATCTTCTTCAGCGGCGCCAGCCTGGCGATCGCTGCTTTGGGGCTCGCGTCCGCACCGGCTCACGCCCAGACCGCGGCCGATGTGCTCAAGCGCGCCTCCGACACGATGGGCGCGGGCCAGCTCAAGACCCTGCGCTATGCGGGCGATGGGATCGGCTTCACCTTCGGCCAAGCCTACAAGCCGGGCATCGCATGGCCGAAGATCACGGTCCACAGCATGACCCGTACGATCAACTACGACACCGGATCGATGCGCGAGGAGATCACGCTCGGCCGCGGCGAGCCGCGCGGCGGTGGCGGCTATCCGCTGGTCGGGCAGCAGAGCAACGATCAGTTCGTGAGCGCCGGCCATGCCTGGAATGTCATCGGCGGCAATCCGGCCGCGAATCCGCGCTTCGTCAACGATCGCACGCATCAGCTTTGGATCACACCTCACGGCGTGATCAAGGCGGCGATGAAGAACAACGCCACCGTGAAATGGACGAAGCAGAAGGGTGGCAAGTCGATCGCCGCGGTCACGTTCACGGAGCCGGGCCGATTCGTCGCGACGGCGTTCATCGACGAGAGCGGTCTGGTCGAGCGCATCGAGTCGCGCTTTCCCGACGCGGTCCTCGGCGACACGCGCTCGGTCACCAACTACAGCGCGTATCGCGACTTCGCCGGCGTCAAATTTCCGACGCGGATCCAGCAATCGCTGGGCGGCTTCCCCGTCCTCGACGTGACGATCAAGGACGTGCAGCCCAATGCGGCCGCCGACATCGCCACGCCCGACGCCGTGCGCAATGCCGCGGAGCGGGTCGTGACGGAGAAAGTGGCCGACGGCGTCTGGTTCATCGCCGGCGGTTCGCACAACAGCGTGGCCATCGAGATGAAGGATCACCTCGTGCTGGTCGAAGCCCCGCTGAATGACGGGCGCTCGGTCCCGGTGATGGAAGCGGCCAAGAACCTCGCGCCCGGCAAGAAGATCAAATACGTCATCAACTCCCACCAGCATTTCGACCACGCTGGCGGCCTGCGCGCAGCGGCGGCCGAGGGCGCGATCATCGTCACCCAGGCCGGCAACAAGCCGTTCTTCGATCGCGTCTTCGCGAACCCGAACCGGATCGCCCCCGACCGCCTCGCGCAATCAAGCAAGAAAGCCAAGATCCAAGGCGTGAAGACCAAATCGGTGATGAAGGACTCGACGCGCACGATCGAGATCCGCCGCATCGACGACAGCGTGCACAACAACACCTTCCTGATGGTCTATCTGCCCAAGGAGAAGCTGTTGATCCAAGCGGACGCCTACACGCCGCTGCCGCCCAACACGCCGCCGCCGGCGCTCGCCAACGCGAACAACGTCAATCTGACCGCGAATATCGAGAGCCAGAAACTGGCGGTCGAGCGCATCCTGCCTTTGCATGGGCGCGTCGTACCGGTGACCGAGCTTTACGCTACGGCGAAAGCGACGATGCCCAAATAAGGCGCCGTTCGCTGCGACATCCCATCCCCTCCTGTTCGTGGCACGCGAACAGGAGGGGATGGTTCGCCTTGCCAATGCTCGCCGTAGTGGCAGACTGCCCGGGTTGCTTTTGTTTCATGCTCCGAGCGATTGGAACGAGGCCACCATGCACGCGAGCCGCATTGCCACCTGCCTTGGATTGCTGCTCTTCGCCATCGCCAGCGAGGCGTATGCGCAGCAATGCGAACGCCTACCGCCAGCCCCTGGCGCTGGCGGCTATCAACTCAGACGCGGCAGCGACCGTTGCGAAGGGATCTACATCTCCCCGGTCAGCGGCGGCGGACTCCAACTCGTCTCGCTCACGTTCGGGCGCATCGCCTACGAGCCGGACCGCGATCCCACGCTGTTCATCCAAGCGCCGCGCGCAGCGAGCGCCGGGCTGCAGCTGCAGGGGATGGGCGTGCCGATCGGTCTGTACTACCGAATCGACGCCGCGCTCTCCGAGGGTCGCGACTTTCAATTGCCGCTCACGGCCGTGATCAAGCCGAACCGGATCGTCTCCGGTGATCTGGGCCTGCTTGCGTATCGCGACGCCGGCGGCGGGCGGCGCGTTTTCGTGCCGGTCCAGGTGGCGACAGATCCGAAAAAGTTCCAGGCGCCCCAGGCCTCGATCGCGATCATCCGTCCGGACAGCGACATCCAGAATGTGCGCTGGCGCCTGACGCCGGCGGGAGGCGCTGCGCCCGGAGAGTTCCAGCCCGTGGCGTCGGCGCAAGGCCCGGTGCCCTCGGGCTACCGCATGGAGATCGCCCTGCCGGGATTCGCGCCGGCCAATGAGGCGGTCCTCGAGCTGCGCTATCTCGATCTCGGCGGGCGGGAGCGCACATCGCGCTTCCAGCTCGCGCTGCGCTGAGACCAGGCGGGACATGGCGCTCCCTACGCTTGAAACGGCAGTGGCGCGCGTGCTCGGCGATCTGCGCCTGCTGACGCTGCTCGCGATCCTGATCCTGGCCCTGCTGGTCTCGATCACCTTGCGCTGGCCGAGCAACCGCGTGGTGCTGATGATCGAGACCAGCGCGGTCACGCTTGGCATCGCCGAGCGCATCGAGCTCGCCGAATTCGACTATCGCGTGCCTGGCGCCGGACCGGTGCGGCTCTACGGCGTGCCCGAACTAGACGTTGCGCCCTATGCCGACACCAGCACGATGCGCGCGCCGCTGACCGCCATCATCGCGGCCGAGACCATGTTGCAATCCCTGCGCATCGGCAGCGGCAGCGGCATCGAACTCAGGCTGCAGCCCGCGGCCGGGCTGGATCTCATGCTCCATGGCGAGGCTTCGCTCGATCTCGAACTCGTCAACGCTGGCGGCGAGATCAGGGTCATCGGTGCCGATGGCGCGACCTTGCCGCCGATCAACATCCGCGAACCCATCGAGATCGCTCTCGTCGCGCGCCGGGCGACCGACCGCATGCGCCTGCGTCTGCCGCCGCCGGGACGCGACACGCCCCTGGTGCTGGCCGAAGACATCAAGATCTCCGCGCTCAGCTTCGGGCGCGAGCGCAGCGGACGCGACGATCGCCTGCCTTTCCGCTCGGCGATCCTCGGCGGCACGTTGCGCATGCAGGATATCGGCAAGACCGTGACGCTCCAGCCTGGCGATCCGATCTGGCTCGAGCAATTCAGCGGCATCGTCACGAGCCTGCGCATCGACGAGAATGGCATCAAGCTGCATGTGCTCGGCACAGCGTCGCGCGTCGCGGTCGGCCCGCCCGACTTCGAGGAAGAACTCACACCGACGATGCTCGCCTACCTCTACAATAGGGAGGGACTGAAGGCGTTATGGGGAAGCTTCCTCTTCATCCTGGCGGCGTTATGGCAGATGCGAAACTGGGCGCGCGCGCGCTCGTCCTGATCCTCGCCGTCGTCTGTGGCGGATGGCCGGCGATGGGCGCGCAACCGGCGGCGCCGGTGCAATCGGGCCCACCGGTACAGACCGTTGCCCCGCCGGCGACGCCGACCACCGCTGGCGGCCGCCAGACCGCTCTCGATTTCCAGCACAACGTGGTGCGGATCATCACCAAGACGGCCGACGGGCAGGATGGACCAGCCGGATTCGGCATCGTCATCGGCGAGCGCGACGGCCGGCTTTACATCGCCACGCCCGACCATGTCGCACGGGGCAGCGACGATCTGACCGCGACGCCCGACGTGATCTTCTTCGCCGAGCAAGGCAGGCGCTACCCGGCGCGGCGCCTGGAGGAATTGCGCATCCCGCCGGCGCAAGGCGATCTCGCCGTCCTCGAGTTGGCGCGCCCGAGCAGTTTTCGCCCTGCGCGCATCACGATCATCGACCCGGGCGAGGTTCCCGATGCCGCACCGATCTGGAATGTCGGACGCACGGAGCGCTGGCTGGTGCCGACATCGCCTGGCGGCTTCCAGGGCATCGATGTGCAGACCAATCACCTCATGGTCGAGGATCTGCCGACGCCACCCGGCTCCTCGGGCGGCGCAGTGCTGACCGACCGTGCGCTGCTTGGCATGACGCTGCGTGACAGCGGCGCGCAGCGGATCACCTATGTCTTCCGTGGCGACCGGCTGGTCGAGGTGTTTCAGCGCTGGCAGCTGCCCGTGAATCTCGTGCAGCGCAACGTGGCCAGCGCGCCGGCGCCACCGGTCACGATCGCGCCGACCCCACCACGCGTGCCGACGCCACCGCCGGTGACGATCGCGCCAACCACGCCGCGCGTGCCGACGCCACAGCAGCAGCCGGCGAGTCCCGTGCGTCCTCCCGCTGCGACCCAGACCGCGCGCGCGGGCGCGGAGTGCGATCGCTTGGCCGCGCATCCCAACGATCCGCAGAAGCCCGCAGGCCTTGCCGGCGCCTCATCCGAACAGCTGCGCGCCACCATGGCCGACGCTGAGCGCGCCTGCGATGCCGCCCACAAACAGGCGCCGGCGGTCGCGCGTTACGGGTTTCAATTGGCGCGCGCGCTCGTCGCGCAGCATCGCGCCGCCGAGGCGATCGAACCGGCGCGCGCGGCCGGCGAAGCCGGCTCCGTGATGGCCCAGAGCATGCTCGGGGTGATGTATCGCAACGGCCTCGGTGTGCCCGTCGATCACCAGAAAGCCGTTCCGTGGCTCGAGCGCGCGGCGCGCGGTGGCGACACGATCGCGCAATACTTTCTTGCGAAAAGCTACGCGGAGGGCAAGGGCGTCACGCGAGACGATGCCCAGGCCGTGCATTGGCTGCAGCAACCGGCGGAGCGCAACTATGCGCCGGCGCAGACCATGCTTGGTCAGATGCATGAGCGCGGGCTCGGCACCTCCGTGGACTACACGCAGGCGCGGCAATGGTACGAGAAGGCATCGAGCCAGGGCGATCAGGAAGGGAAGGCGGCCCTGGCGCGGCTGTATCGCTCACCGGGCCAACAATTCCTGCGACCGTCGCAACGCTAGCGGATGATGCGCCAGGTTCCATCCGGCTGCAGGCACGCGGTGCCGACGATCTTCTGCGGGCGACCGTCGATCGTCGACGACGACTCATACTCCCGGCAATTCGCCTGAGACGCCGTCGGCACGGAGTTCGTGGTGGCAGCCGGCGGCGCCGGTACGGGCGTCGGCGCTGGCACATAGATCACGGACGGGGGCGGCGGCGGATAGTAGTAATAGGGCGGCGGGTAGTAGTAGTGGGGGCGATGGTAATAATAGGGCGGATAGGGATAGTAGCCGCCGCCATAGACGCCGCCGTAGACGCCGACTCCGACACCGATGCTGACTCCGCCGCGCGCCTCGGCCGCCTCGGGCGGGACCACGAGCAGCGCCATCGCAGCGAAGAGCGCACTACCGAAAACTCGACCGAGCCGGAACTTCACCGGCGCTGCGCAAACACGCATGACGCGCTCCATTTTCGCCTTCACATCAATCGCCACGTGCCATCGGGCTGCTCACAGGCGTAGCCGATTGCCTGGATCTCCTTGCCGTCGATGGTGATCATACGCGTGAACTGACGGCAATTCGCGGCGGGTGCCGCCGGCGCCGACGTCCCGGCGGGTGTCGAGACCGGCACGGGATAGTAGTAAGTGCAGCCGCTCAAGCCCAGACCGGCAATCAGGCACAATGCCGCACGGATCACGTCGATCTCCTCTGGAACCCGTTTCGGTCTCCGTCACGCGCTCGCGCGTAACTCACCAACGCGGCACTTTCCGAGTCTATTCCGTGCGCCGTCTCAGGACATGGTCAGGACCAACGCAGGGGACATCAATCCGGTTCCGCGCGTCGCGCCACTGTCCCAATCAGGAAGCGCGCACCGCTGCCATGTCGTGGCCCATGGATCTTCTCTTCATCACCGACGGCGCCGGACCCACGCAAAGCGGATGAGGTCGACGAGCACGCGGCGCTCGACGCTTATTCACGCATCGTCGACGACGTCGCCGACCAGCTGGAAACCCGGGTCGTCCATCTCGAGTTGCGCGGTCGCGGCGCGGCGAAAGGCTCGGGCTCGGGGTTCGCTCTGTCGCCAGACGGGTATGCCCTCACCAACAGCCATGTCGCGAGCCATGGCGATGCGCTGACGGCGCATTGGAGCGGCGGCCGCGGAGCCGGCGCCGATCTGGTCGGCCACGACCCCGATACCGACCTCGCCCTCTTGCGCCTACGCGCCAACGGTCTTGCGGCGGTGACGCTCGGCGATTCGGATGCGGCGCGCCGCGGGCAGCTCGTGGTCGCGAATTCGCAACGGCCGCCTCGAAACACGCAAGCTGCGACCGGCCCAGGATCGCAAGGAGCGATCGCGGCGGCGGCGCAGTCGAGCAAGCGACTCCAGCCCATGGTGCGGGCCGCGATCATCGACTTGGGTCGTTGCGAACCCACGGGAGGGAGTCTCCATGCTTCGTCGATCTTTTACGTTGATGGCGGGTGTCGCGCTCGCCTTGCCGTCGGCGGCTCAGCAGCCGCCGCTGAAAGTGGCGCTGATCTACGGCAAGACCGGCCCGTTCGAAGCCTATGCGCGGCAGACCGAGGCCGGCTTCATGCTGGGGCTCGACTACGCCACCAAGGGGACGATGGAGGTCGATGGCCGCAGGATCCAGGTCATCCTCAAGGACGACCAGCTCAAGCCCGATCTCGCCAAGGCCGCGCTCGAACAGGCGTATGGCGACGACAAGGTCGACATCGCGGTCGGCACCAGTTCCTCGGCGGCGGCGCTCGCCATGCTGCCGGTGGCCGAAGAATACAAGAAACTGCTGATCGTCGAGCCGGCGGTGGCCGACCAGATCACCGGCGACAAGTGGAACCGATACGTGTTCCGCACCGCCCGCAACTCGAGCGAGGACGCGCTGGCCGCGGCTGCAACGCTCAAGGACGAGAGCATCAGCATTGCGACGCTGGCGCAGGACTATGCGTTCGGCAAGGACGGCGTCGCCTCGATGAAGGATGCGCTGACGGCGGTCGGCAGCAAGGCGACGATCGTGCATGAAGAGTACGCGCCGCAGAACACCACCGACTTCACCGCCTCGGCGCAGCGCATCTTCGATGCGCTGAAGGATAGATCCGGCCGCAAGATCGTGGTCGTGATCTGGGCCGGCGCACACCCGTTGCCCAAGCTGATGGACCTCAAGCCGGAACGCTACAAGATCGAGATCGCACCGGGCGGCAACATCCTGCCCGTGATGGCTGGCTGGAAGCAGTTCCCCGGCCTCGAGGGCGCGATCTACTATTACTGGGCCTTCCCGAAGAATCCGGTGAACGACTGGCTGGTCGCCGAGTTCAAGAAGCGCAACAACGGCGTGCCACCGGATTTTTTCGTCGCCGGCGGCATGAGTGCGGCGCTGGCCCTGGTCGACGCCGTGAGGAAGGCCAAGTCGACCGACAGCGAGAAGCTGATCGTCGCGATGGAAGGCATGAGTTTCGACACGCCCAAGGGCACGATGACCTTCCGCAAGGAAGATCACCAGGCGGTGCAGGCGATGTATCACTGGCGGATGAAGGCAAACCCACCGGACAATTACGATCTGCTCGAACTCGTGCGCGAGATTCCGGCGGACGAGATCAAGCTGCCGATCCGCAACAAGCGCTGAACGATCGAACGGCGGCCCCGCGCCGCCGCCTGGTTTTTTGCGATGCTCGAGACCGACCAGCTGACGATCCGGTTCGGTGGCCATGTCGCGGTCGACGCGGTGTCGTGCGCCTTCGAGCGTGGCACGCTGACCGCGATCGTGGGGCCCAACGGCGCGGGCAAGACGACCTATTTCAACCTGATCTCCGGTCAGCTCCGGGCCAATTCGGGCATCGTCAAGCTGCGTGGCGAGGACATCACCGGCTTCGCCGCGCCACGGCGCAGCCGCATGGGAATCGGTCGCGCCTTCCAGCTCACCAATCTCTTTCCCAATTTGACGACGCTGGAGAATGTGCGGCTCGCGGTGCAGGTCAAGAGCGGCAAGGGGCTCGATCTCTTCAGTCGCGCAGCCACGCATCGCGAATTGGTCGACAAGGCCATGCAGCATCTCGCGGCCGTGACGCTGGCCGATCGGGCGCAAGCCGTCGCGGCGACGCTGCCGCATGGCGACCAGCGCAAGCTCGAAGTCGCGATCCTGCTCGCGCTCGAGCCCGACGTGTTCATGTTCGACGAGCCGACGGCGGGCATGAGCATCGATGAGGTTCCGACCGTGCTCGACATCATCGCCGCCATCAAGGCGCCCGGCGACAAGACCATCCTCCTGGTCGAGCACAAGATGGACGTGGTGCGCTCGCTCAGCGACCGTATCGTCGTCCTGCATCACGGCAAGCTGGTCGCCGACGGCCCGCCGGCCGACGTGATCAGTTCGGACATCGTCCGCGAAGCCTATCTCGGGGGCGCCGCGCCATGACCGCGCCGCTGCTCAGCCTGCGCGAGGTTCAGACCCGGATCGGCCAGTATCACATTCTCCATGGCGTGAACTTCGACGTGACCGAAGGCAGTTTCGCCATGCTGTTGGGCCGCAATGGCGCAGGCAAGACCACGACCTTGCGCACGATCATGGGCCTGTGGCGGGCGAGCGGTGGCGCGATCCGCTTCGGCGGGCGCGACATCACGCACCTGCCCACGCCCGACATCGCGCGACTCGGCATCGCCTATGTGCCCGAGAGCATGGCGATCTTCGCCGACCTGACGGTGCAGGAGAACCTCGTGCTCGCCGCCATCAGCGGTCCGCCCGAACCGCGCCGTCTCGAATGGATCTTCGGCCGCTTCCCGGCGCTGGAGCGAGCCTGGACTCTGCCGGCCGGCCTGTTGTCCGGCGGACAGAAGCAGATGCTGGCGGTGGCGCGCGCCACCGTCGAGCCACGCCGGCTGCTGCTCGTCGACGAGCCGACCAAGGGACTTGCACCCGCCATCATCGCCAACATGATGGACGCCTTTCGCGAGTTGAAGGACGGCGCCACGACGCTGTTGGTCGTCGAGCAGAATTTCGCCTTCGCCCGCCAGCTCGGTGACAGCGTCGCCGTGATGGATGACGGCCGCGTCGCCCATCACGGCGCGATGGCGGATTTCGCTGCGGATAACGGTCTGCAACAGCGCCTGCTCGGCCTCGGCATGGACACGCATCAATGAACGCCGTCAAACGCGATATCGTGCCGCTGCTGCTGATCCCCGCGCTGGCCGTTGCGGCGCTGCCGCTGGTCAGTTCACCGTCAAGCTGGGTGACACTCACCGTCGCGGGCCTCGCCATGGGTCTGATGATCTTCGTCATGGCCTCGGGTCTGACGCTGACCTTCGGCCTCATGGATGTGCTCAATTTCGGCCATGGCGCCTTCATCGCCGTCGGCGCCTTCGTGGCGGCGAGCGTCATGCTGGCGCTCGGGCCCTGGATGGCGGCCAATAGCTTCTGGCTCAACATGGCGGCCGTCGGGCCGGCGGTGCTGGCGGCGGTCATGGTGAGCGGCGCGCTGGGCTTCGTGTTCGAGCGCGTGATCGTGCGCCCGGTTTATGGCCAGCACCTGAAGCAGATCCTCGTCACGACAGGCGGCCTGATCGTGGCGGAGCAGCTCCTGAAGGTCGTGTGGGGTCCCGATCAGATCACGCTCAGCCGGCCGACGGCGCGGCGCGGCGCCTTCGTGGTCGGCTCGGCGCTGGCCGGCCTGGGCGGGGCGATGTGGGGCCTTTACCAGGAGACCGTGACGGCGGCGATCGGCGCCAAGGTTGCGGTGCTGGTCTTCATCGTCATCATCATCGGTGGGCTCGGCTCGATCGGCGGCTGCTTCATCGGCGCCCTCCTGGTCGGCCTCACGGCCAACTACATCGGCTTTCTTGCACCCAAAGTGGCGCTGGGCTCGAACATCCTGCTCATGGCGCTCATCCTTCTGTGGCGCCCGCAAGGGCTCTATCCCGTCGCGAAGCGGTGATCGCCATGCTGCGCGCGCTGCTTTCCGACGATCTGCCGCGCAGCCGCTGGCTTGCCGTCGCGCTCGTCGTCATCCTGCTCGGACTCGCTGTCGCGCCATTCCTGTTCCCCGGCGCGAAGTCGCTGAACGTCGCGGCCAAGATCTGCATCTTCATCGTGCTGGCCGCGAGCTTCGACCTGCTCCTGGGCTACACCGGCATCGTTTCTTTCGCCCACACCATGTTCTTCGGCATCGGCGCCTATGGCATCGCCATCGCGCTGACACGCATCGGGCCGAGCTGGATCTCGATCGGCGTCGGCCTGATCGGCGGGCTGGCGCTCGCGATCGTTCTTGCCGCGCTGATCGGCCTGTTCAGTCTGCGGGTGCGCACGATCTTCTTCGCCATGATCACGCTCGCCGTCGCCAGCGCCTTCGCCATCATGGCGTCGCAGCTCTCCGATCTGACCGGCGGCGAGGACGGCCTCAACTACCGTCTGCCCGCAATGTTGCGCGCCTCGTTCTCGCTGATCGACGGCACCTTGTTCGGCGTGCGGTTGAACGGTCGCATCCTCGACTACTACCTCGTCTATCTTGTCGCGCTCGTCCTGGTGCTGGCGCTGCTGCGGGTGGTCAATTCACCGTTCGGCAGCGTGCTGAAGGCGATACGCGAGAACCCGTTCCGCGCCGAGGCGATCGGCTACCGCACCGTGGTCTACCGCAGCATCGCGAGTTGCATCGCAGCAGCGGCGGCCGCGCTCGCCGGCGCGCTGCTGGCGCTGTGGTCGAGCCAGACCAATCCCGACACCACGCTGTCCTTCGACATCATGATCGACATCCTGCTGATGGTCGTCATCGGCGGCATGGGCACGATCTACGGCGCCGTGATCGGTGCCGTGCTGCTGGTCTTCGCCCAGAACTACCTGCAAGAACTGCTGGCCATCGCCAACAAGGCGCTGGAGGGAATGCCGCTGGCCGCTAATCTTTTCCATCCGGATCGCTGGCTGCTGTGGCTCGGCGTGGCCTTCATCCTCTGCGTCTATTTCTTCCCAACCGGGATCGTGGGGCGGCTGCGCGGGCAGCGCTGACCCGCGGGCCGCTCTGCAACAATTGCGCACACGGCTCCGGCGCCGCGATCGATCGACGGCCGGACCAGCTCTGACTTCAGGAAGGGTTAATCGACGAAGCGCATGATCGGTCTGCGCGCCTTGCTTGGACGCGATCCGCTCGCCGAACAGCCTTCTCCAGGAGATCGCCAATGTCTCGCGCCTTCAATTCCAGGGCATCGCTCTCCATGCGCCTCGCCGGCGTGGTCGCCCTTCCCCTGCTTGGCGTCATCATCGTGCTCGCCATCCTCGCGCAGGAACAATGGCAGCGCGCAGGCGCCATGCGGCGACTGGCTGAGCTGAGCCAGTTCACCACGCAGGTCAGCGGGCTGGTCCATGAGCTGCAGAAGGAACGCGGCATGTCCGCCGTCTTCATCAACAGCGGCGGCCAGCAGCTCGCCACCGAGCTGCCTCAGCAGCGGCGCTTGACGGACGAGCGCTTGGGATCCACCCGAGCCGCCATGAGCGGACTCGACCTCGCGGCATACCCGTCTGCGGTGCGCCAGGCGATTGCACGCGGCTTGGAGGCGACCAAGCCGCTGGCCGAGCGGCGCGACGCAATCCAGGCGCGTCAGATCCCCGCGCCGGAATCCAACCAGTTCTTCACGACGACGATCGGGCAATTGCTGACCATCCCACGCGAGGCGGTAAAGGGTTCGGATGATCCCGACGTCACCGTCCGCCTGTTGACCGCCTATAGCTACAGCTCCGCCAAGGAGCGCGCGGGTCAGGAGCGCGCAACCGGAGCCGTCGGCTTCGCGGCCGGCAGGTTCACGGCGCCGCAGCATCGCGTCTTCGTTTCCGTCGTCGCCGACCAGCGCGCCTTTTTCGAAGCCTTCGAGAGCTACGCATCCCAGACCCAGCGCGAGTTTGCACGCCAGATCGCGAGCGGCGCGGTAGTGGACGAAGTCGAGCGTCAGCGCAAGATCGCCCTCGAGACCGAGCCGGGACAGCCGCTTGCAGGCGTCACCGGCGCCGCCTGGTTCGGTGCGACGACGGCGCGCATCGATCTGATGCGGCGCGTGGAGGAAAGGCTGTACGGCGATCTCGGCACGACGGCGCTCGTCAACCTCTCCGCGGCCCAGCATGCTCTGGTTGTCGCGACTTCGATGGGCGCGATCGGGTTGGCGATCGCGCTCTTCGTGACCTGGTGGCTCGGCCGCGGCTTGATTCGGCCGCTCAGTGGTCTGATTCAGGCGATGCGCTTGATCTCCACCGGCCAACTCGAGACGATCGTCCCTTCACGCGACCGGAAGGACGAGCTCGGCCAAATGGCCGCCGCCATGCAGGTGTTCAAGGACGGCATGGCCGAGACCGCGCGATTGCGATCCGAGCAGGAAGAGATCGCAGTGCGCGCTGCGGCCGACAAGATCGCGGCCATGAACACACTGGCCGATCGCTTTGAAACATCGGTCGGTGGCATCGTACAGTCAGTGTCTTCCGCCGCGACTGAGCTGCAGACCGCGGCGCAGTCGCTTCAGACCATTGCCGATGAAACGTCCGGCCGTGCGACGACGGTTGCTGCCGCGTCGGAAGAGGCGTCGACCAACGTCCAGACGGTGGCGGCCGCCAGCGAGGAACTCTCGGCTTCGATCGCCGAGATCGCGCGCCTGGTCTCGGACTCGACGCAGATCTCGGCAGCAGGGGTTCGCGAGGCGACCGAGACCAACGCGCAGATCCAGGGGCTTGCCGAGGCTGCCCAGAAGATCGGCGAGGTCGTGAAGCTGATCAGCGATATCGCGGCGCAGACCAACCTCCTCGCGCTGAATGCCACGATCGAGGCGGCACGCGCCGGCGAAGCCGGCAAGGGCTTTGCCGTCGTCGCCGCCGAAGTGAAAAATCTCGCCACCCAGACGGCGCGCGCGACGGAAGACATCAGCCAGCAGATCGGGTCGATACAGGGCGCGACGACGCAATCGGTCGATGCGATCAAATCGATCGGATCGACGATCGGTCGGATGAACGAGATCGCCGCCGCTGTCGCCGTGGCCGTCGAGGAACAGCGCTCGGCCACCCAGGAGATCGCGCGCAATGTTCAGCAGGCGTCCCAGGGAACCCACGAGGTGTCGGCCAATATCGCCGGTGTCAGCAAGGCGGCGAGCGAAGCCGGCAGCGGCGCCGGGCACGTGATGCGGGCGTCGGCCAAGCTTGCGGTCCAGGGCGAGACGCTGCGTCGTCAGATCGACGAATTCCTCGCGACGGTTCGCGCGGTCTGAGCCGGCCACCGGATCGCCGTCGACCACCCCACCGGCGCGTCAGACGTAGCCGGTCGATCCGTCGGGCTTCACCGGCACCTTGCGTTCCCAATGCACGTAGTCCTCGGTGCCGAGCAGCGCCTCGTCGATCTCGACGCCCCAACCCGGGCGCGTCGGGCGCAGCTCGAGATGTCCGTCCTTCGGTAGATACGGATCCTTGACGTACCACGCGCCGTTCGCGCGCTCGGCTTCGCTCGCGCCTTCGGCATTGCCCGTGCCGAAAACATAGCCAGGCCCGTGCGGCAGGCGGTACTCGAGAATCTTGAAGTTCGGCTGCGCCGCGCAGAAATGCACGTTCACCGCGGTGGCCAGTGGCCCCATCGGATTGTGCGGCGCGATCGAGACGAAATGCGCTTCCGCCAATGCCGCGATCCTGCGCATCTCGATCATCCCGCCGACCACGCAGATATCGGGCTGGATGATGTCGGCGCCACGCACCTGCAGCAGGCGCAGGAACTCGAAGCGGCTGTAGAGCGATTCGCCCGTCGCCAACGGACAGGTGAGCGCGCGCTTGAGCTCGCCTCAGGCCTCGAAATTCTCCGGCCTGATCGGCTCCTCGAAGAACAGCGGATCATAGGGGGCGAGCGCGTTGCCGAGCTGCGCCGCCTGCGCCGGTTCGAAGATCTTGGCATGCGCATCGAAGGCGATGTCGTAATCGGCGCGTACGGTCTCGCGCAGGCCGCGGAAATACTCGGCGCTGGTGCGCACGACTTCGCCCCAGCGGTTGCGATGCATGTCGATGCGATAGGGCGAGAGCTTGAACGCGGTGAAGCCCCAGGCCGCGTTCAGCGCATCGAACTCGTCGCGTGCGGCGAGCGGATCCGGCGCCGTGTAGACCCCCGCATAGACTCGCACGCGATCGCGCACATTGCCGCCGAGCAGCATGTAGACGGGCACGCCGAGCGCCTTGGCCGAGATGTCCCACAAGCATTGGTCGATCGCGGAGATGCCCGCCAAGCCAAGCGCGCCCGGCGGAAATCGCGCCTGCTGCATGAGGTAGTGGACGATGAACTCGATGCGCCGCGGATCCTTGCCGTGGATGAAGGTCGCGAGATAGTCGAGCAGCGGGAACAGCGCCTTGTCGGGCCCGTGGTTGTAGCACTCGCCCCAGCCGGTGATGCCATCGTCGGTGTCGATGGCGACGATGACGCGCGGGCGATCCTTGTCGCGCGACATGAAGGCGCGCAGGCGGTCGATCTTCATGGCGTGCTCCTCACCCGGACTCAGTCTTTCGGAAAATAGAGGCCGCGCTTGCGTCGCGTCTGAACATAGACATGCTCATGGAATGTCCCGTCGGCGTAGGAACCTGCGGCCTCCGACACCGGCACCGACACGTTCATCTCGCTCGGCCAGCGCGCGACGAACTCCTCGTCGATCTCGACGCCGAGACCCGGCGCATTCGGTACATCGAGATGGCCGTCCCTGGAGCGCGGATGCGGGATGACGGTTTGCGCCCGTCCCTCCCAATCGTCCTCGATGCGCTCGAGGATGAGGCCGTTGGGAATCGCCGCGAGCACGTGCAGCGCCGCGTATTCCGCCACGGGGCCGAGCGAGCCAGAATGGGGCGCCATCATGATGTGATGCGCCTCGGCCATCGCGGCGATCTTCTTCATCTGCGTGATGCCGCCGGCACGGCCGGTGTCGGGCTGCACCACGTCGACGAGTTCGCGTTCGATCATGTCGCGCAGGCCGAAGATCGTCGCCTGGCGCTCGCCCGCCGCGAGCGTGATGCTCGACGCATCGCGGATGCGGCGGAAGCCGTCGAGATTCTCGGGCGCGATGGGATCCTCCACCCACATCATCCGATACGGCTCGAGCGCGCGGCAGAGCTGCGCGGCGTCCGCTGGCGTGAGCCAGGGCGGACCATGGAGATCGATCGCGATGTCGACCTCGTCGCCCACCGCCTCGCGCAGCATCGCGACCTTGCGCACGGGATCCGACACGCCGCCGCATTTGATCGCCGTGATGCCGCGCTGCTTGAGCGACAGCGCCGTCTCGGCCGAATTGGCGTGGCCATAGATGCGGATGCGATCGCGGATCTTGCCGCCGAGCAGGTTCCACACCGGCACGCCGAGCGCCTTGCCCTTGATGTCCCACAGCGCCATGTCGATCCCGGTCATCGCGCCGGCGCCGACCACGCCGGTCATGCCGTGGCCCATCATGGCGATCTGCATCTTCTGCCAGAGCCGCTCGATATGCGTGGGATCCTCGCCGACCAGCAGGCCCGTGAGATCGCGCACCGCCGTCTCGATCACGCGCGGCCAGCCCGAGCATTCACCGATCCCCGTGATGCCTTCATCGGTGACGATCTTCACGAACAGCCAATTGCGCGTGCCCGTCAGGTTCTTCGAGAAGACTTGCGTGCCGAATGATCCATCGGCAGCCCAGGCCTTCAGGTTCGGCGCACCGGCATGCATCAGGAACGTCTTGATCGCGGTGATCTTCATCTTTGGCCTACCTTCCGTAACGGGTGCGTTCGTGGATCCGGCGACGCCTCGGATCCGGATGCGGGATCGCGGAGAGAAGCGCGCGCGTGTAGGGATGCTCGGGCGCATCGCAGATCTGATCGGTCGGCCCGGTCTCGACCACCTTGCCGCGATACATGACGGCGACGCGATCGCAGACATAGCGGATGACGCCGATGTCGTGACTGATGAAGACGTAGCTGAGGCCGAGCCGATCCTGCAGGCGCAGCAGCAGATCGAGCATCTGCGCCCGCAGCGACACGTCGAGCGCGGACGTCGCCTCGTCCGCGACGATCACGCGCGGATTGAGCGCGATCGTGCGTGCGATGCCGATGCGCTGACGCTGCCCACCCGAGAAGGCGTGTGGATAGCGTTCGCGCCAGGCGGGTTCGAGCCCGACCTGCTGCATCAGATCGGCGACGCGTTCGTCCAGGGCCGCGCCATCGGCAATGCCGCTGACGAGCAGCGGCTCGCCGATGATCTGAGCGACGGTCATGCGCGGGTTGAGCGAACCGACGGGGTCCTGGAAGATCATGCGGATCTCACGCCGGCACGCCTTCAGCGTCTGCCGGTCCGCCGTGACGATGTCGATGACCGTGCCGTCGGCGCGGCGATAGGCGATCCGCCCTGCAGTCGGTTCGTAGACGCGCAGCAGGCAGCGGCCCATCGTGGTCTTGCCCGAGCCGGACTCGCCGACGATGCCCAGCGTCTCGCCGGGATGAACCCGCAGCGACACGTCGTCGACCGCCTTTGTCAATCCGCTCGACGAGTGGAAGTGCATCGCGAGATTCTGCACTTCGAGGACCGGCAATGCCTGCGCATCGCGCGGCGGACGCTCGAGCCGGATCTCCGATTTGCGTTCGAGCTTGGTGACCGAACCGATCAGCATCTTCGTGTAGTCGTCCCTAGCATTACAGTTGCCGTGTTTCTTTACAGTGCGCGCGCTGAGCGACCGCCTGGTGAGCTCTGCGCCAGAGTGACCATGCGATGATGTGCGCGGGTTGGATTCGTTTTCGGGCGAGTCTG
>Ga0163144_10001556_pt1 | contig 53794 bp, 53 predicted proteins | sample OliLak19BULKMAT1_FD_123175 | JGI IMG/M metagenome (GOLD analysis project Ga0163144, IMG submission 123175) | Freshwater microbial mat bacterial communities from Lake Vanda, McMurdo Dry Valleys, Antarctica - Oligotrophic Lake LV.19.BULKMAT1 | ecosystem: Environmental > Aquatic > Freshwater >... | reverse complement strand
GCGCTCACATCGGCGCTAGGCAAAAAAAGGCGGGGGCAGTATAGCCCCCTTTGCCTCATGGGTCAAGCCGGTCTAGCACGAAGTAGGCGATAAGGCCGATAGACATACCGTTTGCGCAGCCAAGGATAAGAGCTTCTAGCATTGAACAATTCCTTCAATCTTCAGGGAAACGAACTTCTGGGAGGTTAGGTCCCAAGCGTTCACGAGGTGGGCAGGCGGTGCTACCTTAACGCGATCTGTCTTCGCCTCATAGGAGGGGGCCATAGTGTGCGTCAGGAGGTAGGATTTGATGCTACCATCGGCTTTCTGGTAGAGCACGGCAACGGTGTCATTCGAGGCGAGCATTTCGTGGATGGTCTGCATTGTGGTAGTCCTCTGTTGATGTCCCAATGTACCCTAGGTCCGAGCCCACGTCAACCCCCCTTAGGTCGTTTTTTTAGAAAAATAGCTATTATACTACTACTACTTAAGGTTGAAAGGGGCGGTTAAGAGACTACCTAAAGGAGAAAGCATGCGGACCCCACTCCACGTAAAACTTTGGGTTTTTTTCAAATCCAACTAATACACACATAGGAAAAATCCCCCTTGACAACGTATATCCTCCGTGATAAAATATCTTATGTTGAAAATTGTACCCGAAAATCTCGTAGTGGCACAAACGTACCTCGAAACGCAGTCTGCACAAGAGACTGCGTTTCAGCTCGATATGCCTCTATTTCAGGTGCAAGAAATTCTCGAAAAAAATGATGTTAAAAGATTTATCACGAACGTATATTTAGACACCGGGTATCGGAACAGGTCTAAACTAGCACAAGTTCTCGATAAAATGATAGACACCAAGATCGACACAACATCTTATGATTCAGAAAAAGACTTACTAGATCTTCTTAAGTTTGCTCACCAGATGAGAATTGATGAAGAAAAGAGCTCAATCCCGAGCAGCCAAACAAACGTTCAAATCAATGAGTTTGGCTCCGGTAACTACGGCGAGCTAATGAAGAGACTTCTCAAATGATAGAGATATTTGTATGGATAATCACACTATGTTTAGCTGGGGTCGCCCAAATCAAATGTAAGGAGTATTGGGCAGCGAGCTCGGGGATTACTTATATAACTGTAGCCATTGCAGGGCTATTAGCACTAATGTTAAAATATGACACTCCGGTATTTCACGAGCTCACCGCCTTGCTTTCAGAATGGTGGATACTAGAGACGTTCATATTCCTTAACATAGTTACAGGATACTCGTTCTATGTACGATCTAGAAAACATACTTAAAACGCTCACACCTATTGCCCTAGCCATCGCGTGGATTTGGGCCCAACTCCGTATCTCCGATAAGGAGGAACATGGCCAAAAGGCTGAAATTGAAGAACGTGAAGTAGCATATTCACACCGCGTCGAAGAAAGACTCGAAAAAGCCCAAAAGGAACTAGAGAACGCGTTGTCAGTAGTTAAATCGCAAGAAAACGCCGAAGAACTATTAAAGACCGTTGTATTATCAGACCCAGGCATTATGTTTCTTAAAAAGCGCCTTTCTAAAAACCAGTTTGAATATATAAAAGTTTCCAGAGGCTATGCACTTTTGTATTTAGGAGGCCCATCATCCAACATAGAGGGAAAGAACGAGTCAATATTTGGCCTAGACTATTCGACTTCAGATGAGATGGTTTACGCAACACAAAACGGTCAGATGGTAAAAGAACCTATTACTAGCCCCTTTACAAATGTATCAGGAACTTTTATAGGCCGTAAATTTACAATAACCGCTCAGGGCAATGCCTACATAATAGGAGTTGGGGATCATGAATTTAATCAAAAAACATGAGGGTCTACGACTAAAGGCCTATTTTGACCCAGTAGGAGTTCCTACAATCGGCTGGGGACATATTTCTACGGTTACACGCCACGATGTACTAAATGGACGTACAATAAGTCTTGAACAAGCTCAGGCCTTATTTGACGCCGACGTTAAAGCTGCTTGCTGGGCGGCCACGGCTGTCACGGGAATGTCTAGAGGGCCTGTATTTGAGGGTGTGGTATCCTTTGTGTTTAACCTAGGACCTGGGGCCTTACACGGGCGCTCTACACAGATAGCTAAACATCTTGTAGATAAAAATTATAATAAAGCATATCTAGGTATGCAACGTTACGTGTTCGCCGGAGGTAGGAAACTTAACGGTCTTGTTAAACGTCGTAAAGAAGAAGGGGAATTAGTGCTGCTGGGTAACAATTCAAACTAAAATGCTAGTAAGTAGAGATAATATTTTAACTAATCACATTGTTGACTTTGGCGACAAACGCTATATTAAGTTAGATGTAGAAGAATACATGACGATGTTGGGTAAAACTTCCAACCCGCCACAAGTTGCCCTTATAAATGCAATCAATGACCCACAATATCGTTTTATCACCGCGGCTATATCTCGTCGTGTTGGTAAAACGTTTATTGCTAACGTTATTGGACAATTAGTCTTGTTAGTACCTGGTTCGCAGGTACTAATTATGGCTCCTAACTACAGACTAGCACAGATCTCATTCGAGTTGCAGCGCGAGCTAATTGCGTTCTTTGGAATTGAGGTTCGTCGCGACAACGCCAAGGATAACCTTATTGAGCTAGTAAATGGCTCGACTATCCGTATCGGCGCTGTTACGCAGGTAGACTCTGTAGTTGGTAGAAGCTACGATCTTATTATATTCGACGAAGCTGCGCTAACACGTGAAGGGGAGACTGCGTTTAACGTTCGTTTGCGCCCCACCCTAGATAAACCTAATTCTAAAGCGATCTTTATTAGTACGCCTCGTGGACGTAATAACTGGTTTCATAACTTCTACCAACGTGGGTTTGACCCGTTGTTTCCTCAGTGGGCGTCTATACACGCTACGTATCAGGATAACCCTAGAGCTGACTTAAACGACGTAGAACAAGCTCGTAACGAGATGAGTACTGCCGAATTTAGACAAGAATATGAGGCTGACTTTTCCGTATTCGAGGGTCGTATTTGGCAGTTCGACTTCAAGACTTGTGTTCGCGATCTTACCGAGATGGATAGATCCGGTATGGACATGATTGGTGGACTAGACGCGGGTTATAAAGATCCATGTGCCCTAGTGATACTTGGATATCATAGAAATTCAGACACGTACTATGCTTTCGCGGAGAGGTTATCCGCGAAAGCAGATACTCGTGCGCAGGCTGCGGGCATGCAGCCCATAATTGATAAGTATGACGCAGACATGATATATGCCGACCCCGCGGCAGCTCAGTTCCGCGCCGACCTCGCGGCAATCTACGGTATCTCGACAATTAACGCAAAGAAGTCTGTACTAGATGGTATTTCGCACGTTGGTTCGATACTTGAAACTAATCGCCTAATAGTCGATCAATCTTGTGTGGAACTTCTTAAGACGCTAGAACAATACAAGTGGGCCGAAACAACCAATGTGGAAAAGCCAAAACATGACGAGTTCAGTCACATGGCTGATGCTCTTCGCTATGCACTTTACACGCATACCACAGGCTTTAGTGGCTTCTAGGTTTGGGAAAAATTTCTCTTGACATAGTATTTCCTAGGGGCTATAATAAAATCATGAAAGGAGTTTTTTAAAAATGAGCATAACACAAAAAACTCTATCTGCACTTGGTTTTACAAAGTTAAATCCGGCACAGCGCACAATTGCTCTTAATTACGGATCCTCTGTTGCTAGTGTTCCTTCCAACTTCGTGGCTTACTACGAAAAACTTGGTATTGTGAACCGCGGTGTAAACATGATTGTAGATGCTGCTAGCCAGATCGATATTATTGTCTCAGACGACCGTATTGATCAGTCTAACATTACTCCTAAGAAACCCGGCCTGCGCCAGGCCACTGTTAAGAGATTGTTAAACTCAGATCCTAATCCGTTTATGGATATCTCTACGTTTAGACGTCTCTTATACGCCGATATGGTACTTAATGGTAACGCCTTTATTTATTTTGATGGCGCCCATATTTATCACGTACCCGCGCGCGGGATGGAAATTTTAACAGATACTACCGAATATATAAAAGGGTATCGTTATCAGACTATTAATTACGCGCCTACCGAGGTTGTACATATTAAGGATAACTCTGCAGAAAATATCTACCGAGGAACTCCACGACTACTACCAGTGCTACTAGACATGCAACTTCTTACACGCATGTTACAGTTCCAAGATAAATTCTTTGAAAATGGTGCAGTGCCTGGCCTAGTACTTAAGTCGCCTAACTCCATCAGTGAGAAGGTTAAAGAGAAAATGATTGAGTCCTGGATCGGTGCGTATAGCCCAGCAAATGGTGGTAAACGTCCCCTGATTCTTGATGGCGGACTAGATTTAGACAAGCTTTCGAACACTTCCTTTAAGGAATTAGATTTTGAAACTTCAATAAAGAATAAGCGAGACGCTATCTTAACAGCGCTTGGTATACCTCCGATCCTTTTGGAAGGTGGTAACAATGCCAACATTCGCCCAAACCAAAGACTATTTTATATCGAGACAGTTATCCCGCTAGTGGATAAAGTTCTTAAAGCTTTCGAGAGATTCTTCTCTTATCGCCTATTGCCAGACAACGATATTCCCGGCCTTCAGCCGGAACTACAAGAACAAGCTTCCTTCTACGGTAATCTAGTGAACAACGGAATTATTACTGTAAACGAAGCTCGTAATGGCCTAGCCTACGAAGATATTGATGGCCAGGACGAACTAAGAATCCCAGTAAACATTGCTGGATCGGCTGTTGACTCCTCACAGGGTGGCAGACCTAAAGAGGGACCAAATGCGTAAACATTTATTTACACTTCTCTCTACTATTGAAAAAGGCGTATCAGATGATCGCTTTATCACCGTAAGAGGGATGGCCTCTACTAGCGATGTTGATCGCGGTGGAGACATTATAGCCGCAGAAGCGTGGACAAAGGGTGGGTTAGACAACTTCGGTAAAAACCCAATTATTTTGTTCCAGCATAACGGCAACCGTCCTATTGGAAAATGTACTGAAATTAAAGTAGTAGAAAAAGGGTTAGAGATAACTGCTAAAATTAGCAAATCTGACCCGGTAGCTGCATTAATTGAAGAAGGTGTTATCACCGCTTTTTCTGTAGGCGCTAGAATACGAGATGCAGACTACGTGAAGGAAACTGGTGGTCTGCTTATTAAAGACGCTGAATTATACGAAGTATCGGTAGTATCAATACCTGCCAATCACAGTGCTTTGTTTAGCGTAGTAAAGAGCTTCAGCTTAGATGAGTTTGAAGTATTTAAATCAAAACTACCAGGGGAAGATGAATTATCTGGTAAGCCCAAAGCCGTAAAGGCCGAGGAAGGAAAAAAATCCAATATGGAACGTGATGAAATTCTAAAGATGATTCAGGAAGCCCTGAAAGCATCTAACGACACCACAGAAGCAAAAGTTGTAGCAGAAAAAGCTGAAGCAGCCCGCGTAGCAAAAGCTGCTACCGATGCCAAGGAAACAGCTGCTGCTGTAGTTACTTCTGTAACTGATCGTACTCAAGTGCTTATGACTGCAGCAATTGATGCTATCAAATCTGAAAATGCTGAGACAATCAAAACTCTTCAGGCAGAAATCAAAGAAAAAACAACCGAAATCAATTCTTTCATGAACTCTAAGCGCACTTTCGAGTCTGCTAGCCAGAAAGGTTGGGAACAAGCTGCTGAGCCAATGCTCCGTGACGCTTTTGTACTAGGTGCAATCCTTAAAAAAGGTTGGGACACGAAGTACGGTAAAGGTATTATTGAAAAAGTTAACTCTATGTCCGGCGTTGGAGTTACCGCAGTAGAAACCGCTGTTTATGAGACAATCGTAAACACCTCTATCGAGCGCGACATTCAGCACGCACTTATTCTAGCTCCACTTTTCCGTGAAATTCAACTTACAGCTGCTACAATGGTGCTTCCTATCGCTCCAGACGCAGGGTATGCTGAGTTCATCGCTACCAAGAAACTAGCTAGCACCGCGGACGACGCTCCACACGGTAACCTTAGCCAGCGTGGTGATGTCGCAGGTTCGCCATACGGCGGTGTAGACCTTGGAAGCAAAATCCTTTCTACCAAGAAACTTATGTCTCTTTCCTACCTAGCGAATGAAACTGAAGAAGACACAATTCTTGCCGTTATGCCCCTTATCCAAGAGGCAATGGTTCGTTCGCACACACGTGCGGTAGAGCGTGCTATGCTACGCGGAACCTCTACTTTTGGATCGTTTGACGGTCTTACAACTATTGCTACCGCAAACAGCTCTGTAGTTACTTCTGGTACTGCTCTAGCTTCTGAGTCGCTAACTGCACAAGACCTCCTAAATATGCGTAAGCTAATGGGTAAATACGGTCTTGACCCACGTGACCTATTCTTCCTAGTTAACGAGAATGAGTATTACAACCTTCTTGACGACCCAGAATGGAAAGACGTTAATACCGTTGGACAAGCTGAGGCTACCAAACTTACTGGACAAGTTGGTAATATCTACGGATCACGCGTAATGCTTTGCGACGAGTTCCTAGCAAAAGCTGTCTCTGTTCCACACGCAGTTGCGGTTAACGCTCGTAACTTCCTAGTACCACGTCTTCGCGGTGTGACACTAGAAAGCCAGTACATCCCACGCGCTCAGCACCTTGAACTAGTTGCTACTCAGCGTGTTGGATTCGACCAGCTTATTGACGGTGCAAAAGCCGTTATTAGCCGCCGTTACGCTGCCGCTTAATTATAATGGGGAGGGCTTCTTAGGGGCCCTCCCTACCTATAAGGAATAATATGACTGATCTTATATCAATTAGTGAATTTAAAAGTTACGAAGGCATAACTGGATTTACTGAAGACGGTAAGCTCAATCTTATTATCCCTTCTGTGTCCGCATTAGTTCGTAACTATTGCGGAAAATCGTTTAATCAGTACTTTGCTGTAGACAAAACGGAGTATTTTAGCTTTCGTTTTGATATGGACGTACTGTTTCCATCTGAATGTCCTGTTATTAGCATTACTAGCTTAGCGGCAGACTATGGAGATGGATACGAGGTAGTTACTGCAAGCGAGTATGGAATTGACCTAAAGATAGATACTATCCGCCTTAAAAACGGTAAGTTCCCCATCGGTGTTAGCACTGTAAGGCTGGTGTATAAAGGCGGATACGCTACTATACCTGCCGACCTTAAGCTAGCTCTTATTGACTTGATTAACTACTACTTAAAGAACGAGCACATACCTGAAAAGAACCATGCTACGTTTACTATTCGCCATGAAGATGGCAAAGCAGCCTTTCCTGATCATATCAGACGTGTGCTAGATCTTTATAAGGAGTAAACTATGGTTGGTAGAATAGAGCAAAGAAAAATAAACGCAGAAAATGATGCTATTAAACGTAACAATAGCAAAATTCTTAAGGTATTAACCCCAGAAAGTGCTCTGTTTCACTACCACCAACAACTATTTAAGAAACTACCTGGCATCGCTAACGATAAGTTTACCGAAAGTAATAAAAACGATATAACATCAGCAGTTTTAGAAGAGATGGGTATTAATTTAACTTTGTCGGATCGTAGGGATTCTACTTCTGAATTCTTTACAACAATAAGGGGGCGAAGAGGTCCTATTCCTAGAGTAATGCCAACCTTGGACGGTAAACCAACAACCTGGGATAATTTTGACGCGTTTGTAAAAAAATACGCAAAAAATCCTATTGCTATGCAAAGACTAGGACTAGATTCTAATGGAGACGAGTCACAAAAGCTTACAGCTGCTAAGGTTTCTGCTCGCATATCCTCTAACGTGGGTGGAAGAAGTAAAGCTGCGAGTAGAGCAGAAAAGGTTATCAAAAACGTTAGTGACACTAACTTAATGCAATACAGAGTAAAAGAGAGTACATTTCCTGTAGATTTAGAACTATTTTTTCTGGAACGGACAAAAACGCATATAAAAAATAACAATATATCTTTAGCGTATAGTACTGGCGGAACAGCTTTTGGAATGGAATTAGATGTAGCTGATGAAACTGGCACCGTCCTAGAAAGACATTATATTAAGCAATCTTTTAATCCGGAACCAGATGCTAATAATACAGTAGAGGATCTAGTGCAAAATAGGGCAACTTTTGTCCCTGATAATATTATTCCTTATACATCTTATAGGGTAGATCCAGAAACTAGTTTTTATATTGGTAATACTTTAAATTTATTTCGTGAGTTTACAGTTGTCGATAACACATCTACTGACTATATAAACTATGACATAGGACACAGAATAGGTGACGCTACGCAAAGATTAAAGTTTCAGTTAAGTGTATTAGAAAAACTTCATGCTAAGGAGCTAGTTCCCCAGATAAAAGAAGGATACAAAGAAAAAATAGCTAGGCATAAAGATTTTATACAGCAAGCTACTTTATTAGATAATTCGGAAATACGAGGGCATTCTAGTTTGGGAGACCTGACTCAATTAGAAACTTTACAGATACAAAGAGAATTAGTTAAAACAGCAGGAACTGTTAAAATACTACAAGTAACCAGACAAACCTTAGCCGATGGTACTAGGGGCGGTCTTAAGTTTAACACATTTACTTCAGTAAATATTGTAAATGCTCCAACGTTAAATCAATACATGGTAGAGTTTTCTTCCTTCAACGTACTAAAAGGAGGTAAAGCTGGGGCTATAGTGGAAGCGGCTTACAGAAGTCTTTTACTGCCTAATTCTACTTCTCCGGCTACGTTACTTTTACATAAAATGTTAGCTAAAATTTTTGACGATAAAAATCTACTTAAAACAGCCCTTCAAAATTCGACAAGGCAAAAAACTGTTATTACAAAAACTATTCAAAAATTATTTGTGCCTAAAAAAGTTAACTTAAAAACTTCAACTTTAAAAAAAGCGGAAATAGAAGTAAAACAATCTATTAATCAATCAAAAACTATAAAGCCTAAAGGAAGAAAAGCATCTCAAGCAAGAGTTGGGGCTAACCCAGGTATAGTAGCTAAAATGAACGCTAGCCTTAGGGAGTATGTAATAGCCGAGATGAATTATCCAGCGTTACAAAATAGAAGTGGAAGATTGGCTTCTAGCGCTAAGATTTTAAGCGTAGAACATTTAGACCAATTAGAAGCCACTATTACATATACCTATATGAAGTCGCCTTATATAGTATTTTCTAAGTCTAAGGGTAAAAGCCCTTGGAACTCCCCAGAAGCTAGGGATCCTGCTTATATAATTGATAGGGCCATAAGAAAAATGGGTATTGATCTATTTAATAATATGCTTATGAAAACCGAGGAGAACTAATGACTGCCTCTAGAATATATACTACTAGAAGACAGACTATAGTTTCTTCTTTAGTAGAAAAATTGAAATTAATAAATGGTACTGGTAGTTATGTTTCTAACCTTAATCAAAACGTTTTTACCTTCTTAAAGTTTTATTCTGATATAGCCGATTTTCCAGCCGTTTGTGTAGTTCCTTCTTCCGAAAGCAGGGAGTACCAAGCTGGCGGGTATAAAGATAGATACTTAAATATAAGAATTATGATTTTTATAAATGAGGAAAACGCTTTAAATAAGTGTGAGGCTATAATAGAGGACATAGAGACAGTAATAGAGGATAATGCTAGGCTTGCTTACACGGATAGACAAGGAACAGCCCAAAGAACTATTGATATAACTATTGGTTCAATATCTACTGACGAAGGAACATTAGAGCCCTTTTCAGTAGGAGAAGTAGGACTGGTAGTTCATTACTAGGCACTTAGGTGTGCCATAGCCAGGAGACTGGTAAGGAGAAACAAGAATGTCACTATTCTTAAAAAGAGATACTAAGGTGTATCTTGAGAAAGCTCGTACAAACGGTACAGTAATCTGGGAAATCCCAGTTATGGACGGTTTCAGCTTTTCTCAGGCTAACACTTCATCTGAGACAGTACTAAACGAAATGGCTACCCCTGCGGGTATTTCTAAACGTGGTCGTAGACAATTTAACGACGCGCTAGCTCCTGCAGAATGGTCAATGACGACTTATGTACGCCCCTTTAGATCTGCCGGAACAGGCGCAGGTGCTGCTGACGATACGGCAACTTTTCACCACGCCATTGAAGAAGCTCTATGGGCAAACTTCGTTGGTCTAGGAACCCCGGGCCAAATTACAACTAACTATAACTTTGAGCTGCTTAACATTACATCAGATGCCACAGATACCAACATTACTTTTGCTGGGTCTAACCGTATTCAGCTAGGTATATTTGATTTGTACTTCGTAATGGGTGCTCCCTATGATAACGATACTAACTTTGACACCCCCGCCGATGACGAGGTACTAGTCTACAGAATTACAGATTGCGTGGTTAACGAAGCTACTATCTCGTTCGACGTGGACGGTATTGCTATGATCGAATGGTCGGGTATGGGATCGCTCCTAGCCAAAGTATCTTCGTTCAACGCATCTGCAGCTATTCGTGAAGACATTAGTCTTAGCGATAACTTCATTCGTAACAAGCTTACTTCGCTTACGATGCTTGCGGCTAACACAACCACCTATCCAGGGGCTGCCACAAACGGCGTGTATAATATCACACTAACTGGTGGATCAATTACCTTTACTAACAACATTAACTTCCTGACACCTGAGGTGCTGGGCGTTGTTAACAAGCCAATTGGACACATCACAGGTAACAAAAGTATCACAGGTAACTTTACAGCTTATCTAGAGGAAGCTGTTGCCGGTGGATCGGGTCAGCTACTATCTGATGGACTAGCAGACGTTAACACAATCACTAACAGCTTCGCTCTAACATTTACGCTAGGTGGAACGGGTAACACCCCACGTATGGAGATAAGTCTCCCTACAGCTCACATAGAGCTCCCTGTTATCCAGACGGACGATGTGATTGCAGTAGACGTATCCTTCCACGGTCTGCCATCTACTATTACAGCTAACGATGAAGCTGTACTAACTTATGTTGGAGCTACCTAAGATTTGGGAAAAATTTAGCTTGACAATTTAGTTAAACAAGCATAGAATAAGTGTAGGGTCAGAAATGACTCTACACTTTTTTATTGAGAGGAAATACATAATGAGTACACTAACATCGTATCTTAGCAAAAGACTAGAAGCCTGGGTTCCAGTAGACGGTCTAGACGGCTTTGAAGTAAAGCTAGGATACCTATCTAGAGAAGAAATTAACAAGATCCGTAAAGCTTCTACAAACGTATCGTTTAACAGACAGCGCAACCTAAAAACCGAAGAGCTAGATCAGGATCTATTTGTAAAAGAATTTATTAAATCTACTGTGCTAAGCTGGAGAGGCTTTACTATTAAAGTAGCAGCTCAACTGCTGCCAATTACCCCACCAGAGGGAATTGATGAAAATACAGAAATCGATTTTACTATTGAAGAAGCTATCACCCTAGCTAAAGAATCTACCTTCTTTGACAACTGGTTAAACGAGGTGGTCTTTGACTTACAAACTTTTCGTACTAGAGGAGATAGAGTCTAATTACGAAATACTACATAAATTCTTATCTCAGGGTAATAAAGGCCTAGACAAGAATAAATATCTAAAACTAATGGAGCAGCTGGGGAAAGAACCTGACCTCGCTAAGATGCCGTTAGACTACGAAGACCTATCCTACGATTGCCAACTAGCTTTTACTGTGTATCACAGACTTGGCAACAGAATTGAAGCTAATAACGGGTTTATAGGAAAAGACTATACGAATTTTCCTATTATAGCTAAGTATTCGGGGGTAGAGGACGAACTAATGTTACTAGACCTAGTAATAAGTATTGAGGTTCACTTTATACAAGAAAATCAAAAGGCTGTCGCTAAAATATATGCAGACAGTAAGAAGAAGATTAAATGAAGATTTCAATTTCTGCTATGATGAACTTTGGCGCTTCAGGCGCAGATGCCATTGTTAAAAAGACGCAGCAGATAAGAGATAATCTTGCTACAGCCGGTAAAACTAGTGCTAACCTAGGGCGTCTACCCTATAAGGATAAGGGGCTTAGCACTACATCTAACAGAACCATGAGGGGCGCAGCCGCAAATCGTTCGGCTTCTGGTAGAGATTTTTCTGGGCTTGCTGCTGGACTTCAGGATAACGATAACGATACAAATAACCTAGTAGCTGCATACGCAACTTTGGCTGCTAACCTATTCGCGGTTACTGCGGCCTTTACTGCTTTGCAAAAAGCCGCTCAGACAGAGCAGCTAGCCAAAGGTCTTGAACTAATGGGCGCCCGCTCGGGTATAGCATTAGGTAAAGTTGCTAGGGATCTTCAGTCTATTACTGACCATGCTATTTCATACGCTGATGCTATGAAAGTAGTGGCACAAGGTACTGCTGCTGGCTTAAACATTGATGAAATGGAACGTATAGGTAAAGTTGCTCGTGGTGCTTCTGTGGCGCTAGGACGTGACATGGGCGATGCAATGGATCGTCTTACTCGCGGTGTAATTAAATTAGAGCCAGAACTATTGGACGAACTTGGTATTATGGTTCGCCTCGATGAAGCCTCACGCATATACGCGCAGGCTAATAACAAGACTGTTAGTAACTTAACTCAAGTAGAGAAACGTCAAGCTTTCTTAAACGCTGTGCTTGCAGAAGGTGAAAGTAAGTTTGCTGATGTATCAGAACAAATTAGTGCTAACCCGTACGATAAATTAGCTGCCTCGGTTAAAGACTTAGGTACAGGCTTTCTAAACCTAACCAATGCGGCTGTTAAGCCACTAATTGATATACTTACCATGTTTCCTACCTTAGCTTTAATACCTATGATGGGTATTTTTAAAGAGGCTGCGGGAAAAATCTTGCCTGATATGGGTAAGGCTATGGATAAAGTAGGCCAAAAAACAGCTAGACTTAGATTAAATTTAGATGCAGTTTCGCAAGCTCAATCTGGTGCTATAGGTGAATTTGAGGGTATGGGTAAGCTAATGGTCGGAAACCCATTAGAGAGGCTAGGTATGTCTGACCCGCAGACATCTGCGGACTTATTTGATATTAGAAATAAAAATATTCTTCTTGAGCGCGAGGATATGAGAAGCAAAATTCTAACTAGAATTAATAAATTAAAACAACAAGGGCTAGCCGCTAACGAAGAAGAAATAAAAGATTTAGAAGCGGTTAACGTAGAACTACGTGAATCTGCGCGTCAAATTAGTACTCTTCGTAGGGGTCAATCAATAGAGAATAATTTAATCTCTAAAATAGGAGTTGAGGAAGCTCGTAATGTAAAGCTTGCAGCTGTACAAGATTTACAAATCCGAGGAGCTTATTTAAGTTCAGTAGGACTTAGTTTTAAATTACTAGGTGGTGATTTAGCTGGATTAGTAACTGGAACAGAAAACCTATCAACTAGATTACATAAAGTAGGAACTGGTTTCGCTACGGTTGGAACGGCAATAGGATCTGCTTTTAACGCGGCCTTAGGAGTATTTGCTTTAGTTGCAGCAGCTATTCAAATTGGATTAGCTTTAATAGAGCACTTTAAAACTAAAGAACGTAAAGCTTTTGAAGTTTCAAAGAAAGAACTAAAAGAATTAGGTGAGGGCGCTGAAAAAACTCGCCAGCAAATAGAAAAAATGTTTGAACCGGGCCGTGGACAACGCGGTTTGGGCTTAGATGCCGCTATAACTGCTTTAGAGGGTTTAATTGAAAAAGGCAGAGAGTTTATTGAACTAAAAAAAGAAATGCAATTTGCTGATGCTAAATTAGCGGCTAATTTAGCTAATCCTCAGGCTTTTAATGCTTTAGTGTTATCTGAGGCTTTCTCAGGTAATGGTAGCTCTAAAGCCTATGTTGAGAACCTGTCGGAAGAAGCTAAATTTAAAAGTCAAATAGCTAAATTTAACGACTCGTCTAAAAAAGCATTAACAGAGACACTAGAATTAGTTAAACTAATTGACAAAGACGGGTATCAAGAATTACTTGTTTCTTTAAATTCTAGAAAGAGGACCGAAGCAGAAATCTATGAAATTATAGATACCCAAGGCTCCCAAATAATAGCTACTACCGGTAAGTATAAAGCACTACAAGATTCTGCGAAGGGTTTTTCAGATGCTATGAAAAAAGCAATACCTAAAGACCTAAATTCCCCTCTAGTAGAGACTGCCTCCCATCTAGAAGAGATGGCAGAAAATACTACAAACCTACGGGATTTAGGAGGGATTGGGGAGCAGCTAAATTTATCCAAAGAAGACTTAGATAGACTTGGTAGACTATCAGCTGCTTATGGGCAAGATATAACAGGTAGCATAAATACTATGACTGCTGCTTTAGATAAGTATAAAGTACAGCAAGTACTAGTAAATCAAATTGTAAATGATGGCGGAAAAAATAGCGCAGAATGGATAGAGGGTCTAGTAACATTAGGTAAACTGGCTATTGAAGTAGGCCAGGTTTGGCTTAAACTTAAAGGAGACCTAGCAAAAGGTGTTGGTGCTGCTGCAAAAGCAGAGCAAAAAAATACTGTCCTTTTATCAAGCTTAGCTGACTTACAAAAAATTAATAGCTTAGAAAAAAACATCCGAGATTCAGTAAGAGAAACCACAAAAGAACGTAGACTAGCTAATATGGAAATAGCTAAGGCGGGTACTTCTTTTGGAGCTAATGATAAGTTTTTTAGTGGTGCTTCTGACCTTATAACTAAAAAAGAATCTTTAGCTATTGCTAAAGAGGAAGCTGTAATACAAAAGCAATTTCTACAGAGAGAATATAACGCTCAGTACACGAAAGCTAAAGCTGACGAGGCAACTCAAAACCTAGATTCTGTAGGTAGAGCTCAGGCTACAGCTAAACTGACTACTCTGTCTTCTATATATAGGTTAGAAAAGAAACTAATAGACGAAAAAGTATCTAACTCAGCTGCTGAAATAGCTAACGAAGAAGAAATACTAGCCCTGTATAGCAGTAAAGCAGCTATTAGTGAAAGACAACTTACAGCCGATCAAGTAGCGCTAGACCTACGCAAAGAGATATTCAATATAGACCAAGAAATAGCTAAAGAAAGATTAGCTATCTCCAATATCAGACAAGACATGGAGGCAAGAAGAACAGGAATAGCCATTTCTCCTCAGCAGGAAAGACAGCGCCAAATTGATAATCTAAATCTAGAACTAGACTCTATGAAAACTAAAAAAGAATTTCTGGAAGCGGAAAGTAACATAAAAATAGAACAAGCTGCCCTGCAAATGACTATAATAGAGGAGCAATATAAACTATTAGCCGCTCAATATAGAAAAGATGGAAATGATGCAGGAGCGGATGCGTTAACAAATGGACCGTTAAAAGATTTACAAGATATATCGAGTAGAGCAGAACAGGGAATACGCGATGTTTTAGCATCTAACATATCTGCTGTGTCTACTACAGGGGAAAGACTTAAGTTAGAAATAGATGCGCTAGCTGGATCGTCTATAGATTATATTTTTGATGCTTTTAAGGCGAAATTAGTTGAAAGTAACGATAAGTTTAACTTAAGTAAAGAAAGTATGTTCCTACCCGGAGCTTCTAAGGGTATCTTTGAAAAAGCCGTAGAAGATGAAGGAGGCCTTAATGCTATAGGGGCAAACGAAGATCAGCTAAAAGGTATGAAGTTAAAATCTCTAGAAATTGCAGAAGTTCAAACGGCAATGGAAGGACTTAACCGTGTATCGTCAGCTTTTACCGACGGTATGAGTACAGCTTTTACTGGTATTATTGACGGAAGTAAATCAGCTAAACAAGCGTTTGGGGATCTAGCAATTGGCGTACTTCAAGCTATTGCTCAGATGTTAATAGAAATGTTAGCTCTAAAAATAGCTAGTGCTTTCCTAGGAGCGCCTGCGGCTGGAGCAGGCGGCACAGCTGGTGCGGGTGGTGCTGTACCCGCCGGAGCAGCTGGCGGAATTATTCCGCTCGCCCAAGGCGGAATCACCGCAAGAGGCCTCCAAGGTGTTGTTAAGAGGCCAACCTACTTAGTGGGTGAAGGCCGTTACAACGAAGCGGTAGTACCACTTCCAAACGGCCGCTCTATTCCAGTACAAATGCATGGTGGGTCTAGCCAGTCTAACAATGTGGCTGTTAACGTTAACATTGCAAGTAATGGCAACACACAAACTGAGTCTCAAGGCCAAGAAGATATGGGCAAGCTAGGAGAGATGCTAGCACAGGCAGTACAAAAAGAGCTATTAGCTCAGAAGGCTCCCGGAGGGATCCTCAATAAATATGGCGCGTCGTAATGAGCTCTTTTATCATTCCGTCAGGTTTTCTGGGGCTAGTAAGCCCAAGAACAATCTACTTCGATAATGGTATTCAAATTTCTAAAAAAGCCCCCGTCGTTAGGATGGCATTTGGAGACGGATTTAAAAGCGACTTAAAATTAGGTTTTCCTCGTAGAACTGCTGGAGTAACCCTGGCAAATAGAGAGCCAGAAGAAATAAACCTAGTGGAAAACTATATAATAGCTTTAGGTGGAGCATATTTACCAAGCCTAACTATTATGAGTCAATCGTGGTCTGGTAGAGTAAGCAAGTTTAGTAAAGACTATCAAAACGGAGAGATATACTCCCTATCTATGGAAATTACCGAAAATTAATGATATATTTTATAGTGCCATCTCAGTTTCAGAGTTCTGCCAATTCTACTACATATTTTGTGGATAGAAACCCAGGCGCTTCGTCTACTCTGAGCTTACATACCTATGCTGTACCATCTGGAGCAAATCAGTATAGTCCTAATGGAGTAAATATACGTGATGAATCTCTAAATATAAGCCTAAAAAAACTACCCCTAGTAGATGCTCTTTCCTTGGATGCCTACCTTCTTTACTTAAAAAACGGCAATTTTACATTAACATTTCCAGAAGGGGCTAAAAACTACATAGTAACCTCATGGTCTGTAATACAACTTAACGCTATATACGCAGATATATTAATACAATTGGAGTTAATGTACTTATGATTATTGATGTAAATAAGCAGCGAATTGACAGCGAGTTAGTAGAGCTATTTATTATTGGCGATGCTTACTTCACTACATTTGCTAGTACAGTTACTTTTAGAGATAATGAATCTCCTTATACATTAAGAACTTACCTATCTCTCCCTATAGAGTTAACCGGCATTGAAATGAAATCAGACGGTGCGTACTCTAGGCCTAAGTTAACAGTAGCTAATGTACTTTCTACATTCTCTGATACCATAGGAGTTACAGCAAATGATTTAATTGGCGTAAAAGTTGTTAGACGTAAAACTTTACATAAGTATTTAATATCTGGGTCAGTACAAAACCCCCCTACAGAAGGCCCTATTCAAAGCTACATAATAGACCGCAAAGAATCAGAAAATGCATTAAGCATAACTTTTGAACTAGCTTCTCCATTTGACTTAGCTGGAATAAAAATACCTGGACGATATATTATCCCTAATACTTGTGGGTGGACTTTTCAAGGGGGTGCTGCTGATACTACTAATTCACGCGTAGGCGGGTGTACCTGGAGAATCTCTAGTAATAATAACGGGGTCGCAGTCTACCTAGATAGCAGAAATAACCTATTTATTACGGGTATATCGCCACCTACACATAATCAGGTTGCGTCATTTACTAAAGATTATATATACGCTATAAGTGGAGATAAAATTAGAATAAATGTAAATGGTTCCACTAGTAGTGTGTCAAGACCAGAATATTACCAAGCTTACGCATCTTCTGCTGGCCAATTAACAAGAGCTACCGGAAGACGCTGTATACCATATACTACTTATAATAGTGGAACTACTTACTATGTATATAGAGATGGATACTTGTTTAACGATTATGTGCTGTATAATGGACATATCTGGAGATGTCTTAAAAGTAATGTAAATAAGATTCCAAAAGGGGGGGATTTTTGGGTAAGGGCGGATGTGTGCGGTAAAAAGTTAACAAGTTGTGCACAACGTTTTGGTTCCATGGCAACTTCTGTTCAATTTAGTAACATACCATCAGTAACTCAGGATAGCAGTAAGGTACTACCGTATGGAGGATTTCCAGCTTCCCGCAGATATAATAGATAATATAAAAGCTCATTTTAGCCAACAACAGGACAATGAACCTTGTGGAGGCTTATGTATAATAAAAGGTAAGTTAAAATACATACCTTTTATTAACACTTCGGAGACTAAAGATAACTTTATACCAGAAGCCCTAAAGTTTAGTCGATATGGGCCAGTATTATACATGCTTGTTCACGGCCACGATGATAATTGTATTCCTAGTGAACATGATATTACTATGTGCAATGTTACTAATTATCCCTGGATGGTTATTAACCAAAGCGACTATAGTTACGCAGTTATATCCCCCGATGGCTACAACAACTTATGCGGAAAAGATTATAAGTTTAAGTATCGGGATTGTTTTACATCTACCCATAATTGGTTTAAAGTGCATGGTATAGCTATGCCAATGAGGCCACTACACTGGAAAGACGACTGGTGGGAACATGGAGAAGACTACTTTGGCACAGAAGTACAAAACTGGCCAGTAAAAAAAGTAGATGATCTACTCTACGGCGACATTATATTATTTAAAATTGGCGCTGAAGTTTCTAACCATATGGGAGTTTACTTATACGATGATCTCTTTTTTCATCACGCAGTAAATCGCTTATCTTGCAAAGAAAATCTTTATCCTTTTTGGGGTAAGCATATAACAGGAATATATAGGTATGAAGAGAGTTATTCTAGAGGGATTCCTAGGAGAGAAATATGGTAGAGAGTGGGAAGTAAGGGGTAACTCTTATGGCCATATATTCTCCTGTATTGAAGCAAATTATCCTGGCTTTCGTCAAGATTTAATCGACTACTACCATGTGGGTGGAGACTTATCCATCCTATCAGGTAGTGAACTTATGATTGACGCGGAGGAAATGTTCCTACCCCTAGATGCCGATACTATAGTTATTACACCTATTCCTAGCGGTAGTAAATCTGGTGGCGCTAAAATATTGCTAGCAATTGCTATTGTAGCCGTCGCTTTCTGGAATCCTGCGGCCGGCGCCCTTATAGCCAAAACAGCTGCGGTTACCGGGGCTACTGTTACGGCTATAACCACTGTTATCCTTACTGCTGCAGTTAACCTAGCTATTACAGGTATCCAGCAGCTTTTGGCACCAGATCCTTCCGTGGATGTTGACGCCGACGAGAACTATTTGTTTAATGGCCCTCAAGAAGTTGTATCATCAGGTAACCCAGTGCCCGTACTACTAGGCGAAATGATTGTTGGGGGCATCACAATGTCTTCTGCTATTGTTCCAGGCCTATCTTCTTATGCTGGGCACATAGGGGGCTTTGCGCCAGGAGTTGGTGGTATCATTGATCTTGTAGGTGGTGGATCTGGGGGTTTTGGTGGGGTTTTAGCCACTATATTTTCTAATCTAAATGATACTACTTTAACTCAGCCATCCTATGATGTTATAAATGCCTATACAGGTGCTGGCTTAACTACTCCCGATCCTTCTATAGTATTGTACTCAGCCAATGAATATAGAAAACCCTGGGTAGCTACTGCACCTAAAAATGGTGTTCACTTTATTAGTCCCGTAATACCACATGAAATTCCTTCTAATTTATTAAATGCTCATAGACAATCCATACTCAGAGACTTATATAGTGAGCCTGTGGATTGGGACAATTTTGAACCTGTTACTATTGGGGCTGTACCAATTAATGCTGTTATGTTTAGAACTCTAGAGGGTATTTCCTTAGAGGCTCTAGTAGACTTTGCTTCAGCCGGAGTAATTGGATCGGCGTCTAATACACTAGAAGCTATTAGCATATTTGCACAGAGTGATGTACCTTATATCGGAACTCTTGAGTATACATTAGACAGTGTAGATATCAGTTCAGTAGGAAGCATTACTGCCTAGAATGAAATAGCTGGAGACTTGGCTATTACGCTAGAGGGGCTAGGGGCAACCATTGTTGGCACCGTCTAGTTCTAGATGCCGGCATCACCAATGTTTATAGCCGGGCTATTGCCTCGGCCGGTACTGAAGCAAGTAGCTTCTGTAATAATTAAAGTATCCCTACTTAATATAATTTTTAGTAGGAAATCAATTAAGGAGAAATAAAATATGCCTATCAAAATGTCAGTAGCCGTTAGAAACGCACGACTAGACGCAGTTGAAACAGCCGTAGGAACTACTGCTGTATTAAGAATACGTAGTGGCACGGTGCCCACAAACATTACCGATGCAGACACTGGAACTGTTCTAGCATCTCTGACTTTACCATCCGATTGGATGGCAGCAGCAGCTTCAGGTACTAAAGCTTTATCAGGGTCTTGGACGGATACCTCAGCTGATGCTACAGGAACTGCAGGCCACTTCCGAGTATATGCAAGCAACGGTACTACTCAGCACATTCAGGGAAACATTACAGCTACCGGCGGTGGCGGTGACATGACTTTAAACAACACTTCAATCGCTAGCGGAGGAACAGTTACAGTTACTTCCTTTACCCTTACAGATGGAAACGCATAAATAATGCCAACCCAACGTTACGACAACTCTACGGCAATCGTTTATAATCTTATAGGAGAAGGTCCTATAAGATTAAAAAATGGTTTAGCTTCGGTGTACCTAAATAGAACGCCAGTATCTAATAATGTAGTGCAAGCTGCAAATTTAGGTACGGATGCTGCTGTATACGTTAATTCCACAGGAACAGGATTACTTCTAGGCTATGCCGTTTTAGGGTTACCGGGAGTATTTCCTGTTTTACTTAAGGGAGGTGCTAAGTTGGCAACTGGCACTATTGCTCAGGGGTCAAATAGTTTAACTACTACTACAGCATTTTTTACTACAGATATGCTAGCTAGTAACTCGGAAGGAGACGGTGGGTTATATCAAAAAGTACGAATCCAGGGTGCGGGGCCAAATGGCAGCGAGTTAGAAGCAGAAGTAATTCAAATAGTTAGCACTACTTCAGCCTTGCTAAACCGTAATGCTTTTGTTGGCGTTACCGCCGGAATAGTAACATGGGATCACTTTACTTTTGCTACAGAGACAAACAGTTTTGGATTAAACTCCGTAACTTTTGATACTACAGTTCCTAGAACAGATATACGAAATAGCCCAGCAGCTTCTGTTGAAACTTGGGTTCCGGTACTAGCAACTATGGGCAACGGTAGCGTTGGCTTAGGCGTCGGGTCAACTTCTACTAATTTTAAAAATGTTAAGGTACATTTTAGACCCGGTACTTTAGACCAGGCTCCAGTGCAAAACTCTAGCGGATTTACTAGTGCTACTACAGGGGTACAAATAAATGCGCCATTACTTCAAGTAACCTCTATACCAAATGGGGCGGGGGGTACTGTATCTATTCATAATGCTAAGTTAAAAAGTTTTTGGGGGGACAAAAATATTGCGCAGAAAATTAAGCCTACTACTCCGTCCCCTTCTGGTACGACTATTATTAGTGGGCCCGGGACCCTAGGACTTAATATTGCTAATCCTTCAGAGATAGATGAGATATCCTTAGATCTAGCTTTTCCTAACGGTCTACACGCGTTCAAAGCTAAAGATAGTGCTTACGAAACAGCTGGTTGCGTGTTTCAAATTTATTTTGATTATAAGGTAGCGGGAGCGGCCCAGTTTCAAAGTAAACTTATGTATGGCCCTTCCGATGCAGAAGTAGCCTCTAGAGCTACTGCATACTTTGTACATGCTTCGGGAGACCTGGCCCGAGGCTGGAACACTACAGGTACTGTAAAAAGTAACAATACTTCTAACTTTAATTATCAATTTAGATTCTCAGTCGATGAGCTTAAGCCATTTGACGATTTTAGAGTTAGAATATTAAAACTCACCCCAGATTCTTTTAACGTTAATGGGTTTCAACATACTTGTGATTCAACCTTATCCTATGTTCAGGCTTTTATAAGCGATAAATTAAACTATCCATTTAGTTCTTACTTAGCATTAGAGTATAATAGCCAAGAGTTTCAAGGTTCTTTTGCCGAAGTATCCGCACATTGCTTAGGTGGTGAATTTTCTGTTCCAATAAATTATGTAACCAGAGAAGAAGCTGCGGATGGCGTAGCTACTTATACTAGAAACTCCGCCGGAACAGTAACTAGTACTTATGTACCTTGGAATGGAAATTTCCGAAGAGCGTATTGTAACAATCCTGCTTGGATTATTAGAGAAATACTATTAAATAAACGTTGGGGTCTAGGTAACTGGATCACCTCGGATCAAATTGACGATTATACCCTTTATTCTATGGCTCGTTACTCAGACGATCTAGTACCAGATGGAGAAGGTGGTTTAGAGCCCCGCTTTACCTGTAATGTGTACCTAACAGTAAGTACTGAAGCGTATAAAGTCATGAAAGACTTCTTTACTACCATGCTAGCTATACCTTACTGGCTAGACGGCAGACTAACTGGAGTACAAGACAAACCGGCTATGCCTGTGTATACATTTACTAAGGGAAACATAGAAAATGGTCTCTTTAGCTACGAAGGAACAGGTAATAAAGTTCGTCCAAATCAGGTAGCCGTAACTTATACAGATAAAGATTACTTTTATGAGCAAAGAATTGAAGTAATAGACGACATTGACGACATTGTTGTTAATAATCGCATATTAACTGATGAAGTTGTTGCCTTTGGGGCTACTTCTAGAGGCCAAGCAGTACGTTATGGCCGCTGGAAAATGCTCACAGGTAAGATGCAAAAGGATATTGTCTCTTTTAAGACTGCTGAAAATGCAATTTACTTAAGACCAGGAGATATAATTGCTGTACAAGACGCCGATAAGCATCGTGTTAGATATTCAGGCCGTCTTGTATCCGGCACAACAACAACTATAGTGCTAGATAAGCCTGTAGAAATTGTTTCGGGCGAAACTTATGAGGTACATGTAGTTGTACCAGGGCCTGCAACCTATTTAACACAAAGTCAAACGGTTATTGGCGGCACTAATTATAATTTTGGCGATATTTTACCAGCATTTACACAAACAGATGCTGAAACGTTAGTAGATGATTCTGGGGAGCAGGTAAGTTTTCAATTTTCACCAGATGTACACTTGGAAACAAGAGCTATTAGTAATACTGCGGGAGTAAATCAAAGTACTTTAAACCTATTTAGTGCTTTATCGGCTGCACCCATCAACGAAATGATATGGGCGCTAGTAGCTAAGAATTCACAGGGTCAAGTAATTGCAGGCTCTGCTAAAGATTACAAAATATTATCTATCTCTGAAGAAAAAAACTCATATGGCATAATAGCAGCAGAGCATTTTAACGCTAAGTTTGACCTAATTAACGAAGATTATCTGTTAGAACCCCTTACAGATGCCCCCCGTTATGGCGATATGCCGGCCCCAAGAGACTTTACTGCCGCGCTACAAATAGGACAAGGCGGTTCCGACTCCACCAACTCAGCTATAGTTCCTAGAATATTCTTGTCTTGGAGAATTCCAATTCGTTTTAGGGCTGGTTTAGAGGAACAACTAACTAATTTAGACGGATATTTACTGAAATATCAAACACCACAAGGTGCCCAGGTAGAAGTTAATTTAAGTGCATCTACCACTACTTACGTAATAGATACGCCTTCTTTAGGGATTTATTCGTTTTCACTACAATCCAGGAGCATAGAAGGACCTGTTTCTCGTCCTGTTGTTGCTGAAGTTATAGTTCAACTTGATAGTATAACCCCAGGACTAGCAGCTCAGCTAAAACTATTAAGAGGCGGCCAGTTTACTCGTCCTCCCCTTATAGACGCTGCTGCGGTAGAGATGCCCCAAGACTACGATTATACTTCCCCAGTAGGTACCCAAGTTAGAATAAGAAATGGAATAATTACATAATGAGCTTTTTAAGCATCAATCTTACATCTATACCAAATCCTGGAGTAGCTTATCTTGCTTTTGATAAGGACTTTGGGTTCCGACTATTCACCGAAATAGAGGACGGCTCCGCTAGGTATCTTCATGATATTTCTAGCAACCCACCCGTAACACCCCTAGTATTGCTTTCTACGAAAGCAGTAGTAGACGGTTCTTTAGTTAGAGATGCTACAGGTCTTGGGGGATTTGTTTCTTTAACACTGTCCGGTAATATAGTAAAGATTGATGATACTTGGTATACTGTCAATACTTATATTGATAGCAACAGCATAACCGTAGATAGAAACTCTTCGTTTACTTCTACGGTTAGCTTTGCAGGTAGTTTGGTATATACTCAGGGAGCTAACCAGCTTTCTCAAGGCCAAAAAATATTATTTACTTCTACAGGTACACTCCCTAACCAACTATCCGTAGATGGGGTTTACTACGTAGTAGATCCTTCATCTTCTGCTTTTGGTATATCGGCTACTCCTCAAGGTACTGCTATTGCGTTTACTGGAACTCCAGTAGGCATAGTAAAAGTATATCGCGCCCATGAGGTATATACTACTACGTATCTTCCAAATCAATTAGAAGATACACTACTTGGCTTAGTTGGCCGCGTAGGAAGCGCTTACACTCTTGAGCCTTATTATACCGTAAATGCCAGTAACTTAACTCCTGTTATTATATCTGCAGGGCTTCCTTTAGCTGGGGATTACGAGGGGCAAGTTATTATCAACTCACTTGATAATAACATTTATACTTGGAATGGCTTAGCTTGGGTTACAACTAGCTCTAATACCGCTAAAACTGTTACTGCTACTACTAGTGCGCAGGCTTTCTCTTACACTAGTAATGGGGACACGCCAAATCCATCTAGTGCTACTATCACAGCTACAGCGTTTAACACTGAAGGTACAGTCTACTATCAATTCTTAGTAGATGGATCCTCGGTACAAAATAGTACAACTAATACTTACTCATATATACCTAGAGCTACTGCGGATGCAATGCCAGATGTTATCGAAGTAAGGATTAGAGAGATCTCAAACGTAAGCCCTATATTGGCTAGTGACCAGATAAGCTGTTTTGGTGTTCAACCTGGTACAGATGCAATTACTATTCTATTAAGTAACGAAGCTCATACACTACCTGCGGATAGTAATGGGACTAATCCACTATTGACTGGATCCGGTACCACAGTACGCGTTTATAAAGGCAATAGCTTAATACCTTATAGTGCTACGTTAGCTAGTGATCCGTCTTTTAAAGTTAGTATATTTAATACCGAAAACGTGACCGCAGGGGCTATAACTGGTAGCGGAAACACTGCTACTGTAGCCAGCTTGTCTGCAATGACCGCAAATCGTGGTAACATTGTATTTGATGTTACAGTGCGATCTGAGGGATCAGAAAGTATCTATCAAAAGGTACAATCATTTGCTAAAGCACTAGCAGGTATCCCAGGTGCTGGTGGATCAGATTCTATAACTGTACAGCTTATAGCAACAGACTATTCTATTATTTATAACACAGCAGGATTAACACCTAATCCTTCTAGTATTACACTAGAAGCAGTATCCCAGAATGTTTCTACGCCCTTCTATACCTTTAGAGAGACTAGCGTCACAGGTACTATTGTTCAAGCATCTTCTTCCGACCCTACTTATGTACTGGCCCTACCTTCTAGTGTGTTTACTCCAGCTAAAACTTACTGGCTTGGAGTAGCTGAAAGTTCTGGTGGAACTATACTTGCTTATGATACCATAAGTGTATTTGCTTTAAGACAATCTTTAGATGGGCAAGATGCTTATTCTGTAATTGTAACAAATGAAGCGCATACATTGCCTGCTTCAAGTACTGGTTCTGTATCTTCTTATGCTGGCTCGGGAACTGTTATAGAAGCCTATTTAGGTTCTACGGAGCTGACACATATTACTTCTGGAAATCCTACGGTAGGACAATTTAAAGTAACCGCTAGTGGTACTAATGTTACACCAGGTACTATTACTACAGTAAGCGGCGCAGCTTCTGTTGCGAACCACTCGTCGATGACTGCCGACCAAGCTTCCGTTACTTATACAATCAACTTTGAAAACTTAGTAACTACTGCTAAAGTACAGAGTCTTACTGTCTCTAAACAAGGTACCGCGGGTTCTCTAGGTACTGGAGCGGCCACCGTTAAACTTCATGCTCCTGCATTCGCTATTGCTTACACTGCAGAAGGAACTACACCAAATCCAAGCGGTACACTGACACTAACTGCCAACGCTCAAAACGTTGCAGATCCTTGGTTTATGTTTACTGCCCTACCAACAATCACTGGATTTGACGAAACTAGTTTTACAGATGGTACAGGAACTACGGATACCAAAGCATTTACAATTCCTACTACGTACTTTGGAACTCCTTATAAGTTACGAGTAGGTGTATCTGATGGTAACCAATCAGAGCTAGCATTTGACACTATCAACGTATACGGTATTAGACCTGGCGACGACGCTATTGTAGGATTCCTAACAAATGAAAGCCATACAGTAGCTACAGCTTTTGATGGTACAGGAGCTACCTATACTACTGCTGGTGGTACCTTTGTAATATTTGACGGAGTAACTAACGTTACTACCTTGTCTGTTTTTGCTATTACGGGTGGCACGGATGGCGGGGCTAGCTGGACTAAAGTACAAAACGGTCTAACATTTACTATAAATGAAACTACCGGGGTGTACTCCTTAAGTGGCGCTAGCTGGACTAGCGATGCAGAATCGTTTACCGTTACTGCAGTACGCGCGGGCGTAACTATAACTAAAACTTATAGTGTTAGCAAGTCAAAAGCTGGACAGCCTGTTACACAATATTATGTAACTGCTACTAGCGACGTAATAAGGAAAAATCAGGCGGGAGTATTATCTCCTAGCCCTATTACTTTCTCAGCATTAAGTGTTACGGGCAACGCTGCTCCAGTAGCTTATTCTGGGCGCTTTAGGGTGTTTAAAAATGGTGTATTAGCTTACATATCTGCTGCTAACGAAAGTAGCTATGCGTATACCCCCACAACTCCAGCTACAGTAATAGAAGTAAAAGTAGAACTATATTTAGCTGGTGGAGTTGTTACTTTACTAGATGAAGAAACCATACAGGTAGTTTTAGATGGTACAGATGCAGTTACAGTATCAGTAGATAATGATAATTTAAGTTTCCCAGGGCCTTCTGCAGGTTTCTCCGGTATTAACTTTGGCAGTGCAACATCTACTATTAGAGCATATTTAGGATCAACACTGCTTAGTTATGCTGCTAGCGGGGCTAATACTTTTAGCTGTACTCAAACTAGCAGTGGTGTAACAGTCGCAATCGGAACTGGCTCAGGCACTACATTTGTAGTTCCAGTACCTACAGGCATGAGTTCTGTAACTGCTTTGACAGATATTACCGTTACTATACGTAATGCCGCAGCTGTAGCTACTACTCAACAGGTTAGAATAACTTATTCTCTAGCCCGTGCCGGTAACGATACAACGGTGTATTGGGTAGTTGCTAGTGCAGACGTAATAAAAAGATCAGAAGCTAATGCTCTGACACCGGCTTCCATTTTATTTACGGCGTTTAGTGCTGCAGGCACAGGCACTCCTGCTCTATATTCTGGCAGATTCCGTATATCAAGAAACGGGATTGTAGTATATACTTCTGCAGCTAATGAAACTTCGTATTCTTATACCCCAGCAACGCCTGCTACCTTGGCCGATGTTAGAGTAGAACTATTTTTTGCTGGTGGAACTACTACTCTATTAGACGAAGAATTAGTGACTGTAGTACAAGACGGTACTTCAACTTACAACGTATCCCTAGACAATGATAATAGCAGCTATCCAGCAGATCCTACTGGGTTTGCCGGAATAACTTTTGGCGCAGCCACTTCTACTATTAGAGTTTATCGTGGTAGCAACCAGCTATCCTATAATACTAGTGGGGCTAGTACGTTTAGCTGTACACAAAGTAGTACAGGGGTTACTGTAGCCCCCGGAGCAGTGGTAGGAGGAAACTCTTTTGTTGTACCCGTACCTACAGCTATGTCTGCTAATGTAGGGTTTACAGATGTAGTAGTAACCATTCGAGACTTAGCAGGTAATCCAGTTACTCAGAACGTAAGAATAAATTATTCTTTAGCAAGAAGAGGCCTTCAAGGTACTAACGGTATTATAGGGTCTCAAGGACTCGTAGGAACCGTGGGAGAGCGTGGCTCTAAGCGTTTCTTCGCTACCGGTACCTCTTGGTCAGATGCTACTGCTAATGCTGCTGTAACAGCCGCAGGAGTTGGCAATAAGGTAATTGCCGATGAAGTAATTATATCTGGAACTGGGTTTAGCCAAACTAGAACTTGGAATGGCTCTGCATGGATTCTGGTTACTCAAGTTATTGATGGTAACTTACTTGTGCATGGTAGTGTAGTTTCTGATGCTATTGCTGCCAGATCTATTACTACGGCTAAATTAGCTGTAATCGGCCAAGACAAAATTATAAATCCAGGAGCCTCATTTGAATCACTAGGAGACTGGTATAATTCTAATGGTTCGGGCGGAATAACTTTTATAGCTGACAGCACTTCACCATATGGGAGTAACGTTGCGCGATTTGTAGGATCTTCTCTTTTATTCCCAACAAGACAAGTTCCTATAATGCCCAATAAACAGTATACCGTAAGATGGTTTGCTAGGGTAGTTGGTGCTCCCGTAGGTCTAATGTGGATTCGATGTAGAGAAGTGAACGCTTCTGGTAGCAGCATAAGTGACTCACCACTATTACAAGTATCTCCCGCGGCTGTAGGTAACTATGAAGGATTTGCTGGGACTACTGCAAGTTGGGTGGAATATGTTGGTAAATTAACAACTACGGCTACTACAGCATTTGCAGAAATACATATGTATGTAAACTGGGGTGCTACCTTTACTTCGGGAGAAACTAGAGTAGCGGGCTTTAGACTAGAGGAACGTATTCCTGGTAACCTTATTGTAGAAGGATCTATTACTGCAAACGCGCTAGCCGTTACTTCCTTATCGTCTGTTTCGGCTATTATTGGTACTCTTAGAACAGCAACTACGGGGGCTAGAACGGAAATAAAAGATAACTTAATAGAAGTATATGATGCGTCTAACGTACGTAGAGTAAGATTAGGAATTTGGTCATAATGCCCCAAGGATTACAAATTTGGAACGCGGATGGAGTTCTTATATTAGATACTAATGACAGAGTAGGCACTTTTTTAGGGGCTACTACTATTTTTGCCGGGGTGGATGGATCAGTTACTAATACAGGATTTGCCTTAGGAAGTTTTTTCTTTAGGTGCGTCTCATTAACATTATCAGCGAGTTTTAGGCCTAGTTTTTTCTTTGACACCCCTACTAGTACTCTCAGCTGGGCTTGGCAAGGTAGAAGTGGAAACAATTGTTCTTTATTATATGGAGTATGGTAATGCCGATAGGTTTAAGAGTAGATAGCGATACAGGAATAATGCAAATTGACCAAGATTATTTAAATTTTGGCATGAGAAGTAAAGGTACTGCTACTTGTAATCAAGTATTAACGAGTGACAGTGATAAAAGGTGGACTTCCATTATTATTACTAATGCTACACATCCATTAATAGCTGTACATTATACTGGTGAGTTAGCTTTATATAGGATATCAGTAAGTGGTAGCACATGGACTTTTTTCTATATGGGGCCGGCAAACCAGGCATTTGAATGGTTTGCTTTTGATTTATACCCAACTCCCACAGGAACGGCTGGATTAGAAGTATACACCAGTACTGGTGCTTTGGCCTTTAGTACTTCTGCTAACCCAGCTAAGATAGTGGCAGTAGGCCAAACATTTACGGGGCTTACCTCTGGAAGAAAGTATGGGGTAGTTCAAGCCGCTAGCAGCTATAGACAAGAATATAACACAACCATCCTCGACCCATTCGGGAGGCACTTATATGAGTCCTGGATGGCGGGAGCACATCACAACGGAAATATAAATATATATATGGATTGGCTACCTTATGAACAGTATTTTGATTTCTTTTTAGGACCTAACGTAACTGATCCACTACCTGGATCTTTCTTATTAGATGTGACTGGCTACTAAAAATTAAACCCGCCGAGTTGCCTCGGCGGGTTTAACTTTAGAATATATCGTCCCAGTTTCCAACAGTAGACGCCTTAGCGTATTCAGTTGGCCTGTTCTCGAAGAAGTTAGTGTGTTCAACCCCGTTGATCATGGACTCGATCCATGGCAGCGGGTTTTCTTCTATCTTAAATATATTCTTTAGACCTAACTGTTTTAGGCGGCGGCCTGCAATATATCTAATATATGCTTTTACATCCTCATCTGTTAGGCGGTTAAGCGGTCCACCTTCAAATACTGTGTCAATAAAAGCATCTTCTAGTTCCACAATACGCTCTGCAATACTGTATAGAGCAGACTTCAAGGCATCTGTCCATAGGAGTTGGTTTTCCTCTATGTAAGTTCTAAACAGTCTCGTCATGCCTTCTACGTGTAGGTTTTCATCTCGTACGGACCAACTAATGATCTGTCCCATGTTCTTCATAAGATTATGGCGAGGGAAGTTCAACAGGATAGCAAAACTACTAAATAGTTGAACGCCTTCCGTAAACCCACTGTATACTGCTAGTGATTTGGCTATATCAGCTGGAGTATCCATTGTAAAGCGTTCTAAGTATTCATGCTTATCGCGCATGGACTTATACTGACCAAACATTTGGTACTCAGATTCGGGTAGCCCTAGCGTTTCAATTAGCTGACTATACGCATCAATGTGTGTAGCTTCCATAGCGGCAAATTGAGACATCATCATACGAATCTCAGGTGGCTTAAAGGTGGGTAGATAGTGCTGGCAATATCCGCCAGCTACATCTACGTCAGCTTGTGTAAAGAACCTAAAGATCTGTGTAATAAGTTTCTTTTCAGAATCTGTTAGCTTTTGATTGAAGTCTTTAATATCATCCGCTAGTGGCACTTCTTGAGGTGTCCAATGCATAGCCACTTGCATCTTATACATCTCGTAAGCCCATGGGTATTCAAAAGGCTTGTAGTAATTTCTATTTTCTAGTAACATTATCCCTCATACATTTCTATGAAATATTCCTTGCCTACTATAAAGGCTCCCTGAGCGTCAGGGTTAGTTATACAAATATTTAAGCTTCCACTGGGAGTATATTTAGACCAAATTTTATTCACTTCGGTATCCGAAGTTACAGCACCTAACCATACGTGCTCTTGCCCGTCTGAATTATTATCTACTGTTTGGCATTTAAATTTAGCAATTATTTTTCGCATATTATCCTTCACACGCTAGACATTCGTCTTCGCTTACATTAAAATCAAACTTATATCTATCCATTGTTTTAGATAAATCATCACTACGCTTTATGGCTTCGCTTCTTAAGTAGTACAGAGACTTAACTCCTTTTTCCCAAGCCATAAGGTGGGTATTGTGAAGCACCGACTTTTCTACGTCAGCCGGGAAGAAGAGATTTAAGGACTGAGACTGGCAGATGTATTGCTGTCTGTCTGAAGCATGTTCGATCAACCAACGCTGGTCGATTTCAATAGCAGTTTTAAATACGTCTTTAACGTGATTAGGCAAGTCTAGGTGTTGGATACTTCCTTTGTTTGCCATGATACCATTCCAAACTTTGTCGTTGTTCATGTCAAACTCTGTCAGGATACGCTCCAAGTGACGGTTTTTGAGCATGAATGTTCCGCTCATAGTTTTTTGGTTGAATACATTGGCCCTAAATGGCTCAATACCTGGGCTAGTATTGCCGCACATGATAGATGAACTAGCATTGGGGGCAATAGCAAGCAGGTGACTGTTGCGGACCATAACGTTGGACTTGAGTGCATCAGGGCACGGACCTCTCTCAAAAGCTAGCTGCTCTGTGGCTTCTTTAGCTTTTTCTTTAATATGTTTAAACATTGCCAAATTGATAGATTTAGCAATAGCACTTTCAATTGGTATCATCTTCGATTGAAGATAGCTATGGAATCCCATTAGCCCTAGACCGATTGCTCGTTCTTGGGACGCGGAATATACTGCTTTATTCAGGTGCGGTGGCGCGTTGTCAATGAAGTAATCTAGAACGTTATCTAGATAACGCACTAAGTCCTCAATGAAAAGTTCGTCGTGTTTCCACTCGTCAAACTTCTCAGCATTGACACTAGATAGGCAACATACTGCAGTACGATTCTCGTCTGTAGGCAGAGTAATCTCTGTGCACAGATTGCTTTGGCGTACTTTAAGTCCTAACTTTTTCTGATAGAATGGTAAGTCATCATTTACTGTATCATTGTAAATGATATAAGGCTCACCGAGTTCTGCTCTATTGTGGAGAATTTTTATCCAAAGCGCCCTTGCCGAAACAGTCTTAACTATTTTTTTCGTATGGGGGTCAATGAGGTCCCAACCATCGTCATACTCTTTTCCAGCACGTTTTGCTTCTCCGGCTTTTCTAACAATACGCATAAACTTGTCGCTAATCCCTACACCGTGGTGTATGTTTATCGAACGTCTATTTGCATCTCCGGTGAGTTTTCTAACATCTAGGAACTCCTCAATCTCGGGGTGATCAATGTCCAAATAAACGGCTGCGCTACCGCGTCTCGTAATGCCTTGGCTGAACGCTAAGGTTAAAGAATCTTCCACTTTAATGAATGGAATTACTCCGGTGCTTTCAGAACCGTTGCTAGTCTTGGCTCCATTAGAACGAACGTCGCCCCAATAAGTTCCAATACCCCCACCTAAGCTAGCTAAGAAAGCGTTCTCGGTGTATACATCTGTAATACCTTCACGGCTATCTTCTACGTAGTTTAGGAAGCAAGAGATTGGCAGACCACGACTTGTTCCTCCATTAGAGAGAATTGGTGTAGCAAACATAAACCAATGCTTACTAGCATAGTCATATATTCGCTGCGCGTGCTCCATGTCATCTGCGAAGGCACGTGCTGCACGAGCAAAAGCTTCCTGAGGAGACTTCTCGTCAGGAAGCATGTAGCGATCTTTTAAAGTTTTAATACTGAACTCATCCAGTGCAGCATCTCTTGTGTAGTCTAATTTCATGCGGGCCTTCCATATATTTCTGCTAGTCTCCCTCGCAAGAGGGGTAGCTGCTCGCCAATAGCCTCCTCACAACATGAACGCAAGTCCATGAGTTGATGGCCTAATAGCATAATGTCTTTTGATTTATTTAGATTTTGAATGTATTGGGCTTTACCTGGCAAGGGCATATTAGCCATGATGCTAAACACATCGCCGTATTCCTCAATAAGTTTTTGAGCACGCACAGGACCAACGCCTGAGACGCCTGGGATATCGTCGCCTTTATCCCCCGTCAATACTTTGAAGTCAATGTATTGCTCTTGGGATACTTCGTATGGCCATGTATCCATAGTAATCTCTTTACTAGTTACTGTAGAAAAACGACTTACATCGTGGTTAATCAACAAGTCCCAGTCTCGGTCGCTAGAGATGAGCCAAATAGAGTTGATATCATACTCGTATTTATTTTCTACTATATATGCTGCAATGTCATCTGCTTCTACGCCTTTGAGGCGTATCACAGGAAACTTACATTTGTCTAGTGTCTCATCGTACAATTCAAAGAATATCTTCGATAGCTTCTTATCTTCTTCACTAGAATTTTCACTATTCTTCTTACGGGTTTCTTTATACGTTGGCAGCAGTGCTCGGCGCCAATAGGAGCCGCCGTCTGCCAATATTAGGATGCGACCGCAGTCATACGACTTTGCTAGAGACGCTACAGTGTCATTAAAGTCACTAGGCATATTCTCAGGAGAGCGCGCGTGCTTCCAACGGAAGGCAAGGTTAAGCGCGTCTACTAGCAAAGTATTTTTAGGATCGCGTGGTTCTTGTTTGAATGAATGTGTTGTCATGATGCCTCACTATAGCATAGTTGTATAAGGTTGTCAAGAGTTAAGTTTTAGCTGGCTCTGCTATGATCTGTTTGTGGAAATTAGCCCACTCGTTGCCTAGGTATTCTTCTGCTAAGCAGACATAGCATCTTAGGGCTCCTACAAAGATGTATTCTTTAACTACATCTGGTTTAATTGGGACTGCAATAAACCAACGACTTCTATCGTGCTTAAAAAATAGCACGGGAGTTATCTTAGCTCCATGAGCTTGCGCTCTAATCTTAGTCCACCACAGCTTTAGGTTATTACTTTTACCTCCTAGTATGTTGGGTTCGATAGGAGATTCCTTATAATTTTTAACTTCTATTAAATATATTTGTTTAGTATTGGGAATATATAGGTCACCCTTGGTGTGCTCTAGCGCTCCTGATGAGGGAGTTCGTTCCCATTGTTCCGTTGTATATGTTCTTAAAAGGTCTCGTACGGCGTACTCGCCTCTAATTCCTTTTGCTCTACTATCAACCATTATTTCCTTATTAGCAATTCTATTGCTCTTTTAATTGTGAGATTCCGTCTGTTTTTTGAACTATAACTTTTGCTAGCAGTGGATGTGACCACCCATGGCTAACTAAGAAAGTATTAAGTGAAGTTTCTGCTATCAGAACTTCAATAAGTTTTTCTCTTCCATATTCGTCTAGAACGTTCATAACTTCGTCTAGGAACAGGATGTTAATTTGAGTTTTGCTTATGTCAGACATTATACGTCTAATAGCTAGAAGTGTAGCTATATTTACTCTTGCTAACTCCCCACTTGAAAGAGGACTAATGTCTATTTCTACATTATTATCAAGAAGTACTACGTTTAATTTGTCCCCACTTATGTTGAACATTAAACTAAAGCGGCCATCGGAAAGTTCTAACAAATATTCGTTAGCTGCTTCCTCGATGTCTTTTACTAAGTTTTCTAGCTTAAAGGCTACAAGGCCATTAGTAGAAAGTGCTTTCTTAAGAATCTCATAAATTGATTGCTTGTGCATCAATTGTTCTAATCTTATGTTTTCAAACTCTAGTTCTTCCTGGGTTTCTTGGCGCTGTTGACTAATTATTTCAAGTCTATCGTTATGTTGCTTTACGCCATTATTATAGGTAATAGCTTTTGAGTATTGATCTTTATCGTCGTCGTACTGATACGTTAATCTTTGTATGTTCTTTTTAACCTCTTCAGCGTCTACCTGTTCAGTATCCAGTGCGTTATCTATACGCTGCAGTATATCTTCTTTTTCATCTCGCGCTCTTCTGGCTCTTATGATAGAGTCGTTGTGCGCTTTAGAAGCTTGCAGTAACTGTTCAATTTCTATTTTTTTACTAGTTAAATCTACTAGATCTTGCTCTGCTTCCTGCTTTAGTGCTTGCTCTTTTTCTATATTTATATGCTGACCGCACGTAGGGCACGAGTCACTTAACTTAGCCATTTTAGATATTAATGCTTTAGCCGCGCTAATCTTAGCATTAACTGCACCTAAATTAAGAGTATGTTCATTAGTATCTGCTAGCTCGTACCCTAGAACCTCCGAATTAAATGTAATACTTTTTAGTATTCTTTTTAGCTCATTGTTCTGAGTAATTTTTTTATTCAATTGAGTAATATCACGTAGCTTATTTTCTAGTACTCTAACTCGCTCCGGGTACACAGGCTCGTCAGGAACGGGCTTATATTCTTTTGGTTCGGCAACTTCACCAGCTTTAGCTAGCATTTTCTCTAGGGTGGATATACTACCCTTGATACCTGTGATTTCTTTAGTTATATCTTGAAGCTTCTCTTTACTTTTCTCATATAGTATAGAGTACTCATCCAAATTAAATAAGTCGATTAAGAACTTTTTACGTACAGTATCTGTCGCTGTTAGGAATGATAGACCATCCGTAACACTCTGATAAATAAGTTGAACGAATACTTTAAAGTCAACTCCTAGGAGTTCTTCTATAGTTTTAAAAGTCTCAGTGGCTGTGTGAGATGATATGTCTTCACTACCTCTGTAAACTTTTACCTTTAAAGAGCTAGCTCTATTTACGGATATTTTATATTCATCATCATTAAGTGTAAAGTCTAACTCTATCCAGTACTTTCCATCGCCTATTTCCCTGTTAGCAATGTCAGCTTTCTTTACGCCTTTAGAGTTTTTATTATATGCTACTTCCTGAAGTATAAGTGGGATGGAAGATTTACCACTACCATTTTCACCTATAAGCTGAGTAATTGTCGCACTGTTTAAATCAATAGAATTTTTAGGGCCGTAGCTAAAGCAACCACCCCAACTAAGCTTCTGCATGCAAAGCATTGAATTCTCCCAGTACTTCAGCGATATCCGGTTCTGATAGCGCTAGTACTTTTCTTAAGTATAGGTCTAAGCCTTCAACAAGACTTTTATTGGTTAAGTCTAGTTGCGACTCTGTGTGTCGCTTAACAATTTTTTTATCTAACAACTCTTTATTGACGATCTTAGCCGCACCAAGTTCTTTCATATCACCCTCTAGTTCATATATAGTTCTGTGATAACCTGTCTCTATCATTTCGGCAGGGTCGGTAACTGTCTTACGAATAAGCTGTGGTAATTCAAACTGATGCCAGGTCCACTTAGTTAGATCATTCTCATCTATAAGTATGTATCCGGTCTCTACTAGATTCCTATGAAAGCTAGTAGTCATTGGGCTGCCAGGATAAACTATATTACGTTGACAATTACTGTGGCTATGTAGGTCGCCAGCATACACAATTGGAAAGCCATCAAAACGATTAAGTTCTACTTCAGGCTTTACGTGTGGAGGTATCTCGCCACGCACGTGTGTAAAGAGAGCTTTATTTTTATTGCACTTCTCAATACTACCTAATACATGCAAATCAGCATAAGGTAAAATGGTAAAACGGTCATACTCTTTAGTTGACGTTACTATTTCCACGTTATTATTTACTGAGCCACTTACTGCAGTGAGTAAACTTAAGAAGGTATTGTTTTTCTTACTTGCCTCATGGTTGCCATCATAACAGATAGTCTTTACCTTGGCGTCATTAATGAGTTGAAAATATACTTCTAACTCTTCTAAATTAGGTGTTCTGTCGAATATATCCCCGCCCATTATATGCAGGGAACATTGTTTTTCAATTTCTCTTATTTGTTCAATATATAGTTTGTATCTATTAATTGCCCAAGGCTTAGGTATATTTTTTGCTCCAATTTTTATATGGATATCAGCAGTAAATAAAATCAAGGGGCTCCTTAAAGGTGTGGGGGGCTTGCGCCCCCCACTTTATTAGTGATTAATTTCGTCCGGGATCTCTTCATCCATGGATTCTTTACCCGACGAAGGCTTTTTACCCTCGCCCGTAAGAACTTCTGTGATGTATTTATCGATATCCGCAGCAGAAGGACGCTTCAACACTTCGTCGATAGCCGGGTGCTTGTCAAATAGCTCACGCAATGCATCGGTAAGAGGACCTACTTCTTTCGAGCAACGAAGAATGTTAAGCTGGTATTCAACGTTGAACACCTTTGGGCCTACTTTTTTCTTGTCGAATACTACAGTCCAGCCTTTTTCGGGGTCCCCAGGGTCTCCCAGATCGGCTACCGCGGTACCAATTTGTCCGAAGAGTTTTTTCTTGTGGTTAAAGATGCAAACCTTAGGGTCGGTATCTTTCATATCAACGCAAAGGCTTGCGTAAGCCCACTCTGGCTTTAGGTCTGGGAAGTATTTCTTAACCGGGTCTTCAACCGAGTTGTTGAAAGCCTGGCTTTCACGGTCAAACTGGAGACACTCCACAGGGGATTTGTTGCCATCGGGACCTATAATCCAGTAGATGTAACGTCCTACAATTCCTCCGAAGAAGCGAACTTTGTTCTCGCCTTCACGGTTTTTATAGCTAGGTACTTTTTCACGTCCTGGGTTTGTTTTTGCTGTATTAAATGATAATGCGCTCATTGTTTTCCTTGTTCATAAGCAAAGCTTATATTGTTTTCGTTGATTGTTAGTAGTTTGTTTTTAGCAGGGGGACTTTTAGCTAGCCTGCTATCTAGCGTTATTTCTCCTGTGAGGAGGTAGTTGGCTAGACTTCTTTTGCTAGCTAACGATATATACTCTATCACATCTTCTTTGGCTGTAGACGGGTTATTGAGCAACTGCTCAGGGTTCAAAATAAAACAATGTCCCGTGAAGTCTACCCCATGAAATTTGCGTAGGTTCTTGTGGTGTTTGTAATGTAGTGACTGTGGCCATGTTATTCCATGCATAATTATTATCACGTCTGTCATGGTTTTAGCTTTTGCCAGAACTTTACTCCAGCTATATAGTATCATAACTTACCTTAAAAGTCAAGTGAAATCTTTTACACGTCTATGATAGTGTAATTGTTATTTAAGTAATACCCATCCCTTAGTTGTCCCTGATTAAAGACAGTGTTACCAGCAAGTCTAATGTCCACTACAACAGGCTGAAGTTTACCTGGCATCTTCCTAGTTATTCGGCCAATCACCTGCTCAAGAAGCGGGTCATTATTCATAGGAGTTGCTAGCACGAGACAAGATAGCTCGTTGACCGATACGCCCTCAGCAAATATGTTCATACTACCGAACATTATATCTGCTTCGTTGTTTTTAATCTTAGCGATTAAAGCCTTACGGTCTTCGCTAGATTTAACCTCGCCTGTAATGCATACGCTTCTATCTGTTATAGCTTTTGCAAAGCGAAGTAGATCTGTGCGAGAAGCAACTACCAGAACCTTGTGGCCTTTGGTAGCATATGCTGTAGCAATAGTAGATATGTATTTTTGATAACTAGAATTAGAACTTAACTCGTTTATTTTTACAGCCCAAGAGTCCGGACCATCTCTAACAGATATAGGCAGTTGAAGCCTATGTATAATTGGTACCATAGAGTTATGAGTATCAGCTATATAGTTAGTTTTTGAGAAGTAGTCTGGGAACAAGATATGCTTATTATCTTTGCGTCTCTTAGAAGCCGTCAGTCCTATCTTATATTTACTATGCATGCGGTCCGCTAAGTTACTAAAGGTGGCGGCTGGAGTGTGGTGACTCTCGTCAATGATAAGAGTACCAAACTCTTTATTGTATTCCATAGAATCAATATTGTTTAGCTTTTGTACGTTAGCTATAACGATGGGACTATTAAAGTTTCTTTTTGTGCCCCCTACAATGCCGGGCTTAATACATAGAGTCTTCTCTACTTCTTCTTCCCATTGGTCTCGTAAGTGTTGAGTATGAACTATAACTAACGTTTTCTGCCTTAGCTTCCTAGCAATAGCTATACCAGTAAAAGTTTTACCCCAAGCAGGAGAAGCGTTTATAAGACAGCTACTTTTTACTTGGTCTATTATCTCTTGCTGGTCATCACGTGGTGTAAAGTTAAAGTCCGGCCAGTCTACAAACTTGTGTATTCGCTTATCAATTATCTCATACCCCTCTGGTATGAGGTCTACTCGACCACTAGGTATAGAGAGGTTCTTCTCGTCTATAATACGCAAATTACATATTACTTCCGGGGGAAGATCCTCTCTATACTTTGGGATAAAATAAGTCAGTTCTTTCAGCAAAGAAGCTTGTAACCCAGTATCATTACTACTTAGGTATATTCTCTGTGCTAGAATTGCCTTTGGCATAGAATTCCTTACGTGCTTTCAAATACTCTCGCACAATTTTGCTTCTTACAACACACTCAACGCCGAACTCCACGTGATCGAAGTATTGTGGCATATGTTTTAATATGTTAATAAAGTTACCAATGCTTTGGGACTTAAGATCGGTTTGATCGGTATCACCACTAAAGGAGATAGTACAGTTGGGTCCTAGCCTGGTCATGAGAGAATGAAGCTCATGCTCTGTCATGTTTTGAAATTCATCAACAATTATCGAACAATCGCTAAAGGTTATACCCCTAGCAAAAGAAGACACCCGGAAGTCTATAATGCCCATTCGTTTTAGGGCTTTATACGCATCCTTTTTATCATATAGAAAATCTACTAGTTGCTCATATGGCTCTTCAAAAACTTTGATTTTGTTTTCTAGTCGCCCCGGTAGGAATCCTACATCTCGTGTAGCTACTGCACTTCGTATAATTACTATATTTTTTATGGCTTTATTTTGTATGGCTATAAGTCCCTTATAAATAAGCATAAGGGTTTTACCGGTACCGGCTGCGCCATGCACTATTAAGTGTTTGTTACTTTCTAGTACAGCCTGTTGATATTTGTTAAGCGGTTTAATTTTACGTAAGTCAAATGCATTATTTGTACTCATTACACCTTCTTGGTACTGGTCGGTATTCTCTCAGAGTTATATTCTAGTATCAGCCAGGGGGCTGCATGGTAATATAATACTCTTGCAAACTGCAATTCAGGAGGCCTAGGCTCTATAAAAGGAACGTCAATTCCCTGTAGTGATACTATACAGTATGTGTCCCTAAGGTCTATCTTTACAATTTTATGGGAAGCTACTTTATGTCTTGCTGTTTTAACATACTTAAAGCATTTACCATAGCTATCTATGAACCAGTTTTCTTGCCCTTTTAAGGACCTAATTATGTCAGCCACATCAAGGCACGCTCGATTAATACCTTTTAGATTTATCTTGCTGTGCAGTCTTCGTAATGCTAACGTGGGTTTTTTAACAGTTAAGTCATCAATAGGAAACCCGTTTACAAATAAAACCTTATTGATCTCTATAGGTTCCCCATCCGCTTTGTAGACGGGGAACTGTATGTTTTTTAAGTTACGCAGGTACCGGTTCTGTGAGAAACTTTTCCTCAAACTTTCCGAAGGAGTAATCATCACCTACCTCAATGTCAATGCCAATGGGGAAGTCTTTAATCTGTATTCCACGATCTACTTGAATATGCTTCTTAAGCATAGCTTTATATTCATCAATAAGATCGTCTCTGACCTCGGCTACAATCGAGTCATGCACTAGGGCAAAGATTTTAATGTCTAAGCCTCGTGCGATAATTTCTCGTTGTAATTCAATTGCACCAAGTAAGTTAATGTCAGAAGATACAGACTGAATAAGAAAATTGACGCCCGACTTAATTTCATGAGCTACTACTCCTCCATTATCGCTACCGATATTTCTTAGACGGCGCTTGCGTCCGTAGAAGCTATATGCGTAGCTATTTTCTCTGATAGAGTTTTCTGATTTCTTAAGCCACATTTTAAGTTTAGGGAATGTGTTGAAGTAGTCATGGATAACTTCCTGGGCTTCGTGAACCGAGAAATATGAACCACTGCTTTTTGTTACCTCAGCAGATACACGTTTTGCACCAGCACCGAACAAGATACCGAATGTAACTGCTTTAGCTGCTTGACGTTCTAGCTTGAATAGTTTAGATACTTCGCTTACATCACAAGTTAGTTTAAACACTAGCTTAGCAATAGAACTGTGAAAGTCTCCACCAGTCTTAAACACGTCCTGTAGTTTAGTATCCCCAGACAACACAGCAGCTACATAGACTTCTGCTGTTTTCAAGTCCATGGATACGATTTTATAGCCGGATCTAGCTGCTATACATCCTTTTACTTCGGGGTTATCCCTAGGAAGCTGTTGGATGTTAATCTTACCGCTAGAAGATAGGCGACCAGACGTTGTACCGTGTAAGTTAAAGTTAGCGCGAAGCCTGCCATCTTTATCTAAGCCCTTTTTGATTTTATCAATATAGGTGCTTTTAAGTTTTCTAGCTTTGCGAAGGTTAAGAATTAGCTTAGGAATCTCATGGGATTCGCTAAGTATTTCAAGCACTTCTACGTTAGTAGAATCTTTTTCAGTGGTCTTAGTCTTGATACCTGTTGGTTCTAGTCCCACGTAGTCAAACAACAACTTACGTAGTTGCTGTACTGAAGCGGGATTAAACTCACCATTGTTATCTTCTTTGAATTTTGCAACTTGTGGGTACTCAAATAGTTCTTTCTCGGCAGCTACGATGGCTTCGGTAAGAATACCGTCTGCCATCTCTAGGCGTTCTCTACTAAATGGTATGCCGTTCTGCTCAATCTGATTAAGGAATACTACGCCCGGGATAAGTATCTTATTGTAGACGTTAGATAGTTTAGGCTTGCCTTCTACTACAGGCTTGAATTTGCCATACAATAAGAATGTAACGCAGGAGTCAATAGCTGCGTATTCCTTCATAACATCGAAAGGAATATAAGACCAAGAGAAGTCGTCTTTTAATATGCCGTGTTTCTTAGAGTATTCTGCAATGAACTCGTATAGAGGCCCCTCGTAGTCTCCGTACTCGGTATGCTGTAGGGCTAATTGCTTAAGACCGTGGATACCCTGACGCTCATCTAGCGTATAATGCAGTAGCATAGTATCTTCAAAGTTAAGAAACACAAGACCTAGGTGATAACCCAGCCATGCAATATCGAACTTTGCGTTGTGGAGTACTGCTATCTTTTTGTCGAGAAGTTCTTGAAGCTTCTCAATAACATCTTCATCAATACAATCAGCACTGATATAGGCGCCAGTATTAGGAGCACCACAGATGCTAACCCCAAGAAGATACCCGTCACGAACATATAAGCTAGAAGTTTCGCAGTCGATAGCGAAGTATCTGTAAGGAGCGTCCATAACTCCTTGAATATACTCCAAGGCTTCTTGCGTATCCTCGATCCCTCTAAAGACAGAAGCATCGTATTTCCTAGCGGTTTTACTTCCTGTAACATATTTATTTATCTCAGCTACTGAATTATTCCATACAGGTCTAGCTTCAGGCTTGAATGCTAGCATTCCCGGGTTGATAGTTACAAGGAATTTCTCGTCAATTACTTTACCTGCGTAATCCATTACGGAGGTTTTCTTAGTGAAGAACTTAACTGCTTCAGACCCTACTAGGATTACCCAGTCATAGTCATCTGCTACTTTATGATCTAAAGTAACATCCTTCTTAAGAATTTTTTTAATACTAGGATCGGGGCAGAGAGCTACCCGGTCAAACTCGAATGAGAATGCACTTGCATAATCTGAGCGACTAGGTTTAGCTTCTACTAATAATACTCTGGCCATATTTTCAATTTTAAACTTTCTACTTCGTATGCATTTAATTCGCCTGGGTCTTTGCCTTCAATGTAAATATTGTTAGTAGCAAATCCACAACTTGTTATTATCTTTTCTACTTTGTCTGCAGCCACTTGTCCGGCCTTGTCCCCATCGTAGAAAATATGTATGGTTGTAACTCCTAGTATATGGAGCAACTTAATTTTATCTTCCGTAAGCCCTTGCGTTCCAAAGGCTGTTACCGCACATCGTATACTTTTGTCGTAAAGGTTAATAACATCGAATATGCCCTCTACCAGAATAATACTGTTAAGCACCGGTGATACCGGCATTGGGAACAGAGGAGGCGGCACCTGCCTAGGGTAGAACACATACTTAGGCTCAGCATCTATAACAGATCGTGCTTGGAATAGGGCTATCTTACCTGTGGCATCAGTAATTGGAAATACAATACGATCTGGGAACTGACTGTGAGTAAACGCTCTAAAGTGCTCGTATGTTTCTTTTTTGATACCCCGATAAGAGATAGGCCATGGCTCTGCGCTCTCTGGCATTTGTAGCCCGTTGTTTTGGGACAGGTGAGTTATTATTTTATCTTTAAGTTTTTCTCGGGCCATCTGAGTCTTAGATCTGTATACGTTAAATCGTTGAAGTAGATTCCCCTTAAAGCCGCACGCAAAGCAATGAAAAACGCCGCTAACCTTATCCACTCTCATGGAGGGGTTAGCGTCGTCATGTTCAGGGTTTAGACATTTGATCAATAGATCATTGCCAGAAAACTTGTGGTATATTTTTTGTTTTTCTAGCAACTCTAATGGTGTCATTTTTTGCGTCCGATACTTGTTGGGTCATCTGAGTCACCTATGTACTGATAGGCACCCTTGTTATAGAGTGGGGCAGTACGGGTGCGCTTGCGCTCAATCTCGGCCTGTACTTCGACAGACTCTTTGTGCATGTGCGTAAGAATAGAGTTGTCTGTCGTAAGACCATTACCAAAGCCATTGGAGAGCCTGGGTAGGTTAGGCTTACGAATTGTTGACAGGTCGGGCATGTTATAAGAACTGCCGCGAAGTGGCTTGCGCCGTGTGACTTTTTTGTAAGCCATATATTTCTCCATAAAGAACTAATATAGCACGTTTGTAGCCGACTGTCAAGAACTATTTTTACTCGCCTGGAATTTCGTAATCCCAAGTACGGGTATCATCATTATAAGAGGCTTTAACAAAAGCTCTAAAAATATCCATGCTTATTTCCACATCTCCAAACTCCCGGAGTAACCAGTCAATATTTTTTTCAGACAATGGGCCATTCTCGGGGTTATAACTTTCTAGGCCCCATCGTTGTGATTTCCCGGCAGCAGCTAAAGCTTCCCCCATCTCTTCTACAACTTGACTTAGTGCTTGATGTACGTTTTTACTCTCATATTTCATATTTACCACGGGGTATCCCCTACTTCTTCTTGTGTTTCATTACTACCTCCGGCTGAAGGTAGTATTCCATTCTCGGGACCTATCTTAAGAGTTTCCCAGTCTATCTTACTACTAAAGGAAACCTCATCGTCTCCTTTACGCATTTTTGTACAGTTAAATGTTATGCAGCTATCTTTTTTCTTGTGGGCGTCTAGCGTAAACGCTACATCTGCCGGGTCGAGAATACCTTTAGCCATGCGGGCTTCCCCGCTGGCATCTATTTGGTATGGTGCTATGATAGGAACATTGAACTTCTGTGCTAGAGTCTTGAGACCGCTTGCTACAGACATTTGTTCGGTCCAGTCATATTGACCTTTCTTAGAAAAATTACTTAGCTTAACTTTGTTAACGTAGTCTACCACTACTAATGAAGGTTGTAGACTATGTACTTTTCTTTCAATCTCTGATCTAAGCGTAGCCAGAGTTAATTCAGGATAGTATAGAATCTCAAATTTATTGTCTTTAAGTTCTAATTCTTGAAGCTCCCTATGGAACTCCTTAAAAGGTTTTTGTAGCGAGTACTTCTTATATACTTCTTCGCCACCCACAAAGCGACCAGCCCACCATTCTGCTAGTTTAATAAGCTCTTCGGCGGTTAAGGTATTGCTTTCTATTCTCTTAGCTGAAACACCTGCTCCTGCAGCAGCAATCCTTTGCAATGTTTCTTTAGTAGTCATCTCGATGCTAAAGTAAAGCGACGGTTTGTTATTATTATAACAGTTTAAGACGGCGTTAGCGCCGGTAAGAGACTTACCAGAACCACGTCGTCCACCAATCATTATTAGGGCATCTTGGGTAAACTTAACATTACGGTCGAACTCTTCATTCAACCCAAGGGTAACTCTTCTACTTAGTGCTGTCTCATCATCAAACAGCTCCACTCGCTGCATGTTTTCTTGGTTGTACCCATCTAGGTCTACTGCCTTTTCTATAAAGGCTGCAATCTCTTGAATGCCTTCTACAGCATCCATGGGACTTTCAAAGACTACAGAGCGCTCAATATAACTTTCTATTTGCTCAAAGGCAACTAGCTGTGCGTATTCTGTTTTTAGCAATTCCAGTAGAATTTCTGGCTCTGATTCCACGTCTAGCAACTCAATTAAGGTTGCTTGTTGTAGTACTTGTCTTCCCTTAACATCAAACTTAAGCTCCTCAAACGAAGGTAGCTTATTAAATCTGTCTAAGAAAGAAGCAATCCTATCGTGAAGTGAGTGAAGTTCTTTTGGTAAGTAATTTTTACGAAGAGTAGACCAAGTAGGGATATCTTGCTTAGCTATTATTTGTTTTAATAATGCGCTTCCAAGATCCACTTAATCCTCCTGACAAAAAAGCGGGGCGTTTTGAAGGCCCCGCTTTTTCACCATTATGCTAAAAAATTAAGCAGCGGTTTCTTTTGCGTCGCGTTTGATACGCTTTGCTGCTCCATCATAGTCTTTTGCGGCAAGTCCACGACGGGTTAGCATGGTTTTCACGCCACGCTCGGTGCGGTCTAGCTTGTCCGCAATTTCTTCTACCGTAAGGTTAGGAACGTCCAAGGTCGCAAGTACATCTACTTCTGCGGCTGGAACTTTTTCCGACTTAGGGATACCGGTGATTTCACCAGTGCGAAGAAGCGAAAGTGCTTTACCACGCACCACTGGAACTTCGCGCTTAAGGGCAGCAGCAATCTTCTCTAGTGATGCACCTTCGTTCACGAGACCAACGAATTTGGCTTCTTCAGCCGCAGAGAACGAACGCTCGTACTCTTTCTTCGGGGTTTTCTTAACGAACGCAGTAAGTTCCATGGAAAGGACTTTACCTTGAATTTGCTTAGCGGTGAATACGCCATTAGCAAATTTTTCTGCGATCTCAGCAAAGGTGTACTCTGCTTCGTTGTCGGTAAGGAACTCGCGGATAGCTTCTTCTTGCTCGTCACTGAACGCTTTCGTAGCAGTGCTTTCTACTTTGTCTACTTCGTAGCCTAGCTTGCGAAGTTTGGCAGCTACTGAGCGTGAGGTTGTCTCAAGCATCTTTGCTGCTTCTTGAACTGTGTGCTGGCTAATAGCCACCGAGTCGTCCCCTACGTAGTTCTTAAGGGTATCGGTTGTTTCATCAGTCCATTTTTTTGGTTTTAGGTCGGTCATTATAACTCCAATATATTGTTAACAATTTGTGTGCCATTGGCACGGGCTTTTTTAGTCTTTTCACTTTCGATACCACTTTCATTGACTAGTATGTTGGTGGTCTTAGTAATACTATCAGCTACTGTGTAACCTTTTTCTATAAGGTACTTTGCAGCTTCAGCTTTGGTCTTAAAGCTACTCAGCTTGCCAGTTATGCATACTGTCTTGCTGTTAAGTGGCTTTGGCATAGCTTTTTTGGAATCAAACTTGAAAGGGAGTTCTTCCCATTCCCCGTCTAAATACCAAGAAGCAAAATTTTCATAGGCTTTGGGGCCTAGTATATCTTTTACTTTTTCTAATGATATGCTATGAATATCTGTAAATTCTGCGCAGATTTTCTCGGCAGCAGTCTTACCAATTAAAGGTATACCTAGTGCAGGTAGCACTTCATTTAAACTTGAGTTTTTAGAAATCTCTATTTGTTCTTTAAGTTTATTTCCAAGTGCAGCGCCTATACAAGATACTATATAGTCCAGTGAAAGACTATAAATTTCGTCAATTGTAGTTACGTTTAGTTTTTCGATCGTAGATGGACCAAGGCCTTTTATCTTTAATACTTTAGCAAAGTTTTCAATTAGTTTGGCGCCTTGTCCCTCACAGGAACGATTGACACAATAAAGAATAGAGTTTTTTTGTATTAGTTCACTATGGCACGAAGGGCACTGAGTTGGGGGAACGATACGCATACTTGCTTCCTTATTATGATTTTATTATACGTCACTTTTGACCAAAAGTCAAGAAGTTTTTTTCCCAGGTCTTATACTGCCATTGGAGCAGAGATTACTGGTCCTGGAAAATAATTTTCAATCTTAAAGCTAGACATGGTAAAATCTAACAAACTGTCGTGTTGCTCTACGATTTCTAGTGTGGGGCGAATTTTATTGATAGGAGATTGCAAGTACTTTGTAACTGCTTCAATGTGGTTTAGGTATATATGGCAATCGCCACCCATATATACAACTCTACCGGGTTTGTATCTTGTTACGCAGCAAAGCATGTATGTAAGCAAAGCATACGAAGCTACGTTGTATGGGTGCCCTAGCAGCATGTCATTAGAGCGCATATAAAAGATGCAATCTAGATAGTTATCTTCGCGCACGGAGAACTGAGTCATAGTATGGCAGGCAGGTAGTGAGGACCATTTAACTTGCTCTGGATTATAGGATTGCAGCATATGACGACGGCTATGGGGATTATTCTTTACGCCATCTTCTAGTTCTTTTATTTGGTCAATAGCTTCAGGACCCCAAGAACGCCACTGTTTACCGTAAATTAAACCGCAGTCTCCGGGGTGAACAGCTTTATCTCTCCAATAAGACGCAAAAGCATTATCGTGCCAGATGGTTTTAGCCATAGGCTTTTCAGGATTCTTAATCTTGGCTAGATCATACACGTTAGTGGAACCACTAAGGAACCACAATAGCTCACTAGCGATATTGGCGAAGTCTACTTTCTTAGCTGTAAAGAGAGGAAAGTATTCGCTAATATCATATACGATTTTTTCCCCAAACAAACTAATGGTACCTACGTCGGTCCTATCTTTTGTTTCAACTCCATGAGCTAAAATATCTGATAGAAGCTTTTTATACGACGCTTCCGACATGGCAATCCCTTACTACATATTGAATATCATAATAAGCTCTGTCACCTACTATGGACGCTAGTTCTATTTTTTCTAGACACATGGTGTGCTTAAACAACGCTAGGTGATCTAGCTGTTGCCTAAGCTCATTAAAGTTTAGACCGTTTTTTAGTATTACTTGCATTTCAAAAAATCCAATACTGCTGATAAACATTCAAGGGAGAAGCACTCAGTGTGCCCTCCGAATTTTACATTTGGTTTATATGAGAAGGATGCAAATTCATTATGCAGGGCCTGCTCTAGGTTATACACTTCTTGCAAGGTGCTAGAAATGGTTGTTTGTATTCTTATGTCGTAGACACCAAAGCCGTGAGAACGCACTATAGCGTCCTTCCAAGTTTTACCTTTGGTAATGCCAATCTTAACGCACTCGCGCCGAAAAGTCTTTCTATTAACTAGTACTACTACATATAGTAGGCCGGGTGAGTTAGCCTTATCTGGATTATTTAAAAACCAAGTTGTATTATACGACATTAATTCTCCGCACGATTTTTGGGATGATTTCCCCCGAGCGAACTATCTCTACATCGCATCCTATTTCCAGCCCGAGCATTTCGATATAATCCATGTTGTGCAGTGTAGCACGCGACACCATAGCTTCGGATACTAGTACAGGCTCTAAAATAGCTACTGGGGAAACTACCCCAGTTCTGCCAAGCTGCCATTGCACATCTAATAGTTTTGTGACTGCTACTGTAGCTTCAGGCTTAACAGCATAAGCTAATCTTGGGTGCTTAGCCGTATAGCCAGCTTCCTTAAACTTTGCGTAGCTACGCTCACGAATTACTATACCATCAGTAGGATAATTAGAAGTATCGCTATAAAGTACAGTGGCTATGCCACACGCTTCTAGCCAATCCATTCTTACCTGATAGTTATCAAAAGCATATTCACTTACAGGGTAGCAGTCATTATCAAATTCTAATTCGTATGCAAATATCTTTAAGTCGCGAGTTTTAACTTCCTCTGCATCTTTAAGATTAAGAGCGCCAGCAGCATAATTACGTGCACGAGGTATGTGCTTAGGGGCGGCTATCTCAGCATTAATTTGAACTAGTATATTTAGGCTTGGGTGTATATCCGCAGGAACTAGATGGCGTACTTTATCTGTTACGTCTTGTCCTACGGTACCATTGCCTCTGGTTACTATGTTGACAAGAGTACCCTGTACATACGTAATAGCAATTGCTGCTCCGTCAATTTTAGGAGTTGTAATTGGGTAATCTAATATAGGCGGCTCTGTACCTGCCGGAATTTTCTGTAAAGAATACATACGGTAGAAGTGTTTTACTTCTCCCGGCTCTGGATCCCCTAATTGTTCGTAGGCATAACGATCTGCGAGAATATCAAATTCTTCGTCAGAGATAATTGGGCTGCCTTTATAGTAAGCTGCACTAGCTTTATCTAGAAATTCTTTTATCATGCTGTATAGTATCACAAGTTGGGGTCAATGTCAAGAAGTATTTTTCAGAATGTATTCGATACCTAGAATATTCTCCTCGAATCTAGGAACATTCTTATTGAGTTCAGGAAGAACCCACCAATCTTCGAATTGAGACTCTCTCTTATCAAATTTAACATCTTTTACTTTCAATACATAACCCATGCCAGAAAGCAAGAGTCTAGATTCATGGGCTATATCATCGCCTGCTACGTATCTGTCGTGCTCAAAAGTAATAACTTTTGGCCGGCAATGTTGCATAGCTAGCTTTAATAGTTCGAACGTAGTTGAGGGGGGCTCGCAGTCTACCTGCAAGTAGTCTACGTTAGCATATGGTTTATAATCTAGATTAAACGCATCCTCGCAGACCGCTTTATTCTTGCGAGTAACACGGTGCTTGGCAATGTGATGGTATTCAATGTCTACAGAAGTTCCCTTCCAATCAAACTCTTTCTCTAGTAGATATGTGTTGTTAAACATTACCGGGTCGGCGGAACCTATCTCTAAGTATGTGCCCCCCAGCTTACCGTCAAGGGCTGTGATAACAAAAAGATCTTGCGCCGCTTGCGCGTAGTTTTTTTGTATAGTGTTGTAACCTTTAAACTTATCTATTATTCTAGACATATTTTCACGTTGGTAACCAAAAGCAGTTCTTGGATAACCTATACTACGAAGGTTATTAAAAGCTAAATCTTGTAGCTGTCCTGGTCTATTATAGGTCTGAAACATAAGTTCCCTAGACTCTTCTGTCTTACCAATCCACCAACCTGCCAGTCCTTTAAAGAAAGTAAGTTCATAATGTCCTAACCCAAAAATAGGTTTGGTTGTTACCATCTTATAGGTATTAAGGCCAATGCACGCATGCATATAAAGTCTATGCCAATCTTTGGATAGCTCATAATGTTTACATAATAAATAATGAGCTTCCATAGCGTCTGGGCATAATGAGACAGCGTGAGATAATAATGTAAAGACAGTATCTTCTCTACTGCCTTGTTTTTGATAACAGATAGCTGCACGTATTAAGCACTCATACTTTAGATTAAAAGATACTAGTGGGTTATCCGCAGTCTCTAGATAGAACTCAATAGCTCCTGCTAATTGCCCCGCTTGTTCGTAACTATACGCGAGTTTAAAAGAAACCATATAGTCTGTGGGATATAATATATAAGATTCAAGATACTCTGTCATGATAGGTAGGAGTCCAATATGGCTAATGGTAATGCTAGTATATAGGCGGAGTTGTCTTGACGGCCAAAAGAAATAAGTAGATACTTATCAAAGAAGCATGCTCCAGTACAGAATTCTATCTTACCACCTAAGAAGTTAAAAGGCTCACTTACGTATTTTAGATTAAAATCTTTATCCCAGCAAACAAAACGATGTCTGTAGATAGCATCCTTTTGTCCTAGTTGAGATTGAAATAAGGCGGCCTCATGAACTATAGCTATATAATGATTAGAATAGTCCAGTACTTGAGAGCCTCCTCGCAGATCTAGGCTAGGCTTTATATCTGTTTCTACGGTAGTGGATACTACCTTTCCAGGCTTTAGTCGATAAGCTACTTCTGTTGGGGCTGTCCATTTGACAAACCCAAAAGATCTATCCAGAATAGGCATCCAGTTCTTCTCACAATAAGTATTGTCTAGTCCTGGAGCGGGCAATAATTCTCGATCAAGTTCTTCAAATGTATTAATGTCTATTTTAGACATTTCCATTCGACCTTTCCCGGTAGGATTGTTATCCCTGCGAACCCCTATAAGGTAAAAATCATCCCCCCATTTTACTAGGCGAGCATCCTCTAGTCCAGTAAACTCCCACTGAGAGGGTTCATCTAACCTATCTGTATTTATACGCTGATATTTAATAGGGTTTAAAGTGTCGTCAAGATGAACAAGTATATTTTTAGTTGCTAGAACCTTTAATTGTTCCTCATGTATATACTGTAGTGGGCCATATCGTTGAAAAAAATTATGACAATGGTATATCGCATAATTAACATTACGAACGTTAAGCAGCAATTTACCATTGTCATTGAAAATAGAGGGGTTCATAACTCCTGTTCCCCCCGTAATAATTTTATCTAGTATAATAGGAACTATATAGCCCCCATTTTGTATTGCTTGTTTTGCTAGCATGTTTAATAGCCTGTTGTTATAAATGTTGATCCATTATAGAATTTCAAGGGATTTATAACCCAAGCCGATCCATTCCATACTTTTACGGGTTTAGCCACCCAGGCCCCAGAAAGCCATACTTTAATTTGCCCGCCCCCAGCTGGTGCTTCTATAGGTAATAGCCCTACTTCTATAGCTCCGTTATCAAATAATAGTCTTCTAAAGCTCATATTAGTGTTCCGATACTAGTAACGCTCCGGATAACGGAACACTCCCGGCTCCGGTTATTGGCCCCATATATCCTAAAAATAAGCAAGCATTGTCTTCTATATTTGGTATACCGCCGGATATTAAACCAGAAATAAATCCTGCGGAGTTTATAACTCCAGTAGCATCATTAGATATAAGAACATATACAGGTTTAAGCAAAGTTACCCCAAAGTTACCTGCAGTTAGTGTACTAGCTACTAAGCTTACGCTTTGTACCGATTTTACTCCTGTATCTCCTGCTTGTAACGGAAGTAGCAAAAGGCGATTTGCTTCCCTGTTGGCAGTGCCTCCCATAATTATAGCTGTAGTAGTTCTGCCGGCGGTATCACTAGTATTAGTGTATGAAGCAGTTACTGTTGTTACGATGGGCCCAATTTGAGTATATATAGTAAGTCCTATCTGAACTCCTTCTCCACTGGTGGAGCGAGTTAGGGCTGCAGTAGGTAGATTTACAGTTCGTGCTCCTGTTAGAGTAGCATCTAATCCACCAGAATGGTTTAGTCTATCATATATAATATATACCCCGGGGCCGCCGCTATTTCCTCTCATTCCTACAATAGCTAAATTTCCTGTAGTAGGGTTTATTTGTTTTAACGAGCCTAGGGTGGCGTTGGATACAGCTACCGAAGCTGTAGGAACTGCCCCCACAGGAATCATAGCTCGCCATAAATCATGTAGTCTAGCCGCTGTAATTGTGGTTACCCCAACGTTTACATTTACTATTTGATTTTGGTTATTTAGTGCATATTTATAAGCATCTAATGTCGCTATTGTCATGTTAAGCCTCCACTATAGAGTATCCACCAAGTAGATCAGGGACTGTACTTGTTGTAGGTATAAACATTAGAGATAAACAAGCGTCTGATTCTATACGTGGGATGCCGGGCATGCCCGTAACAAAATCTCTCCATCCACATGAACCGCCTAGCCCTACGCCTATATACGCTATAGGATCTCCTATAGTTACGCCTATAGCTCCTGCAGTTCCAGTGCTCGCACTTAGAGTAATACTAGCTATTTCTCGTATCCCGGTATCACCTGTTTGTAGGGGTAGAGTTAACATTCTAGTAGATTCTAAAAATCCAGTAGCCCCTATTTGTACAGCGGTAGATGTACGAGATGAGGTTCCCGCTTGATTAGTATAATTCATAGTTACTGTTCTACTAGTTGTTCCTATGTTGGTATAAATCTCAATAAAAGCTAGGTTTCCAACTCCTCCAGTATTTCTTGTAAGGGTTCCACCTACAGTTTGAGCAGTAGTTACAGTACCACTTAGGTTACCTTGATGTAGTAGTCTATCATATAGGATTAGCGTACCACTTACGTTTATTGCTGCCCATACTTGAGTGAGCCAACTTTCTCGTGCGCCACCAGCAGATATAAAAGGTAGCGCTCCTGCTGTTGCATTGGTTGGTATAGCTACAGCCCCGGGGGCACTACCAGCTCCAGGGGACCCATCATATCTCCAAAGAGAGTGTAAACGTCCCACAGTAAGAGCTGCAGGAGCACCTCCTGCAATTCTGGGAACCTTAAAATAAAATACATTTTGAGGAGTACCGGAGTTGCCCCCAGTACTTCTATTAATTAAATCGGATAGACCAGCAATGGCTGCCATAGGTTCCTTTAGTTAGTATCTACCCACAAGTCATTAGTTGACGGCGAGCCCGGGGCTGTTGTGCCCACTGTTATGTTGACGGGCAAAGATCCAATAGTTCCTTGGCTTCCAGTTGTCCCTTGAGTACCAGCACCAGTAGTTCCTTGGCTTCCAGTTGTCCCTTGAGTTCCAGTAGTCCCTTGGGATCCCGTAGTACCTTGAGTACCCGCACCAGTAG
>Ga0163144_10001555_pt1 | contig 53813 bp, 50 predicted proteins | sample OliLak19BULKMAT1_FD_123175 | JGI IMG/M metagenome (GOLD analysis project Ga0163144, IMG submission 123175) | Freshwater microbial mat bacterial communities from Lake Vanda, McMurdo Dry Valleys, Antarctica - Oligotrophic Lake LV.19.BULKMAT1 | ecosystem: Environmental > Aquatic > Freshwater >... | reverse complement strand
CCGCAAGCCCGAGCACATCCATTTTTTCAAAAATATGGAACCGGAGGATTTCCTGCGCCTGCTGCTGGGCGCCAAGTGCCTGGTCGGCAATTCCAGTGTCGGCATCCGAGAATGCTCCTTCCTCGGCGTGCCGGTGGTGAACATCGGCAGCCGCCAAGAGCGCCGTGATCGTGGCTGCAACGTGCTCGACGTGGATGCCAGTGCCGACGCCATCCGTGCCGGCATCGAGCACTGGTTGGCGTCACCGCGCCCGCAACCGGACCACATCTACGGCGGTGGCGACGCCGGCGAGCGCATCGCCGAACTGCTGGCGACGCTGCCGCTGCGTTTCCACAAGACCATCGCATACTGATGAAGATTCTCACCGTCATCCCCGCGCGCGGCGGTTCCAAGGGCGTGCCCGGCAAAAACATCCGGCCGGTCTGCGGCAAGCCGCTGCTGGCCTGGACCATTGAGTGCGCGTTGGCCACGAGCGGCCTTGGTCGCATCGTGGTCAGTTCCGACGACGAGAACATCCTCGATGTGGCCCGGGCCTACGCCGGCATCGCGGTGAACAGGCGTCCCGAAGAATTGTCGCGCGACCAGACGCCGACGGCGCCCGTCGTGGCGCAAGTGCTTGCCGAGGAAGAGGACGCAGGTCATGGGCCGTTTGACGCCATCCTGCTGCTGCAGGTGACGGCGCCGCTGCGCGAGCCATGGCATGTCGAACAGGCCATTGCTGGCCTGCGCGACGGCGTCAACACGGTCATTTCCGTCGCGGAGATGCGTGACCTGCATCCGGCGCGCATGTATTCGATGGACGAAGGCAACGAAATGGTCTCGCTGATGCCGGAACTGGAAGTCGCGCGACGCCAGGACATCCCGCCGGTGTACTACCGCAACGGTTCGATCTACTTCGTGCGCCGGAGCGCCTTTGACGCCACCGGCTCGCTGATGGCCAAACCCGCTGTCGGCTACGTCATGGATGATCGTTACCTGCTCAATATCGACGAGCCGCGCGACATGCTCATCGCCGATGTGCTGATGGCGGATCTTGAGCGGGAGCGGGCGGCGCGATGATTTTCCATGACATGGCTGGCCACCGTGCCCGGCTGACGCTTTCCGGCAAGGTGCGGGCATGAGTTTCGTTGGTATTCCCTTCCTGCTGTTTGCCTTGATGTTCTTCGCGTTTTGGCCGTTGGCCAAGCGCTACAACAACGTGCGCCTGTTGTACCTGACGGCGTTTTCGTTTCTGTTCTACGGCTGGTGGGACCCGCGCTACATTTTCCTGCTGGTGGGCAGCGGACTGGTCGATTTTGTCGCCGCAATCTGGATGGAGCGCTACCCGAAGCGGAGAAAGCTGCTGCTGTGGCTGTCGATCGGCGCCAACATGTCGTGCCTGGCGTACTTCAAGTACATGAATTTCTTCATCGATCAGGTGGGCGTGGCGGCAACGGCCATGGGTCATCCGTTCAACGCGCACCTCGACATCGTGCTGCCGGTCGGCATCAGCTTCTACACCTTCCAGTCGATGAGTTACACCATTGATGTCTATCGCGGCGAACTGCGCGCCACGCGCAACCCGCTGCAGTTCTTCGCCTATCTGGCATTGTTTCCGCAATTGGTTGCAGGCCCGATCGTGCGCGCCTCGACCCTGCTCTGGCAGATGGCGCTGCCGCCACCGGCTGCCACGGCCCGGCAGACTTGGGTGGGCTTGGCGGAAATCGTGCTGGGATTCTTCAAGAAGCTGGTGATCGCCGACAACCTCAGTCCCGTGGTGTCGGCGCTGTGGGCCAACCCGCCGCCCGATGCCGGTTTCTTCTACTGGCTGGCCGTCGGCGGCTTGTTCGGCCTGCAGATCTATGCCGATTTCAGCGGCTACAGCTCGATTGCGATTGGCCTGGCGCGCTGCATGGGCTACCACTTCGACACCAACTTCAACCGGCCTTATGCCGCGACCGGGTTTGCCGATTTCTGGTCGCGATGGCACATGAGCCTGTCTACCTGGTTCCGCGACTATGTCTACATCCCGCTCGGCGGCAATCGCCATGGCCGGCTGGCCGGCCTGCGCAACCTGTGGATCACCATGCTGGTATCAGGGATATGGCATGGCGCCAATTACACCTTCATCGTCTGGGCTGCGTTGCACGCTGCCGGCATGAGCCTTGAGCGAATGCTGGGCTGGACCGGCGTCGACCTGAGCAGCCAACGCTGGCGCTGGCCCTGGCGCGCCTTCATGCTGCTGTGCGTGGTCTATTCCTGGCTGTGGTTCCGTGCGCCGGACATGGACTCGGCGATGATGGCGACACGCGGCATGTTCACGTCCGTCGAGGGTGGCATGACCAGCCTGCTTGCGCTGTTTGGCGCCAAGGAAATGTTTGCACTGGCCGCCTGGCTGTTCGTCGACTTCAGCCGTTGGAGCCCCGAGCGCAGTCTGGCCGAGCGCCAGGACCTGGCCGTCACCGTCATCAATGCCCTGATACTGGCCGGCATGGTGACGGCGACGATATTCCTGCGGGGGGTAGGCGATGCCTTCATCTACTTCCAGTTCTGAGGCCGTCATGCAGGATCGAATTTCTCCTGTCACCGGACTTGCGTTGGCAGCCGTTGTCGCTGTCGGGCTGATCGTGGCCACCGTCTTGTTCCGCCCGGACCTGCACAATCCCGCCGACGATCTCAGCTTCTTCCGCATGAAGCTCGACTGGCGTGACGCTGCCGACGTCGTGGTGTTGGGCAATTCGCAGGTGTATCGCGGCTTTGACCCGGAAGCTTTCGCCGGGCAATGCCGCAGCGTGAAGGCACTCAACTTCGGCTTCTCTGGCGTCCTGCTGCGGCCAAGTTATGTGCAGGCCAGCCTGCCGGTACTGCGGGCGAACGGCCCCAAGGTGCTGCTGGTCGGCATCAATCCGCTGCAGTTCAAGGACGAGAAATTCAGTGATGGCTTCATCGATACCCAGCGCCACGACAAGCAGTTCCGCCTGCCGTGGCGCTTCGAGGCATGGCTGCAGCCCCTGATGGCGCGCCTGCGCTCGCTGGAGCAGCCCCTGCCTGCGGACAGAAGGGTGTATTGGCAATATAACAGCGATGGCTTCGTGGCCAGCGACGCGCCGGGGATGGTCATCCGCCCGTCGCGGTACCAGCGCTATGCCAATGATTACGTCAGCAGGCCGTTCTCCAAATCGATGTACGACGGGCTACTGTCCCAGCTTGTAGCGATTCAGCGGGATGGCTACCAGGTGTTGGTGTTCTCGACCTATTCGTCAACCCCGTTCGAGCTCATCGATGCGCGCATGAGCGGCTTGGACGATGCGCGCCTTGCCGCCGATTTGCACCGGCTTGGGCTGGCCTACTTGCCGGTGGCGGTCGATGGCTTGCGCAGCTACGACGGGACTCATCTTGATGCGCCGTCCGCTGCCGAATTCAGCCGCCGTCTCGGTCGCGTCGTGGCGGCAACGACGGGCAGCAATGTGTGTGGTGCTGGAACGGGCGGCCGCTGAATGGGCGAGCGCATCGACCTGTGCTACGTGGTCTCGCATGGTTTCGCCAGTCGCATGCTGACCCAGACCAACCTGCTTGGCCGCTTGCGCGAACGCGGCCTGCGCGTGGCGCTGGTAACGCCGGATCGCAGTGATCCCATGCTCGTCGACTACTGCCGGCGGCATGACATCGTGCTGGAGGAGTTTGCGCCGAAACAACGCTGGTTCAACGACGACTACCTGTTCAAGCGCCGCTATTACCTCGAAGACATCCGCGACAACCCGGCCGTGTGGGAAAAACACCTGGCGTCCACCCGCTATCATCCTGCGCGCAATCCATTCAAACGGCTGCGGCCGCACTGGTATTACCTGATGTACCGGCTGATTCCTCGTTTCCCCGGGATAAGGCAACGATTCCAGCGCAACGAAGCCCAGCGGCTGCGCTCGCCCGAGGCACAAGCCCTGCTGCAGCGGCTGCAGCCGAGAAGGCTGGTGTCGACCTATCCAGTCAGCCTGCCCGAGGCCCAACTGTTGCACCACGCCCAGCAACAGCCCGGAATTGAAACATGGATACACCTGCTGAGCTGGGACAACATCACCTGCAAGGGGCGTTTCGTTGCCACGGCCGACCAGTACATCGCCTGGGGCCCGGTGATGCGAGACGAACTGAAAGCCTATTACGGCGTGGACGACGAACGCATCCATGTCTGTGGCGTCCCGCATTTCGACCTGCATCGGGATCCACGTGCGGCGCAGGCGTGTCCACAAGTCCTGCAGGCGCTGGGCCTGGATGCGAACCGGCCCTATGTCGTGTTCGCGATGAGTTCGCCACGCTTCGCACCGAACGAGATCGAGATCGTCGAATGGCTGGCCGAGCGCATCGCCAGCGGTACTTTCGGCGACTTGCAGCTGCTGGTCCGCCCACATCCGCAGAACGTGACCGGCAACATGGCCGACGCGTCCTGGTTGCCGAGGCTGCACGCGCTGGCCACGCGGCCCGGGATCGGCATGGCGTTCCCCAAGCTGGTGCAAAGCCGTCTGCGCTGGAGCCTGCAGGAAGTCGACATGCTTGAGCTGGCAGCCATGCTGTCGGGCGCGGCCGTGGTGCTCAACTCCGGATCGACGGTTTCCATCGATGCCCTGATGCACGGCAAACCAGTGCTGATAACTTCGTTCGATGCCGATCGCCAGCGCGATTACTGGGATTCGGCGCGCCGGCTGATGGATTACCCGCACCTGAAGACCCTGGCCGGACTGGGTGGCGTCGAGGTTGTGTCGGATTTCGACGCTCTGTCCCTGGCCTTGCGGCGCTCACTGCAGTACCCGCAAACCGGTGCGGCGACACGGGCTGCTGCGCTGGCCGCCGAATGCCTGTCCGACGACGGTGGGGCGACCAGTCGCGTCGTTTCGGTCTTGGCCGCACGCGCGGCCGATGCCGGCAGCAGCGTGTAAACTTCAGCGCCCGCGCGCTTCCCCTTGGCCGTCGCGCAATCCCCGGCGTTCGAACCCCACAGGAATATCAGTGATGAAATGGTTGGCAGTGCCCGTATGGAAACAGCTCTATCGCCTCGCTAGCAGCGAGTCGAAATACCTGCCTTCACGGGGCTGGTTCCGTTCGGCGATCAGCCAGCGCCCAGTCGATGCCAGCGGCCAGGCGCTGCCTTGGCTGACCTATCCCTTCATTGATTTCATCCGGCCGCGCCTGCGCAGGGACATGTCTATCGTCGAGTTCGGCGCCGGCCAGTCCACGCTGTTCTGGGCCCGCCATGTCGGCCAAGTGCTCAGCGTCGAGGACAATCCGGCTTGGTTCGCAGAACTCAAGCCGCAGCTGCCGGCCAACGCCAAGGTCCTGCTGCAGGTGCTGCATGCCGCCCAGCCCGTGGCCTATGCGCAGGCCGCTGACGAGATGCTCGGCAAGGCCGACATCGTCCTGGTCGATGGTCCCGAGCGCGACCTGACCCTGCGCAACGCGCCGCGGCTGCTCAGGGACGGTGGCGTGGTGGTGCTCGACAACGCCGGCCGCGGTGAATATGACGCGGCCAGCGACGACCTCAAGTGCCAGGGTTTCCGACGGCTGGACTTCATCGGCATGGCGCCCGGTGGCGCGCGCGAATGCTCGACGGCGCTGTTCTATCGTGATGGCAACTGCCTGGGTGTCTGAAGCCACCCGCCATCACGGCGCGCCGCCCCGCCAGCTGGCATGAGCGAACTGCGCGCCAGGATCACCCGCGCTTCCGCCGCGCAGGGTGCGACGGCCCTGATGGGGAAGGCCGCCAACCTCGTGCTCGGCATCCTGCTGGCACGAGTATTGTTCCCTGATGACTATGGCCTGTTCGCGATCTGCATGATCGTCACCGGACTGGCAAACCTCCTGAGCAATTTCGGCTTTCAGAGCTATCTCATCCAGGCGCGCGAGCTCGACGAAGCCACGATTGATGCCTGCCACACCCTCAACGTGCTGCTGTCCTTGGCGCTGGGGCTGGTCGTGGCGGCACTTGGCCTGGCCTGGCCTGGCCGGCATGAGTTGCTGGCGCCGATGCTGCTGCTGTACGGCCTTTATGTCTTCGTCTCGGGCCTGTCCTACATCGAATTGGCCCTGCTCAAACGCGAACTCGACTTCAAACGCTCCTCGCGTGCTGAATTGGCTTTCACCCTGGCCTCCCAAGGCGGTCGGCTAGGTTTCGCCGTGGCGGGCCTCGGCGCGCTGTGCTTCCCCTTGGGCGACCTGCTCGGCGCCAGCGTCCGATATGCAATGGTCAGGGGGATTCGGCCGCATCGGCCCGCGCTGGTCAGGCCGCGATGGGACTCGTCCAGGGATGCGCTCTGGTTCGGCGTGCATTCGACCTCGATTGGCCTGGCCTCGTTCTGCGCAGGTCAGACCGACAAGCTCCTGCTCTCGTTGAACTTCCCCGTGGCCTCGGTCGGGCTCTACGCTTTCGCCGGAAATACTGCCGCAATGTTCTACAACGCCTTCATTGTGCCGCAGACCAGCGTTTTCCATGCGGCCTTTTCGCGCCTGCGCGATGACGTGGCGGCAGCCAGGCAGGTGCTGGCGGTGTCGACGCGGCTGGTGTTCTCGCTGGCCCTGCCGGTCAATCTGCTGCTGATGCTGGAGACCGACCGCATCATCGTGGCGGTGTTCACTGAGAAGTGGCTGGAGGCCGCGCCTTTGGTCAGGATTCTCGCGGTCGACTTCGTGGTCCGCTCCATGTTCAGCGGCATCGTCGGCATGCAGCTATCCTTCGGTCAGGCGGCGGCGGCGGCTAGGACCAAATGGCAGAGCGCCATGCTCGTCGTGCTCAGCCTGCTGCTGGCTTGGCAAATGGGCGTTGGTCTCACCGGTTACGCCATGGCTTATGTCATCGGCAATCTGCTGGCGGCAATGAACAACTTGCACGCGAACGGGCGGTTGCTGGATTTGCGCTGGTTGCCTTTCCTGGGCAACTTGCTGGCACCAGCGCTGGTCGCTACCGCCAGCACCTTGGCATGGTATCTGGGCCGGCCGCTCGCCGCCGGGCTGGGCACCTGGCCAGCGCTGCTGCTGATGTGCACCCTTTGGAGCGGCACCTACCTCGTCTTGAGCCTGGCCTTCAACCGGATGGTCTTTTCCGCCCTGGGTTCGCTGTGGCGAGCCGGTGGCTTGCGCAAGCCTCCGACCGGGCCGTAGCGGCCTGCGCGGGGCGGCTCATGGATCGGTGTAAACTCTGCTTGTTGACCCGTTGGCAGTCCCCAGACCCGACATGATTACGTCCCGTTTATTCAAGCTGCCCGCGGCGCGGGTGTTCACCGCCGACAAGCTCATCGACAGCCGGTTACTCAACCTCGCCGGGATTCAGGTCTTGAGGCAGGTCGCAGCACGGGTGTTGCTGGCGTCCAGGCGATTGCTCAGGCCGGCTTCAAGGCGTATCGAAGGCAACAGGGCCTTGGCGGCAGAGGGCCTGCTGGTGCTGAGCGATTTCCTTCCGCCGGAGCAGTTCCAGCAGCTCCGCGCCGAGTGCCTCGCCGCCCTCGACGACGCCGACGTGGCCAAGTCCGACCTGCAGCACGGGCCTACCATCGTCCGGCGCATCCACCTGAGGCTGCACGGCAACCGATTGCCGATCGCGGAGGCAGTGACTTCCTCACCTAGGCTCATGGCCCTGCTCGGGGCCGCGGAAGCCAAGGACTTGCAGCCCTCGCAGCTGCATCGCGTCGTCGAGCGGGTGATCCATGGCCGCGTGGACCAGCATGATCCCGAAAACGACCTGCACGTGGACACCTTCCACAGTACCCACAAGGCTTGGCTGTACCTCGATGACGTCACCCTTGATCAGGGGCCGCTGGCGGTGGTGCCACGTTCTCATCGCATCGATGGCAGTGTCCTTGCCCGCGCGTACCGGTATTTTCTCGACTTGCCGCGGGCCGGCAACTCGGCTTCGCGGCGGATCGCAGCGTCCGAGATGCAGGCGCGTGGCCTGGGGGAAATCGCCATGGCCGTGCCGGCCAATACTCTGGTGGTCGCCAACACCGCCGGTTACCACCGTCGGCTGCGCGGCCTCGATGGTGCGACCAGGACGGCGCTGCACGTGAGTGCCCGCAGCCAGCCCTTCCTGTTTTGGGTGAATGCTTCCGGCAAGGCCGATTACACCTGACCGGCGCCGGTAGAAGACCATGCTCAAGTCCCTGCTGGACCGCTATCGGCAACATTCGAACATTCGCCATGCATTGCGCAGTGGAAGGCTGCAGTTGGACGAGGGCGTCACCTGGTCGCGCGATTTCAGCGTCAAGTTCACCGGCAGCTCGGCTTGCCAGATGCGGGTGGGCAGGAACAGCCACCTGGCCGGCCGTTTCGTGGTGCGCGGCGATGGCGGCATCGCGGTGGGCAGCCACTGTCATTTTCACGAGGACTCGTATTTCGGCTCCCTGGCCGGGATCGATATCGGTGACAGTGTTTTCGCCGCCGAGGGCATTTTTATCGTCGACAACAACAACCATCCGGTGTCGCCGCGGCGACGGCGGGCGATGACCTTGACGCCGATGGGTGGACCGGAATGGTCATGGACGGCCGAAGGCGTGGATTCAGCCAAGGTCCGCATCGGCGAAAATGTCTGGCTGGGCCGCGCCTGCTCGGTGCTCAAGGGCGTGGACATTGGCGCCGATTCCATCATCGCTCTTGCTGCGGTGGTGACGCGCTCCGTACCGCCTGGCTCCATCGTGGCGGGAAATCCCGGACGGGTGGTGAAGACCATCGCAGAGGGGGAGGGTGGATGAGGGGGGAACTACCGGCGGGGACGAAGCTGGACGTCGTCCGCCATCGCGAGTTGATGGCGCTGCTGGACGATATCCGCGCCCATCCCGCGCACTATCCGGTCCTGCCCATCGATGCTCCGCGCGCCGCCCTGCATGCCGCCAACCCGGATGCCGATCCCGACGATCCCAGCCTGTTGCTGGTGCGGGTCGACGGCCAGTGCCGTGCCTACCTCGGGCTGACGCCGCAATTCATCGCCCACGGCAATGGCAATGGCAAGGACAAGGTGTTCGCGTTCAGTACGTTGCTGGTGGATGCGCCGTTGCGGGGCGCCGGGATCGCCGATCGCCTGCTTGAAGGTGCCCGCGCCTTTGGTCCGCTGCTGACTATCGGCAACTCCAACGCGGCGCAGGGTTTTTTCCGCAAGCGTGGCCTGCTGCGCCTGCCGCCGTATCGAGTGGTCTACCTGCCGATAGGCGCCGGACATGGCTGGTCACGCTTGCGCGGCGGCTTGCTTCGGCGGCTGAATCGGCGCGGCCTGCCAAGGCTGTCGGTGTTCGCCGGCGACCTTTTCGATCGCCTGCGGCCCTTGGCGATCCTATCCAGACCGCGCCACCTGCGCCGATTGCGTGAACACCTGCCGGTGGAAGCCGAGCGCAATGCCCAAGCCTGCGACAGGGTTCCCGACGCCTGCGAGAGCTTGCTAGACAGGCTGGCGGGGCGTGTGGTTTGGCGGGTCGCGACGATCAACTGGTTGCTCGACTGCGGCGCGGCCGGCCGAGTTGAAGGTCAGGCCTTGCCCGGTCAGTACCATTTCCGCTTCGACGGCACGCCTCGCTCCTACCATGCCTGCCTGCTGCGCGAAGCTGGCGTGGTCCGCGGGCTCGCCGTCTATCTTTGCCATCGCATCCACGGCCAATGGACGGTTTCCATCCTGAAGGCATTCTTGCCGGACGAAAGTTGGCGCGGGCTGGTCGTCGCCCACGCCCTGGATCTAGCTGCCGGCCATGGCGGCGACGTGATCCGGGGCGGCGACGACTTTGAAGCTCTGTTCACGGCGCTGCGCGATGGCCGCCCGGCGCCGGTGCGTCTTCGCCAGGCCTATGCCGATGCACCTGCCGAGTGGCCGGGTTTCGATGATTATCAGGAGTCGTTTGCCGATGGCGACATTGCCCTTTACTGAACTCGCGTCGCGGCCGGGCGTGCGCCTGCACAAGCTTTTGCGGCCCATCGACCGAGCCGGCCTGAGCCGACTGTTGCCGTTGGGGGTGGTGCACCGGCTGATGGATCCCGAATACCTGAACCTTTGCTACCACAACGTGGCCGAGCCGGTCGATGTGCTGACCCACTACAGCTACGACTGCAAGCGGCCGACGGAATTCGAGCAGGATCTTTCGATGTTGTCGGCGCGTTTCGGTATCGCCGACGCTGCGCCGTTCGCGGACCAAGCGGCACCGGTGCCGGCGCGCCGTGGGCAGGCACTGATCAGCTTCGACGACGGCCACCGGCAGTGGTCCGAATTGGTGCTGCCTATCCTGCGCCGTCATCAGGTAAGTGCGCTTATGTTCGTCTCCAGCGCGACCATCGGCAACCGATACCTGCTGCCCGCGCATGCGGCTAGCGTGGCGATCCACTTGATGCTGTCGGAGCCGGAGGCCATGCCGTGCCGGCTGGAGTCGGCCGCGCGCCTGTTCGGGCTCGACCCCGGGGCCGCGCCGGAACGGGTTTGCGATGCCATCCGCGCCGCTGGCAGCCATGAAGGCCAGCAGCAGTTGCATGCGCTGGTCGCGGAGTGGGGCTTGGATCTCGGGCGGTGGCTGGCCGAGACGCGACCCTACCTCGACGAGGGCCAGATTCGCGAGTTATCTGCGGCCGGCTGCGTGCTGGGTGGCCACGGCATAGACCATCGTTCCCTGCACACGGCGCCGCTGGAAGAGGTGGAGCGGCAGGTGCTGGAGTCTTGCGCCGCCATCCGCGACATCACCGGGCAGCGTGTCGTCCCCTTCGCCTTTCCCTACTCGCGGCGGGTGGCTGAGGCGCCACTGGTCGAACTGCGCCGGCGCGAGCCGTGGATCGGAGCGTACTTCGGCACCGGAGGGCTGCGCTCTGCGCCGGCCGGTTTCCAAGAGAGGATTGTGGCCGACTGGCGTTTCAGCGCAGGGCCCAAGCAACGCCCGGATGCGCTGCTAACGTTATGCAAGCGCGCCTACCTCGCTTGCCTTGCCTCACGGCTGCGCTGATCGCCCGCGTGAGTGTTCATGCGCGCCCGGACCTGCCACAGCCTGTAAAATACCGCCATGCCGGGTGTGAATCCGCTGCTGGCGCCATCTCGGCGCTGGTGATGTCCCCGGATCGCCCGCGTGAACGAGTAGGCCCTTGAGAATTGGCAGCAACCCCCTGCGCCGCAAAAAAATCCTCCCTGCCTACCCGCGGCATAGGATCGTGGTGCCGGTTTACATCCCCAACCGCGAGGATTACTTCGAGAGCGCGCTCGAAGTCTTTCGCATCTCGCTGGCCTCGCTGCTGGCGACCGTCGATGCCGCGCGAACCGCGATCACCATCATCGACAACGCCAGCCTGGATGAAGTTGCCTCTCTGGTGATGCCCGCGGTCTTGGACGGGCGCATCGATCGTTATGTTCGGAGCAGCGTAAATCGCGGCAAATCCGACCCGGTGGTGGCCGAACTTCGCGGCGCCTACGAACCCTTCGTCACCATCGCCGATGCCGACGTGCTGTTCTTGCACGGATGGCAGGGCGAGACGGAGCGCGTCTTCCGCGCATTCCCCGATGCACTGGCGGTTTCGCCTTCTCCGGCTCCCAACCTGATCCACTACGCTTGCGCCAGCACCTGGCTGCAGGCGGTGCTGCGCGGCAGGCTGAGACTGGGGAACGAGGTGGACGGGAACGACCTCGACCAGTTCGAGGCATCGGTGGGCAAAGCCATCTTCGACCCCGAGTGCCGCCGCGACCAGTTCATGCTGGCCGGCCGAGGCGGCGAGCGGGCTCTGTTGGGCGCCGGGCACTTCGTGATCAGCTTCAGGCGGGAATGCTTTTCCGGGTTCCGGTATCAGCCCACGCTGGAAGGCACCGGCATTGGTGATCGGATGGTCGACGAACACGTCGACAGGTTGGGTGGATTGCGACTGGCCACCTCTACTGCACTGGTCAAGCACATGGGCAACGTGCCCGAGGCCTGGATGCGCGAGCGGCTCGCCGAGGTCCAATCCGAGGCCGCCAGAACTCTGGCGGGCGAAGACATCCCATGGCGGTCGGGCGTGGCGATGCGGTTACTGGCGGCGAGCCCGGATTTCGTCAGGCGTCGCTCAGCTTGGCTGCTGCGCGCCATGGCCGTGGCCTGGCGCCGCTGGCGCCAACGACGGAATGCGCGATCATGAGCGATGTCGTGTCCGTTGAGTTGTCCTCGACGTCGACCGGCGTGCGCCGGGTGCTTTACGTGTCGCGCTCGGCGCCGCCGGGCGTTTCCGGTTCCGCGCACGTACTGCAGGGTCTGCTGGCGGCCGATACAGGGCAGCGGCTGGTGGCGGCGGGAGCGGTTTCCTGGTGGAGCAGGCCGAGCCTGCGTCAGCGCGTGTACCTGTTCCCGACTGAACTCTCGTTCTTCGGCAGGGGTGCCCGCTTCTTCGCGCCGCTGCGCCAGTTGCTCAGGCGAAGATTGGCGCGCCGCATCGAGGCGCTGGCGCGGCAGCAAGGGATCGAGCGCATCGTCTGCGTATTCCCCGATGCCCTTTACTGCGCCGCTTCGCTGGATGCGGCCAGGGCCTTGGGAAAGCCCGTCGATTTCTACTTCCACAACACCTATGCCGACAACCGCGAAGGCATGGCGCGTCGCTATGCCGACCGGCTGGAGGCCAGCATGGTCGAGCAGGCAGGCCGGTTGCTGTTCATCAGCCAGGCGCTGATGGACAGGTTCGTCGACAAGTACCCCGGCATCGCCGGCAAGAGCGTTGTCGCGCCGCATCCGGTGCCCGGGCTGGCGACGGTCGCCCGCCCGTTCCGCGACGGCATCGTGCGGGCTACGCTCATGGGCAACCTCAATCCTTCAAACTCCGACGCCGCCGGCCGGCTGCTGCGGGCGCTGTCGCGGCACCCGGCCATCGATATCCGCCTTTGCACGCCGGTGCCGCGGATGCTGCTTCAGGCCAGGGGCATGGATCTCGAAGGCATCCGCTACCTGGGCTACCTACCTGAAAACGAAATGACCGAACTGCTGGCTGACACTGATCTTTTCCTGCTGCCGCATGGACTGGCGGGCGGGTATTCGAGCCACGAATACCAGACCATCTTCCCCACGCGCGCTGCGCACTACCTCGCTCAGGGAAGGCCGATCCTTGCCCATTGCCCGCGCGATAGCGGCCTGGAGCGCTATCTGCGCCGCCATGATTGCGCCGAACTCGTCACCGAGCCGGACGAGGCCGGCATACGCCAAGCTTTCGATAGGCTGCTGGCGGATACGGCCCGCCAGCAGTTGATCGCTGGCAATGCGCTGGCGGCGGCCGAAGGGTTCAGGCCCGGCCAGGTGCTGCGGACGGTACTCGCTGCCGGGGACGAGCCGTGAGCCTGTACCGGCCCATGCCCGCTTCGGTCCGGCAGGCGCCATCTCCGTGGCTCACCGTGGTCACAGGGACGCCGTGGCAGCGGCTGTTGATGCGCCCGGCCTTCCTGCTTGTGATGGCATATGCCATCGCGATCTGCTTCGAGCGCGTTATCGATATCGAGGTATTCAAGCCCTATCGCCTGGTGGGAGCCACCATGATCTTGCTGGCGATCGCACGCGGGCGGATTCGGGTCGACGCCATCGCGAGGATTTCCTATGCCTACGTCGCCCTCGGCATGCTCCTGGCAACTTTACACGTGCTCTACAGCGGCGGGTCGATGTCGGCGATGCTGGGCGATGCGTTGCTCTGGCTGTTCAACATCAGCACTTATGTCGCCATCTGCACCCTGTTGCGCGAGCGGCGCGAGGTGGTGCTGGCGCTGCTGGTGCATAGCTTAGCGATGCTGGTGGCCAGCTACGACATATACAGCCATTCCAACGAACTGCTGATGCTAGGGGGCGAAAGCATCCGTGTCAGTGGCGACTTCAAGAACCCCGCCAATGCCTGCCTCAGCATGCTGGTGGCAACGATGGTGCTGATCAGCCTGGCGCGAGCGGCGCTGGCTCGAAGCCGGGGTCTCGTCCCGAAGGTGCTCCTGCTGGCAGCAGGCCTATCCATCGGCCTGTTCGAACTCTATGTCAGCAGCCTGACTGGCTCGCGTGCAGGCGCCTTCGTCTTCGTGCTCGGCATCATCGTCTACCTGGCAGTGATAGGACGCCGGCAATTCGCAGTGATGGTGGCGGGCTTGGCCCTGGGCGCCGCGGCCCTCGTTACCCAGATGGACGCTTGGCCTAAGCTGCCCGAAGACAACATCCTGCTGGTTCGTGCCGAGCACAAGGGTTTGGAAACGGATCGACTCTATCTCTGGCGATCAGGTCTGGATGCTTACGTCGACAGTTATGGCTTGGGGCTGGGCATCGCCCAGTACCGATCAGTGCATCAGGAATACTTCGAGAAATACGCGCTATACAGCGACGAGCGCTGGGCTGACTTCAGCCTCAGCCTGCACAACGACTACGTTTCGGCCTTGGTGGAATTCGGCGCACTGGGGTTGCTGCTGTTCATCGCGCTGTACCGGACCATCTGGCGGACCGCCCGCAGGATGGCTGAAACCAATGCCAGGGCCATCGCCATGGCCCTGTTGCTGGCGGCAGCGGTGATGGGTATTTCGCACGCCGTCTTGCCCTATTTCGGCCTTTGGTTCTATCTGGCCCTGATCACGCTTTGGGTGAAGTTCGAGCCGGTACGGACAGCGCCCAAGGGAGTCGCTGCTTGAAGCCGCGCCTGCTGGTGATGGGCTCGTTCTCGCGCACGGCCGAGGACAACCGGATCGGTGGCCTCGGTTTTGCCTGCCAAAGCCTGGTCAACAGCAAGTTGGCGGATAGTTATGAATTCATCGCCATCGATTCGACCATCAGCAGCATCCGCCACCGGGCCTGGCTGATGCGCCTGCCGGCGGCCTCGGTGAGGATGCTGCGCTGCCTGTGGCACCTTTCCTTTGGCGGAGTCGAGCGGGCGCTGTGCTTCGCCAGCCACGGCTCCAGTTTCGCGGAGAAGGGCGTACTGGTCCTGGCCGGTAGCCTGCTGGGCCGGAAGATGTTCCTGTTCCCGCGTTCGGGCCACCTGGTGGCGCAGTTCGAACGCAGCCGGTTGTTCGCCGCCTTTGCCAGGCGCGTGCTGGGCAGCGCCGAGAGCGTGCTGTGCCAGAGTGAATCCTGGCGCGGCTATTTCGAATCCTTGGCAGGCCCCGGCAAGTGTCGGGCGGATGTCGTCGAAAACTGGCTGGCCGACGAGGCCTTCATTGCTCCGGAGGCCGCGGTGGCCAGTTCCATTGCGGACGGATGCTTCGTCGTGGCTTACCTAAACCGGATCGAACGCGAGAAGGGAATCCACGATTTCATCGATGCGGTCTGCCTGGCGCATCGCGCCAATCCGCGCATCGTCGGCGTCATCCATGGCGACGGTGCCGAACTCGAGGCAGTGCAGGCGCGCATCGCCGCCCTGCCCGAAGCCTGTGTGCGCTATGACGGTTGGCTTGATGGCGAAGCCAAGTCAGCCGCCCTGCGCGGCGTTGATGCGCTGGTGTTTGCCTCGCATGCCGAGGGCTTCCCGAACTCCCTGCTGGAGGCGCTGGCGCAGAAAGTGCCGGTGGTGTCGGTACGTGTGGGAGCGGTGCCTGACGTGCTGGTGCACGGAGAATCGGCCCTGCTCGCCGATATTGGCGATGTCGCCGCCATGGCCCAACATCTGCTGGCGCTGGCGGCTGACCGTCGCTTGGCCGAGCGTCTTGCGCAGGCGGCCTATGCGAGGGTGCGCGAACACAACCGGCTGGCGACCGCCGTCGATCGACTGAAGGACATCCTGGCGTGAATCCCGCTATAGGCCTGTATCGACTGGGCAACTGGTTCCATCGCCGCGGCATGGAGCGGGCAGGCGTGGCCATCACCTGGATCAACCGGTTCCTGTTCGCCACCTTCATCCCGAGTTCGGCGACCATAGGCAAGCGCTTTACCTGTGGCTACCAGGGGTTGGGCGTGGTGATCCACAAGGACACGGTGATTGGCGATGACTGCGTGATCACCCAAAACGTCACCATTGGTCGCAATCCCGGTGACGGCAAGGTGCCCGTGCTGGGCAATCGGATCTACGTCGGTGCCGGCGCGGTGATCATCGGTGAGATCGCGATCGGCGATGATGCCGTGATCGGCGCCAACAGCGTCGTGCTGAAGGACGTGCCCGCGGGCGCGGTGGTGGCTGGTGCGCCGGCGCGGATCATCAGGATGAGGACCGGCCCCGGTTGAGCTGCGAGGCCGGCGGGGACCACGAGGGAGCAAGGAATGTCGCGTTTGACGCAATGGATGGATCGCCGCTGGTATCCGGGCGCGGAGCGAAACTGGGATGACCTCCTGTTTCGCAAGCGCATCCTCGAACAACTGCAGCCCGGCTGCGAAGTGCTCGATGTCGGCGCTGGCGCCGGCATCGTCGTGGCGATGAATTTCCGTGGCATCGCCGGTCGCGTTTGTGGCGTCGATCCTGATCCCCGTGTCGAAGCCAATCCCTTTCTGGACGAGGGCCGCAAGGGCTTCGGCGAAAGCATCCCCTATGCCGACGCCAGCTTCGACCTCGCCTTCGCCGACAACGTCCTGGAACACCTGCCCGATCCGGTCGCAGTATTCGGGGAGATCGCGCGGGTGCTCAAGCCCGGCGGCCGCTTCCTGGCCAAGACGCCGAATCGCCGGCACTACATGCCGCTGATCGCGCGCATCACCCCACATGCTTTCCACCAGTTCGTGAACAGGCTGCGTGGCCGCGCTGCGGTCGATACCTTCCCGACGCTGTACCGGGCCAACCTGCCGGCGCACATCGCCCGCATCGCGGCGGAGGCAGGGCTTCAGGTTGAGTGGATCGAACTGCACGAGGGACGGCCCGAATACCTGCGGATGACCGCGCCGACCTATGTCATTGGCTGGCTGTACGAGCGGCTGGTCAATGCGATTCCGGCGCTGCAGCGCTTCCGCATCCTGCTGATCCTCAGCATTCGAAAGCCGCAGTGATGGTGAAGGCGAGCCGGATCGCGCTGTACTTTCATACTTTGCGGCACCTGCGCTGGCGACAGGTGTGGGGACGGCTGTGGTTCCGGCTGCGGCGGGCGCGGTCGCTGGCTGGGCCGCCGCCTGATGCAAGGCCGTCGGGCAATGGCTGGAAACACTGCCGGAGGCCGGCAACGATGCTCGCGCCGCGCCGTTTCCGCTTCTTGGGACGCGAGGATGAACTGCAGTCCGCGCGGGACTGGAGTTGCACCGGGCCGGACCGGCTCTGGCGCTACAACCTGCATTATTTCGACGACCTCTGCGCGCAGGGCGCGGTGCAGCGCAGCGACTGGCACATCGGGCTGATCGACGACTGGATCGCGGCCAATCCGCCGCATGCGGGCACGGGCTGGGAGCCCTATCCAACCTCGCTGCGGATAGTGAACTGGAGCAAGTGGCTGTGGTCGGGCCATGCCCCCGGACCAGCGATGCTCGCCTCGCTCGCGGTACAGGCACACGCGTTGTCGCAGCGGATGGAGTTTCATCTGCTGGGCAACCATCTGTGGGCGAATGCCAAGGCGCTGGCGTTCGCCGGCTGCTGCTTCGAAGGCAGTCTGGCCGATGGCTGGCGACGACGCGGCCTGTCCCTTCTGCAGCGGGAACTCACCGAGCAGGTGCTGGCCGACGGTGGCCATTTCGAGCGCAGCCCGATGTACCACGCGATCGTGCTTGAAGACATGCTGGACCTGGTGCAGTTGGCGAACCTGTTCCCTGATCTCATTGACAATACCCAATCCCAATCCTGGCGCAATGCGGTGCCACGCATGCTGCACTGGCTGCGCGTGATGTCGCATCCCGATGGTGGAATCTCTTTCTTCAATGATGCCGCGTTCGGTATCGCGCCCTCGCTCGCCGATCTGGAGGACTACGCGCGCCAGTTGGGCCTGCCCGTTGCCGACCATCCACTGGCCGATATCGAATGCTTGCCGGATTCTGGCTACGTCCGCCTGCAGGCAGGTGATGCGGTGCTCATCGCCGATGTTGGTGAGATCGGTCCGGATTACCTGCCCGGCCATGCCCATGCCGACAGCCTGAGTTTCGAGCTCTCGTTGCGCGGCCAGCGCGTTCTGGTCAACGGCGGCACCAATACCTACGAGGTCGGCGAGGAGCGGCTGCGCCAGCGCGGCACCGCCGCGCACAACGCTGTGGTGGTCAACGGCGAGAATTCGTCGGAGGTCTGGAGCAGTTTCCGGGTGGCGCGACGCGCCAGGCCGGTGGATGTGCGCTGGGGTCGAGCCGCGGACGGCGTCTGGCTGCAGGCCGCGCACGACGGCTACCGACGCCTGCGCGGCGTCGGCTTGACCCATCGTCGCTGGCAGTTGGGCGAACACAGTCTAGTCATCAAGGACCAAGTCCACGGCCGACCCGTTCCAGCCACGGCCCACTACCACCTGCAGCCCGATTGCCGCGTGGCCAAAGCGACAGGCGAGGGTGCGCAGATCGAAGCAAGCGAGACGAGCATTCGGCTGCAAGCGCAGGAAACATCCGGTGTCACGATCCGGTCTGGCACCTGGCATTCGCGCTTTGGCGAAACCACCACCACTCAGCGCCTCGAAGTTGGCTTGGCCGGTAACCGTGCCCGAGTTAGTCTGGACTGGAACTGAGGCGCTCCCGGCGATGCGCATCCTGTTCCTGTCCGACAATTTCCCGCCCGAGGGCAATGCCCCGGCCACGCGCCTGCACGAGCATGCGCAGCGCTGGGTGCGCGATGGCCACGAGGTCACCGTGATCACCGGCGCGCCCAATTTCCCAGAAGGAAAACTGTTTGCCGGTTACCGGAATCGCTGGCACCAGGTCGAGCACGTGGACGGCATCCGCGTGGTCCGGGTCAAGACCTACATCAGCGCCAACGAGGGTTTCGTCAGGCGTTTCCTCGACTACATCAGCTTCATGGTGACCGCCTTCGTGGCCGGCCTGTTTGAAAAACGCCCCGATGTCGTGGTTGCCACCTCGCCGCAGTTTTTTTGCGCGGTCGGCGGCTGGGCGCTGGCCGCCGTGCGCCGGCTGCCTTTTGTGTTCGAGTTGCGTGACCTGTGGCCGGCCTCGATCGTCGCGGTCGGCGCCATGCGCAAGAACTTGGGCATCCGGCTGCTGGAGAAAGTGGAATTATTCCTGTATCGGCGTGCCGATGCCGTGGTGTCGGTGACGTATTCCTTCTGCGACGACCTGGTTGCGCGCGGAATACGCCGCGACAAGCTGCATGTGGTGGTCAATGGCGTTGACCTGGAGCGCTATGCGCCGATGTCGCGCGATCCCGAACTCGCCGCCAGGTTCGATCTCGCCGGCAAGTTCGTGGTTGGTTATCTGGGCACCCACGGCATGGCGCACCGGCTCGACCGTGTGCTTGATGCCACCGAGCGGCTGCTGGGGCGCGGGGACGTGGCTTTTTTCTTTGCCGGTGGTGGTGCAGAGCGGGCCAACGTCGAACGCCAGGTGCACGAGCGCGGCCTGCACAATGTCCGGATGATTCCGCGTCAGCCCAAGGAAATGATGCCCAAGCTGTGGAGCCTGTGCGACCTGTCGCTGGTGCCGCTGCGCGACTCGCCGGTGTTTGCGCTGGTGATACCGTCCAAGATCTTCGAATCCATGGGCATGGGCATTCCGGTGCTGATGTCGCTGCCTGAGGGCGAGGCCACCGGCATCGTGCGCAGCACCGGCTGCGGCGTTTGCGTCCCGCCGGAAGATCCTGCGGCGCTAGCTGCCGCCATTGCAGCTCTGGCCGACGATGCCCTGCGCATGCAGGCGTTGCGCGCCGCCAGCCTGGCAGCGGCGCCGTCATACTCGCGTGCGGCGCAGGCGCGGCTGATGCTGTCGGTGCTAGATGACGTGATCGCGGCCTACGGCAAAAACTCCACTAAACTTGGGCAAAAGCCCGGGACCGAATCCAGATGAGCAAAACCGCATTGATCACCGGCGTCACCGGCCAGGACGGCGCCTACTTGGCAGAATTTCTGCTGGCCAAGGGCTACATCGTGCACGGCATCAAGCGGCGCGCGTCCTCCTTCAACACCGACCGCATCGATCATCTGTACCAGGACCCGCACCTCAGCAACCGCAATTTCGTCCTGCATTACGGTGACCTCACCGACGCCACCAACCTGATCCGCATCATCCAGCAGGTGCAGCCGGACGAGATCTACAACCTTGGCGCGCAGAGCCACGTCGCGGTGTCGTTCGAGACGCCTGAATACACCGCCAACAGCGACGCCGTTGGTACGCTGCGCATCCTCGAGGCCATCCGCATCCTTGGGCTGGAAAAAAAGACGCGTTTCTACCAGGCGTCCACCTCAGAGCTCTACGGCAAGGTGATGGAAACGCCGCAGACCGAAACAACTCCGTTTTATCCACGCTCGCCCTACGGCGTGGCCAAGCTGTATGCGTACTGGATCACGGTGAACTATCGCGAGGCCTATGGCCTGTTCGCGTGCAACGGCATCCTGTTCAACCACGAATCACCGATGCGCGGCGAAACTTTCGTCACCCGCAAGATCACCCGCGCGCTGGCGCGCATCCAGCTCGGATTGCAGGACTGCATTTATCTGGGCAACCTCAACGCCCTGCGCGACTGGGGCCACGCCCGTGACTATGTCGAAATGCAGTGGCTGATGCTGCAGCAGGAAGTGGCCGAGGACTTCGTCATCGCCACCGGTGTGCAGCATTCGGTGCGCGACTTCGTCAATTTTGCCGCCGCCGAGCTTGGTATTGACATTGAATGGATAGGGCAGGGCGAGGACGAGAAGGGTTTCGTGGTCTCGGCGCCGGCCGATTCCTTCGCCAAGCCCGGGCAATGCATCGTGGCGGTTGATCCGCGTTATTTCCGTCCCACCGAAGTGGAAACCTTGCTCGGCGACCCGCGCAAGGCGCGCGAAAAATTGGGCTGGGTGCCGAAAACCACGTTCGAGGAACTGGTGCGCGAGATGATGGCTGCAGACCTCAATCTGGCGCACCGCGATGCCTTGGTCAGCAATGCCGGCTACGCCACTCCGCATCGCCATGAGTGAGTCGCAGATGGGCGAGCCAGCCTTCAACAGCAATGGACTCATCTTCGTAGCCGGTCATCGCGGCCTGGTCGGTTCGGCCATTGTCCGTCGCCTGCAGGCTGATGGCGCGACCAGGTTGCTCACCCGCACGCGCAGCGAACTGGATTTGATTGATCAGGCTGCGGTCGAAGATTTTTTCGCCAGCGAGCGACCCGAATTCGTGTTCCTGGCCGCGGCCAAGGTCGGCGGCATCCATGCCAACAATGCTTATCCGGCGGAATTCCTGCGCGACAACCTCGCCATACAGACCAATGTCATTCACTCGGCCTGGCGCCACGGCGTGCGCAAACTGTGCTTCCTGGGCTCATCGTGCATTTATCCCAAGTTCGCGCCACAACCGCTGAAGGAAGAGTACCTGCTGACCGGCCTGCTGGAGCCGACCAACGAGTGGTACGCCATCGCCAAGATCGCCGGCATCAAGATGTGCCAAGCCTATCGCCGGCAATACGGCTTCGATGCGATCAGCCTGATGCCGACCAACCTGTACGGTCCCGGCGACAACTTCGACCTGCAGTCATCGCATGTATTGCCGGCACTGATCCGGAAACTCCACGAAGCGAAACTGCGTGGCGACCATGAAGTGGTGATCTGGGGCAGCGGCACGCCGCGCCGTGAATTCCTGCATGCCGATGACCTCGCCGATGCCGCGCTGTTCCTGATGCAGCACTATTCCGGCGAGGATTTTATCAACGTCGGTGTTGGCGAGGACCTGACCATTCGCGAATTGGCGCAGCTAGTGGCTTCCGTGGTTGGTTTCGATGGAGCCATCGCCACCGATCCGTCCAAGCCGGATGGCACGCCGCGCAAGCTGTTGGACGTTCGCCGGCTCGGTGCATTGGGCTGGCAGGCGCGCATGCCGCTGCGCGATGGCATCGAGGCGACTTATCGCTGGTTCCTCATCCATCAGGGAAATTCCCTGGCCTGAGGGCTCGGCGGGAGGTCGAACTTTGCGGGAGGGCCTTCAGACCCGATGGATGTGAGGTTTTCTGCAGACAGCTATCGGGCCTGACGACCCTCCCACCAAGGCCCCGGCACAAAAAGCGATCGCAATTTGCCGCTGTTATCAGCTCATGCCGGCTTGGAATGCTGGCCCCAGCCATGGCCGGGCTAGAATGGTGCTTTCCGGCATTCCCAGACTCCCATGCTGCCAGCTCCAGCCCTGTCCCATCTCGACCGTCTTGAGGCCGAGAGCATCCACATCTTCCGTGAAGTCGCCGCCGAGTTCCGCAATCCGGTCATGCTGTATTCGATCGGCAAGGATTCCTCGGTGCTGCTGCACGTGCTGGCCAAGGCCTTCGCGCCTGCGCGGCCGCCGATCCCGTTGTTGCATGTGGACACGCTGTGGAAGTTTCGCGAGATGTATGCGTTCCGCGATCAGGTGCCGGAGCGCTACGGGGTTGATCTGCGCGTGCATGTCAACGAAGAAGGCCGCCGGCTCGGCATCAATCCGATCACGCATGGCGCCACCGTGCACACCGACGTGATGAAGACGCAGTCGCTGAAGCAGGCTCTGGAAGCCGGCCGTTTTGACGCGGCCATCGGCGGCGCCCGCCGTGACGAGGAAAAATCCCGGGCCAAGGAACGGGTGTTTTCTTTCCGCACCGCGCAACACCGTTGGGACCCCAAGAACCAGCGACCCGAGCTGTGGAATCTTTACAACGGCCGCATCCATGCCGGCGAGTCAGTGCGCGTGTTCCCGCTGTCGAACTGGACCGAGCTGGATATCTGGCTGTACATCTACCGCGAAAAAATTCCCGTGGTACCGCTGTATTTCGCGAAAGAACGACCCATGGTCGAGCGCGACGGCGGCTTGATCATGGTCGACGACGGACGTTTTCCACTGCTGCCGGGCGAAACCCCGACGATGCGCAAAGTGCGCTTCCGCACGCTGGGCTGCTACCCGCTGAGCGGTGGCTTCGAGTCCGAGGCCGATACGCTGGAGGCGATCATCGGCGAGATGCTGATAGCGCGCACCTCCGAGCGCCAGGGTCGTTTGATCGACCACGATCCCTCCGCCTCGATGGAGAAGAAGAAGCAGGAGGGTTATTTCTGATGAACGTTGCTGCTGACATCGCCGCCACTGATATCGCCCATTATCTCAAGCAGCACGAGGCCAAGCCGCGCCTGCGCTTCATCACCTGCGGCAGCGTTGACGACGGCAAGAGCACCCTGATCGGGCGCCTGCTGTATGAGACCAAGAACCTGCTCGACGACCAGATGCACGCGCTGGAGCGCGACAGCAAACGCCATGGTACCCAGGGTGAGGCCATGGACTATGCCTTGTTGCTCGATGGCCTCGACGCCGAGCGCGAGCAGGGCATCACCATCGACGTGGCCTACCGCTACTTCAGCACGGCACGGCGCAGCTTCATCGTCGCCGACTGCCCCGGCCACGAGCAGTACACCCGCAACATGGCCACCGGCGCTTCCACGGCGGACCTAGCCATCGTGCTGGTGGACGCACGCAAAGGCCTGCTGACGCAGACGCGTCGGCACAGCTATATCGCCGCCCTGCTTGGCATCCGCCAGGTGGTGCTGGCGGTGAACAAGATGGACCTCGTTGATTATTCCCGGCAAGTTTTCGACGACATCACGGTGGCCTATCGTGAACTTGCAACGACGCTGGGGATCGACAGCGTCACCTGCATCCCGCTCTCGGGTCTGGTCGGCGACAACGTTATCGAGCGCTCGGAGAATCTGCCCTGGTACGAGGGCCCGGTGCTGCTGGAGCATCTGGAAACAGTGGAAACCAGCGACGCCAGCCGCATTGCCGGCTTCCGCATGCCAGTGCAGTGGGTCTGCCGTCCCGACCTGAATTTCCGAGGTTTCGCCGGTCAGGTTGCTGCCGGCGAAGTGCGCATCGGCGACGAAGTGCTGGTCGCCACCTCCGGTCGCCACTCGCGCGTGACCAGTCTGCGTATCGGCAACGACAAACGCGAGCGGGCGGGCGAGGGCGAATCCATCCTGCTGACCCTGGCTGATGAGATCGATATCAGTCGCGGCGACGTACTCGCCGCCGCGCAGGCGCCGCCGGAAGTGGCCGACCAGTTTGCCGCGCACCTGCTCTGGCTCAACGACGCACCGCTGCTGCCCGGCCGCCACTACTGGATGAAGATCGGCGCACGCACGGTCAACGCCCAGGTCACCGAGATCAAGCACAAGGTCGACGTCAACACGCAGGGCCATATCGCCGCGAAGCGGCTTGAACTCAACGATGTCGCGGTGTGCAACCTCAGCCTCGATCAGGGCATCGCCTTCGAGCGCTACGCCGACTGCAAGGCCCTGGGCAGCTTCATCCTGATCGACCGCCAGACGCTGGCTACGGTCGCCTGCGGCACGCTGGATTTCGCCCTGCGCCGCGCGGCCAATGTGCATTGGCAGGCGTTGGACGTGGGCAAGGCCGCACGTGCCGCGATCAAGGGCCAGACTCCGCGCTGCCTGTGGTTCACCGGACTGTCCGGTTCGGGCAAGTCGACTATCGCCAACCTCGTGGAAAAACGCCTGCTCGCCTCCGGTCACCACACTTACCTGCTCGACGGCGACAACGTCCGCCACGGTCTCAACCGCGACCTCGGTTTCAGCGACGAGGACCGCGTCGAGAACATTCGCCGCGTCGCCGAAGTGGCCAAACTCATGGTGGACGCCGGCCTGATCGTGGTCGTCTCCTTCATTTCACCGTTCCGCGACGAACGGCGCATGGCCAGGCAACTGTTCGCAGAAGGCGAGTTCCTCGAAGTCTTCGTCGACACGCCGATCGAGGTCTGCGAACAGCGCGACGTGAAAGGCCTCTACGCCAAGGCCCGCGCCGGCAAGATCCCCAACTTCACCGGCATCGATTCGCCCTACGAGCGCCCGGAAGCAGCGGAACTGGTGCTCGACACCACGAGCGAAACATCGGAAGCGCTGGCGGAGCGTATGGCCGAAGCGGTGTTGAGGCCGTAGGTCGGGTTTCAACCCGACATTTTCGGCGGAATTCGTAGCGCAAGGTAATGATAACGTATACACTAAATCATCACTAGATAACCTGTGAGATCGCCATGCCGAAAGAGGCTGTGTTTACGATGAAGCTCGAGTCCGAGCTTCGCCAGCAGTTCATGGCCGAAGCCGATGCCGCACATCGTCCCGCATCGCAGGTGGTGCGGGAATTGATGCGCGAGTTCGTCCGGCGTCAGTGCCAGGCGCGGGAGTACGACGAGTTCTTGCAGCGCAAGGTCGAAGCGGCGCGGACCTCGTTACGAGCGGGTAGCGGAAGATCCAACGTGGAGGTTGAAGCCAAGTTCGCCGCTCGGCGCACCAAGGCGCCGGGCCCAGCTTGAGGGTGCTCTGGGCGCCAGAGGCCGGGCAAGACCGCGACGAAATCTGGGAAACCATTGCGGCCGACGATCCGTTGGCCGCGGTTCGGATGGACCAGCTTTTCAGCGAGACAGCCGAAAAACTGGCGGAATTCCCGATGCTTGGGCATGTTGGCAAGTTACTCGGCACGCGCGAGTTGATTCCGCATGAGAGCTATCGCCTGGTGTAAGAGATTGCGATCGACCAGAACGCCGTATGGGTGCTGGCGCTGGTTCATACAACACGTCAGTGGCCCCAGTGAGAAGCTGAGGAATCCGCTGAGGGCCCATAACTACACTTTGCGTTGCACTGCGCCTGCCGCCCCTGAACGGCGACGTTTGCCGCGCAACCGATCAAAGCGTCGAACTGACCCAAGGATCGCTAAAAAACCCACCACAGCCGAAGCCGTGATGGGGTGATGTTCACCAGATCGTCAGCGGCGTTGGCGGCCCCAACATCAATGCCAAAGTGAATCTCTACTGCATCGAGTATTGGAGTCTCAGCCATTTCTTGTTCCACCATGAAGGCGGGAAATACGCAGGTGCCTACCGGAAGTTGATCGCTGGGGAGGGCACATTGGCGAATTTCGAGTCCAGCATCGGCCCCATCGCAAAGGTGCAACGCGCGTGGTACGAATACCTGCAAATCAAAATTTCCGAGACTTTCGGAAACAGCCGCCGCTGAGCAGAAGGTTCAGCGCGACGAATGAATGTTGCTGTCGTGTCTGCCAAATTCAGCTGGGCACGACCGAATTCGGATTTTCGCCGGCGTGCAGGGCGGTTTCGCCAAGGCGATGCAGCTGTGCTTGTCCGGGGCTTTTGCCATGAAAAACGCCCCGATTAATCGGGGCGTTTCTGTCCTCGGCACGAATTTACCCGAATGCCAAAGCGGGCGGCAAACATCAGCAGCAGCCATGCTCCCCAAACGCCGTATTGCCCTCGTGCACGCCCACGCCGCGGGTCAATCCCTTTTGGCTCGCTTCGAAATGTTCGGCGATCACGCGCGCGACCGCTGACGTGACGCGTTTGCCGGTCGGGATATGCAGGAATTCATTGGGTCCATGGGCGTTGGAGTGCGGGCCGAGCACGCCGGTGATCATGAACTGCGCGCCGGGGAATTTTTCGCCGAGCATGCCCATGAACGGAATGGTGCCGCCTTCGCCCATGTACATCGCCGGCGCGCCGAAGAAATCGCGGCTGGCGTGATCGATGGCGTGCTCCAGCCAAGGTGCCAGCACCGGTGCGTTCCAGCCGGTCGAGGCTTTCTCGACCTCGAATTCGACGCGTGCCCCGCTGGGCGGATTGGCTTCGACGGTGCGCTTGAGAATGTCGGTCGCTTTCTTCGGGTCCAGCGTCGGCGGCAGGCGCAGCGACAGCTTCACGGCGGTGAACGGGCGCAGCACGTTGCCGGCGTTGCCCAGCGAAGGCATGCCATCGACGCCGGTCACCGACAGCGCCGGCCGCCAGGTGCGGTTGAGCACCAGTTCGGTGAGGTCGGGATTCATCGGCACCATGCCGTCGAGGAAGGGGAACTTGTCCCAGACATCGTTGCCCAGCACTTCTGTAGCTTGATGCGCCTGCTGCCGTCGTTGCTCTGGAATGTCGACGTACAGATCTTCGACCAGGATTTTTCCGGTGGCTTCATCTTCCAGGCGCGACAGGATCTGGCGCAGCAGGCGGAAACTCGACGGCACGATGCCCGAGGCGTCGCCCGAGTGCACGCCTTCATTGAGCACGGTGATTTTCAAATTGCCGCCGGCAAGGCCGCGCAGCGAAGTAGTGCACCACAACTGGTCATAGTTGGCGCAGCCCGAATCCAGGCAGACCACCAGCGAAGGCTTGCCGATGCGTTCGGCGAGATGATCGACGTAATAGGGAAGGTCGTAGCTGCCGGATTCCTCGCAGGCTTCGATAAGGATCACACAGCGGCTGTGCGCCTTGCCCTGTTCCTTGAGCGCGCGGATGGCGGTGAGCGAGCCGAACAGCGCGTAGCCGTCGTCGGCGCCGCCGCGACCGTACAGGCGATCACCCTTGATGACTGGCGTCCAAGGCCCGAGGTCGTCGGCCCAGCCGGTCATTTCCGGCTGCTTGTCGAGGTGGCCGTACAGCAGGACGGTGTCATCGCCTTCGCCGGGTATCTCGATGAAGATCAGCGGCGTGCGGCCTTCGAGTTGCACCACGTCGACAGTCATGCCGGCAATGGGCTGTTGCCGCGCCCAGCCAGCAAGCTGTTCGGTGGCGGCATCCATGTAGCCGTTCTTTTTCCAGTCGGCGTCAAACATCGGCGACTTGTTCGGGATGCGGATGTACTCGACCAATTGCGGGACGATGTCGCCATCCCATGCCTCGCTGACCAAACGCTCGATTTTCTGGCTGTCCATGTGGTCCTTTGCTCGTAGATTCAGGCCACAAGTCTACCGCAGGGGGTAGGAAAAGGATGACAGGACGCTGCGCTGAATTCGCAGGCAAACACGGGGGAAACGGCGATGGGTGCGGGCCGGGTGAATCCGGAGACTGTGTTCACCGGGACGGCAAGGCCGCGACGGAGTCCAACACCTACCCAATGTCACAAACCAAACCCAAGGAGCACCACCATGAACAAGTTCGCCATGATCCTCAAGAGTCTCGTCCTGTCCGCCCTGCTGGCCGGTTCGGCCTTTGCCGCCGACCGTGTGAACATCAACACCGCCGATGCCGGCACCCTGGACCGCGTGCTGGTCGGCGTCGGCCCGAGCAAGGCCGAGGCCATCGTCGCCTACCGCAAGGCCAATGGCGCCTTCCGCAGCGCCGACCAACTGGCCGCCGTGAAAGGCATCGGCCTGGCCACCGTGCAGAAGAACCGCGACCGCATCCTGGTCACGGGCGCCGCTACTGCTGCGCCGGCCGCCGCGAAGCCGACTGCAAGCAAGCCCGCTTCCGCCCGCTGAGCACGGTCACAAGACAAACGCGCCGCATGCAGCGGCGCGTTTTTTATTTACGAAATTCTGCAGTTTTTTTTCGGAATGTATGACTGGGCGCAAAAGCTGGGCTGACAAGCCCAGCTTTTTCGTTTCATAGATGTCAGGCTTCCCAGCCCAACCTGCGTTGGTAGCTCAGCTAAGGGGCAATGACACCCAATCGTCCTCCCACCTTGATGAACGCAGCGACGGCGCGGTCGATATGTTCACGCGTATGCGCCGCGCTCATCTGCGTACGGATGCGCGCCTGGCCCTTGGGCACCACCGGAAAAAAGAAACCGATCGCATAGATGCCTTCTTCAAGCAGCCCGGCGGCGAACTGCTGGGCCAGCGGTGCGTCGTAGAGCATCACCGGCACGATCGGATGGATGCCCGGCTTGAGGTCGAAACCGGCCGCGGTCATCTGCTCGCGGAAACGCTTGGTGTTTTCCGTCAGCCGTGTGCGCAACTCGCCGGCGGCCGCCAGCATATCGAACACCTTGATGCCGGCCGCCACCACGTGCGGTGGCAGTGAGTTCGAGAACAGGTAAGGACGTGAGCGCTGCCGCAGCAACTCGATCACGTCGGCCTTGCCGGCGGTGAAACCGCCGAGCGCGCCGCCCAGCGCCTTGCCCAGCGTGCCGGTGAAGATGTCGATCTTCTCGAGGACGCCCTTCACTTCAGCCGAGCCGCGCCCGGTCTCGCCCAGGAAGCCCGAGGCGTGGCATTCGTCGATATGCACCAGCGCGCCATATTTCGCCGCCAGTGTGGTGATTTCATCCAGCGGGGCGATGAAGCCGTCCATCGAAAACACGCCGTCGCTGGTGATCAGGATGTCGCGCACGCCGTCGGCGCGGGCTTGCTGAAGCTGCTTTTCAAGATCGGCCATGTCGCAGTTGGCGTAGCGGTAGCGTCGGGCCTTGCACAGGCGCACGCCGTCGATGATCGAGGCGTGGTTGAGCGCATCGGAGATGATGGCGTCCTCCTCGCCGAGCAGCGGCTCGAACAGGCCGCCGTTGGCATCGAAGCAGGCGGCGTAGAGGATGGTGTCTTCGGTGCCGAAGAAATCCGCGATCTTCGCCTCCAATTGCTTGTGCAGGTCCTGGGTGCCACAGATGAAGCGCACCGATGCCATGCCGAAGCCATGGCTGTCGAGCGCGTCCTTGGCCGCCTGGATCACCTCGGGATGATCGGCCAGGCCGAGATAGTTGTTGGCGCAGAAGTTCAGCACCCGGCGGCCGTCGGCCAGCTCGATCTCTGCCGACTGCGGCGAGGCGATGATGCGCTCGGACTTGAAAAGGCCCTGAGCGCGGATGGCGTCGAGTTCGGATTGGAAGCGGCTGGGGTTTGCGGGATTCATGGAATGAAAGCTCTAGAGGCCGGGGACAGGATGCAGGAAAGAGCGGGGGGAATGGCAGCAGGCGCCAACCTCAGGGCGTGAATAGCGGCTAATTATCAGCCACCGGACGCTACCCGCCCAAGAATGCCGGGGTAGCCACGGTGGGTCGCAGCGGGCAATATTCTTGAACATACGCATGCGTATCGCTATTTATGGCAATCCCGTGTTGAAAATTTGGCAATATATGCGTCAAGATTCGGCCAAATAACCCGCTACGACCCGTTGCAAGCCCGTGTGACAGCTTTTTTACCTTCCACCATCACCATCAGGAGAGAAAAATGAGTTTGAAAAAATTGACGATTGCCTTGGGCCTGGCCCTGTCCCTGTCCTCGCTCCCGATGATGGCGATGGCCCAGGACGATGCGGCTGACCCGGCACCCGCCGCCAGCGAAGAGACGGAATCGAATTTCAGCTGGAACCTCACGGTTACATCCGATTACGTCTTTCGCGGCGTCTCGCAGACCATGCGCGAACCGGCGCTGCAGGCCGGGTTCGACTACAGCTTCGGCGACAGCGGGTTTTATGTCGGCACCTGGGGCAGCAATATCGATTTCGGCGCCGGCGGCCCCGATATGGAACTCGACACCTACATCGGCTGGAACCACGACCTCAGCGATGACTGGAATTTCGATCTGATGTTGACCCGCTACAACTATGTTGGCGAAAGCACAGCTTACGGCAGTCTCGATTACAACGAACTGATCGGCGTCGTGACCTGGAGCGAGATGATTGCCGTCACCCTCGGCTACACCGATGACTATGCCAATTCCGGTGCGGATAGTACCTACCTCGGCGTTACCGGTACCTGGGAAGTCGGCAACGACTTCACCCTGAATGCCGGCGCTGGCTACACCACGTTCGAAGGCGGCGGCGACTACAGCGACTGGAACCTCGGGATCAGCCGCCAGTTCGGTCCGGTGAACGCAGCGCTGAATTATTACGACACCGATATTGCCGGTCCGCAGGTTTCCGATGGTTTTGTGCTTAGCTTTGCGTTTGGCAGCTGATATTTTTTTCAAGGTAAAGAAACAGGGCGCTTCGGCGCCCTTTTTCTTGGTGATCGTCGGGGTCCAACGCAGTTTCTGGTTCTTTCAGATACAACGCGGGCGAAAATGGGCGCCTTGGTGCCCCTTTTGTCTCAATGGGTTTCTACATTCGCCGCAGGCGAAGTGCATTGGTCACCACCGAGACAGAACTCAGGCTCATGGCCAGCGCGGCGATCATCGGACTGAGCAATAGTCCAAAAAAGGGATACAGCAGGCCTGCGGCGATCGGCACGCCGAGTGCGTTGTAGAGGAAGGCGAAGCCCAGGTTCTGTTTCATGTTGGCCACGGTGGCTTCCGAAATTTGCCGTGCCCGCATGATGCCGCGCAGGTCGCCCTTGACCAGCGTTACTTGCGCGCTCGACATGGCCACGTCGGTGCCGGTGCCCATGGCGATGCCGACATCGGCCAACGCCAGAGCAGGGGCATCATTGATGCCGTCCCCGGCCATGGCGACACGGCGGCCTTCGCTCTTGAGGCGAGCCACGAGGTCGGCCTTGTCCTTCGGGCGCACTTCGCCGTAAACCTCCTCGATTCCCAACGCCTTGGCGACCGCCCGGGCCGTGGTTTCGCCGTCGCCGGTGGCCATGATCAGCCGCAGGCCAGCGGCCTTGAGCGCTGCCAGTGCTTCGGGGGTGGTTTCCTTGATGAGGTCGGCAACGGCGATCAGCCCCGCGGGCTTTCCGTCAACGGCCAGGAACATCACGCTCGCGCCTTCGGCACGCAGGCGCTCGGCGGAGTTGGCCAAGCCATCGACATCGACACCGATCTCGCGCATGAGCGTGCTGTTGCCCAAGGCCAAGGTTCTTCCGTCGACCTGGCCGCGCACGCCGATGCCGGTGGCGGATTCAAACGCCTGCGCAGTCGTCAGGGTCAGGCCGCGCGAACGCGCCTCGGTGACGATGGCCTCGGCCAGCGGATGTTCGCTGCCCTGGTCCAGGCTGGCGGCCAGGTGCAGTACTTCGTCGATGGTGAAGCCGGGCAGGGCGGCCGCATCACGGAAGCTGGGTCGACCGGCGGTCAAGGTGCCGGTCTTGTCGACGATCAGGGTGTCGATCTTGCGCAAGGTTTCGATGGCTTCGGCGTCACGGAACAACACACCGACCCCGGCCGCGCGGCCGGTCGCGACCATGATCGACATCGGCGTGGCCAGCCCCAGCGCGCACGGGCAAGCGATGATCAGGACGGCCACGGCATTGAGCACGCCGTAGACCCAAGACGGCTCCGGGCCGAAGAAGCCCCAGACCAACAGCGTCGCCACGGCGATCGACAGGACCGCCAGCACGAACCAGAACGACACCTTGTCGGCCATGCGCTGCATGGGCGCGCGTGAGCGCTGGGCGTTTGCCACCAACTGCACGATCTGGCTCAGCACGGTATCGCCGCCGACTTTGTCGGCCTGGATCACCAGACTGCCCGAGGTGTTGAGGGTGGCGCCGATGACGCGGTCGCCGGGTACCTTGGCCAACGGCATGGACTCGCCAGTGAGCATGGACTCGTCCACGCTGGATCGGCCCTCGAGCACGGCGCCATCGGTGGGCACCTTTTCGCCGGGGCGCACCCGCAGCCGGTCGCCAACATGAACGTGCGTCAGTGGAATGTCTTCCTCGGTACCGTCGGCGTTGAGTCGTCGGGCGGTTTTTGGCGACAGGCCGAGCAGCGCCTTGATGGCGGCAGAGGTCTGCGAGCGCGCCCTGAGTTCAAGCAATTGGCCCAGCAGTGTCAGGGAAACGATCACCGCCGCAGCTTCGAAATAGACGCCGATCCGTCCATGCTCCTGGAACGAGGCCGGGAACCATCCTGGCGCCAGCGTGGCGGCGAGGCTGTACCCAAAAGCGGCGGCGACGCCGGTGCCGATCAGGGTCCACATGTTGAGATTCCCGGTGCGCAGCGACGCCACGCCCCGCGCGAAGAACGGCCAGCCGGCCCAGAGCACCACCGGCGCCGACAAGACGAGCTCCAGCCAGGTGCGTGTATCAGCTGACAATGCTGTCCAGCGATGGCCGAGCATCGCCAAGGCCAGCACGATCACCGTCAACGGCAACGTTGCCCAGAACCGTCGGGAAAAGTCCCGGAGCTCCGGGTTCTCGTCCTCGTCCAGCGAGGGCATCATTGGCTCCAGCGCCATGCCGCACTTGGGGCAGACGCCGGGGCCGTCCCGCACGATTTCCGGATGCATGGGGCAGGTGTATTGCGTGCCTGAGGGCGCCGGCACCGGTGGGGTCGAGACCAGTTTCGGGCCAAGGTACTTGGCTGGATCCGCCACGAACTTCGCGCGGCAGCCGGCCGAGCAAAAACGAATATCGTGACCGGCATGCCGGGCGTGGTGCGGCGAGTCAGCCGTCACGGTCATGCCGCAAACCGGATCGATCAAACCCTTTTCGAGATCGGACGAGGCATGGCTCGCAGGCGGCGTGTGCTGTCCGAGGCTGTGTTCGGCGGCAGGGGTCTTCGGCGACGGATGCTCGTGACCATGAATACCAGTCTGGCTGCCGGCGGATGTGGACGGTTCTGATGACGAGTCTGCGTGGCCGCAGGCATGTGCGGGTTTCGGGTGTGCGTTCTTCATGAGGTTTGCTCCTGGCTGAGTGAATGCAGGATCGGACACGCCTCGGCACGGCCGTGGCCCGGGCACGCGGCAATCAGCGTGTGCAGGCCGGAACGCATGCGCTCCAGTTCAGCGATGCGCTGCTCGATGTCGGTGAGCCTGGTTTGCGCGGCATGCTTGACCTTCGCCACATCCTGCTCGTCGCTCAAGGCCAGCAGGCCATGGATGTCGTCCAGGGTGAAGCCCAGCGTCTTGGCGCGGCGTATGAAACGCAGCCGCTTGAACTCCATGCTGCCGTAACGCCGATAGCCTGATGTCAACCGGCTGGCGGGTGCCAGCAGGCCTTGACGTTCGTAATAGCGCACCGTATCGATGGCCACGCCGGCGCGTGTTGCCAGTTGGCCAATGCTCAAAGTCGACATGTCCGATCTCCTGTGGGCGCCAGTCTGCGGTCTGGACCTGGGTCCAGAGTCAAGCGTCAGTCTCCGTGCTCGCTGAAAGTGCTTACGCTGCCGTCCTTTGCCACGAGCATCACGGCATACGGTTGCACCTCGCCTGAAGGCATTTCCATGCCGGGTGAGCCAATCGGCATGCCGGGCACCGCCAGACCGCGGGCCTCGGGACGTTCCGCCAACAGCCGCTTGATATCCTCGACGGGTACATGCCCCTCGATGAAATAACCCTCCACCAGAGCGGTATGGCAAGAACCCATGCCCGGCGGCACGCCGACGGCGAGCTTGATCGGGTTGAGGTCATCACTGTCGACGATCTTGATGGGATAGCCGGCCTGTTCGAGATGCGTCACCCAAAGCTTGCAGCAGCCGCAAGTGGGGCTCTTGTGAACAGTGACAAGGGGCAGGGTGCTCGGTGTGGTGGCTTTGATGATGCGTGTCCCGGTTGCCGCCGGCACCTTGTCGGCGATGGCCGCGGCTGTCGCAGGGCCGGTGTCAGTCTGGGTGCAAGCGGATAGCGGTCCGCTCGCGAGCGTCAACAACATCAGTGCGCGTGCAAGGGTCATGTGGGTGTCCTCAATTCGTCGTCAGTGTGCGTGCAAGGGTCATGTGGGTGTCCTCAATTCGTCGCCGCGGGTTTTTTAGTCCGCGATGACCAGTGGATATGGACGATCTTCCACGCCGTGCCGGTGCGCTGGACCAGCATGGTTTCGGTGCTCAGCATCGTGACCGGGTTGCCATCCTTGCTGAGGTGCAATTCGCTTTCGCTCGCCACCCAGACCAGATCACCAGCCACCCGTGCGGTGCGATGCATCAGCTGTACATGCACGCCTTTGAGGAAAGCAGCATCGCTCTTGGCGTGGCCGCCCAGGTACTCCGCAGCCGAACGCTCGGCGCCGCCGCTTTCCAGGATAAGCACCTTGGTGTCGAGTTCGGCACCGGCAGCTTCCAGTCGGCCGGCTGACAAGGCGGCCGAAAAGCGCTCGACAGCAGCGACTGCATCTCGGGCCGCAGCCGGAACATCGGCGGTGGCCGAGGCTGCAGCGGTAGTGTGTTCGTGGACGTGGGGTTTGCTGGCGTTGTCATCGGCGAGGGTGCGGCCAGTCACGGCGGCGAGCAGCAGGAAGGTGGCAGTGGCGATGCGATTCATGTGCAGTCCTTGTGGTGGAAGTCTCAAGAAAGGGGAACAGAAGGATCAGTGGCCGGAATGGTTTTCTACAGCGGTGCCTGAAGTGGCCGCTGCCGTGCCGTGATCGTGCGGTGGCGAACCGGCATCGTCGTGTGTAGCCGGGGCGGCATCGTGCGAATGCGGCGGTTTGCCGGTGTCGTCGTGCTCAGCCGGCGCCGTGTCGTGCGAATGCCGAGGCTTACCTGCATCATCGTGTGGCGCTGGCGCGCCCGCCTCGTGGGGTCCTGCGCCAGGCGCATCGTGATGATCCATGCCCTCCATCGCTTCCATTCCGGGCATGGCGGCATGCGGCCCGCTCTCGCCGCCGCCGTGCGAATGGCCGCCGCTGCTGGCAACGGTCAGTCGATACTGCTCGGGGCTGAGTGAAGGCAGGGTCTGGACGAAGGCCACCATGTTCCATATGTATTCGTCGTCCATGCTCTTGCCCCAGGCAGGCATGCCCGAGGCCTTGATGCCATGCTTGGTCACCCAGAATGCCTCGGCCGGATCCACGGCGGTCGTGGACAGGTTGGGTGGTGTCGGATACAGACCTTTGCTCAGTTCGGTCTCGGGCATTCCCGGGGCCAGGTGGCAGCCGGTGCACATGGCGTTGAAGTTTCCTGCGCCTTGCTTGATGCGCGCCGGATCGGACAGATCCGGCAATTTCAGCTGACTGGCCCGGACTTCGATGGAGCGCTCACGCAGCATTTGCAGCACGGCATACACCGGCCGCGTATGCACATCGTCAGCACCGATGTTGTACAGGCCCGACCAGATGAAGCCGCCGGCCAGCGCCAGCGCGCCGCCGCCAAGCATGGACAAGGTGATGAGGGACTTGCGGGTCATCAGTGACATGGGAATGATCCTGTTCGGTTCATGTGCGATTTCGAAGTTCAGGCCATGGTTGCGGGCGCCTATCTGGGCCGGCGCGGGGGGCTGCCGAACGCCGGATCGCCGCTGATGCGATGTGCGACCGTACCTTCGGGGTTCCGGTACCAGCCTGGATCCGAGTAGTCGCCCGGGGCCAGGTCGTCGCGCACCTTGACCGTAGTGAACATGCCGCCCATCTCGATGTTCCCGAAGGGGCCCTTGCCAGCCATCATCGGCAGCGTATTGGGCGGGCCTTGCATGTGGCCGCTGTCGGTGTGGTCCTGGTGCTCGGCCATGCCGGCTTCGCCCATGGCCATGTAGCCCGGCAGCATGCCCCGGATCTTCGCTTCGACGCCGCGCTGGTCCACGCCCAGGGTGTTGGGGATGTCGTGGCCCATCGGGCCCATGGTGTGGTGCGACATGTGGCAGTGGAATGCCCAGTCGCCCGGCACGGCGGTGAACTCGATGTCGCGCATCTGGCCGACGCCGACGATTTCGGTCACCTCTGAACGCCACCGCGATTGCGGCCAGCGGCCGCCGTCGCTGCCGGTCACGTCGAATTGCACGCCGTGAAGGTGGATCGGGTGGTTCCACATCGACAGGTTGCCGATCCGGATGCGCACCCGTTCGCCGCTGCGCGCGACCATCGAATCGATCGCCGGGAACGTCTTGCTGTTGAAGGTCCACAGGTCGAAGTCCTGCATGATCGACGGGTCCGGCCGGCGAGTGCCTGGATGCAGGGCGAAGTTGTGCAGGATGAAGGCGTAGTCGCGATCCACCGGAGTGACTTCGCCAACCTTGGGATGGATGATGAACAGGCCCATCATGCCCATCGCCAACTGGACCATTTCGTCTGCATGCGGGTGGTACATGTGGGTGCCGTGCTGACGCAGCGTGAACTCGTAAACAAAGGTCTCGCCAGGTTTGATCTGCGGCTGGCTCAGCCCGCCGACGCCATCCATGCCCGAGGGCAGCAGGATGCCGTGCCAATGGATCGTGGTGGCTTCCCGCAAGCGGTTGGTGACGAAGATGCGGACCCGGTCGCCTTCGACCGCTTCGATCGTCGGGCCGGGTGTGGAGCCGTTGTAACCCCAGCAGATCGCCTTCGATCCGGGTGCGAATTCGTGCTCGAATTCCTCGGCGACCAGATGGAACTCCTTGACGCCGTTGTTCATGCGATGCGGCAAGGTCCAGCCGTTCAAGGTGCGCACCTTGCCCGATCTCTGGCGTGGCCGGATGGCGGGTTTGGTGGCAGGCGGCATGTCCGTGGCGGGCATCTGCGACATGTCGTGGCCCTCATGGGATTGACCCCGGGCCAGTCCCGTAGCCGCGCTGCCGAACACGCCGGCACTGGCACCGATCAGGATGTTTCGACGGCTGATTTTCATGGCGTGCTTCCGTGGTTGTGCGCGTTTTCTTCAGTTTTTTGGTCGTTTTTTTCTTCGGGCTCTGGTGGCGCTGCAGGCATTGGATGCTGCGAGTGATCCACGGCCGGTGCCGGGGTTTGATCCTTCGCAGGCTCCGGCGGCGCTGGAATCGTGTCTTCAATGGTGCTGCCCATGCCGGACATGTCGTGGCCGCTGTGATCGATGGCGGGTGCCGGTGTTGTCGCTGCCGGCATGCGGTGCCCGGCATGAGGATCATTTGTCGACGTGGGAGTTGCTGCAGGCATGCGATGCCCTGCATGCGGATCGGTGGTCGGTTTGGGGCTAGCGGCGGGCATCCGGTGTCCGGCATGCGGATCGGCGGCAACCGGCTTGGCGCCTGTCGGCGTACCGTGGCCGCTGTGATCCATGCCGGGCATGGTGTTTTCTGCAGAGGGCGAGAGGATGTCGTGCACGCTCGGCGTCTGCGCGCCGATCGTGGCATCGCTGGGCAGTCGCTGGCCGACCGCCCGCATCAGATCCACCCGCGCCAGCCAGTAGTCGCGCACGGCCTCCAGATAGCCCTGGTAGGCGTCATATTCCTTGACCTTGGCCTGGATCAGTTCGAAAACGCCGATCAGCATGAAGTTCTGCTCCTGCTGGCTGCGTTCGACCACTTTCTCGCGCTGTGGAATCAGCGCATCACGGTGTATCGCCACCACCGATCCGAGTTCGCGCACTTCCTGCCCACCCAGCCGGATGGCGTTGTCGGTGGACAGCTCGGCCTGGGTGATACGAGCGTGTGCTTCCGCCAACAGCGCTTGCGATCGGGCCAGCCTGGCCTGGCCCTGGTTGAAGATCGGCAGTTCCAGACTTAACGACGGGCCATGCAGCCGCGAGCCATCGGCGTCGGTTTCGCGTTCATAGCCAATCTCGGTGCTGCCCAGCCAGCGCAGGCGCCGGGTGATGCCCAGCGCGTCGGCAAGAATGTCCGCCTGCCCGCGCGCAGCCAGCAGCTCGAGGTTGCTGGTCCGGGCCAGTTGTGCCAGCACGGCCGGATCATCTTCCTGCGCGACCGGCATTGGCAGGCGGTCACTGGTTTTCCATGCGGCTTCGTCGCCGCTCAGGCCGATCAAGGTGTTCAGCGCCATGCGTGCACGCAATGCCTCGGCCCGGGCCCGCGCGGCGGCGATCCTGGCCTCGCTCGTTGCGGCTTGCTCCTGCTTGAGCTGCAGTTCGCTGATGTTGCCGGCAGCAAAAAAACGCTGTGCCAATTCCGCGGACGCCGCGGCACCTTCGGCAACGGCGCTGCGCATGTCGGCGACCTGTTGCGCGCCTACATGGCCAAACCACGCTGATTCCACGTCGGCGGCAACGGCAAGCACGGCGCCGGCGATCTCGAGTTTGGCGCGCTCGAATTCGGCACGGGCCAGCCGTGTGCGTGCCGGCAGCACCAGCAGGTCGACCAGCGGCAAACTGATTCCGCTGAGCCGGTTGTAGCCAGCACCGGGGCTGAGGTATTCCCTCGATAACGACAGCCGTGGATTGGCCAGTTGCACCGCTTCCAGCACGTCGGCGCGGGCAAGGCCGAGGCGGGCATATTCGAGCTGCAGTTTCGGGCTGCGCAGCATGGCCACGCGCACGGCGCTGTCGGCGGTCATCGGACTGGCAAGCCACTGGCTGATGGTCTGCCGCTCGACCGCAGGCTGTCCTGTTGCGGACCACGAAACGGTCGGACCTTTGCGTTCAGCCAGCAGGGCGTTGATGTCCTGGTCACCGGGACGCGGCGCCAGCGAAGCGCAGCCGCCCAGGGCGGCACTGACAGCCACGGCCAAGGCGGCGTGGCGGAATTTCCTGAGCATGACAAAATCTCCATGAACCCGATGGCGTCTTGCCATGGGTGAGCAGGCCCGATTGCGGGCCGTGCGGGATTCATGCGGATCGTCGATCCGCTGGGGATCAGGCCGCGATCGGAGGTCGGATGGCGGGTTCGGTTGGGATGTTGACCATGGTTACCCGATGGCCGATTACCGCAACGCGTTGGAACGACCGCGCCGACATGCTCGCAAACGTCTGTAACACGACCGCTGCGTGGTGCAGGCAGCCACAATCGCACCCGCTCTGGTCGCAGCAATCCATCGATGCCGGATCAGCTTTTTGTGGTGCAGCGGCCAAGTCGTGCCCGGAATCATGGCAGTCGCTGGCAGCCGTTGGCGTTGCGTCTTCGATCACCACGACGGTGTGCTGCAAATGACTCGCCGCTGCCGCCGCGCCGCCGATCCAGCCGTTGGCGACCAGCGTCAGTGCAAGCAGTAAATGGCAAAAGGCACGCAAGGTAGGCATGGCTGGAGTCTACACCCGGTGAGTTGGTCCAAGCGCCAATCCTTGCTGGCGCGAGAATTCATCGAGACCGGATGCCGGTCTGAAAAGTTCCCGTTATCCTCCGCCAGTCAAGTGGGTGTGCCAGTGTGGTGTAGCGCACCGACAGAGTATGGGCTGACAGCGAAGCTGGCGACGCTCAACCAGATACCGGTCCGCCAGTTTGGCGGCCGAGGAAGACGAGCGCCCATCGGGCACGCCACTTCCTGGCTCGCCGATGCCTTTCAAGGAGACATGCCATGCGTCCACCCTCCCCGATGGTTTTTGTCTATGCAGCGATCCTTGCACTGACGCTGGCCGGTTCTGCGGCAATCTACGCACACGCTGAAGACGTGCCGGCACCAGCCATGAAACATGCTGCTGGCGGCATGACTGGCATGAGCCCGATGCAGCACAGCATGATGGGCGGTATGGAGCGCATGAAAAAGATGAAATCGACCGGGGACACCGACAGGGACTTCGCCACGCTGATGAAGATGCACCACCAGCAGGCGTTGGACATGGCCAAGGTACAAATCACCCACGGGAAATCCCCGAAGCTCAAGGCCATGGCAAGCAAGATGATCAAGGATCAGCAGGCCGAGATAGTGCAGCTGGAAAAATGGTTGGCATCGAACAAATGAATTGACCGGGCCTGGCGTGGTTGGCCGATACCCCACGCCATGCTCAGGCACTTGTTCAAAAAAGGAAAAATAAAATGACCCAGCACATGGATAAAGATTCCATCGATGCCTGCAACGCCTGTGCCGACGCCTGTGATCAGTGTGCGGCATCCTGTCTGCAGGAAGCGGATGTCACGGCCATGGCACACTGCATCGCCCTGGACATTGACTGCGCTGCCATCTGCCGTCTGACGGCGGGTTTTTTGTCGCGCGGCAGCAATTTCAGCAAGCAGTTGGGTCAGCTGTGCGCGGAGATTTGCCTTGCTTGTGCAGATGAATGCGGCAAGCACGGGAACGAGCACTGCCAGCTGTGTGCTGCCGCCTGTCGACGCTGCGCCGAAGTGCTTGGAAGGAAGGCGGCTTGACGCCTTGGCGTGTGCGCGATTTTGTGTAAACGGACGCCTGGGTGAAATTTCCAGCCGGATCGGCTGGAGGATATGGTCTGTCGCAAAAGGCGCTGCAGTGTGTTTCCGTTTTTTTTGGCAAAGGGCATAGAGTGGGCCATTGCCAAATCGCCAGTACCTGCCCATGAATGGCTCTTCACCCGCTTTCGGGCCCGATCCTTGCGCTTCTTCCTGCGCCACGGTCACTTTGATGGAAACGCTCAACCGCGAGTGCTTTTGTCTGGGTCTTGACCCGCTGGCCTTGCACGCCCAGCTCGACGTCATCCTTGCTGCAAGCGGTGCGCCGGCCTCGTTGGCGGAGTCGCACCCGCATTTGTTTTCAGCGCTGCCCGTGTTCGTTTCCCGAGTCCATATCGACAAGGTCGCCCGCGTTGTCGCCGTGATCGATGAAATCGCCAAGACAGCTGCCTATCAGCACGCAGTCATGGCCTGGGCGCCGGACATTGCGACGTTTGATCCGGGTTCGCCTGGCGGGCTGTTGGGTCTGGATTTCCACTTGGGGCCCGATGGGCCACGCCTGATCGAAATCAACACCAATCCGGGCGGCGTGTTGTTGAACGCCATGCTGGGACGGGCCCATCGCCAGTGTATGCCCGAGCTGACGATCGCGCCTGCTGAAGCGATTGACGTAGAAGACGCCGTGCTTGCGGTCATACAGACCGAATGGCAACTGCAGCGCCCGGACACATCGCTGGCGATGATTGCGATAGTCGATGAAACCCCCGCAGAGCAGTACCTGTATCCGGAGTTCGTGCTGTTTCGCGAGTTATTTCGCAAGCACGGCTACGCTTCACAGATATGCTCGCCGGCCGAGCTGATCCACCGTGATGGGCGCCTGTGGCTGGACACCGTGGTGGTTGACTTTGTGTACAACCGGTTGACTGATTTTTCGTTCGCACAGCAAGGCAACCAGCCGCTCCGGAGCGCGTACTTGAGCCACGATGTAGTCGTCAGCCCGCACCCACGATCTCATGCCATCTTTTCGGACAAGCGAAACCTTTGCCTGCTCAGTGATGGCGAATTCCTGAGCAGTTCCGGCCTGTCGCAGGCCACGATCGACCTGCTGCTGGCAACGGTGCCACGCACCGAGCGGGTGACGCCCGACAATCTCGATGCGTTGTGGGAACGACGTCGCCGGCTGTTTTTCAAGCCGGCCGCCGGGTATGGCAGCAAGGCCAGCTACCGTGGCGACAAGCTCACCCGTCGGGTATGGCAGGACATCGGCAAAAGCGCTTACGTGGCACAGGAATTAGTGCCGCCCAGCGAGAGGCGCATTACGACCGAGGCGCCGCCACTCAAGGTGGACCTGCGCTGCTATGCCTATCGCGGTGTCGTGCTGCTCCATGCTGCGCGCATGTACCAGGGGCAGACCACCAACTTCCGGACGCCCGGAGGCGGCTTCGCCCCCGTGCTGACAACAAGAGCGCTGCCGGCAGCCTAGCTCCAGCTGCAGACCACTTTGCCGCAAGTCCCGGCATCCATCAGGTCGAAGCCACGCTGGAAGTCGTCGATGTGGATCTGGTGGGTCAGCACCTTCTGCAGCGGGAAGCCGGTCAGCAACATCTGGGTCATCTTGTACCAGGTCTCGTACATCTTGCGGCCGTAGATGCCCTGCAGCGTCAGGCCCTTGAAGATCACCTTGTCCCAGTCTATTCCGGCGCCGTTGGGCAGGATGCCGAGCAGGGCGACCTTGCCGCCGTGGTACATGCAGTCGAGCATGTCGTTGAAGGCGCGCTGGTTGCCGCTCATCTCCAGGCCGACGTCGAAGCCCTCCATGTGCAGGTCTTTCATTACGTCCTTGACCGATTGCTTGGACACGTTGACCACGCGGGTGGCGCCCATGTCGGCGGCGAGCTTCAGGCGGAAATCGTTGACGTCGGTCACCACCACGTTGCGGGCGCCGATGTGCTTGCAGATGCCGGCGGCGATGATGCCGATCGGACCGGCGCCGGTGATCAGCACGTCCTCGCCGATCACGTCGAACTCCAGCGCGCAGTGCGCGGCATTGCCGTAGGGGTCGAAGAAGGCGGCCAACTCGCTCGGGATCTGGTCCGGGATCGGCCACAAATTCGTGGCGGGCATGACAATGAACTCGGCGAAGGCGCCGGCGCGGTTGACGCCGATGCCGACCGTGTTCGGGCACAGGTGCTGGCGGCCGGCACGGCAGTTGCGGCAGTGGCCGCAGACGATATGGCCTTCGGCGGAAACGCGGTCACCTGGCTTGTAACCGGTGACGCCGGCGCCGAGCTCGACCACGCGGCCGACGAATTCGTGGCCGATCACCAGTCCGGGCGTGATCGTGCGCTGGCTCCACTCGTCCCACTTGTAGATGTGCAGGTCGGTGCCGCAGATCGCGGTTTTTTCCAGCTTGATCAGCACTTCGTTGGGGCCAGGCGCCGGTACGGGCACCTGTTCCATCCAGATGCCTTTTTCCGGGTTGCGCTTGACCAGCGCCTTCATCATCGCGGCCATGGGGTCGTCCTTGCGGCGTCTGGAATGTGGGACGGCAATTATACGGCGCGGCAACGGCAAAGCCGGAACGCAGGCGTCAAAGCTCGATACGCCAGCCGATGGCCAGCATGCGTTCTTGCAGGAAGGAATGGGCCACACGCTGGCGCAGTTCAAAGAATCCCGAATGTCCGCCGGTGAAGGTCATCACGCCGCCCAGCGCTACCTCGCCCCAGCTCTTGTCCGGGTCTTCGGTATTGAAGGTGATTGGATTGTGCAGCGGATCTTGGGCCAGACGCACGGTCACGGCGCGGCGCAAGTTGCTGAACTCCTGTCGCCAGCCTGCCCGGAACGAGGGCTGGAAGACCCCGCGCGTATTGGAGAACGTCCTGCCTAGAGTGAAGTCGATGCGGCCGCGCTGGGTGCCGACGGTGCGTTGGGGCACGGTCAGCGCCAAACCACCGCCACCGGTTTCGGTGTAGGCGTCGATGGTGGTGTCGTTCTTGTCGAAGCCGGCGCCGACGCCGAAGTCCCAACCTTTGTGCGCCCACTGTCCGTTGCCGGCCAGTCCGATCACGCGGCGTCGGGAATCGGGGCTCGCGTTGGCTTCGGCGGAAACATTGACCGGGCCCGAGGGCAGCGGCAGCGTGTAGTCAATATTGCGGCTCAAGTCATAACTGCCGCGAAATTGGCCGTAATAGCCGCTCAGGCTCCAGGTGTCGCCCAGCAGGCGCGTGCTGGTGAGCAACAGGCCAGTGAATCGGGTGCTGGCTACGCTGTCCGATTGGCTGAAGTCCAGGTCCTCGCGGACATGGTTGACGGCGGCGCCGACCTGCCAATTCTTGCCCAGTTGCCAGTCGATGCCGGCGGTCAGCGAGCCGCTGCCAGCGTCGAACGCCGCCTCGTTGCGGCCCGCCTTGCGGTTGATACGGCCGACATCGGCGGAAAAATGCAGGGACCAGGGCGCTGCCAGTTGCTCGTCGTTGCTGGCGTCGAGTGTCAGCAGGCCATTGTTGCCGGCAGCGAACAGCAGGCTGAGGTTGCGCCCGCCGATATCGACATTCACCGAAGAAAGCACTTGCGATACATCGCGGGTGGCGACACGCGCCTGGCCGGGGATTTCATTGAGCCGTTGGCCAACCGCCGCGATCAGATTGGCGCGCGGATCGTTGGAGTTCAGGGTTTCATCGCAGCGTAAAAACAGCAGGGTGCCCTCAATCGCAGTGGCACAGATGCCGTTCCACAGTGCCGCCAGCGAGTCAGCGGGTGTTGGCGACTGGGGCTGGGATTGCGCCAGCGCCGGCTGGGCCAGCAGGGCGGTGATGGCTATCGCGAGTGGGGTGTACTTGGACATGAGGACTCCAGTGACTGTGGACAGTCTAGCCAAATTTTGACACAGGCTTCACGCGGAACTTGGGCTGGCCTGCGCGGCACAGCCCGTCTGCCGAGGCCTGACCCGACGCGTTTTTCGATTCTAGCCCTGTCCATTGCCCTTGCCAGCGCTGCCCACGCCAAAGAGGGCGTGTGGGTGCCATGGACGCGCTGGGCGGCTGCACCGCATCGCGGATTTCGCCCCATCAACTGCTTGTTGTCCACCAGCACTGCATCTACGGCGCCGTCCAGTTCAATTCCACGGTCGAGTGCAACCTGATGTAAAGATGATTTCCGTGCCGCGACCCGGGCAGGGGAAGTGCCCGCTGGTCCGCATGCCCGCGTCTCCGTCCGGAATGGCCCGCATGACCGATCATTCCGAATCGCTGTGGATCATGCGCAGCGTCTAGCCGACGCTTAATCTGATCGAGGAGCTGAGCATCAGCCCTCCGCGCGCTGGCGCGCCGAAGGCTTGTTCGACGGGGCAGCTATTTTCGCTGTGAGTTTTTTCTGCGCCGCTGACTTTCCGGTGCCAGCCGGTGTCACTGCCGCTTTCTTCGCGACGGACTTGCCTTTGGCCGTAGCCGGGGATTTTTTCGTCGCCACTGTCTTCTTGCTTGAGGCTGCAGCGGGTTTTGTGCTGAGCCAGGCCAGTACCTCTCCGGCGTGACTGTCTGGACTGACTTTCTCCCAGACCTGCTCGATCTTGCCGTTGCTGCCGATGACAAAGGTGCTGCGCTGGATGCCCATGTACTTGCGACCGTACATGCTCTTTTCGACCCAGGCGCCATAGGCTTCCAGCAGCATGTGCTCTGGATCCGACAGCAGCGGAAAATTCAGGCCGTATTTGCCGGCGAACTTGGCGTGCGCCCTGTCGCTGTCGGCGCTCAGTCCTAACACCGGCACGCCCAGTGTTTCAAAGGCCGGCAAGTTGTCGCGGAAAGCGCAGGCTTCGCGAGTGCAGCCGGGCGTGTCGTCCTTCGGGTAGAAATACAGCACGTAGCGCTGGCCCTTGAGGTGGGCGCTACTGATGGTCTCGCCGCTGCCGCTGGCAAGCGAAAACGAAGGGGCTCTGTCGCCGATCCTGAGCATGGGGTTTTCTCCTTGGGAAAGCGCTTGTCCTGGCCTTGATGGTGGCGCGGGAGTGCTGGCTGCAAGCGAGCTTGCGGTTACTGGCGTGATGCTGCGGCCGGTGTTCCCGCCCGTACGGGGTTTGATCACCAAAGCTTGCGCTGGCGGATGTTGCCGGCACAGCCGGCGTTTTGCCATCGGCGAAAGCTGCTTGATCGCATGTTCGGCTTTCAGCGCTTGCGAGCGACCGGGAAATTCAATCACCGCCAGCAGCTGTGCCGGCGGATGCGAGCGGGTGTATCTCGCGCCCTTGCCAGCGGCATGTCGGGTGTAGCGTCCGGCTACATCGATGGCAACGCCGGTGTATAGGCTGAGGTCCGTGCATTCGAGGATGTAGACGAACCAGGGCATGGCAGGCATCGAATCAGCCATCGTTGCCCGGGCCGCGTCCGCTCATTTGCTGATGGGCCGCACCGGCAGCGGCACGTTGCAGACATCAATATGGCCGGCGAGATTGAGGTACCAGTCGTCACGGCGATTGCGCCGGGACTCGACCAGCGCATCAAAGGTTTCGGTGTCGGTGCGCAGCAGCTCGAACCGGGTGCGCTCGGATTCCGGCACGTCCGCTGCAAGGCGGATGCGGGTTATCGGCACGCGCTGTTCGGCTTTTTCGTAAAAACCCAATGGCCCGGTGCCGCGTGGCAATACCGACAGCAGCTCCATGCCGATCAGCACGCGACCGACCGCGGTGATGTTGCGGTCGAGTTGGCGCGGCGATTGCCCGATGACCACGTAGAGCTCACTGCCGGTGCTGCTGTCCGGCGCGCCACCACGACCGGCACCGACCATGCCGTAACAATGGGTCAGCCAGGCCTGGCGGGTTTTGTGGCTGCGCGCCGCCGGCATGCCCCAGGAAAAGCCGATCTGCGGCGCCCAGCCATCGATATCGGCGATGCGGCGGAAATCCAGGTCTTGGCTGAACATACGGGTAAATTCGGCCGGCAGCTTGGGCTCGGCCGAACCCAGCGATCTGGCCATGCCCGGCTCCTCGCCGTTGGCATCGCCCCACTGGACAACGAAGTTGTCCTGCGAGCGGTTGATGGTGAGGCCGTCGAAATAATGTTCCGAGACCAGCTTGCGGATGTTGGCGACATGCCTCGGTGCGAAGTTGGGCGCCAGCTCGATGACCACGCGGCCAGCGGCCAACTCCATGTAAAGCGTGTTCTGAGGGTCGGGCGTGCGCCAATCCGAGGCGGTCGAGGCCAGCAGGATCTCGGTCATGGTCCGGGGCTTGGCTGCCGGGTCATCGGCCGCTGCGGCGGTGGTCGCGGTCACGAGCAGGGCCAGGCCGATCATCAACGGTTTCATGCGCATGTCTCTGGCTAATGGTGTCCGGATTGTGTCATGACCCTGCGTTTGTGCGCAGCGTCTCCAGCGCCGATGCGCCTTCGCCCAGGACGGGGCTGAGCCAGCCGTGCGAACCGCAGGAAACAAAACCAGCGGCCGCGATCATTTTCCGGTAGCTGGTAGCGCGGCGGCGGATGAAACCCTGAAGGTCGCCTTCGATGTCGTCCTCGGCCGCGAACGCCTCGATGAAGGCCAAGCCACCGCACAGTTCGGCAAACCCGGACAGGCCGCGGCGAAGCTCAGGCGTCGGCACGTAGTGCAGGACATCCGAGCACACGAGCAGGTCCACCGGCGCGCCGAAACGCAGTTCGCCCAGTTGGCCAAAGCGCGCGTAGGCGATGTTGCGCCGGCGTCCAAACCGGGTCACGGCGTATTCGCTGGATTCCACGCCCTGGTAGTGCAGCTTCGGGCGCAGTTTCAGCAGCGGCGCACGCCAGGACGCTTCGCCACAGCCGACGTCGAGTGTGCTGCGAATCGGACGTCCAAGATAGTGCTCGGCCATGGCCACCGCCAGCGCCACCTTGCGATCCAGCGCGGCCTTGTCCTGCAGGTGCCGACCACGATACCAGCGGTCGAAATAGCGGCGGTCATACTGTTTGGTTTTCAAATTTTGGTGCTCCGGAGGATGGTCAAGAGCCTAACACCGCTTTTCGAAAGCGGACGCCTTCGAGTTGTTATCCTGCGGCCTTGGCGCGCGCGAACGATCCCTTGCTGGCGCATGCGCGTGACCTGCTGGAAACGCTGGGGCGCATCAGCACGCGCGCCATGTTCGGCGGCCACGGTGTCTATTGCGACGGCGTCTTTTTTGCCCTCATTGCCGATGATCGCCTGCACCTGAAAGTGGATGCGCAGACCCGCGAGGCGTTCGCTGCTGCCGGCTGCCGTCCCTTCATCTGCGAAGGCCGGGCGGGACCATCGAGGTAAGTTACTGGAGCGCGCCGGGATCTGCACTGGACAGCCCCGGGGACATGCCGCCTTGGGCGAAGCTGGCAATGGCGGCTGCCTTGCGGGAACCGGCGACTCATGCGAAAAAAAGCCGGCAAAAAAAAGATGACGTGAATTAAGTCGTGAAACTTGACCGGAAAATAGCGTTTGCAGGTAAACCGTTGCGCGAAAAAAAATCGGACTGAGCTTGCGCTCAACCACTGGAGGTCGCATCTCGCCGCTTCCGAGATTTTTTCCGTGGCGGTTTTGGCGCTTCCGGCGGAACGATCCGGACCATGCCCAGGCGCAGGAAAGCGGCAGCGGCGCGCACGCGCACGGCGATGTTCTCGTCCTCCAGCAGCGGTACCAGATTCTGTGCCAAGCTTGGGTCGTTGCGCAGTGCAATCGCATGTGCAGCGGCGGCGCGCACCGGCCATTCCTCGTCGTTGAGGGCATCGATCAGCGCGGCAAATACCATTGGGTCGTCGTCATTGCTCAGCAGCAGGGCGGTGGCGGCGCGGCCCGAGGTGCCGTTCGCGGAAATTACACCTTCCAGCGATGAAACACCGGCGCCAAGGCCGGGCACGCTGGCCATGCCTATGCCCTGCCGGACCACGAACATGAACAAGGTGCGTGGCGTCTGAAACATGCGCAGCGCCTGGCGCTTCCTGCTGGTGAAATAACCTGAGGAAATCTTGGCGTCGCCGCTGAGTACGGCCACAAGAGCGTCTCGACCAGCCGGTTCGTTGAGCGTCCACAGCGCCTTGGCGGCGGCGAAACTCACCTCCGGCACTTCATCGGCCAGCGCTTTCTTCAGCGCCTGCACTGTGTCCTTGTCCCTGATATCGACCAAAGTGGCGACCGTCGCCATCCTGACTTCGACATCCTTGTCATCCAGCATGGCGCGCAGTTGGCTCGAATAAGGCTCGCTCGGCCCGATCAGGCCCAAGGCCTGCACCGTGTGCCGGCGCGTGTCCGGGTTCTTGTCATGCAGGGATTGATCGAGGATTTGCCGAGCGCGTTCGGCGTCAGGAACCGGGGCGGGCATCGGTTCTTGCGCAAGGGCAATGATCGGTGCAAAAAGCAGCAGGAATAGGAGTGCGCGCATCGGCATGGCCCTGGTAAAGGTCGGAATCGAGTTCAGGATCGGCAATTCCGTTGTCGCGCAGTGTAGTGAATCCGCCGTGCGCAGGCATGCATGGCATCGGGCCGGGCGGACTCGACAGGCCGGGTTTCGCTATTCGGCGCAGGGATTACGGCTGGGATCAGCCAAAGTCAGCGAACGCAGCAGCACGCCGGCCTGGGTGCGGTTGCGCACGGCGAGCTTTGCGAAGATCGCGCTCATGTGCGCCTTGACGGTGCGCGTCTGGATGCCGAGATGATCGGCGATCTGCTTGTTCAGTCGGCCACTGGCGACATGCGTGAGCGCCTTGAACTGCTGCGCCTTGAACTGCTGCGGTCCAAGCGATGCCGCGCGCGCCGTTGGCGCTTTCGCTGGCGTCGGGGCGGGCTTCTGGCCACGGTTTCACGCAGGTTGGGCGGCAGCCATTCCTCGCAATTGACCACAGCGCGCAGGTCAGCGTGGAGTTCGGCGAGGTCGGCGCGCGTGGTCAGGTTGCCGGCGGCACCGTAGGCGAGCGCGCGCCGAATCGTGACCGGGTCGCCGTGCGCGGAAATCATCACCACGGCGACGCCGGGGTGTTCGGTGCGCAGTGATCCCAGCCACATCAGTCCGTGGCTGCCGGGCGTGTGCCGTTTGAGCAGGACGAGGTCGATATCGGCATGCACGGCGGACATGCGGTGCACGCCGGGCAGGTCCTCGGCTTCGTCGAGCACGGAATCGGGCATGACGCTGCGCGCCGCCTGGATCAGCGCAAGGCGGTACAGCGGACGGTCGTCGGCGATCAGCATGAACGTGGCATGCTGGCGCCATCCTCTGGCAGCGCGCAAGGATGTGGGTCATGGGCACAAGTCCAGTCCAAGAAGTTCGGCATCACCCGCGCTCCTCATAGCCCGCCCAGATACCCGTACGGATTGATCGCCGTACCCCGCCACCATGTTTTTTCCGGGCCAAGCATGAATATCGCGAAATGCAGGTGCGGTCCCGCTGGATTGGCATTGCCGCTGTAGCCAACGTAGCCGATCACCTCGCCGCGTTTGACCGACTGGCCTTCGGAAAGGTTTGCGGCACGTCGATCAAGGTGCGCATAGTAAAAAGCGAATTTGCCCAGCGGATCAAACTGGTAAATCGTGTGGCCGCCTTGGTTGCTGTCAAAGAACTTTACCAGCGTGCCGTCGGCCACGGCGAACACCGGCGTTCCGGTGTCCGCCATGATGTCGATGGCATCGTGGCTGCGGCCTTGGCTGCGCGCGTCGGTGAAGGTATTGCGTAGTTGCGCGGCAGTGACACCGGACACGGGGATCAACAGCGACAGTTCCTGCTGCAACGGCAATGCAGCCGCAGGCCGCGTAGCCTGTGTCGGCGTGGCTACCGGATCAGGAGTTGTCGTATCGATTAACTGCGGCAGCGTCAGCGTCTGCAGCGTATTTTCAGGCATCACCAAAGGCGTGCTTTGAGCGACTGCTGCGGGTGGAACGGCTGGCGCCGGCGCGTCGTTGACCGTTATCACTTGCAGGGGCAGCGGCAGGTTGGTAGTGGAGGGTGCATGCCCGCTGCGTTCGATCGTGAACAGCCAGAGCGCTATCGAGCCGCACACGGCTCCGGCCATGAACAATGCCATGCCTGTGAACAAGCCGCTGGCCGTAGTCCGTCGTTTCATCGCGGTGGCAACATGCTTGCGTTGGCGGTCATTCGCGCAGGATCGCCGGAATACCGGTGGCGACGGCGTCAGCCAGAATCAGCGCCGTCCAGTTGGTCAGGCGGATGCAGCCGTGCGATTCGGACTTGCCGATGCGTGACGGCTCCGGCGTGCCGTGGATGCCGTAGTGCTCCTTTGACAGGTCTACCCACACCGCGCCAACTGGATTGTTGGGGCCGGCCGCGATTTTTGCCTTCACGTGTGCAGGGTTGGCGTCCCAGAACAGCTTCGGGTTGTAGTTGAAAACAGGATTGCGTGCGATACCGGTGATCTTCCATTCGCCTAGCGGCAGCGGGTCGTGGCTGCTGCCGGCCGAGGCGGGGAACTGCGCCATCACCTTGTCATCGGCATCGAGCAGCAGCACGGTGAGGTCGGATTTGTCGACGACCACCTTGGCCGCTTTCGGCAGTTTGGCGGCACCCTGGACATTGGGCACGCGGATCACAGCGCCGGCGATCATGTTGATGCCCGGATTGAGCGTGCGCAGCAACTTCGGACTGGCATGGAATTGCTCGCCGAGCGCTTCGGCCAGCGAGCCGTAGCCCAGCGCCTGCAGTCTTGATTTTTCTACCAGATCAGTGGGAATGACCACGAACGGGCCGGCGACATCGGCTGCCGTGATCGTGTAATTGACGAGGGATGGCACGGCTTCGACTTCCAATGCCGTCCATGTAGCCGCATCCAGCGTGCCGCTTGCTTCAATTCCTCGGTTGCGTTGGAAGCCCGCCACCGCCTTGCTGACATTGGAGCCGGACACGCCGTCAATCTCGCCTGGCGAAAAATGTGCGCGATCCAACAGCACTTGGGCACGAAGCACCGATGGCGTCCTGTCATTGTTGGTGTCCGTTTTTTCCATGGTTGCTGCGGGTGTTGCCGGCATCGGTGTGGCAACTGGTGCCGCTACCTCCTGCGCCATCAGCGGCATCGCCAGCATCAGCAGCGGCAGTAGCGCTCGGGCAGTTTTCGCACACGTCTTGTCCGTCATGTCGATGTCGCCTTGGAAGTTGGAAGGCGAGTGTGCGCGTGCGAACATGAACCGCAGGTTTGACCGTTGTTGCGCAGTTCATGAGGCTGCGGATTTTTTGTTGAGGTCGAGAAGGTATTCCTTGAGTAGAAGATGGAGCGCTGGTTTTGTTTTGCGCAAGACACAGCAAAAAGGACGCGCGGTCCGTAGACAGTGCCGACAAGTCCAGCGATTTTGTTTCGGAGAGACCAGTCTGGGCTTTTCAGTATCTGCCTCGCTGATCGGGCCCTGCGCTGGCCGTTTTGAGCAAGGCTTCCATGGCCTCGCGGCTGAACCAGAGCTCCTTACACTGCTGCATCGAATTCGAGCCGGGCCCGGAGGATTCGCTCGAATGTCAGGGACGGACGGAGCTGGCCGTTTTAGCCGGACGCGCAGCGGTGCAAAGCCGCGCCCGACGCGCGAACGGCGGAAGTCGACGAACTGTGAGGCGAAGGCATCGATCGCCTCGTGTTTCCGCGCAGCGACGGGCGCGCGATGACCCAATAGCCCAAGGCGTAAAAGGTCGTGGGCCAGACGCGGCTGGCCAGCATCAGGCCGCTTGCGACAAGGCGTGCCAACGGGTTTGCGCACGGCGGGTTGGGTTCTGGCAGCGGTGGGAGAATCTGGCGCAACCGGCCCCGCTCCGCGCCGATCACGGTGGCCAGCTGAGCGCTGAGCGAAAGTTCGTGCGGCAAGGCTATTGGTTGCCCGGCGAGCGCGGCGATGCGTGCACGCAGCCGCGCATGCGCGGCGAATTCGCCGTGCTGGCGTCGCAGTTGCCGGCGCGGCGGGATGAACCGGGCAAATCGGTCCAACAGACCCAGAGGGGTCAGAATGAGCTGGAAGGTGCCGTCGATCGCAGGCGTGGGCAGCGTATAGACTCAGCGCTCGCCATCGCCCGCCTAGGTCAACCGCTCGGACGACCAGCATGGCCGTGCGCAATAACGCAGCAACCGCGCCAGAACGCGGCGGTCGTTGCCATGGAGGCCCGCCGACACATCCACTGGAAAACCGCCTCCGTACGCCCTTTGCGCCATCTGGAAACCTGTCATAGTCAGGGGGCACTTGATGAGGATGCAGAAGCACTCTGCGCTAACTTCAATAAAAACCAAGGTCGCAGCATGTTGATTGGGATGAAGTGGCCCGTTCGTGGCTCAGGCTACGGGGCTGTGGCCATGATCGCCACTGCATTGCTGGTCAGCGCAGTTGGGGTCTGGGGCACCAACAATTTTCTTTTTCAAACGCAGTCGGAGGACCACACCCGCAAGGTCTTGGCTGCGCTCGACGCGCTGCGCCAACACACAGACCACGCCGAGTCCCGCCAATGGGTCTTCTTCCTGACGAAGGACTTGGAAATACTTCGGGGACGCGATGCGGCGCTGGAGGCCGAAAGACCTGTCTTTGCGGCACTGCTGGAGCTGACCCGTGACAACGCTGCGCAGCAGTTGTTGCTGGAAAAGTTGAACGCTTCTGTGCTCCGGCGCATTGCCCTGTTGAATGCGAGCAAAAACGCGTTTGAGCAAAGTGATTCCGAACAGATGGCACCACTGGTGCTGGCAGGCCGCCAGTCGGATGAAGATCTGCGTCACATCATAAGTAACCTCGAAGCCAATGAAGCCAGGCTGCTGGCCGTACGCGTGGCTCGCGAGGCCCACATTTTTTTCAGCGTGGGACTTCTTTTACTGCTGCTGGCTGGCGGCGTGGTGGTCCTGCTCTGGCTGCGCGACAAGGCGCGCCGGCTTTTGGTCATGGAGGAGACCGCGCGCCAAGAGGCAGGTCGTTTTTTGCTGAAAAACGAGGGGCTGCAACAGGCTATCTTCAACAGCGTCAACTTCTCCAGCATTGCCACCGATGCCAAAGGCGTGATCCAGATTTTCAACGTCGGGGCCGAGCGGATGCTGGGCGACACGGCGGCCGAGGTGATGAACAAGATCACGCCAGCCGATATTTCCGATCCGCAGGAAGTGATCGCGCGCGCCAAAGCGCTCAGCGTCGAACTCGGCACCCCGATTACGCCTGGCTTCGAGGCCTTGGTGTTCAAGGCCTCGCGGGGGATCGAGGATATCTACGAGCTCACCTGTATTCGCAAGGATGGCAGCCGGTTCCCGGCGGTGGTCTCCGTTACTGCGCTGCGCGATGCGCAGGAAGCCATCATCGGCTACTTGTTGATTGGCACCGACAACACTGCACGCAAGCAGGCCTCCGAGTACGCCCGCAGTCTCATCGAGGCGAGCCTCGACCCGCTGGTCACTATCAGCGCCGATGGCAAGATCAGCGATGTCAAT
>Ga0163144_10001551_pt1 | contig 53931 bp, 39 predicted proteins | sample OliLak19BULKMAT1_FD_123175 | JGI IMG/M metagenome (GOLD analysis project Ga0163144, IMG submission 123175) | Freshwater microbial mat bacterial communities from Lake Vanda, McMurdo Dry Valleys, Antarctica - Oligotrophic Lake LV.19.BULKMAT1 | ecosystem: Environmental > Aquatic > Freshwater >... | reverse complement strand
GGCGGTTGAACCGAGCGCGAGCATCAGCAGCGCGCCCGCGATCCATGCCGCCGGCAGCATGCGCAGCACGGGACGAGCGACCGAGAAGAATATTCCCGCCGTGTCGAACTGCTTCTCGCGCGTGCCCAACGTGCTCCACGCGAACACCGGCCAGAAGGAGGCCACCGGGAGCCACCCGTTCATCAGATGCGCAGGAGGCGCGAAGATCCCAGCGATCAGGAATCCCGACGCACCGAGGTACCACCAGGCCGGCAAACCCTTCATGATCAGGACGATCTCGGCGCCCAGCAGGTTCAGGAACGCGAACGTGCGAGGAGCCACCGTGAGCGAGGAAGCCCGCACCACCGCGGGCGCCGTGCTGGGCGCCAGTCCGTGAAGCAGCCGCTCGAAGCGTCCGAACAGAGACGCTCGCCGTGGTGCATGTAGCATCTGGCCGCGTTCGAAACGATCGAATACACGGGCAGCCAGGAGCAGCAGCGTGAACGCCACCCCGCACCAGAACAAGCGCACCATCAACAATGCGCCGGTCCATTCCATGCCGCGCCACGGAAATGTCTCCGCGCGCTTGCCCTTCCACTCGGGGCTCACGTTCACACCCATCGACAGCGAGCGATCCTCCGAGCGCACCGCCGGGAAGACGCGCTTCATGTCGATGAAGGCCCGATCCGAGACCGCACGGCCGCCGATCAGATCCATGACCGCCCGCCCGTCCGAGGCGGACTCCATGGCGCTGCCCGACAGCACGATCGTGAGCAGGAAGAACCAAGCAACGTTCCCGATTCCCCTGCGCAGCACGGGGAGGCAATCGAAACACACCGCTGCACACGAGATGAATAACGCCACGGGGCCCGTGAGTAAAAGGAACGGTGTCCAGGTGGCGAGCAGATCGATGCGGCGGTCCTCGCCCAGCAACTGCTGCGAGGCGAGCGCGACCAGCATGGCCACACCCATCATCGAGCCGAGGACCAGGAAGTTACTGAACGCCTTGGAAGCGAGATAGGCCAGCTTGGACATCCGGGTGGCGGCGAGAATCTGCCCCACTCCGTTGTGAGCATCTCGCTGAACTCCACCGCGCACGAGATAGAAACCAACGAACATGAAATACACCGAGGTGAGCATCGCCACGAGCGCACCCACCCACTCGGGGCCGTACGCCGGGCGGTATCCATTGATCATGGTGAACGTGCGATAGCCACTCCCCTGCGGAGGAAGCATGCCGTGCGTGAGCCACGCCATCACGAGCAATGCGATCAGGTGCCCCGGTCGGCGGGTGCGCTCGAGGAAGTCCGCCCATGCCATCGTCCAGATTCCATTCGCGAGCGAGCGCCCCGGCTCCACAGCAGGCGCGCTCGTGACGGTCAGGAACTCGACTCCCGCACTCACGCTGCTGCCTGCTCGCGACTGCGCGCCAACACCCACAGGTAAGCGTCCTCAAGTGAGGGTTCCAGACGCTTGGCATCGGCTCGCGGCGCGCCATCACTCACCACGCGCAGCTGCACCGCGTCACCCCGCCGCATGGTGCCACTCACCTGCCACACCTGCTTCGCGCGCTCCAGATCAGCACTGGCGACCGCCAACTCCCACACCTTGTCGCGAACGAGCTCGAGTAACTGCTCCGGCGAGCCGTCCGCCTGCAATGTTCCTCCGGCCAGCAGCACGATGCGCGAGGCGACCGCCTCGACGTCGGAGACGATGTGCGTGGAGAGCAGCACGATTCGCTCACCCGCGAGTTCCGTGAGCAGGTTGCGGAACCGCACGCGTTCTTCGGGATCGAGCCCCGCGGTGGGCTCGTCGACGATCAGGAGTTGGGGATCGTTGAGCAGAGCCTGCGCGATGCCGACGCGCTGGCGCATGCCGCCTGAGAATCCACCGAGCGCCCGATGCCTCGCCTCGGTCAGGTTCACCAGTTCGAGCAGCTCATCGATCCGACGACGCGCGGCGCGCGGGTCGAGCCCCTTGGCCGCTGCGATGTAGTCGAGGAACTCGACCGGCGAGAGCTGCGGATAGACGCCGAAGTCCTGTGGCAGATAGCCGAGCACGCTGCGCAGCACATCCGGCTGACGCGCGAGATCGACGCCATCCCACAACACGCGTCCTGCGGAAGGCTTCGCGATTGTCGCGAGCATGCGCATGAGCGTGCTCTTGCCCGCACCGTTCGGCCCCAGCAGTCCAACCATGCCGGGCGTGAGTTCGAGCGACAGATCGCGGAGCGCCCAGCCACGGCCGGGGTACTGCTTACCAAGGGATTCGACAGTGAGGCGCACGGGGGACCTCCAGGGTCAGTGGGTGTCCCTTCCAGTACGCGCCCGGGTGCGTCCGGGTTGCGTGCCGCCTCGCCGAGCCCGTGGAATCACCTCACGGGCAGCGGCGGATCAGACCGGGTTCTCGACCGGTTCGTCACGCAGCAGCTGCTCGAGATCGTCCGCCGTCAGACGGCGTGCGAACGTCTCCTCGCCGAGGATGTCGCGGGCCAGGTCGGCCTTTCGCTGCTGCAGCTCGAAGATGCGCTCCTCGACCGTCCCAGCGGTGAGCATGCGGAACGCGATAACGGTGCTCTTCTGGCCGATCCGGTGCGTGCGATCGATGGCCTGCGCCTCGACGGCGGGATTCCACCACGGATCGAACAGCACCACGTGGCTCGCGGCGGTGAGATTGAGGCCAGTGCCACCCGCCTTGAGCGAAAGCAGGAACACACACGGCCGCTCATCCCGCTCGAACGCATCCACCACATCGCCGCGGCCCGTGGTCTCGCCCGTCAGCCAGTGCATCGGGATCGAGCGTTCGGCCAGTTCCTCGCGCAGCAGCTTCAGGCACTCGACGAACTGCGAGAAGACCAGCACCTTGTGGCCTTCCGCGAGCAACTCCTCGAGCAGTTCGAACAGCTCTGTGAACTTGCCCGAACCCAGAGCGCGCTTGCCGCCGGCCAGCGCCGGATGGCAGCAGATCTGCCGCAACCGCGTGAGCGAAGCGAGCACCTCGAAGCGCTTTTCTTGAAGTCCGCCGGGTCCCTCATGCAGCGATCGCACGAGGCCGCGGGCGCGCGTCAACTCCGACAAGTACAGCTTGCGCTGACCCGGCGTGAGTTCGCAGTCGATGCGCTCCTCGATGCGCGGCGGCAGGTCCTGTGCAACCTGCGACTTCAAGCGTCGCAGCATGACCGGCCGCAGCTTGGCCGCAAGCAAGCGTCGCGTATAGGGCGGTGCCTCAGGCCCGTCGTAACGCGCGACGAAGGCTGTTCGCGAACCCAGATAGCCGGGGTTCACGAACGAGAGGATGCTCCAGAGGTCTAGCGCGCGGTTCTCGAGTGGCGTGCCGGTCAACGCGAGCCGGTGCTGGGTCTGCAAGGAAAGCGCCGCCTTGGTGACCGCCGCCGCCGGATTCTTGATGTGCTGCGCCTCATCGAGGATCGCGGCGCGCAGCGGGAGATCGCGCCAATGTTCGGAGTCGCGACGCAGCAGGGTGTAGTTGGTGATCAACAGATCATGCTGATCGATGCTGCGACGCAACTCGTGCCGGCCCGCACCTTCGAGCGCCAACACGCGCAACCCCGGCGTGAAGCGCGCCGCTTCGCGCACCCAGTTGTGCACGACTGAAGCGGGGCACACCACGAGCGTCGGCCCTGTACCGATGCCGTTGACGCGCAGGTGTTCGATCCACGCCAACGCCTGCACGGTCTTGCCCAGGCCCATGTCATCCGCCAGCACCGCACCGAGCCCGGTCGAAGTGGTCCACGCGAGATACTCGAAGCCTTCGTGCTGGTAGGGCCGCAACGTGGCGTGAAGCCCATCGGGTGCGGGCAGCTGCGGCAGACCCGCGAACTCCGCCACGCGACCGCGCAGTTGGCGCAACTGGGCCACGGCGTCTTCGCCGACGCCCATGCGTTCGAGCGCGGCGAGGCTCGCTTCGCTGGCCTGCGCCAGCTGCCACAAGGTCACGCGTTGCGTGCCGGCGCCCATCTCCACGCCCAGGTCCGCGAGCGTCTCGGCCGCCGCATCGGCGGCCTGTGCGATCTCGCGTCGCACCCAGCCACTGGCGAGCTTCACGAGCGGTTCGCGGCTCGCGCGCAGGCGCGCGAGATCCGCCTGTGTCAGCGTGAGACCCTCGGCCTCCCAGTCGGCCGAAACCTCGAACCAATCGATTCCACTGGCGGCCACTTTCACGCTCGGACGCACGACACGGGCGCCATCGAGCAACCGCCGCGCCGCGCGATTGCCATACCAGCGCACGCCTGGCGGGCGCGCGCCCCACGAGCGCAGCAGTACGTCAGCAGTGCGTGCGCTCACGCGCAGCCACGTGCCCGTCATGACATCGGGCTCCGGCGGCGCGCTGCCGCCCGGCGCACGCTTGCCCGCCGACAACAGGGGCAGCGGCGCGAGCCATTCGGACAACGACTGCAGTCGTTCGAGGTCGGGCTGCTCAAGCCACGGATCCTCGGCACCCATCATGGTCGGCGGCGTGGCAGACGCCTGATCGAGCAACGGCTCGACCTGAGCAATGGCCGCGTCTTCGGCGATCTCGTCTTCGGACAACACAACCGTGGCCTCGCTCGTCTGCGGCGCTTCGAGCACTCCGCTCTCGGCGAGCACTGCGACGTCCGCGATGCGTTCCCAGCCACCCAGGGGCGACCACTCGAACAGCACCTCGCCCTCGCCGAGTCCCTTGGTGGGATCCCAGTCCGAAGCGCCGGCGTGCGCAAACACGCGCAGCTGCAGCCAATCGCTGTCGCGCAGGTCCAGACATACGACCGGAGCGGCGTGGTGGATACGCGTGAACGGCCGGATCGCCTCGCGCACACTGGCGAAGCGCTCAGCCAGGTGTTCGAGCACTTCCCGGTCCTCGCGTCGCAGCGGCAAACCATCGCGCTCGCTCAGGACGCGCACCACCTCGGGCGGCGGTTCCTCGTGCACGCGATGGAATGCCCCCGAGGCGAGCACCACGCTGGTGCGATAGCCCAGCTCGGTCCGCTCTCCCGGAACCCGCACAACCTGCGAGAACGGCTTGGTGTGACCATCGGGCCACACGAGTGACAAACGCAGCTGCAGCTCGCCCTCGACGCGCACACACTCGGGCCGCAACGCGAGCGACTCCTCGTGCACTTGCAGCCGATCGCCGCGTTTCAGGCCGCAGCGCTGCGCGAAATCGGCAGGCAGCGTGTCGCCCCAGACCACGAACGGCGAATCGATCGCGCGGTCGAGCAGCACGTCCAACTGCGGACCGTTCAACTCATGCGGCTCGGTGCTGCTGGTGAACGCATAGCGGAACTCCCCGCCAATCAGCATGCGCAACAGCCGCGCCTGCGGCGGAGACAGCAGCCCTGGGTCGCGGCGCAGCTCGGCGGCCAGCGTCTCGAGCTGTTGGCCCGTGCGCGGCGCGTCGATCAGTCGTCCCGAGGTGAGCTGCGGCTGCAGCGTGACATTCACCGAGCCATCGGGATGCGGCAGCAGGCCAAGCACCAAGCGCAGACGCCGCGGCTGCTCGCCACTGGTGCGCGACCAACGGTCGAGCGAATGCAGCACCTCGCGGCGCTGACGCTCCTCGAGCTGCAGCACCAGATCGGCGCGATCGAAGTAGGGCGCCAGCAGCGGATGCACGCGGCCGTGATCGGCGGCGGCGATCGCGCGCGCCAGATGATGACAGCGGAGATCAGCGTCGGGCTCGGCGACCAGGTCGTGCAGGCCCGTGCCGGGTAGCACGAAAGCGTCGAGCCCCATCTGCCGCAGCAACTCGAGCGCGGCATGGTGCCGCTCCCACGTGGGGCCCTCGCGCAGGCGTGTGAGCGCATCGCGCGAGGAGTCGGTGCGATCGGCCGCGAGCGGCCCGCCCGGACGCCACTCGACCGGCAGGCTCTCATCGAGCGCATCGCGCTTGAGCAATCCGTCGCGCCGTGCCGCGCCCACCACGAGCAGCCCGAGCGCGAACGCGTGCTTGCACCACGGCGCACTGGGGCACGAACACAGCGGAGCCCATGCGGTCTCGGCCCAGCGCCAGCGCGTCTGATAAACGCGCGAGCCCGTGACTTCCGCCGAGATCACGTCCGAGTCGAAGTCCGCCCCACGCACCTGTCCGCTGCGCGCGTACTCGGAGCCGCGCACTTTGAGGTAACGCGGAAAAGTCCCGAGCGTGTCGAACAACGCATCGCGTTGTTCCGGCGTGAGCGCAGTCGCGATGTCGGTGGGCAGCAGGACCATGGTGGGTGGGTACTCGGGGTGGTGGGGTCCCGCACCGGTTGGGGCGGAACGAGGCACCTTACCACAGCCCCAGCATGAGAAAGTCCCAGCGATGGCAAGTGCTGCGGAAAACCTCGTGGATCAGCGGTTCGAGCGCCCCGAACGCGGCGTTTTCGCAACAGAGCGACGAGCGATCGCCTGCAATCCATGCCCGCTCACGCGCAGCCCCGCACCCTTCGCATCGAGGAATGGTTCCACTCGGATGGTGTCACCACTCAACAGATCCCAAGCGATCAGGCCACCCTCAGCCGATGGCGCGAGCGGCAGCAGCACCGGAGCGGGCCGTTCCTCCTCGAATGCGATATCCAGCAACCCACCCTCGAGCCACGCCAACGACACCCGCGAGCTTCCCCGCGCGAAGCGCAGATCCAGGTAGCTGCGCGAACCCTGTGCGAGCCACGGCAGGGCGATCGTGCCGTTGGGTGTCACGTCCTCGAGCGGACCGAAACGCCCAAGGCGTTGCCGCATGCCACGGCCCAATGGCTCGAGCCAGAATCGCTGCTCGACCTCCTGTAGCTCCGCACGCAATGCGCTGTCGCCTGGCACCGCGGCGGCGCGCAGAATGCTCGTCGCGCGCGCATCCAGCGCGCTGCGCATGCCGAGCGAGTCGGAGCCGTACCGCAGCGCCATCGCGTCGGGCCCGGTGAGCGCCAAGCGCAGCGCAGCGCCGTCCCGCTCCAAACGCAACTCGCCGCCATCGCCCACGTCCCATGTGCCCGCGAGCGCGAGCAATCGATCGCGCGGCCATGTCACCGTGGCCGGCGGCAGTGCGACCGACTGGCCGTCGAGTATGCGCCACAGCGACTGCTGGATGACGCGCACGGGCAGGCTTCGCCCATGGATCTCGCCGCTCATCACCACCGAGGTGATACGCCTTGGCGCGCCGCGCATGAACCACGCTGCCGCGTGATAACCCGGCACGTCACCGCCGATCGAGACCCGGTCCGGGCCTTCGGATTCGGGCACCAGATACACGCCGAACCCATAGGACATGCCTCGAGCCAAGGGCTGACGCCGCGTCATCATGGTGTCGAGCGCCGCGATCGACAGCGGCCCCGCGCCCTGCAGCGTGCGCGCCCACCGGTGCAGGTCGCGTGCGGTGGACACCAAGTCGCCAGCGCCCGTGCCCGCCCACTTCTGCCGCCAATCACTCAGCGAGCCGCTCATGGTCCATTCGTTGCGGCCGGTCGCAGCGTCGCGGACCGAGGCGGCGAAGCGCGTGCCAATGCCGGAGTCGCGCATGCCGCTGGGCATCAGCAGTTGCTCGCGCGCCAGGTCCCCGTAGCTGCGACCCGTGGCCGACTCGAGCACCGCCGCCAGCAACTGGTAGCCCGCGTTCGAGTAGATGAAGCGCTCGCCAGGCGCGGCGACCGACGGTTCGGCGAGCGTCTTGGCAAGCACCTGAGCCGGCGTGTCGTCCTCGTGCACCGATTCGGCATCCATCGGCAGACCCGAAGTATGCGTGAGTAACATGCGCAGTGTGATGCGACGCTTGTCCGCGGGCACGGTCTTGAACCAACGCCCGAGCGTATCGTCGAGCTGCAGCACGCCCTGCTCGGCCTGCAACGTGATGAGCGCGCCGGTGACGCTCTTGGTGATCGAGCCCAGTGCGAATCGCGTGTGAGGCCCGACCCGGCGGCCGTCGCGATCCGCCACGCCCGAAGCGGACTCGATCAAGATGCTGTCCCCTTCCGCCACCACCACCTGCCCGGCGAAGCCGAACGCCGCGAGCCCGTCGAGGTACTGGGAAAGCGAATCACGCGTGGCGGATGAGATCTCCGCGTGGGCGGTGGCAGTCCAGAGCAGGCACACGGCGAGGAGAGCAGTGGGAATCGTCTGAGCGGAGCAAGGACGTCGGAACATGACTTCAAACTAAGCGACAGCGGTGCATCCCGACCAGCCCGTTCCGCGCGGCTTTGCGCTGGCGCTCGCTCGCCGTAACCTCTTGGCATCGGATTCCATCCGCGCGCGCCGGTTGGCGCCGCGCCCAGCCCATGCCCGGAGGCCGTCGTGTCCCAGGACATCTACCCGGTCAAGCCCCACGTCCGCGAACGCGCTCATCTGAAGAGCATGGAAGAATATGAACGTCAGTATCGGAGATCGCTCGACGATCCCGAGAGCTACTGGGGCAAGCAGGCCAAGCGCATCGACTGGTTCCATCCGTGGCATTCGGTGTTCGATGCGGACTATCAGGAGATCGACTTCGCGTGGTTCTCGGGCGGGCGCGTGAACGCCTGCTTCAACTGCGTCGACCGGCACCTGGAGACCAAGGGCGAGCAGACCGCGATCATCTGGGCTGCGGACGAACCCGGAGTCTATCGCCACATCTCCTATCGCGAGCTCAAGCATCAGGTCTGCCGGTTGGCGAACGTGCTGCTTGCGCGCGGCGTCAAGAAGGGTGACCGCGTGTGTATCTACATGCCGATGGTACCCGAGGCCGCATACGCGATGCTGGCATGCGCGCGCATCGGCGCGGTGCATTCGGTGGTGTTCGGCGGATTCTCCGCCGAGTCGCTGCGCGACCGCATCGTGGATGCCCAGTGCAAGGTGGTGATCACCGCGAACGAAGGGCTCCGCGGCGGAAGGCGCATCCCATTGAAGAGCATCACCGACAAGGCCATCGAGGGCATGAGTCTGGTGGAGACCGTCCTGGTGGCGCGCCGCACCGATCACGAAGTGCCCATGCACGCGGGCCGCGATTTCTGGCTGGACGAGGAGATGACCCGACAGCGCTCGACCTGCACCGTGGAATGGATGGGCGCCGAGGATCCGCTCTTCATTCTCTACACCTCGGGCTCGACCGGGAAACCCAAGGGCCTGCTGCATACGACCGGTGGTTATCTGGTGTACGCCGCCACCACGCACGAACTGGTGTTCGACTACCACCCTGGCGATATCTACTGCTGCGCCGCCGACGTCGGGTGGATCACCGGACACACCTACATCGTGTACGGCCCGCTCGCCAACGGTGCCACCACCGTGATGTTCGAATCCACGCCCACCTACCCCGACGCCGGCCGCTACTGGCGCATGGTGGATGATCTGGGGATCAACATCTTCTATACCGCGCCCACGGCGCTGCGCGCCATCGCGCAGGCGGGCGACGAACCGGTCAAGCGTTACCGGCGCGATTCGTTGCGCATCCTCGGATCGGTCGGCGAGCCGATCAACCCCGAGATCTGGCGCTGGTACCACGATGTGGTCGGCGACTCGCGTTGCGCCGTGGTCGACACGTGGTGGCAGACCGAAACCGGCGGCATCCTGATCTCGCCGCTGCCCGGCGTGACGCCCACCAAGCCCGGCTCCGCGACCTTTCCGCTGTTCGGCATCAAGCCGGTGATCGTCGATACCGAGAAGGGCACGGTGCTCGAGGGCAACGAGGTGAGCGGTGCGCTGTGTCTGGCCACGCCATGGCCGGGGCAGGCGCGCACGGTGTACGGCGACCACGAACGCTTCAAGAGCACGTACTTCACGCAGTACCCCGGCTACTACTTCACCGGCGATGGCTGCACGCGTGACAAGGACGGCTACTACTGGATCACCGGCCGCATCGACGATGTGCTGAATGTGTCGGGGCACCGCTTGGGCACGGCCGAAGTCGAGAGCGCGCTGGTGGCGCACGAAGCGGTCGCCGAAGCCGCCGTGGTCGGCTACCCACACAGCATCAAGGGGCAGGGAATCTACGCGTACGTGATTCTCAACAGCGACTACAGCGGCGCCAAGGGCGCCGAGTTGCAGGGCGCACTCAAGGAGCAGGTCCGCACCGCGATCGGCGGATTCGCCGCACCCGACATCATCCACATCGCGCCCGGGCTTCCCAAGACTCGCTCGGGCAAGATCATGCGGCGCATCCTGCGGAAGATCGCCGCGAGCGAGTATAGCGGCCTCGGCGATGTGACCACGCTGGCCGAGCCCGAAGTGGTGGACAAGTTGATCGAGCAGCATCAGGGGCAGGTCGGCGCATGAGGCGTTCGTTCCTTCCGGCGCTATTGCTCTCGTGCGTGTTCGCGTCCTCGGTGCACGCACAGGCCGCAGACTCGCTCGCGCCGGACGTGACGCTCAAACAACTCAGCGAAAACGTCTGGCTGCACGTGACGCTCTCGGACAGCGCCAGCGGATCGACTCCCGCGAACGGACTGATCGTTCGCGCGGGTGGACAATGCGTATTGGTCGATACCGGCTGGAACAATCAGCAGGCCACGCTCTTATTGCAGTGGGCGGACCGCGTGCTCTCCGAGCCCGTGCGACTCGCGATCGTGACCCACTCGCACGCCGATCGCAGCGGCGGCCTCGAAGCGGTCGAGGCCAACGGCGTCCGCGTGCTGATGCTCGATTCCACTGCGGTGCGATTGCCCGAGCAGGCGCTCGCCGGACAGATCGAGACATTCCACGACTTCCGCAGGCTGGATCTGCCCGGCGCGGGGCTCGAGGTGTTTGCACCTGGGCCCGGACACGCCCCCGATAACATCGTGGTGTGGCTGCCGGAAACCAAACTCCTGTTCGGCGGTTGCCTCGTGAAGAGCGTGGACGCGAAGACGCTGGGAATAATCGCCGACGCCGACCTGGCGCGCTGGCCCACCTCGCTCCGTCGCGTGATCGACCTCTACGGCGGAGCGAGCATCATCGTGCCGGGACATGGCGATCCGGGCGGACGTGAACTACTGGCGCATACGCTCCAGTTGCTCAAGAAGCGACACTGACCCCTGTCATTGGACTCGCACCACCCGGCGCGATGCCGCGCCATCAGCGGTGACCACGCGCGCCAGATAGATGCCCGGCGCCGCCCTGCGGCCGCCAGCATCGTGTCCATTCCATCGCACTTCGTGTTCGCCCGCTGCGGTGACGCCCTCGTGCAATGTCGCCACCGCACGCCCAGAGATATCCAGCACCTCGACCTTCGTGCTACCGGATCGTGGAATCGAGAAGCGCAGCCGGGTCTCGCCGCGCGAGGGCTGCGCACCGGACACCGAGAGCCGCACCCCATCGACCAGCGCGATGTCGTCCACACCCGCGGTGGCGGCGCTCAACCGATAGACTTTGTCCGCGGCGAAGTCGCTCACATACATCGCACCGCCCGGACCGAACTCCAGCTCCACCGCATTGCTGAATCCACTCGCGACCGTGTCGCGCGAGGTCGCACTGTTCACGCGCAGGATGCGTGTACCCGAGGTGACATACAGCGACGTGCCCCAGATGCCGCCGGTGCCAAAGCCCATGCCTGTGCCCGCGATTCCAGTCGCAACCGTGGCCAGGAGTGTCCCAGTCGAGGAATAGCGTTTGATGGTGTTGGCGTTCGAGTTCCGCAGATAGATCTCGCCGGTCGTGGGGTGCACCACGATGTCGCGATTACTCGTGCCGGGTGAGAAGAATGGCGCCGGCGCTCCGCCTGTCATCTGGAACACAGCACCCGTTCCCTCGAAGTCCGTGAACAACAGCCGGCCGCTGTTGTCGATCGCGAAGTTGGAGGGATTGACAAAGCCGGCACTGGGGCCCGCCAGCGTCACGACGCTCTGGTCGGGTCGGATCGCGCTGATCACGCCGGTGGCGGAACTTGTCGGCCGCCCACCCACGATGACCGAGCCGGCCACTCCGCTGTAGGTTCCCGCCGCGTCGAAGATGAGCACGTCGGGGTCCCACGTGGCACGCGCGCCATACTGGATGTGTGGGCCACCGCCGGGCGCGATGCGATGGATGCGCACGGAATCCGCGTTGCCGCCACCGCTACCGGAGTTGTCGCGCCCCACGCACAACGCGCCGTCGATGCCGAACGTGAGTCCAAGCGGATCGGGCAATGAATCGTGGATGGCGATGGTGAGGCCGGGCCCGGTAGGCAGCGCATGCGCGGGGGAAGCTTGCAGCAGCGCGGGAAGGACGACGACCTCACCAATGGATCGGATCCAGTGCAATGGACGATGGCCGACGGAGTGCGACACGGGAGCCTTCGATGAGGGGTCGGTTGCCTCAACCCAGAACGCACCATCGGCTCCGAACGCACTGCACCGATTCCCGCGTGAGGAGGCTGAGGACCCCGGGTGGACCCTCGGGTGTGACCCCGTGGACTCCACCAGATGGAACCGCAGACGTGTAGCTCCCCGACACACTCATTGGTTCCAACAGGGCCCTCAGGCCCCCCAACGCGAGTTCGATGCATCTGGTCCCTCTGCATCGCAGCAATCGTGCCAGCCGTTCTGAACCTTCAACACCCCTTGATTCCATGGGGTTAGGGCGCTGGAGTCTCTCGAATGCAGACGGAGCAATCTGTAGGTTGTAGGCGTTGCAACGCAGAATCGCGCAGAGCAGCCGACTGCATCACGCATGCCCACCGAGCGCCGTGACCAATGCGCGCCACAGCATCAGGTAGAACCCCGCGAGTGAGGAACCCACGATCGCGCCGATGAACACGTCACTCGGGTAATGCACGCCCAAGTAGATCCGGGAGAAGCCGACCACCACGGCGATCGCATAGAAGAGTGGCGCGAGGATCGGCAAGTGCGCCCCGAACAACAGCGCGCCGGCGAACGCCGCTGCGGTGTGGCCCGAGGGGAACGAGAAGTCCTTGGGCTTAGGTCCCAGGACGCGCGCGTCGACGAAGGCGATGAAAGGCCGACGACGACGGAAGATCTGCTTGAGCGGGAAGTTCACCGTCAGCATGGTCGCCCACAGCACCGGCAGTGCTTCGGAGACCGCGCGCAGCGCGGTGGATCGGTCGGCGAGGAACATCCCCACCGCCACGACGATCCAGCCCTCGCCGTAATGCATGAACGTCGAGATCCACTCGAGTGCCCGGTCGCTGCGACGACCCAGTTGCATGGCGTTCACTCGCATATAGATCGCCGCGTCGAGCGCGGCGAGGAACGTGAACGGATGACGCAGCCAGCCCTGCAGCACCCACGTGCGCGAGTACTGCGACACCATGACCTCGACTTCGCGCGTGATCGTCTCTGCCGGCTCGCCGGCCGTGGCGCGTTGCTTCGCGAGCGCCTTCTTGCCGCGTGTCGCGCGGTCCTCGGGCGATCCCACGACCGCGTCCAGACTCTCGACGTCCTTGGGCACGCACACTCGGATCGCCAGCGGTAGCACCTTGAGCGTGATCGGTGTGCGCCCGAGGATCTCGCCGTCCCCTTGCACCAGCATGGGCGGACGGCCCTCGATGACGACTGATCGCTTCACCGAGATGTAGCGCGTGTGTGCATCGCGTTGGTGGGTTCCGGTGATCAGCCGCCACACCAGGATGACGTGATCACGGAATGTGTGGGTGGCGTAGATGCATAGGTCGATCGCGCCGTCGGAGGGGTCGATGCCGGGTCCCCACGTGAAGGGCGGCGCGCCGAGCGCACCGATATTGGCGACGATGAGCTGATAGGCGCGCACGCGCAGGTGTTTGCCATCAACCGTGAGGTCGAAAGTCGCCGGCCGATGCGAAACCGCGCGCTGCAGGAATGACCTCACATATGCGAGTCGGCCATTCTGGATCTGGTCGTCGCGCGAGGTGTGTCGGATCATCTTGGCGTCCAGCCCCACGCCGACCTGTGTGAACACCGGCAATCCGCCGGCGTCGATGGCATCGAGTTCGATGGCCTCTTCCCCATCGAACGCGAGTGTGATGGCTTCGGGGATCGACAGCGGGATCCCCAGCTCACGCGCGAGGACATTCGCCGTGCCCGTCGGCACCACCGCGAGTGTCACCGACGGGGTGCCTTCGGATTGGCGGATGAGCTCCGCACCAGCCAAGGCGACCGTCCCGTCCCCACCCACCGCGACGATCCGCTTGCAGCCGGCGGCGAGTGCGCGACGGATCTCGCGCGCCACACCCTTCTGCACGTCGTCCAGTTCGTTGGTGCGGACGATGCGCGCCTGCTTGCCATTGGCCGCGAGCGCAGCGTCGATGGCCTCCTGGACACCAGCCGACTCCGAGCGAGCCGCCACCGGATTGATCAGCACGAGGATGTCCACGCCGCGGGGGCTCGGCGCGGCGAGCCGTTTCGCGGCAGTGGAGAGCGGTGCGGGTGGCATGACCGGGTGGATTGCAAGGGCAAGGCCAAACTCACTATTCCCTCAGGATCCAAGCTTTTGGTGACTCCGGGGGGCGACACCAGGGATTCTCGTTTGTAGAATCGACACGAACGGGCAGGCGTCCGACAACCCTGCCGATTCTTGAGACCCTACGCCGATTGCGACAATGGCCCAGCCAGAGCAAGTCGCGACCGAGCGCTGCCCAACGCGCGCTGAGTCCACCATGCCTGCGAATCCGCGGTTCCACCGCCTTGAGGCCCGGAGTCCCGATGACCCCTCACGAGCGCTTGATCCTTCAGCTTCAGGCCCTTTTCGACCGCCTCGATTCGGGCATCCCCGTGGCGGATGACACCGCCCACTCTGTCGACGCGAATGCTGCCGCGTGCTCACTCATGAGCCGCGATCGCCCGGCGGGGGTGGGGCATCACTTGAGTGAGTTCGTGCTGGGCGCAAGGCAGACCGAGGTGGAGCTGCAGTGGGCCACGTTCATCCGCGACGGCAGCCAGGCGGGGGTGTTTCCGATGCTCCTGCCCGATGACTCGACCCGTCCGCTCACGTTCCATGCCCGCGCGAACTTCGTGCCGGGATTGCACTGCTCCTTCCTCTTGCAGATACCCGTTGCCACCGAGCCGTCGAGCGACAGCCGTGACCTGCTCACCGTGTGTGCTTGGACCAAGCGGGTGAAGCACGACGCTCGCTGGCTGAGCGTGGCGGAGTATCTGCAGGACGTACAGGGCGTTCTCGTGACGCACGGAATCAGCCCAGAGACCCTCCAGCAGATGCGGCTCACCCTCGGCGAGGCCTGAAACCAGACCGGAAGGCGGAGCGGAGTTGACGTCCGTTTCCCTCAGGTTACGCTTATGTGGACAACTCCCGCCTGCGCCTCAACCCCACCCTGCATCTCAACAGAGGCCTGAAACATGAATCGCTTGGCCATGGGCGCAATCGCCGCCCTGCTCCTGCTGCCCAGCCTCCCGCTCTCCACTTCGGCGCAGGATCGCGGCGCGACCCCCACACGGGCAATCGGCGAACCCATCACACCCAGATCGTTCGAGTTCCGCTCGTTGCCGGGCCGCACGGGCGAGTCAATGCTGCGCACGGCGAAGCGCAAGCCCGAGGCGATGAACCGTGAGGCCGAGGAACGACTCGAAGCACTCAAGGCGAATCCGCAGGGACTGACGCCCGACCGACTCGGCATGCTGACCTTGGATCGCACGACCGGCGTGTCCGGCTTCTCCGCGAAGGCGGATCTCGAACCGCTCGCGCCGACGGTGAACAACGGGTTCGATGGGATCACGCAGGGGCCTTACATCCCGAGTGAACCCACGGTCGGCGCCGGCCCGCTCAATATCTTCTCGACCGGCAATGTCAGTGTCACCGTCACCGACAAGGACGGCAGCAACAAGGTCGAGACCGACGGCGCCACATTCTTCGGCGTCCCGCTCGCCGAGGGCGCCATCTCGGATGCACAGTGCTACTACGACGCCCTGCGAGGGCGCTTCGTGGCGTTGTGCTTCACGCAGGGCACGACGCCTAATTACTCGAACTTCTATCTCGCCATCAGCAAATCAAACGACGCGCGCGGCGCGTGGTGGCTGTACAAGTTCGACATGACCAAGGACGGCGTCGCGGCCAGCACGAACTGGGCGGATTATCAGGCGCTGGGCGTGAGCGATGACAAGATCGCCATGACGGGTCAGATGTTCTCGTTCGCGGGCGACTCGTACCAGTATCAGAAGATCCGCGTGCTCGACCGCGCCGCCGCCTATTCGGGCGCGACTCTCACCTATGTGGACTTCTTCAACTTCGCCGCTCCTCCTGGCGGCAACATCGACGATCTGTTCGTGACCAAGGCCGCGCGCAACCTGAGTGCAGGCGACAACACGCTGCACCTGCTCTGCGTGCGCACTGCCGGCGGCAGCAACGTCACGTATCGCACGATCACCGGCTCGCCCGCCGCGCCCATCCTGTCGGCCGGCGTGCGCGTGACGGTGACGGCCTATAGCCCGCCACCCGATGCCGTGCAGAAGGGCAGCGCGGCGCTCGTGCCGACCAATGACTGCAGGCCGACCGACTTCTATGTCCGCAATGGCGTACTGGTCTGCGCATGGCACACCGCGGCGAATCTGGGCGGCCAGGTTTCGGCGCTGCGACTTTTCCGGCTGCGCACGAGCGATGCCACGGTGCTCACCGATGAAACCTATGGCGCGACGGGGACGCACTACTATTACCCCGCCGTCACGGTGGACTCGGTCGGCACGGTGTTCCTGGGCTTCGATCGCTCGAGCGCGACCGAATACCCGTCCGCCTACGCCACCGGCAAGCGACGCGGCGACGCCACGCTCCAGGCGAGCGCGTTGCTCAAGGCCGGTGTCTCGGCCACTGCACAGTCGCGCTGGGGCGACTACACCGGCATCGACAACGACGCGACGGCTTCGGGCCCGGGCGGCTCGGTCGCGTGGTACGCCGGTCAGTACACCAAGGGCACGAACACATTCGGCACGTGGGTCAACAAGCTGACGTTCTCCTATGGACAGGTCGCGGGCACCGTGGTGGAGGACTGTGACGGGCTGGTCGGAACGACCGGCGATCGCACGCCGCTCGCGGGCTTCACCGTCACTCTCAAGCAGGGCGTGACCACGCTGGGCACCACGACCACGAGCGCGCTCGGCGCATATTCGTTCGGCTACTTGGAGACCGGCCTGTACGACGTGGTGGTCACTGCGCCGGGTGGCGGCAGCACCGTCGACGCGATCGCGGGCACGGGCGCCACGTCACAGACGCGCATCAACGACAGCGATGTGCAGGTGAACCTCACGAATGCGCAGAGCTCCACCGGTAACGGCTTCGTGGTGGCCAGCGCCCACGCGACGCCGGTCACCTCGAGTGTTTCGCCCAACTTCAAGACCGTCGGCGACACCGGGTTCACGATGACCGTGAACGGCTCGGACTTCCTGCCCTGCTCGGTCGTGCGACTCGATGGCTCGGATCGCACCACCACCTACGTGAGCGCCAACCAACTCTCCGCGAGCATCCCGGGATCGGACATGCTGGCTGGTGCGGTGCATGCCATCACCGTGTTCAACACGGCGCCCGGTGGAGGGGTCTCGAACGCGCAGGCCTTCACGGTCAGCGGCACGCCCGATACGCAGGCACCGGTCGTCACACTCACCTCACCCGCGGGCGGCGAAAGCTGGCCGGTCGGCTCCTCGCAGAACATCACATGGACTGCCACGGACGACATCATCGTCTCCTCGATCGACCTCGCTCTGTCGACCGACGGCGGCGCCACGTTCCCGACTGCCATCGCCACGGGGATCGCCAACAACGGCACGTTCGCGTGGACGGTGCCCGGCACGATCACGAACACCGCGCGGGTCCGCGTGGTGGCGCACGACGGGGCGAACAACCTCGGGTCGGACTCCACGCACACGGACTTCGCGATCACCGGATTCACCGTGACTTCGTCGGCCGGCCCGAATGGCAGCATCGCGCCGAACGGCATCGTCGCGGTCGCACCGGGCGCCACGCCGGCCTACACGATCACCCCCGCCTCCGGCTTTCACGTGCTCGATGTGCTCGTGAATGGCGGATCGGTCGGCGCGGTCACGAACTACACGTTTGGACCCATCGCGTCGAACCAGACCATCGCGGCCACATTCGCGATCGACACGTATACGCTCACGGTGAACGTCGTGGGCAGCGGAACGGTCGCCAAGAGTCCTGATCAGCCGGACTACAACGCCGGGAGTGTGGTGCAACTGACCGCGACGCCGACCGTGGGGTGGAACTTCACTGGGTGGAGCGGCGACACCACAGGCGCCACGAATCCGCTCAACGTAACGACGTCCGCGAACAAGACCATCACCGCGACGTTCTCGCAGCACACCTATACATGGAATGCGACGGGCTCCGCGGCGTTCGGAACCGCCACCAACTGGACGCCCACGCGCAGCACGCCGGCGATCGATGACATCCTGATCTTCGATAACGGTGCGACCACGACCGCGACCGGCGTGCCGACGCAGACGATCGGCCAGTTGCGCGTGCTCAACAACACCTCGGTGCTGCTCCAACCCTCGGCGGCGGTCACGCTGACGCTTGCGGGCCTTGCGGGCAACGACCTCTCGATCGCGGCTGGCTCGACACTGCGCATGACCGCGACCAATGCCCTCACGCTCGCGCTTGGTGCCGGAGTCACTGGCACCGTGGCGGGCAATCTCACCGTCACCTCGGGCGCACACCGTATGGTCGCGCTGAATGCCGGCGCGCTTGTGTTCCAGAGTGGCTCGCTCGTCACCATCGGCACCGGAGCAACCGGCAATCTGTTCGGCACCGGTGCCGGGACCAGCGCGCTCAACTCGGTCATCTTCGAGGCGGGCTCACTGCTGGCGCAGAGCGCGGGTGCGAATCCGTTCGGGGCCTCGGCGCCCAACTCCGTGGTCGCATTCCAGGCCGGTAGCCGCTTCCGGCTCGACGGCGCGGTGACCCCGTCCATGGCGGGCCGGCAGTACGCGGACTTCGAGCACAACATCACGGGAACGACCTCGCCGACTGGCGCCTCCCCGTTCGGCGTCGACAGCCTGATCATCACGCAGGGCACGCTCAACCTGAACCTGACGGGCGGCGGCAGCGTGCGCGGCAACATCCGTGTGAAGGCAGGGACCACGCTCACCTTCAGCCCAGTCTCGGGTTCCCCCGTGGTCGCGCTGGCGGGTTCTGTTCCGCAGGTCGTGCAGGTGCTGGGCAGCTTCAGCACGACCAATAACGCCACGCTGCAGATCAACAATCCGCTTGGGGTGACGCTGCAGAGCAATCTGACGCCGAGCGGCCCGGTCAACTTCCTCGCGGGACGGGTCACCACAGGCGTGAACACCCTGATCATCCCCAGCACCAGCAGTGTCTCCGGCGCAGGCTCTTCGACTGGCTGGGTGGCTGGCAACCTGCGGCGCAACTTCGCAACCGGCACCTCGAGCCGCACGTTCGATGTGGGCGATGCCACGGTGTACGCGCCGATGACGATCGCGATGACGGGCGCCGTTTCGGCGTTCGATGCGACGGGCAGCACCACCACGCTCGATCATCCGAATCTGGGGACATCGGACCTCGATGCCGCCCGGACGGTCAACCGTTTCTGGACGCTGACGCCCTCCGGTTCGCCCACGATCACCAGCTTCGACGCGACCTTCGCGTACGACGCAGCCGATGTGGATGCCGGTGCGGCTCCGGCGAGCTTCGTGCTGCGCCGATTCGCCAGCGGAAGTTGGACCGTGCTCACGACAGGAACGCTCACCGCAACCAGTTCACAAGCCACAGGCGTCCCCGCTTTCGGTGATTTCGCCGTGGGCCAGACGATCTCGTACACGATCACGGCGAGCGCTGGAGCGTTGGGGTCGATCGCGCCGAACGGGGCCGTGGGCGTGGCGGCGGGCGCGAATCAAGCGTTCACCATCACCGCGAACGCGGGCTGCGCGATCGCCGACGTGCTGGTGGATCTTGTGAGCGTGGGGGCGGTCGGCAACTACACGTTCACGAACGTCACGGCGAACCACACGATCGCGGCGTCATTCGTCGATACGGCGTTGCCCGCGGTTACGGTCACGGCGCCCAATGGCGGCGAGACCCTCACGTTGGGGACGTCGGCCTCGCTGACGTGGACCGCGACTGACAATGTCGGAGTGACGAGCGTGGATCTGTTGCTCTCCACCACGGGGCCGGCGGGTGCCTACTCCGGGATCGCCACGGGGATCGCGAACTCGGGCACCTTCGTTTGGACTGTTTCGGGCTCGCCCACAAGCAATGCGTTCCTCAAAGTCGTCGCTCACGATGCCGCCGCCAATGTGAATGAGGACGTGAGCGACGCGGCATTCTCGATTCCGTCGTCGGCAGGTGTCGAGGGCGCCGCGGTCACAGCGTTCGCACTGGCTCCCGTGACGCCGAATCCCACCCGGGGCAGCGGTCGCGTGGAGTTCGCCTTGCCGAGGGCGGCGGACGTGCGAGTCTGTGTGCTCGATCTGCAGGGCCGCGATGTGGTGGTGCTCGCCGAAGGCCCGTATGAGGCCGGACGACACTCGGTCGCGTTCGCAGGGGCCCGCCAGGGCATCATGAACGCGGGGCTCTATTTCGTGCAGATGCGCGTCGCGGGGCGGACGTTCACGCAACGGTTCGCCGTCACGCGCTGAGCTTCTCGATTACTTCGAACCCAACGCCTGCGCGGGATCGCTCCCGCGCAGGCGTCGGCTTTTTGGCGAAGCGCGTGCTCAGGGCGTGCGGGGCGCGCGGGGCTTGAGGCCGAGCTTGGAGAGCGCGGCCTCGCCGCCCACGCCATTCAGTTGCCAGTACGCCAGCCGGTCACTCGCCAGCAGGTCGGCCTTCTCGCCATCGCTGCAGGTCCAACGCACCACGCGATTCGGCGCCGCGGTCTCGGTGAAGAAGGTCCACGTGCGCCCGCCTTCGATGCGCACCGTACTGACGACGCAGTCGAAGGTCCCCGCCGGGACCTGCACGCTCGAAGTGGCGGCCGCGCGCGTGAACATCGCCCGACCGACCCCTTCGGGCCGATGCACCAGCCGCGATTCGCGCAGCGCGCGGACAAGTGGCGCTGTCACGCTCGCGCCCGGCTTCACCAAGGGGTAGCCGAAACCGCGGGCCCAAACCAACAGCGCGTCCTCGCTCACGGCGTCCGTCGGCACCGCGAGTGTCGAGACCTGGTCCGCCTCACCATCGAAATAGCTGTGCGAGCTGAAGCGTGCGCTCTTCGCATCGAACAGCAACTGGCTGTACGCCAGCCCGCACCACTCCTGCGCCGAGAACGCCACCTTCGTCACCGCCCCCGCCGGCCGGTCGTTCACCGACGTGATCGCCGTGAATACACTGGTCATCAGGTTGTAGTCGTAGATGCCCGTGGAGAAATCCTGGATCAGATTGAGCTTCATGACCGGGTACTCATCACTCCTGGCATGCTTGCCGGGATCGGCTTTCACTCGCAGGGAGTTCGAGAACGTCTCGGTCACGAAGATCACGACGGCCGTCCCCGTGCGCACCGAGCCATAGCGCGGGGTCTCGAACTCGTACCCTGCCAACTCCGCACGGCCATCACCCCAATACTTCCAGAAGGCATCGCCGAACTCGGGCGCGGCGGCAGGACCGATGGGCGCGCCGCCCTTCGCCACGGTGGAGGGCGCCGCGACGCACGAACTGAGCAACGCGATCATCGCAGCGAGGACAAGACGGCGGTTCATGTCAGGCACTCCCGGGCGCGGAATCAGGGACACGGCGTGAAATCGATTTCCTCGGTACCGTACACGTACCGCTGGAAGAACGGATGCAGGTCGGTCCCCGTGACTTCCTCTGCAACGCGCAGGAAGTCCTCGGTGCGGGCGGGAAGACCAGCGTAGCGCTGCGAGAACGTCCTCAGCACGGATTCGAACCGGGCATCGCTGCCGTCCTCGCCGCGCAGAGCGCAGCGCAGTCTCTCCAGCACCCAAGCCCCCTTCATATAGAGGATCGCCTGATGATCCCCCGGAGTCGCGCTGCTGTGCACGCGCGTCCCGAGCGCGATCGGTCCGGCCTCCTGACCCTGACCGAAGAGATAACGGCGCCCGGACTGGATCTCCTCCTGCCACGCCGACAACACCGAGTTGCGGACTGCGGGTTGCGCCAGCGCCGATGACGGATGATGGATGCTCATGAAGCTGGCGAAACCCTCTGCGAGCCATGCATCACGGTAGCTGGCAGGCCGCACGCCGAGCCCCCACCACTGATGGGCGATTTCGTGATAGCGATACAGCTCGAGCGAATACTGCGCGCCCGGCAACCGCTTGTTCGAGAGCGGCATGAGATGGACGAGCCCGGGAAACGCCTCGAGCCGCAACCGCGGGGTCTCCACGGCATTCCATGTCGGAGCGAGTGCGGGACCATTCAGTCGCTGCATGGACAACACGGCGCGCGCCACATCGAGCGCGACTTGATCATCGTAACGGCGGCTCGCGGCAAGCTCGGCGTGCGTGCGGCGCACCACCCGGCCCGCGCCGTCCACATGATGCGCCCACACGGTGAGGGGCGGCAGGCTGTCATTCGCCACTTCGATGCCCCGGAAATATCCGAGATCGAACGAGGCCAGTGGAGTGGGGTGGCTCTGCACCCAGCGCGAGTAGTGCAACGCCCCTTCGGTCCGGTCTTCCGTGCGCTGACCGGATGCGAGCAGTTGCATGCGCGCAGGGTATGTGAACTCCAGATCCCACGTGGCCGGGACGGTGAACGCGGTCCGCGGATACCAGTCGCTCGTGCTGAGCAGCGCGATCCAATCGTCCTCGAGCCGCTCCAACATCTCCCCGCGGTACTCGAACCGCAGCACGCGCGGGGCTCCGGGTTCGAGCGCCGGCGCCACTCGGACCCAGACCGAGTTCCGGAGCTTCTCCTGATGGAACTCGAGTGGCTGATCCCCCGCCAACACGCGCTGTAGGCGCAGGCGTGGATGCAGCGCGAATGGCAACCATTCGCGACGGTGACCCTCGGCCTGCACCGTGACCTCGGCGCGCACATTGGCCTTGAGGTCCGCTCCGATCACAACCTTGAGCACATGATGCGTGGCGCGAAACGGCGGGCGCACATCGCTGCGCAGCGTGTCGAGGAGGCCCGCCGGCACCTGCTGGCTCACGACTTCGGTGCCGTACTGGCGCCACAGCCCCCGGCGATCGTCCTCGGGTCGTCGATGCAGCTGGGTCGACTCGTTCGCGTACGGATCCTCGATCAGATAGAGCGGATCCTGCCCCGGCGACCAGATGCTCGCCCAGAACAGACCGGAGTCACGGTTCGCGAGCGCGAACGCGACGGGTAGCGGCCGCAGTACCTGATTGTCGCGTTCGGTGAGATGCGGTTCGAGTTCGCGCCAGAGCCGGCGCAGCGTGCCGAGCGTCTCGGGAGCGAACGGGAGTGAACCCACGAGTTCCGCCGCCGTGGAGTCGTCGAACACCATGAGCAACTGCGTGAACGGTCTGCGCACCGTGGTCCGGCCGTACACCCGCTGCAACTGCGCACGTTCGACTTCACTACTGGGTATGTAGCTGAACGAGCCTTGGCCCTCGAATGCCGCAGCGCAGACCCGGCCACCCAGCGGTCGCGCCAGGGCCAGTCGCCCCTCCTCGAACACGATCGCGCCAGCATCTCGCACCAGAAGCAGGCTCTGGACTCGTGCCACCCGCAGTGAATCGAGACGCCACGACGTCACTGCACCGTGAAGGTCGGACCAGCGCGGAAACGGCGTATCCGCATGTGCGAGCGATGCAAGCACAGAGAAGAGGAGCATGAGGCTCAGCCTTACGGAACGTCGCATGCCAACTCCTGTCCAATGGGTTGGGGCACTGGGCACAGCGTGCAACTCGTCCTCGCGGCCGTCAATCGCGTGTCTCCCGGCGGCCCTGCCACCCTGTAGACTGCGGAACCCCAACGTACCCTCCCGGAGACTGAGATGCGCCGTTCGATGTTCGACGCCACGACTCGCGAGGTCGCTCACCCCGTGCCAATCCGATGAGGCGGCTGCTCCCACTCATGTTGCTCGCGTTGCTCGCGGTCACGCTGCTGCCGGGGATCGCGGCAGTGGATGCGATTGATTGGCGCGAGGCACGCGATGCCGCAGTCACGCGGGACACCGCGAAGGGCTCCGAGTGGGTCTCGCCGTTGTATGCGAACGAACCGTGGTTCGAAAAGCCACTTCTGGGCTATCTGCACGAGATGCTGGCCACGCGCATGCTGCGCCGACTGGTACCCGGCGCACCCAGCGACCTGACCGACGTCGCCGTCTCCCGCGCAGTCCGGGCACTCATGGCCGCCGCGCTCGCGCTACTCACCGCGAGCATCGGGGCGCGATGTTTCGGTATGCGCGGCGGTTGGCTTGGCGGCTGCGCGCTCGCCAGTATGCTCGGATTACCGTTGGCGACGCGCTCCGATGGTGGCCAACTGGCGGCTACGCTGCTCGCGTGGCTCGGGACCGGCGCACTGCTCGATGTAGTACGCGGGCGCGCGCGATTGCCCGATCTGACCCGGGGCTTCGCCTATCTCGCCCTCGGACTCGCGCTCGTGGTCGGGGGCCCCCTCCCCGCCATCTGGCCATTGCTCGGCTTCGCGCTGTACTTCGTGCTCGCCCGCGGACACGCGGGTTGGCGTGAACTGCGTCCGCTCGGTGGGCTCGCCATCCTCATCGGCGTCGGGCTGCCGTGGTACGGCATCATGGCAGCGTTGTTCGGCGGGGAGTTCCTCGCCCGCGTTCCGTGGTTCCCTTACGCGGCCGAGACTCGCGGCGCGTGGTTCTCGGGTCCGCTGCTCGCGCTGTCCTTCGCGGTCGTGATGAGCTTCCCGTGGGCGTCTCTATTGGGCGCTTCATTGCGAGATGCAGCCATGCGGCTGCGCCGCGCGCGCGCGCAGGGGTCGCCGGATATCACCGACGAGGACCACGCGGCTCACCTGCTTCTCGCATTGATGTTCGCAGGCGCCCTACCCGTCGTGTTGTACCCCGGTCCGCCTCTCACCGCCGCACTCCCGGCACTGCCCGCGATGGCGCTCCTGTGCGGGCGCTTCCTCGATCGAGTGCTCGAAGGCGATGTGCATCCCTCGCACCTGACCGCGGCCACGCGGTTGGCCGCGCTCATGGGCACCGTCGCGGCGTTACTCGGATTGACGCTCGCAGCGCAACTGCCCGAAGCCGCGCCGGGACTGCGACTCTTGTCGGCGTCGTTGTTCCTGGCTTCGTGGACACCACTGCTCGCGGACCTGCGCGGTGCGCGCCGACTTTCCGCAGCGCTGTTCATGCTCCCCATGTTGGTGAGCGCGCCCATCCTGTTCACGCAGGTCATGCCGCAACTCGAGCCGTGGCTCAACACGCGCGAGGTTGTGCAGGCGTTGGACCATACAGCACCGGTGAATGCGACAGTGCTCATGCCGGAGGAACCGCCACCGTCGTTTCGGTTGCTCGCGCACCGCAACCTGGTCATCACCTCTGACCTCGGCGCGAAGGCGCCTGCTCTGGTGGCCCGCGACGGCCGCGTGTACGTCGCGTTCCGGCCAGCCCGCGAGCGCGAGGTCGTGCAAGCGCTCGACGAACCGGTCGAGATCCTGCTCCGCAGCCCGACGCTTGTGTTGGCCCGTGTGCTCATGCCGGTCGGGAAACACTAGGAGCGAGAATCGTCACTTCCGAATCTGTCCGCCGCGGAGTGCTCGCAGCCGCTACAGTAGCCCCCATGCGACTCGACCCGGATCTCTGCTATCGCGCGTGGGTGACCCGCGACCGCCGTTTCGACGGCCGCTTCTTCATGGGGGTCACGACCACCGGAATCTATTGTCGGCCCGGCTGCCCCGCTCGCGTGCCGGCGCGGCGCAATGTGCAGTTCTACCCGAGCGCAGCGGCGGCGGAGTCCGAGGGATTCCGACCGTGTCGACGTTGCCGCCCCGAGACCGCGCCGGGCTCAGCCGCCGCGCAAGGCACGCACGCCACGGTCGCACGCGCCCTGCGACTCATTGAAGAGGGCGCGCTCGATGCCGGTTCGGTGGAAGCGCTGGCGGGCCGACTCGGCGTGACGGATCGCTGGCTGCGTGAGTTGTTCACGCAACAGCTCGGCGCCTCACCGCTGGATGTCGCCCAGACCCGTCGAGCCCATCTCGCACGGCGGTTGCTCGATGAGACCGCGCTGCCACTCACCCAAGTGGCGCTCGCCTCGGGCTTCGCGGGCGAGCGACAACTGCGACGGGCGTTGCAGCGCACGTTCCATCGCAACGCGAGCGAACTGCGCGGTGCGACGCCCTCGACACGTGAGGGCGCGCTCAAGCTACGGCTGCCGGCGCGTGCGCCGTTCGATCCCGCACCGATCCTTGCGTTCCTCGGGAGCCGTGCGATCCCTGGTGTCGAGGAGGTGGTCGAGGGTGTCTACCGGCGTACGGTCGTGCTCGACGACACCGATGCCGTGCTGGCGGTGGAAGCCGACGGCGACCGAGGGGTATCCCTCTCGCTCATGCCCCCGATCGTTCGCGCGCTCCCGCGCGTCGTGGCGAAGGTCGTCCGTCTGTTCGACCTCGACGCCGATGTCACCGCCATCGGCGAGCACTTGGCCAGGGACCCCGTGCTCGCCCGTGCGCTCAAGATCGGCGCCGTACGTGTGCCCGGAGCATGGGATCCCTTCGAGTTGGCCGTCCGCGCGCTACTGGGGCAGCAGGTCTCCGTCGCGGCGGCTCGCACGCTGGCCGGACGACTCGTGCGACTCGCGGGGCAACCCCTCACGAACCCCAGCGGTTCCCTCACGCATCGCTTTCCGACTCCCGACGCCGTCGCGGCGCTGCCGCTCGCGAGCCATGCGATGCCGCGCGCACGAGCCGAGGCACTGCGCGGACTCGCTGCGGCTGTCGCGAACGGTTCGCTCGATCTGGCGTCGTTCCGCGACCTCGAGCATGCGGTCGAATCGCTGACGGCGTTGCCGGGCATCGGCGATTGGACCGCGCACTATCTGGCGATGCGAGCTTTCTCCGAGCCGGATGCATTCCCGGCGAGCGATCTGGGCGTGCGCAAGGCGCTCGTGCGAGCGGGACGGATGCCCACGACACGCGAGACCATGGAACGCGCCGAACGCTGGCGGCCGTGGCGCTCCTATGCGGTGTTCACCCTCTGGCGCTCCCTCGCCACGCCCACTCGGCGGAAAGGTACCTGATGATCCTCGATCTCACCGTCACCCCGACCCCCATCGGTCCTATCGCTCTGCATGCGCTCGATGACGCGCTCGTGGGCGTCACTCTGGACGGCAGCACATCCGCCGACTCGGGAGTCGCGCGACACCTCACCCGGCACCTCGGCACGTTCACCACTCGCTCACATGCCGACGCCGCTGGCGCGGCCACGCGGCTCACACGATATTTCGACGGCGAGCTGTCCGCGCTCGATGAACAACCGGTGACGCTGCACGGCACGGAGTTCCAACTCCAGATCTGGAACGCGCTGCGACTGATTCCGGCGGGCACCACGTGGACGTACTCCCAGTTGGCTGGGCACATCGGGCGGCCCACCGCCGTGCGGGCTGCAGGTGCGGCGAACGGTGCGAACCCGGTGTCGTTGTTCATGCCCTGTCATCGCGTGATCGCAGCGGACGGGACGCTGTGGGGCTACGGCGGCGGATTGGCGCGCAAAGCGTGGCTGCTACGACACGAAGGAGCGACCGGGGTCGTCAACCTTGCGCAGGGCGCGCTGCCTTTGACCTGACCCGTGCGGACATCCATTAAGATGTCGGCATGCGCATTCTCCATTGGTTCCGCAAGGACCTTCGCCTCGACGACAACACCTCCCTGAGTGAGGGACTCCGCGATTCCGGCGGTGATGTCGTTCCTTTCTATATGAGTGAGCCCGCGATCCTCGGGCGGCCCGACATGGCCGCAGCTCGCGTGCGCTTCGTGCTCGAGTCACTGACGTCGCTGCGCGAAAGCATCGAGGCCGCAGGCTCGAGCCTTGCGCTCGGCCATGGCGATGCCGTCGAGGGTGTGCTGCGCGCCGCGCGTGCGACCGGTGCCGGCGCTGTCTACTGGAACGACGAATACGAACCCCAGTTACGCCAGCGCGACGATGCCGTGGAGCACGCGCTCGTGGCAGCGGGTGTCGGCGTGAAGCGTTTCCACGACCGCCTGCTCGTGCCGCCTGGGCTGGTCACGACCGCAGCGGGAACCCCTTTCGTCGTGTACTCCCCGTTCCGGCGCGCATGCGAACAGCATCCGCTCGCCGAACCGCATCCTCGGGTCACCCGGCTGGCCCCGCACGATGTGCCGCGACGTCCGCTCGCAACGCTCGCGCAACTCGGCTACGTCGAGCCGCTCACGCAACCGTGGCCCGCGGGCGAAGCCGCGGCACTCGCAAGACTCGAGCGGTTCCTCGACGCGATCGATGGAGGCGCCCACGAAGGCTTGGCCGGCTATGCCACTCACCGCGATTTCCCCGCCGTGCGCGCGGTCTCGCAGCTCTCCGCGGACCTGCGCTTCGGCACGATCGGGATCCGGCGCGTGGCCCACGCCGCGCTCGCCACAGCACAAGCCGCACCGCGGTTGGCCAAAGCCGTCGAGAAGTTCATCAGTGAGCTGCGCTGGCGCGACTTCTATGCGCAAGTGCTCTACCACCATCCCCACTGCGAGCGGGGTTGCTTCCGCCCCGAGTACGACGCGCTGCCCTGGAGCGGGACGCCGGAACAACTCGCCACGTGGAAGGCGGGACAGACCGGCTACCCGATTGTTGATGCCGGCATGCGTGAGTTGCTCGCCACGGGATTCATGCACAATCGCGTGCGTATGCTCGTCGCCAGCTTCCTCACCAAAGATCTGTTGCTCGATTGGCGGCATGGAGAACGGCACTTCATGCAGCACCTCATCGATGGCGATCTGGCCAACAATAATGGTGGCTGGCAGTGGGCGGCCGGTACGGGCACAGATGCAGCGCCCTACTTCCGCATCTTCAATCCTACCTCGCAAGGCGAACGCTTCGATGCCGACGGCGAGTACGTGCGCCGCTGGGTACCGGAACTTGGCATGCTCTCCGCGCGATTCCTGCACCGACCGTGGGAGGCGCGACCACTCGAGCTGGCCGCCGCAGGCGTCGTGCTCGGGGAGAACTATCCGCACCCGATGGTCGATCATGCCGTTCAGCGAGAGCGCGCTCTGGCCATGTACGCGGCGGTGAAAGGCAAGGCGTGAGCGCGGACGACCGCCCCCTGTTGGCGTGGGCGAGCGACCACTGGTCCTTCCCGCTTCCGCCCGCGCATCCATTCCCACTCGAGAAGTACCGCCTCGTGCGGGAGCGACTCCTGGCCGACGGCGTGCTCGCCCCCGAGTGGATCTCGCGTTCGGACCCCGCTCCACGCGAATGGCTCGCCGCCGCGCACGGCTCGGAGTATCTCGACCGGACGTTCGGCGAGGGCTGGACCGCAGCGGAAGTCCGCCGCCTGGGACTTCCGTGGTCCCGCGAACTCGTACAGCGCGCGAGCGCAGCCGTCTTCGGCACCGTGATGGCCTCTAGAGCAGCGCTGGAACACGGCATCGCGGGCAATCTCGCGGGTGGAACGCATCATGCGTTCTTCGACCACGGCGAGGCCTACTGTCTGTTCAATGATGTCGCGGTCAGCATTGCGTTGCTCCGCCGCGAGGGCCGCGCGCAACGTCCATTCGTACTCGACCTGGATGTCCACCAGGGAAACGGCACCGCCGCGATATTCGCCGGCGACCCGAGCGTGTTCACCTTCAGCCTGCACGCACGGCATAACTACCCCACGCACAAGCAACGCAGCACGCTCGACGTGGAACTCGACGATGCCGCGGGTGATGACTCGGTGCTTTCTGCGCTCGACGCGCATGTCCCGGCGGCGCTCGATGCACACGCTCCCGATCTGGTGTTCTACCAGGCTGGCGTCGACGCGCTGCACACCGACCGCCTCGGCCGCTTGCGCATGACACACGAGGGGTTGGCCGAGCGCGATCGCCGCGTGTTCGCATGGCTCGAAGCGCGACGACTCCCCGTGGTGATCATGCTCGGGGGCGGTTACGGCCGGCCGATCGAGACCACGGTTGAGGCGCATTGCAATGTGTGGCGTGCGGCGCGCGAGGCGAGGCAGTGTCGTCCACGTTGTTGACGCCGCACCTCGCATGCGACACGGATCCACCCCTCCCGCCCGCGCCCAATGCGGGCATTCGCGCTTCGCTCCGACTGTGTTGCGCGTGGACACGAACGTCCACGCCGTGGACGCTCACGATTCCGCTTGCAGCGCGCGCACGAGCCGCGTAGAAAGCGGGTACGCCTCGCCCCCGGGGACAAGGAAGGGGGTGATTCCCATGAAGCAGAGTCGCATGTTCCTGCCGATCGCACTCGCCGCGCTGTTGTCCGCGGCCGTGATCCCGGCCACGCCCGTGCACGCCGCCGCGAAGAAGTCCGAGGCGGCCGCCACGAGCGCGAAGAAGAGCTACGCCTACCGCCAGTTCACCGGAGTGGTGACGTCGCTCGACAAGGCCAGTCTCACGGTCGAGAAGACCGGCAAGGCCGCGAAGACCATGGTCTTCTCGCGTCACACCGAGATGAAGACCACGGGCGAGCTCGAGAAGGACGCCCGCGTCACCGTCTACTACCGCGAAGAGGGCGGTAAGTCGGTCGCGCACAAGGTCGTGGTGAAGGCCGGTTCACTCGCCACACGCTGACACGCAGCACATGCAGGAGCCGGGCGCCCCTCGAGGCGTCCGGCTCTTCGCGTCACCGCCGCATGGTATTGGCGAACGCGCTCGCTTAGTCTTCGATCGTCCTCGGCTTCGAGCACACCGCGCCACGTAAGGAGCCCGCCCTGCGCCGCACTCCCGTTCCGCCCTCCGCGCCGCCCGCGGCAGCACCGCGCACGACGCTCGCTCGGCTTGAATCCCTGCGGCTCGAGTTCGGGTCCGCCGCTGCATCGCGCGAGAAGCGCGCCCTCCTCACCCGCCTGCAGCGAGCGCGGCTCGCGGGCGCGGATGAGGTGCTGCGGCTGCACGAGCTGCTCGTCTTCATGCGCGCCTACCCCGACGACCGCGCAACGTCCGGGCTCGTGGAGAAGATGCTTCGCCACTTCGCAAAGCGGCGCGACCTGATCGCACATCGCGCTGCGCTGGCCGACAGCGGCATCGCGGGGACCACGATCCACTTCCGCTTCTTCGCCGAAACCGCGCGGTGGCTCGCGAGCCGTCACTCCCGCGAGCTCCACTACGATTGGGCCGAATGGGAGGATTCCGCCCGACTCGAGGAACTCTTTCCTCTGCTCGCCTTGCATGGCGAGACCCCCGGCCTCGATGAGTACGACCTGGGACTGCGCGGCTGGATCGATCGCTGTCGCGGTGCCCAGAGCGACGCCGCCTGGGTGACCACACGACTGGCCGATCGAGTGAGCGATCCGTTGCTGTTCGAGCGACTGCATGACGGAGTGGACGCACCCATGCGGCTCGACCCCGGACCCGGCACGCCGTCACGCACGCTTTCGCGCGCGCCCGCCACGCGCGTGATCCATCAGCGCACGCCACTCCATCGGGGTCGTCCCGATCTTCACGCCGAACTGGCTCGACCGCCAGTTTCGATTGCCCTGCTCTCGGAGCGCGAAGGCCAGCGCTATGTGGACTTTAGCCACGAGGCGATGGTCACACGCAGCCGCGACCTCGATGCGTTCGCGTATGGCGATGCGCGCGACGTGCGGCTCGTGCACTGCGGCGATGGGCTCGTGTTCGCCTGTATCGGCGTGCGACCCGAGCGCCGACTGCTCATGGAATCGGTATACGGCATGCTGACGCTCAAGAACGGCGTGCCGATCGGCTACGTGTTGACCAGTGCACTGTTCGGCTCTGCAGAGATCGCCTACAACGTCTTCGACACCTACCGAGGTGCCGAGGCTGGCGCGGTCTATGGCCGCGTGCTGAGCATGACTCGAGCGCTGTTCGATGTGGACAGCTTCACCATCTATCCATATCAGCTGGGCGGCGCCGGCAACGAAGAAGGGCTCGCGAGCGGTGCATGGTGGTTCTATCGCAAGCTCGGCTTCGCACCGCGTGATCGGGCGGCTTCGGCGCTCCTGCGGCGCGAGGAAGCCCGCATGGCCCGCGACCCCGAGCATCGGTCGAGTCGGCCCACGCTCGCTCGACTCGGTGAGCACAACGTCTACTGGCATGCGCAAGCGCAACGCGACGACGTCATCGGGTTGTTGCCGCTGGCGAATATCGGTTTGGCCGTCACCGACTTCTTGAGCCGGCGTTTCGCCGCGAGTCCAGACCGTGGCGCAGCAGCCTGCGATGCCGAAGCGCGCAAGCGACTCAGTGCTGGGCCCACGGCAACGTGGACTGGATCCGAGCGTCAGGCCTTCTCGCGCTGGGCCCCACTTGTACTCCTGCTTCCGGGTCTTGGCCGTTGGAGCCCTGCGGACCGACGCGCGCTTCTCGCCGTCATCCGCACCAAAGGCGGCCAACGGGAGACCGACTTCGTGCGCGCGTTCGACGCGCATCCGCGGCTCCGAGAAGCGCTCATGACGTTGGCCCGCAGCGTGAAGGCCTGATGCTGCCGGCGAGCGATCGAGGAACAGATCACTCCCGAGTCCTCGCGGATCCGTCAGCAGATTGAAACGATGCGCCGCTGAGCAGAACCGCGCGCGGAATCACATGATCGTCTTGCCGAGCGCGCTCTGTGCGAGTTCGGCCGCGAGCACACCGGTCATGTTCTGCGAGTCGAGCACGGGATTCACCTCGACCAGATCCATCGAGACGATGTTGGCGCGGTCGTGGAACAACTCCATCGCCAGATGCGCCTCGCGATAGCTGATGCCGCCCCACACCGGTGTCCCCGTGCCGGGCGCATCCTCGGGATCCACGACGTCGAGGTCGAAGGACAGATGGATTCCCGCCGTGCCGTCGCTGGCGATACGAATCGCCTCATCGAGCGTGTCGCGCATGCCGCGCTCATCCACATCGCGCATGGTGTAGCACGTGACGCCGCTCTTCTTGAGGAACTCGCGTTCCTTGGGATCGATGTCGCGGATGCCGATCAACACCGTGTTGCGTGCCTGCACCTTGGGTGCGCGTCCGCCCAATCGCACGAGGTCCTTATCGCCATAGCCCAGCGAGACCGCGAGCGACATCCCGTGGATGTTCCCGCTCGGCGTGGTCTCGGGCGTGTTCGCATCACCGTGCGCGTCGAACCAGATCAGGCCCAGTGATTCGCCCTGGCGCGCGAAGAAGTTGGTCGAACCCGCGACCGAACCGATGGCGATGCTGTGGTCGCCGCCCAGGACGAGCGGCATGCGTCCCTCGGTGAGGCAGCGGTCGACGCCTTTCATCAGTTCCTTGCAGACGGCCAGGATCGGCTTCTTGTATCGCAGCCGACCGGTGCCGACCTTCTGCGTCTCGGGAATCATGACATCGAGGTCGCCGTAATCCTCGACCTTGTGCCCGAGATCCTCGAGTTTCTTCTCCAGATCGGCGATGCGGATCGCCGAGGGGCCCATGTCGACGCCACGGCGGCCAGCGCCCAGGTCGATCGGGACTCCAATGATGCCGATGTTGCGCTTCTTCTTGGCCATAGTGGACCGAGGCTAGCACCGGGTCCGCGAGGGCGGCAAACCTGGGTCCCAGGGCGCGATTCGGGGGCATGGGGAGCCGTTGAAACGTCACGCTGAGGTTGACAACCTCAACTCGTCGACCCACTTTCGCACCGTGAGGATCCTCCGGCCGATGCATGCGCCCCTGCTCCTTGCGACACTGCTCCTTGTGGGAGCAAGTGGCCGCGTGGATGAGGCACGCGTGGCCAGCCCGCCGCGCTCGCCGCGTTTTGCGCCGCCGGCCACGGGCGTGCTGTTCGCCGACGACTTCTCGAGGCCAACGCTGTCTGCGCAGTGGCGTCCCGACCGCAGCGGAGTGTGGAGCGTCTCCCGTGGCATGTTGCGCGCGGACCTGCCCGATGAGAAGCAACTACGTTCGCTCATTCGCGTCGGAGACACGAGCTGGACGGACTACGCGGTCGATGTCGACATCTGCATGATGCGTGGTGTCGACAAGGGCGTGATCGTGCGGGTTGAAGGCGACAACGGTATCGGTATCGATCTGCGCAGTGGGGTCTATCAAGACGTGGTGATGTATCTGCGCGCACTGCCCATGGGCAAAGCGCAGGCGACCAACGCGAACGGCGTGTGGAACCACCTGCGCGTCGAGATCCGCGGCGACCGGTTGAGCGTGCGCGTGAACGGCGACGTGCGACTCGAGCGCACCGACGCGCGCAGCGCCCGCCCGCGCGGCGGAATCGCGCTACCCGCCTATACCGGTGGCGTGGGCCAGTGCACGCTGTACTACGACAACGTCGTGGTGACGAAGCTGGACTGAGCCGGAATCAGTGCCGCGAGAGCGGGAGCGACACGCCCTGCCACGCTCCGGTCTCCATGTTGGGGTCCCCAACCTTGAGAGTATCCGCAGAGCCGCGCGCCCCGCGCGGTAGCCGCAGGCGGAACTCCCCGAACGTCTCGATATAGTCCGCGGTCGAGGTGTACGTGTCGCGTGGCGAGGCGCCGACCAAATGCACCTCGAGGTTCGCTTCGAACGGACGGGAATACCCCTCGATCGCGAGCGTGTCCGCGTCGTCCCCCAAGCGCGGCCACAGCAGCACGGTCGATCCGGGTGGCGCCGGTGGCGGCAGCGGCAAGCCGCCGCGACGCAGGGTCACGGTCAGGGGCGCCGTTGCATCACCGAATGACGCGCGCACACTCGCGGACTCGGCCAAGTGCAGGTCGAGCGCGATGGTGCGGTCCAGACACCGCACCACATACGCCGCCGACACCAGCCCTGTTTCGAATGACTTCTGAGTGAACGCCCAACTCGCGACGCTCCTGGGCAACTGCACCCGCACGACGCGCACTTCGGGGCGGAACACCACTCGACTCACGGCCGGATGTGCCGCCGGCGCGCCCTTGCCGTCCACGAACGAGATGACGATCGATGTGATGCTGTCCGAATGCACACTCGCGATTCCCGAGATCCGGAGCGCGCTGGTGTCGCCTTCGGTCGCCATCGCCACGGGGCCCGTGCGAACCCAGCCATCGGAGGTGACCGGTGCAACGGTAAGCGTCTCGTCGGCGTGACGCGGCGCGGAACAGCCCGCCAGGAGGAGCAGAGCGACCCACGCCACTCCCACCGCACGGTTCACTTGCGACGCCCACCCAACAATCGCAGCCCGTTCAAGATGACCACCACCGTGCTGCCTTCGTGCCCGGAGACCGCGACGGGGAGCTTGAGCGCGCCGAACGGTGTGTGTTGCCCCGCGAAGACCCACGCGACCAGCGTGAGCATCACGCCCGTGGCGATGATCAGATTCTGCTTCACCACGGAGCGCGCCCGCTTGGCGAGATCCAGCGCATACGGGAGCGACCGCAGGTCGTCGGCCATCAACACCACGTCAGCGCTCTCCATCGCGGCATCGCTGCCAATCCCGCCCATGGCGATGCCGACGCTCGCGCGCGACAGCGCTGGCGCGTCATTCACGCCATCGCCGATCATGGCGACCGGACCGTACTTCTCCTCGAGCTCACCGATGATCCGCACCTTGTCCTCGGGCAACAACTGCCCGTAATGCTCGTCCACTCCGGTGCGCTTGGCGATTGCCTCGACGGTCTGATGACTGTCACCCGACAACAGCGCCAGCCGCCGGACGCCGCCATCGCGAAGCTGGGTGAGCGTCCCCGCCGCGGTTGCGCGCAACTGGTCGGCCGCGGCGATCACACCCCAGCGACCGTCGCGATGCACGATCATGGCGGTCTTCGCATCGGCGTTGAACGCGCTCACGCGCTCGAGCGCGGCGGCCGGCGCGGGGTGCCCTAGCATGATGAACAGATCCGGCGTGCCCACCTCGATGGCGATGCCGCGGTGCACCGCGACGAGCCCCTTACCCAACTGGTTGGTGAGGGACTCTGCGGGTTCGATCGTCACTCCGAGCTTCTCGGCCGCGCGCACGACGGCCTGCGCCAGCGGATGCTGCGAGCGCATCTCGGCTGCGGCCGCCCACCCAAGCAACTCCGTCTCGGTCACTCCGTCGAGCGGGGCCACGTCGGTCACTTCGAAGCGTCCGTGCGTGAGCGTACCGGTCTTGTCGAACGCCACGACCTTCACGCGTCCGAGCGCCTCGATGTACGCGCCGCCTTTGAACAAGATGCCGTTGCGTGCGGCGTTGGCAATTGCGGAGAGGATCGTGGCCGGCGTGGCGATGACCAGCGCACAGGGCGAGGCGACCACCAACAGGGTCATGGCGCGATAGAACGAAGCGTTCCAGTCCTCCCCCAGGATGAACGGGGGCACGAACAGCATGAGCGCCGAGCCGATGATGACCACGATGGTGTAGTAACGCCCCACCCAGTCCGCCATCTCCTCGGTCTTCGACTTCTGCTCCTGCGCCTGCTGGACCAGCTGCACGATACGTGCGAGCGCCGTGTCGCCGGCGGCACGCGTGGCGGTGATCTCGAGCGCGCCCTGTTGATTGAGCGTGCCGGCGAAGACCTTGTCGCCCACTTGCTTCTCAACCGGCACGGACTCCCCAGTGAGACTCGACTGATCGATCAGTGAAGCACCGAGCGCGACGGTACCGTCAACGGGCAGCGCTTCGCCGGGCTTCACGATGCAGACCTCGCCGACGCGCACGGATTCGGCCTCAACCTCGACCTCGCGGCCCTCGCGCCTCACCAGCGCGCGCGCGGGGCGCAACTTGAGCAGCGCGTGCAACGCGTGCCGCGTGCGGCCCATGGTGTAAACCTCGAGCGTATTGCTCAAGGAGAACAGGAACATGAGGATCGCGGCTTCGGGCAGGTACTTGAAGTGGTCGATCGAGCCCGCGCCGATCGCGGCGAGGATCATGAGCAGGTTCACATCGAAGCGGAACTTGGAGAGCGACTGGATCGTGCCTTTGGCCGCGAACCATCCGCCGGTGACTGCGGAGACGATGTAGGCCGCGTGGTGATACCAAGCGGGAAGCCCGGTGCGCTCGAGCCCCATGCCTGTGAACAGCGCGGTCAAGCACACGCCCGTGAGGATGATCATCGCGCGGCCTTCGCTGGCATGCTCCTGTTCATCGGGCGTGTTCCGGGCGCCCCAGGACTTGGTCGCGAGCGGCCGCACCACTTCGGCGACGTCGTGCGGTTGAGCGCGGCGCGACAGACTCACCCGGCCCGGCGATGCCGAAGCATCGAAGTCCGGCTCGCTGCTGGGGCTCAGGTGGCCGAGTCGCAACGCACATTCCGAACAGCCCTCGAGCGTGTCGCGGCGTTCGCAGGTGGTGACTCGCTGCGCGAAGACCGAGCCCACCTCGGCCGCGAGTGAATCGAGTTCCTCTGGCGTCAGCTTGGTCGGCTCGTAACGGACTCGCAGCGTGGATTCGCGGAAGTCGGCCTCGAGGGCGACCACACCGGGTTGTTCGCGCAGGCGCTTGGCGAGGAGTTCGAGGCAGCCCGGGTCGTCGGGTTCGATTGGCGCGTGCGTGGGCGTGGGTTTGGATACTGACGCGGGGCTGTGACCCTGATGCAGGTGTCGTGTCATGGTGCCCGCAGGATACACCCGCCACGAGCCATTGGCCCCCCCATGTCCAGCGCTCGCACCCTGGGACAGCATCTACGCGCGCACGCGGGTGCCGTGAAGCGCTACTGCTGGACCACGCGCGCAAGCAACCGCGCGTCCACGCCATGTACTGCGTTGACCAGCAAGCTATCGGGTAGCGTAGCGTCCAGCACCACGTAGGCCCGCTTCTGCGCGAATCGCACTTCGCAAGCCGAAACGCCTGGCGTTGCGGCGAGCTGCAGTTGCACGCGACGAGCATCGGAGGCGCCGGTGAGGCCGATCACCTCGAGCGCGACTATCCGTTGGCCCGAACGAGCCGAGAGATGCTGAGCGCTCGGCAGCGAACGCATCTGCTCCATGAACCACGGACCGGCGAGTAGCCCCAAGCCGATGGCGACCACGATCGCGACGATGTTCCAGTTGGCCCGACTCATCCCTGATCCTCCAGTACACCCCTTGGTGGAACTGGAAAGTAGCGCACGAAGGAACATCGCAGCCAACGAGCCGGGGGCAAACGTCGTACAACCGCCTCAGTGAACTGCGCCCCGTGCTCGCCCCCCCGCGCTTCCAGCGAATGGGAGAACCGGGCGCGAAGACTCGCGCCCGATGCACCCACTTGGTGCACAGGATGCTTCGGGGACGGATTGGGTAGGATGCGCCCGACGAAGCGACCCAAATGCTCCCGCACCCCCGCCGCCTGAGGATGGGCCCCGTGTCCGACGCCACACCGCTACTCTCCGAGTCCGTTCCCCGCGAGCTTGTGGCCGAGTTGCTCGCGATCGCCCGCAGCTCCGGCGCGGATTTCGCCGACGTCTTCGCCGAACACACGGTGCTGCGCGGCTTCTCCTATGACGAGAAGCGACTCAAGACGGGGTCGTACTCCGTCTTGAACGGCGTGGGCGTGCGCGCGGTGATCGGCGAACAGACCGGTTATGCCTACGCCGATGGTTTCGCACCCGCCGATCTGCGCGAGGCCGCGCGTGTCGCGGCACGCATCGCTCGCGACGGCGCCGCTCGCGGCGCGCCGAACGCTTTCCGAGTGGTCGACTCGCCCGCGCCCTTCACGCTGCTCGAGCCGGCGCCGCTGATGCTCGATGAGCAAAGCCAAGTCGCGATGCTCCGTCGCGCCGACGACGCCGCGCGCGGGCACGATGGCCGAGTGCGCGAAGTGAGCATCTCGCTCGCGAGTTCGGCCAAGCGTTTCCTGATCGCGAACAGCGATGGTCTCTGGGCCGAGGACACCACCTATCTGTCGCGTCTGGTCGTCAGCGCGCTTGCGCTTGAAGGAGACCAGCGCCAGGAAGGCTTCGCAGCAGCAGGCGGCTGCGTCGAGGCGTCGTACTACGAGCGCGAACGCACCCCCGAGACCGTGGCGGAGGAGGCCGCGGCGAGCGCGGTGCTGTTGCTCTCCGCGCGCGAGCCCGAAGCGGGTTCGTATCCCGTGGTCGTGTGCAACGGCTGGGGCGGCGTGATGGTGCACGAGTGCTTCGGTCACAGCATGGAGGGCGACACGATCCGCAAGAAGTCGTCCATCCGCGCCACGCAGTTGGGCGAACAGGTGGCCGCGCGCGGCGTGACCATCGTGGACTCCGGGCTGATCCCGCACTCGCGCGGCTCGTTCCGTGTCGATGACGAGGGCACGCCGGCCCAGCGCACGGTGCTGGTCGAGGATGGCATTCTCGTGGGCTATCTCTGGGACCGGCTCAACGCGGTGCTCACGGGCCATGCGCCGACCGGTAATGGCCGACGCGCTTCGTACCGCGACTATCCGCTCTGTCGCATGACCAACACGTACATCGAACCCGGCACGCAGAGCCCAGACGAACTCATCGCATCCGTGAAGCGCGGGCTGTACTGCAAGCGCTTGGGCGGCGGCTCGGTGAGCCCAGCCGACGGCAACTTCTCGTTCCAGGTGACCGAGGCGTGGCGCATCGAGGACGGCAAGCTGACGCACCCGGTGCGCAACGCGACACTCGCCGGCAACGGCAACGATGCGATGTTGCGCATCGACGGCGTGGCGAACGACCTGGCCATCGACGGGACCACGGGCTCGTGCGGCAAGGATGGCCAGTGGAAACCCGTGGGCGTCGGCCAGCCCACCGTGCGCTTCAGCGGCATCACCGTGGGAGGAACTGCCGTATGAGCACGCGCCACTTGCCACCCGGTGCGCTGCTCGCACACGCGACCCGCGCGATCGAAGCGGCGCGCGCCGCTGGCGCGACTCACGCCGACGCCTGCGCCGAAGGCTCGCGGGCATTCACCGTGCGGGTGCACGGTGGGGCCATTGAAACCTTGAAGCAGAGCGGCACGCTGGGCTTGGGACTGCGCGTCATGGTCGATGATGCGGTGGGATTCGCGAGCGGCACCGACCTCTCACCCACCGGGCTCGAGGATCTGGCCCGACGCGCAGTCGCACTCGCGCGCTTCGCCACACCCGATGCCGCGAACGGCACCCCCACCAGCGCCGAGGCGGGCGAAGACTTCATCGGTGACCTCGAGTTGTTCGACGAGGCCGCCCTCGAGCTGTCGCCCGACGCCAAGATCTCGATGGCGCTCGAACTCGAACGCATCGCGCTCTCGGTGGACCCGCGCATCAGCCGTTCCGATGGCTCGGCGGTGAGCAGCTCCGGCGGCTCTTTCGCGATCGCCAACTCGAATGGCGTCGCCCGTGCCTGGGAGGGCAGCAGCGTCAGCGCGTGGGTCGTGGCACTCGCCGAGGATGGGCCCAAGCAGCAGACCGGCGTGTACGGCGTGACCAAGCGCCATCTGGCCGACCTACCGAGCATGGAGTCGCTCGCGCGCGAGGCGGGTCGCCGCGCCGTGGCGCGCATCGGCGCACGCAGCGTTCCTTCCGCTCGCGTGCCGGTGCTGATGCATCCCGAGATCGCGGCCGGCTGGATCAGCGAGATGTACGAAGCCTTCACGGGCGAGGCGGTGCTCAAGAAGAGTTCGTGGCTGACGGAGCAGCTGGGGAAGATGATCGCCTCGCCGCTGCTCACGCTGGTGGACGACGGTACTCTGCCGCGCGGGCTGGGCAGCTCTCCCTACGATGGCGAGGGGCTTCGCACGCGGCGCAACCTGCTCATCGATCGCGGTCGCTGCGTGTCGTTCGCCTACGATCACTACCATGCGCGCCGGGCGAAGACCGCGCCGACTGGCAATGGGATCCGCGGTTTCGGCAGTACGCCGGGCATTGGCTTCCACAATCTGTACGTCGAGAACGGCACCACGTCACCGCAGGTCCTGCTGAGCCAGATGGATCGTGGTTTCTACTACGATGATCAAGGCTCGTTCGGGTTCAATCCGGTGACCGGCGACTACTCGTATCAGGCGCAGGGCTTCTGGGTGGAACACGGAGAGAAGCAGTTCCCGGTCGACGGCGTGACAATCGCCGGGAACTCCCTCGAGATGCTGCGTCACATCGTGGCGGTCGGGAACGATCTCGAATGGCGAAGCAGCATTGCGTGCCCCACCCTGTTGATCGAATCGATGACGGTGAGTGGCGCCTGAGCGCCCCTACGAGTTGCGGTAGGTGCTCACCATGGCCACGCCGCGGCGCGGCGAGGGATCCAGCGGCTTCGCGTGCCCGAGCCGCACCAGCAGCACCGGATCCTCGCCGCTCGCACCGAAGGTCTTGGCCAACAGCGCGCGATGCCGCTCGGATTCAATGGGTGCCGACAGGGGCTGCTGCGCGATGCCAAGCGTGGCGGCCTTGAGCGCGAGCCGTTCGTAGGTCTGCCCCGCCACGACCCAACCCGCGTCACTCGGCCGTGGCACCGTGATGAGCGCGAGCGCACCGGCGGTGCGCACCATGTCTCGCGCATCGTGCGCGGCACCGCGGCTGCCCCAATCGAACAGGTGACTGCCCGGACGCAACGCGCGACCCGCCAGCCAGCGCGTGGGTCCGGCGAGTCCAAGACGTTCTGCTGTCACGCCATCGCCACGGCGATGCGCGTCGTCATCGGAAGTGCGCATCCAGCGCATGCGCTCGGCCTGCGCCCTGCGATCCTGGAACGTCGCGAACGTGGCCTCTTCGACCACCTCGGCCACGCGCGTGATCACGCTGCGATCCTCGATCCAGTGAACCCGGACGTCGTCTCCCGATTGCGCCAACAACTGCGCGCGATTCTGCATGGTGATGGCGCGTCCGTCGTAGGCCCGCGGATTCGTGCGTCGTTCGGTCAGCGCATGGAACAGCACTCGGTCGCGGCGCTGGTCGCTGGGCGTCCATGAGATCTGCGCCACGACCAGTGGCACGCCGGGCCGCGAGGTGAGTCCCCAAGGCAGGTACTGCGCGGTCGGCTGCAGTCCCCAGGCACGCGCCGCGATGAGCATGTTCTCGAGCGCGCAGCCGAGCGAGAGCTGCGTGAAGCGTTGATCGGGATCGCATGCGGTCAGCACGCGGGTCGGATCGAGCGCGAGTCGGATGTCGGAACCCTCGACCTCGAATCGCCATGGTTGCGCGTTCCAGAAACTCGGGGCCAGAACCGACGCGCCAATGAGCGCTCGGGCCTGCTCCAGCGCTCCGCCGGGCAGCACTTCAGACAGTGTCCAAGGTTGTAGGATCGGCGCGGAGCCTGCCAAGCGCCGGGCCCATGCGGCGTGGGGCCGGAGCGTGGCATAGGCAGCGGCGCCTCCCAGGAGAATCAGGAAGCGGCGGCGATCGAGTGGGACGGTCGCGAACTCGGCCCGCGAGGGAGCGGGATCGGTCCGACGGCCTGAGTGACCTTCCATGGGCGGCACGGTGGCCCACCAACCCCCGGCGCGTCAATCCCGCTCTGCCACCAGCGCCCTGAGGGTTCCTGGCGCAGGCTCGGCGCCGACCAACGCGAGTAGTCGCACATGGTTGCACGGCAGTGGGATGCGCCGTTAGCGTTGTGGCATGCCCGCCGCCCGCTTCGTGACCGACGCCGCGCTCGACCGATTCGCCCGTCGGCTGAGATTCCTGGGCTACGACGTGGTGACGCATCGTGGCGTGCGGCTCGAGGAACTTTTCGAGCTCGCAGGCCGCGACGGTCGCATCGTGCTCACCACCAGCCCGCGACATCCGCGCCGCTACGCCGCCGTTGCCGCACTTCAGATTTCGGCCGTGGACGAGGCCGCCGCGCTTCGGAGCATCGCCGCGGCGTACGAGGCGACGAGCGAACCGTTCACGCGCTGCCCCCGATGCAACACCGCGCTGATCAAGCGCAGTACGTTCGAGGCGCGCGGCGAGGTCCCGGGCCGTGTCACCCGCTCCGGCTCACCACTGCGGTACTGCCCCGCCTGCGGCAAGTGGTACTGGATCGGGAGTCATGTGGCACACATCGTGGCATGGCTCGAGGCGGCTCTTGGCCGGCCGGTCGCGGTGCCGCAGGCCGAGCCACCGGCCCGCGGACCAGCCGCTGGCGCGGGGGAATAGCCGTTTCCACGGTCCAGAACTGGAAAAACCTGCGCGTTGGGCACATTCCCCCATTGCGAAAGGGTGTCGGAATCCACGACAATCTTTCCGCGAGCTCATGGCTGGTGTGGGTACCGGACCCGGAGAGACGTGGGGAGAGGTCCGCACCGACCCGACATGCCTCGTGACTCACAAGACGCCGAGCGACGACGGCCGACCTCCGTCCCGCTCGGCGTTCTTGCATCCCGTCGCGAGCTCGCCCCGCGCCGCCTCGACCTTGCGGCCAAGCCCGGAAGCGCTTGCCCACGCGCGTGCTAGACTTCTCGCCGCCAGCCTCCGACCGCTCGTCTCTCCCACCTTCCACGGGCCGCATGGATCTCTCGGTCGTCGTCGTCACCTACAACTCCCGCGAGCACATCCTGGAATGCCTGCGCTCGCTCGAGCCGGCGGCGGCGGATCACTCCATGGAAAGTGTGGTCGTGGACAACGCTTCGGCCGACGGCACGAGCGAACTGGTCCGACGCGAGGCTCCGTCCGCGCGGGTGATCGATTCAGGCGACAACCATGGCTACGCCAAGGCCGTGAACATCGGCACGCGTGCCACCTCGGGCGAGTTCGTGCTGGTGCTGAACCCCGACTGCATCCTGCGTCCGGGCATGTTCGCGCCGCTGCATGCGTGGATGCGTGCGAACCCGCGCTGCGCCATCGCTGGCCCGCGCATCGTGGGACCCGACGGCGTGGCGGAGTTGAGCGGTCGCAGCTTTCCGGGACCGGCCACGTTCCTGTTCAATCGCTACTCGCTGCTCACGCTGCTGTGGCCCGGCAATCCATGGTCGCGCGCCTATCTGCTGTCGGACTGGGACCGCAGCACGAACCGCTCGGTGGATTGGCTGTCGGGCTCGTGCATGCTCGTGCGCCGCGCGGCGATCGACCAGGTGGGTGGCATGGATGAAGCGTTCTTCATGTTCAATGAGGACGTCGACTGGTGCCGTTGCATGAAGGATGCGGGCTGGTCGGTGGACTACGTGGTGGCCGCCGAGGCCATGCACCACATCGGCGCAAGCCGGCAGCACACCTCGCCTCGCGTCATCCTCGAGCGCCATCGCGGGATGATCCACTACTTCCGCAAGCACCACCCTCTGCCGCCCCTGCTCGACCCGCTCGCCGCCGCGTTCATCATGCTGCGTGCACGCGTCATGCTGTGGCTGAACGAGACGAGACGCTGATGCCCTACTCCCTCGTCATCGCTCTCGCGGCTGGGCTGGTCGCACTCCTGCTCACGCCGCTCGCACGCGCGCTGGCGATCCGCGTGGGCGCCATCGACATGCCGGATTCACGCCGCATCCACACCACGCCGATGCCGCGCTTCGGCGGACTCGCGATCGCCGCCGGCGTGCTGTCGGTGGCATGGATCGCACGTATCCTTCCCGGGCCTGCGGCAGCGCTCGATCCACGGCCGTTGCTCGGACTGACGCTCGCCTCGCTGCCGATCCTGGCCCTCGGTATGGCGGATGACCGCTGGAGCGTGAGCCCGTGGGTCAAGCTCTCGGTGCAGACCTGCGCCGCGCTCGCGCTCACGCTGTTCGGCTATGGCGTTCCGGTGCTGACGAATCCGTTTGGCCCATCGTTCGAGACCGGCTTGCTGGGCGTGCCACTCACCGTGCTGTGGGTGCTCACGGTGACCAATGCCATCAACCTGATCGATGGCCTCGATGGTCTGGCCTCGGGCGTGGTCGCGATCGCCTGCGCCACGCTGTGGCTGGTCGGGCGCACGCACGGTGACTTCTACGTGATGTTCCTGGCGGCGCTGGTGCTGGGCGCCTGCGTGGGTTTCCTGCGCTGGAACTTCCCGCCCGCCAAGGTGTTCATGGGCGACACCGGCAGTCAGTTCCTCGGGCTCATGCTGTCAGCGCTGTCGCTGCTCGAGAACCGCAAGGGCACCGCAGCGGTCACGCTGCTGCTGCCGCTCGTGGCGCTCGGGCTGCCGCTGGCCGACAGCACGCTCGCGTTCTTCCGCCGCATGCTGAGTGGCGCCCATGTGTTCCGCGGGGACACCGGGCACATCCATCACCGCTTCCTGAGCGTGGGGCTCGACGCGCGCCAGGCGCTGTTCGCATTGTGGGCCCTGTGCGCGGTGTTCGGCGGACTCGCCGTGCTGCTGACCTGGCTGCCGCGCGTGTATGCGGTGCTCATCACCACGGTCGCGGCGGCGCTGCTGTTCGTGCTGCTCGAGGTGCTACGGGTCGCACGCATTCGGCGCGAGGCGCACGACGCGGCAGCCAAGCGGCCACCGCGTCGGCGCTGAGGCGACTCACTCCGGCATCGGCACCAGATCCACGTCGAGCGGAGCGTGGCCGCGGATCTCGCGGTTGCTCGCGGCGACCGCGGCCTGCAGCGCACGGATGCGCGAGGCGTCCTGCGTGCTGGAGAAGCGCAGCACGTGCAAAAGGACCACACGGCTGCGACCGCCGACCGTGGCGCGCAGGGCGACCAAGTCGCCCGGTTCGACGTAACGCGAGACGATCACGTGGCCCGGCTGGCCGGCGAACAGCGATCGTACGACGAGCTTGATGCCGCGGCGCGAATCACGGCGATCGAGCACGAACCCATCGCCCTCGCGCGTCCGCACCGCCATCGGCACGCCATACCCGTGCATGAGCCCGGCGAGCAGTATGGGCCGCGAGGTGCCGCCCACGCGCTGAGCCCAGCCACGGGCCGCGTCCTCGCCCGCCAGATCGATCCCGGTCTCGTGCTCGATCCGCACGCCTGTGGAACCGAGCGCGGTCGGTGCTTCATCGAGCACGGTCACCGACATGAGCGCGTCATCGAGTGGATCGTCGAGCCCGCCATCCTGGCCGGGTTGGGAGGCGAAGCAGGCGCCGGCCATACTGCAGGTCTGGCCGATGGCGATGCAGACGCGAGCACCCGTGGGGGTGGACTGACAAGCGAAGTCGGAGGAGCACTGGAGACACAGCGCCTCCGCGCGACTCGAGACGACGCAAGTGGCGACCATGAGGCAGAGCAGGCTGGCGAAACGCTGGGACGCAGACATCGGTCACACCTCCCGGGGGCAGCGGAATCGGGGGACGTGACCGACCTTGCAGGGCGCGTGCCGAGCGCGGACCACAGCAGTTGCGGGGCCGCCCCCGTCGTGACGCACACGAGCCGGTCGTGTGCGCGACGCGGCCGCGGGGCCTCAGCTGGCGGCGGCGTGGGCCTGTCGCTGCATGAGCAGCAGCAGGTAGAACCCGAGCAGCGTGAGGTCGGTCAGCTCGGGCAGTGCGCGAGCGCCTTCGCTCGGCTCGACCGCCACGGTGGGCTTGAACCAGGCCGCGCGTCGGACGAAAGACAGCACGGGCAGGGCATTCACGTCCTCGAAGCGCCAACTGCGTCCCCAGAAATCCGCACGCTTCCAGTGCAGCTCGAGCCCGCCCCCACAGCGGGCGACGCCGACGCCGAACCATCGGGGGTGGAACGTGATCCGAGGTGGGCCGGCGTCCTCACCCGAGAGCAGCACCGCGCCACGGAACAGGCCGGTGTGGCGCAGCAACGTGCGGCCGGTCGAAGTGGTGGCGATCGCCGCGGAGTTGAAGATGGCCCGCGACTCAAGGGTGGCGAGCAGCTCCTCGCCCGCACGCAGCTCATAGAAGCGCCGGAAGAACCGGGGCTGGCTCCAGACCCACTCTGTGCCGAAGCTCTGCATGAACGGCTTCATGGCGCCCCTTCAAGCGAACGCCCGCGGAACCGTGTTCCCCCACTCGAGGTGGGTCCGGCGCCGCGGGCGGACTCGTCGATACCGAGACGCTAGTAGGCCATCGCCCAGTTGAGCTTGACCGTCCACAGCGTCTCGGTGGCTTCCTCGGGACCGAACACCGGATTCACGACACCCTCGCGACCGCGCATGAAATGCACTCGCGCGTCGAAGCCGAGGAGGTGCTTCTCGTCGAGCGGCGTATTGCCGCCGAACGCCAGCGAGTATCCCAGCGCTGGAGCGCCGGTGTAGTCGCCCGCGGTGCGATAGTACTTATGGAAGTAGTAGCCCGCGCCAACGCCCACGTACGGGCGGAATGCCGTCTTCCAACTCGAGTGGCGCGACAGCTCGAGCGTCATCGGCACAGCGATCTCGTACGCATTGCCCAGGTGCCCGAGCACATCGTGATTGACCGAGCCGCCCAACGACCACTTGCGGCTCACCATGCGCTGCGCCGCGACACCGTACCCGCCGACCGCGTCGCCCGTGAACTTACCCGTGGCCTTGGCGTAGCCTGCGCGGAACGAGATCCAGTTCGTGCGCTTGGCCCATGGGCCGTCTTCTTTCTTCTGCTCTTCCCACGACTTCTCGACCGGCTTGGGCTTCTTCACCTTGGGCGCCTTGACTGCCTTGGCCTTGGCCGCTGGCTTGGGAGCCTCGACCGTGGGCGCCGCTGCGGTCTTCGGGGCGTCCTGCGCGAACGACGGCACTGCCGCGAGCAGGCAGATGGCCACGCCGACCGCCAACACCGCCGACCGCTGGAAACTGGAATGCATCACCACCAGAGTGCTCCTTTCAACACGTGCACAGCCCGGTCGGACCTCCCCGGCAACACCGGGGCGCGTGTCGCGCAGCCGGATGGGGGCTCCCATGGCGCGCGGACAGGCGCGGAAAACTAACAGCCCCACCGCGCCGCTGCAATCCTCCCCTTGAGCCCCGAAGATTGCAGTTGCGCTCCGAACCCAGCCATTCCACTTTCTGGCTGCATTGTGCGGCAACGGGTTGCAAGGGCCATCCGGCCCCTCTGCAATCATCAGGGCACGACCCCGCGGTACATACGGGTCGCGCTGGGATTGGAGATTCCACTGTGAAGCTGTCCGACATCATGCCACGCCTCGACGCCCTGCCGACACGCACCAGCGTCGCGTTGGTCGATCTGCAGGCGCCGCACTTCGTCGCCCGCCCGCCCGGGGGTGGGTGGAGCATCGCGCAGGTGTTCGAACACCTGTGCGTGACGAACTCGGCCTATCTGGATCACACGATCCCTGACGGAATCAAACGTGCGAGCCAAAGTCGACGTGGGCCGCGGCATTGGCGGCCGAGCCTGATCGGTGGCCTGCTCATCGCCTCGATCCGCGAGGGCAGTTCGCGGCGGCTTCCGGCGCCGGCGCCGTTTCAGGTCGGGGACACGGTGCGGCCCCAGGTGGTTCAAGCTTTCCTCGCCAGCCTGCCGTCGCTCAAGGCGTACCTCCGCGCGCTCGAGGGCGTCGATCAGCGCACCAGCGTGGCCTCGCCCATCGCCCGCTGGGTGCGCATGAATGTCGGCGACGCCTGCGTGATCCTTGTGGAACACGCGCACCGGCACCTGGCGCAGGTCGAACGCATCCGCCGCGCGCTCGAGGGCTGAGGCGGCGCTGCGGATCCAGCAGAGTGGCTGCCGCGAGGTGTGCCGACGCGAACGAAATCATCTAGATTGTCCGCCATGCGTCGTGCCGGTCCGCAAGTCCGATTCCTGCTGCCCTTCGCCTTGCTCATCGCCAGTCTGGGAATGGGTTGCGGCAAGTCGCGCGAGCAGAGCCAAGCGCTTTCGTTCGAGCAACTCCCCGACACGGCGGGGCTGTCGCAGGGCCGCGCGATCCTGACGGAGCTCGAGCCGGTCCGCATGGACGGAGGCGCGATGCGCATCACGGGCGGCGCCGACCTTCCCGAAGGCACGCGGCTGCAGCTCTCGATCAAGCGCCCGGGGGAACGGACGACCGTGGCGATGGCGCACGTCGAGGTGCATGATCGCCGCTTCGAGTCCCCGCCCCTGATGGGCGAGTACGGCCCGTTGCCGCAGGCACGCTATCAGTTCGAGGTGACCGCCCGGTTCACGCCCGACTGGCAATCCGCTTCGGTCCTGCGTGCCACCGGCGATGGCAAGTCGCTCCGCGGTCCGGGCATCACGCGCGATCGCAATGGAGACGCGATGTTCTTCTTATCCAAAGAGGCCCAGCGATGAGCCGCATCCGCGCGCCGCGCCCTCCCGCACTGCGTTATCGCGCTGCACGACGAACCGATGTGGACACGCTCGCCGACCTGGCCCTGCGTGCCTATCGCGTCAGCAGTCTCGAGGCGCGTCGCGAGTTCTACACGGATCATCCGCGCTTCACGCTCAAGGATGTGCGAGCGGGCGAGCTGGATGGCGAGATCGTTGCTTCGCTCGTGTTCTACCCGCTGATCGCCAACGTCCGCGGCGCCCGGGTGCCGCTCACCGGCATCGGCTCGGTCGCGGTCTCACCCGAGCACAGACGCCGTGGTGTGGGAGAGGCGCTGATCCGTTCGGCACTGCGCGAACTGCGCCAGCGCGGCGACGCGTTCTCGGTGCTGTATCCATTCCGCTCCGAGTTCTACCGCCGCTTCGGCTATGGCCTGATCGAGCGCCCGCGCATGTTGTCGGTGGAGCCGGCGCTGCTGCCCGCCTCCGACGAGGCCAAGCGCGTCCGGCGGCTGCGGTTGCCGGACCGCCCGCACGTCCAGGCGCTGTATGACCAACACACCAGCGAGCGCGGGCACTTCGCACTCGCGCGTCGTCCTGAATGGTGGGAGCAGCGCCTGTGGGGCTACGACGGCGACTGGGTGGTGTACGAGCGGCATCGGGGAAAGATCGAAGGCTATCTGCAATACCAGATCGACAGCGCCGAGGGACCTTGGAAGCTGGCGATCACGGTGAACGAGTTCGTTGCCACCACACCGGCCGCGCAGCGAGGACTGTGGGGTTATCTGCACACGCTGCGCGATCAGGCCAGCGAGATCGTTCTCGCCACGCCCGACGACGGCACCTGGGATGCCGTGCTGACCGACGCGCAGAATCTGCGCGGTGAGCTCAAGCTCGGCGTGCTGCGTTCGGCGGGGCATGCGGGTAGCGGCGCCATGTTGCGATTACTCGATGCCAAGGCGGCGCTCGAGGCAATGCCGGTCGATCCGCATGCGCGCGGCGAACTCACGATTGAACTGCACGATGAGTTGTTGCCACAGAACGCACGGGGCTGGCGCGTGACCGCCCGCGAGGGCCGCCTGCACGTGCGAGTGGAAAGTGCTCGGATGCAGGGCACCCGCAACCAACTCCCGCGCCTCGTGACTCCGCCGGATGTGCTGGCGAGCCTGCTCGCGGGCTCACTGTCGCCACTGCGCGCGGCCGAGGCGGGACTGGTCGAGGATGCGCGCGGCGCAGCGGAGCTGATCGAACGTTGGTTCAGTACGCGTCCGGCTTTCCTGTACGCCTTCAACGCCTTCTAGTCCGAGGTCCTCTTTGAGCGATTCCCGTTGGACCGTGATTGCACCTTTGCGTCCGCGCTTCCGCGACACCGATGCGATGGGACACATCAACAACGCGGTATATGTCACCTATCTGGAGGTCGCGCGGCAGGAGTATTGGCGGGCGCTCAAGGGTGGCGAGCCGAACTACCGTGTCGTGCCATTCATCCTCGCGCGCATCGAGGTCGACTTCCGTAGCGAGGCGCTCATGCACGAGACACTCGACCTGTGCATCCGCTGCTCGTACGTGGGTGGCAAGTCATTCGGCTTCGACTACGAGATCCGCGAGCACACGACGCAACGCTTGGTCGTGGCAGCCCGATCCGTGCAGGTGTTCTACGACTACGCCCACAAGCAGAGCATCCCGGCCCCCGCCGAGTTGCGCGCCCGCCTCGAGGCTTTCGAGGACCGACCGCTCACGCGCGAGGTGTCCTCATGAGTGACTCCAGTCGCAGATCCTCCAGCATCAGCCGACGGCGTTTCATCGCCACCGTCTCGGCCGGCTCCGCCGCGTTGCTCGCCCAACCCTTGGCGGCTGCCGCCGCGGCCGCAAGGCGCATCTCGCGAAAGCCCACGGCCCCGCCGCCACCCACGCCCGCTTCGACTGCGTTCGACCAGCAACGCGCGAGCACGCTCTCGACGCTGCAAGTGATCCGTAAGCACCCGCTGCCGCCCGGGGGCGACCTCGGGGCCGTGTTCCGTCCGTTGACCAACCGACGGAAGGCCAAGTGATGATCGACGAGACCGTTCTCCATCTGCCGGTCAGCGAGTTGGCCGTTCGCCTCAAAGCGCGACAGCTATCGCCGGTCGAACTCACGCGCGCTTACCTCGATCGTATCGCGCGGCTCAATGCGCGCTTCAACGCCTACGAGACGGTGACGGCCGAACTGGCTCTGCAGCAGGCGGGGGCTGCCGAGAAGGAGATCAACAACGGCCGCTACCGTGGGCCGTTGCATGGCATTCCTTATGGCGCGAAGGACTTGCTCGACAGCGCAGGCGTCGCCACTGCCTGGGGTACGAAGTTCCTCAAGGATCGCGTGCCGGAACGCGATGCCACCGTCATCGCGCGTCTACGCGAAGCGGGCGCGGTGATGCTCGGCAAGACCGCGATGGTGGAGTTCGCGGGCTGCCTCGGATATCGCATGCCGGATTCGTCGTCGATGGGGCCGGGCCGCAATCCGTGGGATCCCTCCCGTTGGACCGGTGGGTCCTCCTCCGGCTCGGGCGCGGCGATGGCGGCGGGGCTCGCGGCATTCACCATTGGAACCGAGACCTGGGGCAGTATCCTCTGCCCCGCCGCGTTCTGCGGCGTCACCGGATTACGTCCCACCTATGGCGTGGTCTCGCGCGCTGGCGGCATGGTGGGGGCCTACACGTTCGATAAGATCGGCCCGATCACCCGCACTGCGAATGATGCGCGGCTCGTGCTGCAAGCGATCGTCGGTCCCGATCCGCGCGACCTGTCGTGCACGAGTGAGAAGCTCGAGTTGCGCGCACGCTCAGGACGCCCGCTCTCGCAACTGCGCGCCGCGGTGATCCCACTCGAGTGGGGCAAGGGAACCGAGCCGGAGTGCCGCACCGCGTTCCAGGCTGCCGTCGCGGAGCTGCGAGCGGCGGGGCTCGCGGTCGAGGAGGCCAAGCTCCCCGAGTATCCGGCGAGTGAAGTGGCAGGCCTGCTCATCTCGGTCGAGGCGCTCGCTTCGTTCGAACCTTTCCTAGCCGATGGTCGCGCCAAGTTGCTGCACGATTCCATGGCGTGGCGTCAGGCGGAGGTCGCCGAGGTCATCACCGGCGCCGACGTGATGAAGGCGTGGCGCATGCGCACGGAGCTGCAGACGATCACGGCCGCGTTCTTCGACCGTTACGATGTCCTCCTCGCGCCAAACTTCCAGTCCGTCGCACCGCCGGTCGATCGCGATCTGTACGACACGTTGCCTTACTCGGATCCCGTGGGAGCCATCGGCAATAGCTGCGGGCTGCCCGCGATCGCGTTGCCCTGCGGCATGGGAGCGAACGGCCTGCCCGTGGGCTTCCAGATCATGGGGGCGCCGTTCGAGGAGGCCACGTTGCTCGACCTCGGCGACCTTTACCAATCGCGCACGAAGCATCATCTTGCGCGACCCTCTGTTTAGTCCTCACGTCCCCATACGACGGGCAGCCTCCGTCGTGTTCCTACTTCAGGAGTATCCGATGAACCGCTTGCGCACCTTGTTACTTGGCAGCCTGCTCACCGCCACCATCGCGGCAGCATCGTTCGCTCAGGCCCCCGTCGATTCCACTGCGACACCGGTTGTGCCGGATTCCGCGCTCGTGCCGGTGCCGGTGCCGGTCCCGGTGCCGGTCATCGTGCCGCCGGTGCCCCCCGTCGCCGCACCGATCGTGCCCACTTCGTCCTCCGTGGAGCCGACGCGCCCGCGTCTGGTGACGCCGCGCGCGGAAGCGACCGTTCGCTCCGAGTTGGCGACCGCCTCGCAACTGCTCAGCGGCGCAGCCAATGAAGTGCTCGAGGCGCGCCGGCGCGGGGTGCAGGCCAAGGCCACGGTCGAGATCAAGAAGAAGGAGATCGACGCCTTGAACGCGCGCATCAAGGCGGCCAAGCAGGCCAAGAACGATGCCGAGAAGTCGAGCCTCGAAGCCGACCGCAAGCGCTTCGAGACACAGAAGGGCTTCTTCGAGCGCGCTCAGGACGCCGAAGAGGGCAATGCCGAGGCGCTCGAAGCGAATCGCTTGATGCTCGACGCCACGGTCCGGGCGGATAACGCCGAGCTCCAGCTCATCGCTCGGCAGAACGGCGAGGATGGCGCGGCGATGCGCGCGGAGATGCAGTACCTCGAAGCCCAGAAGACCTTGAACGATGCCAAGGAGAAGGCAGCGAACAAGGCCCAGACTTTCGCCGACCGGCGGCTCAAAGTGTATCGCGCCTGGACGGCCTATCTCGGCGGTAAGTGACCCCACTTCGATTTGTAACGCAAGACGCCCCGGAGCCAGTCCGCTCCGGGGCGTATTGCGTGAGTGGATCGAGCGACGCTCAGCGCGGCACGTTCTGACGCGGCAGCCCCCAGAGTCGCTGCAGCACCCAGTCGAGGATTGCGATCTCCTGATCGCGGCGGAAATACCACAGCGGGAATCCGCTGAACACGAGCGGCGCATCCTCGGCACCGCGGTACACCGTCATCACCACACGATCCGAACCGAGCGAGCCGCCCACCGAATAGTAGAGCGTGTCGAGTGGGCTCGAGACGGTTCCCTCGGGCGCACCGGGGAGCTGCTCGCTCACGATGTTGCTCTTCGACAGCGCCTCGGCGGTGAAGGTCGAACGGTAGTAATCGGACTGATTCGTGCGGTTCGGCGCGTAGACGTTGATCGGATCGGTCGCGGATGATTTCTCGAACAGGTATTCCGGGAGTTCGCTGTAGCTCGGCGCATCCGGCCACAGGCCGAACCCACGCGTCGACTTGGATGCTTGCGCGGTGCTACCCACCGAGATCTCGGAGCGCCACCGCACCAGGTCGTACATGAATCGCCCGGGCACCAACTCGCCATCGGTATTGGAGAACACCGCGCTGTTCGTGGTGAGTTTCTCCCAATCCTTCTGCAGACACGTCGCCGCGCCCCCGCCCATCAGCCACAGCTTGCCGCCCTGGGCGACCCATGTCGCCAGCGCATTGTTGTGGCCCGGGAGCGCGATGTAGCGCAGCGACGACATGGGGTCGCGCGCGAGATAGGGTTCGTTGGCGTTCGCCGCACCCTTCTGGTCGGCGTACCAGATGATATGGCGGTACTTTCCGAGCTGACTCAGACGGAGATAGCCATCGGGCACGAATCGAGTGCCGACCGTGTCATAGGTATAACCCGAGAAGATGCCCGGTGGGGTGACGATCCCCGTGGGATAGGTACGCCACGGCATTCCACCGCGCGCGAACATGAACGTGTCGAGCTCAGCCGCGGTGGGC
>Ga0163144_10001550_pt1 | contig 53937 bp, 45 predicted proteins | sample OliLak19BULKMAT1_FD_123175 | JGI IMG/M metagenome (GOLD analysis project Ga0163144, IMG submission 123175) | Freshwater microbial mat bacterial communities from Lake Vanda, McMurdo Dry Valleys, Antarctica - Oligotrophic Lake LV.19.BULKMAT1 | ecosystem: Environmental > Aquatic > Freshwater >... | reverse complement strand
GGATTCAGAAACTTTAAGAACTACCGGCTCAGAGTGATTGCGCTTTGCGGGTGGGATGGAGTATTTGCGATCAGAAATTGATTCGATGCAAAATCGTCATGCCCCACGTTTCGGGGAAGAGCCGGCATCCACGTAGATGGCTTTCAAGCGACTTCCAGTGACCTCAGAAAATCAGAAAAACTCGAACACCTTTTCGTGTTTTCCGCGTGTTTTTAGGTATTTCGGTTTGGTTTTGATGAGTTGTTTATGAAGCAGAAAGGGGTCCGACTTTTCAGTCGAACCCCTTCCGGATTTTGGTTGCGGGGGTAGGATTTGAACCTACGACCTTTGGGTTATGAGCCCAACGAGCTACCGGACTGCTCCACCCCGCGCCATTAACCTTCTGCTTTTTAGAGCGAGCCGTAAGCTACGTTGAAGCCAGACCCAAAGTCAACGCAGATTACTTAAGCCATTTCAGGCCTTAATTTTTTACTGTGCGCTGACGTTCTTGATGGCGCAGCCCGTGCTGGTCACGACTTCGTAGCGGCGGGTGCCGCGGCGGCCCGTAACGCTGACGGTGTAGACGTAGTTCCCGGCGTTCGAGGTGCGAAGGTAAGTAGCCCAGGCTTCGGTATTGCTGAAGCCTTGGTCACGGTCCTTGTTGCGGGCAGCAGATTTCGCGGCCCCGTAGCAGCTGATGTAATCGCGATCATTGCCCGAAACGACTTTCACGCGAAGCGCGACGTCATCCTGGTGGGCGCCGGAGTTCGAGCGAACCGTCATGCGGACGGTGTTCCAGCCCAAATCGAGGTTGGCGGCCGTGATCGTGTAGCTTCCGCCCCGATCGCCGTCCGGGCCGTTCAGTTTGTAGACTTTGCCGGTTTCGTGCAGGACGAAGTTCGAGCACATCTTCACGTTGCGAAGGACGAGATTGAGCTGGTCGCCACCGCGGAAGGCACCGGACTTCGTCGACTCGATCGTGCCGCCGCAGTCGTGGAGGAACTTTTCGCCGCCGTTGAGTTCGATCTGAATATTGCCGGCAAATGCGTTGACGCTCGCGATGAGCGCGATGATTGCGAACAGTGACTTCTTGAGTTTGAACATTGATTTGAATCCTTTTGTCGTTTCGAGTTTCAGAAGTTCGCGATTTTTCACATACTTGACACGCTTAGTCAAATGTTAACTAGAGGCGTGTTTTCTGCTCAGCGCAAATATCTCCAAATATTTATGGGCACGGTCGCTTTCGTGCTCCTCATTTGGGGTTTGAACGCCGTTGCGCGACGACAGTTCCCGTTGGCTTATTCGGAACTCGATGCACGTTGGGATTTGTGGCGCGGTGGAGTGAAGGCTGAGCGAATCGCCGGGATGCGGGTCTATGTGAAGGATTTTTGCGGAGCGGAACCTTGTCCTTGCCTGCTTTTCATCCATGGTTTGGGGGACACGGCGCTGACTTGGAAACGAGTGTTGCTCACGCCGCTCGTGCGGTGGCCGCGGCCTACGAAAATCATGGCGCTGGATTTACCGGGTTCCGGTGAGTCCCCGGCCCCCGAAGATCCCGCGTTTTACCGGGTCCGCCGCCAAGCGGAGCAGGTGAACCGGATTCTCGAGCAGACGCCTGGATGTTCGAGTCGGGCCGTGATCGGAAACAGCCTAGGCGGTTGGGTCGCGGCTTGGGCGGCGATCGAGCGGCCGGAGTCGATTCATGCTCTCGTGCTGGTGGATTCGGCAGGACTTAAGAAGTACCGCACCGAAGAGAGCCGGCTGCTAACCCAGCCGACGGTGGAGTCGCTGAAGGAATTCCAACGGAAGGCCTACTTCAAGCCGCGTCCCCTGCCGGACTTCGTGTGGGCGGCGGCGGTTCGGCGCGCAGCGAGCGGCAATTCCAAAGAGATCGTGAAGGAACAGCTGCCGGCCGATGATCTCGACCTAAGCCTGGAACAAATTCGGGCGCGCACTTTGGTCTTTTGGGGCCGTGCCGACGGGCTGATCCCGCTTGCTGCGGGAGAAGAAATGGCCAAGCGCATTCCCGAAGCGCGCCTCCATGTGCAGAACGAATGCGGGCATCTTCCGCAAAAGGAATGTCTCGACGCGCTCCTAACTGAAATCTCGAAAACGGTATTTTAAATCCAGAGTTCGCCGAAAGCCGATGGGCGTGGGTTTGTTCGCCTGCAAATTGGGCGGAACGGAATTCAGCGACTGTATTTGGAAGGAGATTTCGGACGCGGCGTCGAACGGCGCGAATCCCGACCATCGCGGGGACCGGCACTACGATCTGGAGAAGACGGGCGACTCGGCCTGCGGCTCGGAGGGCGAGCAGGGCGCCCCGTGTCGGCGCGCTCACCGGAAAATTTTGGAGGGCGCCCCGTGTCGGCGCGATCACCGGAAAACTTTGGAGGGCGCCCCGTGTCGGCGCGATCACCGGAAAACTTTGGAGGGCGCCCCGTGTCGGCGCGATCACCGGAAAATTTTGGAGGGCGCCCCGTGTCGGCGCGATCACCGGAAAATTTTGGAGGGCGCCCCGTAGAGCGTCCGGGTGGGCGTTCGTTGCGACGAGCCCCGGTCGGGCGAACGATTTCGCCGTCCTCGTCAACTTCGGGCGGCGGCGAGACGAGGCGTTCGGCCTTTTTCGCGTCTTGCTCGAATACGCGCAGACCGAGCTCTGGTTGCTTGGTCAGGGCATCGACCTGACTCTGCTTGAGTAAGCGGTAGTGCCCGGGTGGTAGCCCATGCAGGGTCAGATGCCCGATCGCCATCCGGACAATTCGTTCGACGAGGAATCCTCGTGTTTCGAAGTACGTTTTGAGATCCACCGCGGCCGAGCCGAGGAGCACGATATCGACGTGTGTTTTGCTGGTCAGTGTTTCCGCGAGGCGCACCAGGTGCGGCTTAACGAACTTTTCGCCGACCCGCCCGCCGCGAGTGAGGCGCTTCATTTTTTCGTCGTCGATGAAGCCTTTCACTTTGACGCGGTAGACACGCGGAAGATCGGGGCTCTTGGTCAACGCGGCCGCGAGTGCGCCGTCGTTCGTCAGGAGAATCGCGCCTTCGCTATTGAAGTCGAGGCGGCCCACCGGAAAAATCCGTGCGTGAATCTTGCCCAGGAAGTCTTTGAAGGTCGCCCGCCCTTCGGGGTCTTCCATCGTGGAGAGCACGCCCTTGGGTTTATGAAATAGGATATAAACCGGCTCTTCGGCACCGCGGAGGAGTTTGCCGGAGACTTTGATCGCATCTTTGCCGGAGGTGGCCTTGTCGCCGAGTTTCGCGACTTTGCCGTTCACGGTCACGAGTCCCTGGCTGATGAGGTCTTCGGCCTTGCGGCGCGAAGCAATCCCGGCCTGAGCCAGAATCTTCTGGATGCGTTCTTGCGACATGATGAGGCCTTATGCCTGAGGCGCGACGTCGTCGCCAGACGATACTGGCGGGGGGGGCGGGGGCGTGAACGCGGGCGGTTGCTGAGCGGCTTGGCCGAGCGCCCCGAGGCGCGCCAACTTGGCTACGGCTTTATCCGCGAGTTCGGCAGCCTTTTGGGCTTCCAAATAAGGGCTGGATGTCGGAATCGCCGAAATTCGCTCCTTCATGTCGCCTAGAATCTTCTCGTCCTCGCGTGGATCGTAAATGAGGGTGGTCGAGGTGTCGGACTTCATCTCGCCGACGAGTTTTCGCATCTCGCGTACGCGCGGGTCGTCTTCCCCGGTTTGGTTGGCCGGAACCATTTGCTCGAGCTCCCGAAGTGACGGCATCGAACCCAGATCTTTCAGTCCGAAAAGCTCGAGAAACTCGGGGGTGGTTGAATAAAGCATCGGACGCCCGATCTGCTCGGAGCGGCCCGAAATTCGAATGAGTTTTCGGTCCAGCAGCGTTCGAATGAAGTGAGACGAATCGACGCCTCGGATCTTGTCAATGTCGTCCTTCAGCGCCGGCTGGCGATAGGCGATGATCGCAATTGTTTCCATCGCGCCGCTCGAGAGGCGCTGGGTTTGAATGCGCGCGAGCTTTTTAGCGAGCGCGGCGCGGCCCGGCTTCGTGCGGAACTGATATCCGCCGGCGACCGAGACGAGCTCAATGCCGTGGCTGACGCCGAGATAACGATCTTGCAAGAGCGTCAACGCTTCCTGAAATATCGACAGCGGAAAATCAGGACCGAGAAGTTCGCGGAGTTTCGTCGCGGTGAGCGGCTTGTCCGCCATGAACAGAAGCGTTTCGATGCACGACTGCATTTCCGAGAGATCAAGTTCGCCGTTCGAATCCGGCCGCGGCTCCTTGGGGAGCGCCGCCGCGAGTTCGGGATCAGTTTGATCCTTTTCGTCTTCGGCCAACCGTGCGGTGAGGGCTTCGTCTTCGGCGATCTCGCGCGCGAGACGCACGGAGGCTTGGGCTTCGGTTTCGCCGCTCAAGGCTTCCAAATCCGCGACGTACTCCGCCGAGTGCTCCGTCATCGCTTTCGCGAGCCGGGCGAGATCTTGCGCATCCGAATCCGTCGGTTGGGCTTCAAATTCGTTGCCCGTCGGGGAATCGGAAACGGCTTCGTTCCATTCGCGCGCGATATCCGAATCGATGTCGAGCTCGTCGTCCGTCTGCTGGGCTTCCGTGACGTCCGCGAGATTGTTCACGAACGGTTGCCGGATCAGCGTGACTTGATGGTCGGGGGTCTTCATTTTGCTCATACGGGGGTTACCTCGGGAGTGGCGTGGAATGGTGGGGCGGACGCGGCGAGAATTTCGGCTGCGAAGCCCGATGCGAGGCGCGGATCGAAACCTTTGAGGGTTTCGATGAGCTCAAGATAGATCGTGGAATACGTTTTTTCCTGATGCACGCGGAGTTTCTTAAGTCGGGAGAGTTCAAGCGACGCGAGAAACGTGACTACGATCTCAGGCCGCGATCCGAGATCAGTGATGAGTGCACTCATCTCCGTCATCTTCCCCAGTTCAAGCCGATCGGCGAACGAGGCCAGCTTGTCGCTGAGCGAAACAGTTTCCTTCTTGAGGATTTGCGTGCGCTTGCGCGCGCGGACCAGCATCTCCTGGTAACTCACGGCGAGACCGGAAATATCCATCTCGCGCCAGACTTTTTCGACCGGTGGTTTGAGGTTCAATCGCGTAAAAACATCTTCGCCGAGTCGGGGGAGTTGCGCGAGGTCCTCGCCCATGGCGCGAAAGCGTTGGTGCTCGAGGAGCTGACGAATCAGATCTTCCTGGGTCAGGCCGAAGTCCTCGTCCGCGCCGACCGCGAGCTCCGAAGGGTCTTGAGGGAGGATGGATTTGCTCTTCCAGAAGATCAGGGTAGCCGCCATGACCAGGAACTCACTGGCCACATCAAAGTTGAGCTCTTGCATCAAGCGCACGTAGGACAAGTACTGGTCGGTGATCTTGGTCAGGGAGATTTTCGTGATATCGAAGGCGTGGCTTTGAATGAGGTAAAGCAGCAGATCCAGCGGACCTTCGAAGCTTTCCAGGCGAACAGTGATGGATTCTCGTTGTGACATGGCGTTATGAAATCTGTGATGCGATCTTATCGAATCACGTTCGTAAGGCAAGTCTTGTAGTCAGGGATTCAAGATTTAACGCAGAGCGTATGCGTCTTCGACTAAGAGGCTTTAGGAAGCCGTCGGTCGGTGGCCATTTTCTCAAGATGTTCTCGGAAATGCGGATAGGCGATCACCACGCGATCGAATGAGGCTCGAGTGAGCTGATAGACGTTGCAATAGGTGCTCGCGCTCGCCGTGGCACTCCGTGGCTTGTCCGACATCAACGCCATTTCGCCGAAACAGGCGCCCTCGTCCAAGCGCGCGATCAGGGAATTGTCAGAGCTCAGGATCTCGATCTGTCCGTTGTGAATGAAGTACAAAGCGTCGCCCGGATCGCCCGCCCGGAAAACCCGCTCGCCCGGAGCGAAGATTCGCGGCTTCAGCTCATTCATCAAATCCTCGAGCATTTCTTGGCCGGCATGCCTGAACAACGGGACTTTCTCGATCATCGAGCGATTGATGAAAAAATAGAGTTCCGACTGAAGCTTGTTCGGAAGGTCGCTCAAAACCGAATTATCGCGATAACCGCGGTGGTTCTTCCAGATGTAATGAAAATAGGTTCGGACTTTGGTCCGCAGCTCCGTGGGAAGGTGATTCGATCGCATGAAAGTCTCGACCTTATCCAGACTATCCATGTGGTGCTCACGCGCGGCGTCCATTCGACTGAGTAAACTTGCGACGTTGCTCAGCACGAAGCCGAAGACGCCGACCCCGACGATTTGCACCCCGCAAGCGAAGAGCATCTGCTGGGGAGTTTTCGCCGTGATGTCGCCGTAACCGACGGTGGTCAGCGTCGTGAATGACCAGTAGATCGCTTTGACGTATTCCAAAGCGCGGTCCGGATCTGGCCCGGCGGTGCCGCTGCCCAAGGCAATCCATGCGCACGAAACCAAGTGAACCAGCAGCGGCATCATCAGCCCGATCGGTACCAGCCGATAGATCACGGGCGGCAATGAATGAAATTCGTCGAGAAAGGATTTGATCCTCCAGATGTGTCGCACCGTAAGCAGATTCAAAAGCAGAAGGGACGTATGCCTCGTTTGTAAAAAGTAGAGTTCAATCAGAGACAGGGGCAATAGGCAGATGAGATCGGCGCCCAAGCCGAGTGAAATCCAGTCACGAAAGCGTCTCCAAGATTTTTCGCTCGTCTTGAAAAAAAGATAGATGTTGATCGCCGACGCGATTGAAATCATGAGATCGATCGTGACATCAAGTGACACGGGGAGCGGAAACGCGATCAACCGAAGCGGCAGCCAGATTCCGACCAAAAGAGCGGCACCGATGGACCCGACTCTCAGGTATTGTATGAAACCCATGAAAGCATATCGGTCGATCAGTCCAGAGAGATGATCGCCTGGATGCCGGAAATTTGACGGAGCGTCTAGATCCTTGCCCGAGGCACGAAACCTAGCCGGTCATAGACCTTTTCGAGAGTGGGCCGGGCCCGTGTCCGCGCATGGTCCGCGCCTTTGGCCAGAAGCCGGTCGAGTTCGCCTCGGTCGCTTAAAAGCTGAGTTACCCGCTCGCGAATCGGTTTCACCGTCTGCACGACGATCTCCGCGGTCTCCACTTTGAGATGCCCGTACTGTTTGCCGACGTAAGACGCGACGAGCTCCGGAAAAGATTTCCCGGTGAGCGCGGACTGGATCGTCAGGAGATTTTTGACACCCGGTTTGTCGTCACTCAGCGTGATCTCGCTCCCGGAGTCGGTGACCGCGCGTTTGATTTTCTTCAAAATGGCGTCGTCCGAGTCGGTGAGGAAAACCGTGGCATTGGGATCAGGATCGGATTTGGACATTTTCGCCCTCGCGTCCTGGAGGCTCATGATTCGCGCGCCAACCGGCGGGATGAAGGGTTCCGGAACGACAAAGGTGTCTTTGCCATAAAGGTTGTTGATGCGCAGGGCGATATCGCGAGTGAGTTCAATGTGCTGCTTTTGATCTTCACCGACCGGAACCAGATCGGCCTGATACAGCAGAATGTCGGAGGCCATCAGAAGCGGGTAAGAGAACAAGCCGACCGGAATGTTCGCGCCTTCTTTGGCGCTCTTGTCCTTGTACTGAGTCATTCGGCCGAGCTCGCCCATATAGGCGTTGCAGGCGAGCACCCAGGCGAGCTCTGAATGCTCTGAAACGTGCGACTGGATGAACAGCGTCGACGAGGCCGGATCAATCCCGCCGGCGATGTAACCGGCGGCCATGAGATAAGTCCGCTCGCGAAGTTCCTTCGGATTGTGGCGGGCGGTGATTGCATGTTGGTCGGCGACCATAAAGAGACAGTCGTAATCTGATTGCAGTTTAACCCAGTTTTTCAACGCGCCGATGTAGTTGCCGAGCGTGCCGTGGTGCGACGGGGTCATTCCGGAGAGGATGCTTTTTTTCCGGGCGCCGGGGCTCATTCAACAACCAACTAGGGATGGATTGACGATCTTGCAGGTCTTGAGCGGGGGCAAAGTCATTTGGCGGGCGCCCATGACCTGCGTCTCGTTGTTCACCAGACCTTTGACATTGACCGGAACCCCGGTCACGAGGCGGTGACGAATGAAGTAACTGACCACGATTGATTCATACTGCGCACACGGGGACGGTGAGACGCCGCAGAGGCCTTGGTAAAGGACGAAGGTCTCGATTGGGCACGATTCGGGGGAAAGCCCGGCCGTGCACGGTGAGCCGTCGATTTTGAACATGGCTCCGACTTGGGAGGTCAGGGGCGGAGTCGCAGGATTCGGAGTCGCGCCCCACGGGAGTGCCATGAGGATCGCATTGTTTGACGCGTCTCCGGTGGTGGCTAGCAGGGTGAAGTTTTCGAAGGCCGCGTTAACGCAGTCGCTCGCGACCGGGGGATTATTTGCGATGCAGGGGGGCAGGCTCGACGTGGGGGCCATGCCCAGCGTAAGGAAACTCAGTCCGAGCACGGACCCCTGCTCATACAGAAGGCTTTGCCGAATCGCGGCGCCCAAAGAGCCGAAAGTTTGCAGCTGTTTCTCGACTGAATCCCGCCCTGATACCAGACGGGAGTTCATGGCCGCGATCATCTGATAGTTCGACTGCGTCAGCATGTAGCTCACGATTCCGCTCAGCACGGCGATCAGCACGATCACCTGCAGCATCATGGATCCACGTCTGTTCATAAGGGCACTCCCGTCAATCGGCTGAGAATCGCCGCCACCCCGTAAACAGTCTCCTCGGTGGCGAACGTGATCGGCGCCCGCAGGACGTTCAGCGCGCCCGTGAAAAGCAGCGCGATCAGAATCCAAAAGCTGTATTGGGCGAGGCGCTCATATTTTCGCGCCAGCTCGAGCGGCAGCATGCTCTCGATGATCTTGCTGCCGTCGAGCGGCGGCAGCGGCAAGAGATTGAAAATGCCGAGCGAGTAGTTCAACGAAACGGAAACAAGCGCCATCGCGCTGAGCGGCTCGTAAAAAAATGCCTTCTCCGGAACGAAGAGGCGAATCGAGCAAAAAATAATCGCCGAGAAGAGCGCGAGAATCGCGTTCATGCCCGGACCCGCCGCCGCCACCCAAAAGAGTCCCGGCCGAAACTTACTGAAGCGCCGAGGGTCGATCGGTACCGGTTTGGCCCAGCCGAACAGGAGCGGAATTCCGAGTAAAATGCTGACCAGCGGAATGAAGGTTCCGATCGGGTCCAGGTGCGGAATCGGGTTGAGGGTCAGACGTCCGGCATCTTTCGCGGTCGTATCGCCAAACCGCTTCGCCATCGCACCATGCGCGTACTCGTGGAACACGATGGCCATGATGAAGGGCACGGCCTGAATCGAAAGAATCTGAATGCGTTCGCCGAAATCGTTCATGATCTTGCGTTCAAACCTTACCTGATTTCCCGCCGCCGCGAGGGTGGAATTTTCGATGCGCCGCGCGCAAGTGATCGGGCGAGACGTGGGTGTAGATCTGAGTGGTGGACACGTCAGAATGTCCGAGCAGCATCTGGAGCGAACGAAGGTTCATGCCGGAATGAAGAAGATGCGTGGCGAACGAGTGTCGAAGCGAGTGGGGCGTCAGTTCACGTGCGATACCGGCCTTTTCGCCGAGTTCTCGCAGGAGATTCCAGAACGACTGGCGAGTCAGGACGAAGCCCCGGTGGTTCACGAAGAGATGGTCCGTTTGAGGCCGTAATTCGGCGCGAAACTGAGCGAGGTAATCCCGCAGGCAATCCCCGGCGCGGGTGGCGTAGGGCACGATTCGCTCCTTGTCGCCTTTTCCGCGCACCCGGACGTATTCCAGGGAAAGGTCCGTCTGGTGAGTGGTGAGGCCGACCAGCTCGGATACTCGTAGCCCCGTCGCATAAATCAGGTACACCATCGCCCGATCCCGGGCGCGTAGCGCGACGCCATGGGCGCTGGGATAGGGTATTCCTGAATCAGCGGCTTCGAGGAGAAGCGTGACTTCAGCTTCGGTCAGATAGTTGGGGAGCCGCTTGGCTTGAGCCGGAGTGCGAAGTTCAGTGGCGGGATTTTCCCGCAGGCCTTTTTCGACCGCGCAAAACTTGAAGAACTGCCGAAGGGCGCTCACCTTGCGCGCGACCGATGCAGGTTGGCGCTTTTGGCGATGGAGCTCGGTCAAAAAACCGTTGAGATCTCCCAAGGTGATCTCATTGAGGCTCGGGTCCCCATGCTCCCTGAGCCACTCGACGAACTGCTTAAGATCCAAGCGATAGGCCTCCAAGGTGCAATCGGAGGCGCCCCGGTCGATCCGCAGGGAGTCCATAAAATCCTGTAAGATATCGTATGCCTTCACCGCTTCAATGATAGCAGGGGACCACGGCAGAGCCTAAAAGCGACCGTTTTACTTGCACTTTTATGCATTGCGTTGTAAATCCCGCGCCATGCATCGCACTTCCAAACACTGGGTTTTCTTCGCACTTTTGTTTGTTTCAAGCGTCGCACTCGCGGAAGTGGCGCCGTCGACATCGAACGGGTGCGGACCGGCGGACCCGGATTGCCGGCGTCGTATTCTTTGGATCCTGAACGGGATTCATCTGGGCGCCTTCAACGTCGAGGGTGGCTACCGCTTCGGTGAGAACGCGACCGAAGTCGCCGTCGGTTTTCATGCCGCCGGGGTTTCGACGGATTCCCAAATCGGCGATTTGGAAGCTTTGGTTTTCGAAGCCGTCTACGTCCCTGAAGCCGGCGGCCTGCGCCTTCGGTTCACGCTCGCCGAAGGCGACGTCATGTTTTTTTGCAAAGACGAAGAAGGCGTGACCCATCCGCCGCTTCTCGCGTTCCTCTACAACTGTGAGCCGACGGCGGCGATCGGGCTCGGCGCGACTCTGCTCGATGTTCAGCATGATTCAAGCACGGGCCGTTGGGCCACGCGCTGGGCGCAGATGAATTTCGTTTATAACTTTCTCCGAAACGGCAACGGGGTCGACTACCTTCGCCGTCGACTTTACGCCTTCGGCGGCGCAAGTCTCGACACGATCACCTACCACAACACGCCCGGCGCGCCGATCGGCGACGGCCGCGACACGCTGGTACGGATGAACTTCGGCGTCTCTGGAATGATCCGCAGTGCGAACAGCCAGTGGGAAGTTCGCGGCCTCGCGGGCTATCGACCTAACGTGACCGACTTCAGCGATTTTGGCTTCGAGGCCAAATTTGAACTTCTGCGGCATATTTTGGTCGGTAACGGTCAGTCGTTGGCGACGGTCGGCCTTGAAGCCGGTTACAACGAATGGAGCCAGCCTTGGCGATCAATCGGTACTTACGCGAGCGACCGCGATCGCCGGAATTCTTATCTCAGGCTCATGTTCCGTTACATGTTTCAGTGATCGCACGGCCCCGGTTGGTGTAAACTGGGTTCTTGCTCGTCTACGCGATAGATTTTGGAACTTCGAATTCAATTCTCGGTGCCGCCGACGCGCACGGTCTTCGTGGTTTCGTGCCGCTCGACCCGAAGGCTTCCAATCCCGAAATCATCCGAAGCCTTCTGTACTTTCCCAATGCGAAGCAGGTGTTTTTCGGCGCGCAGGCGATCGAAGAGTTCATCGCTCATGACCACGAGGGGCGCTTCATCCGCTCCATAAAAAAGCAGCTTCCTAGCCGGAGCTTCATCGGGACGGTCGTCGATAATCGCCCTTTCAACCTCGAGGACCTCATCGGGGTTTTTCTCGGCGAGCTCCGAAAGCGCGCCAATCTGCACTTCGGCGAGGATGTCACGAGCGTCGTGCTCGGGCGTCCGGCGCGTTTCGCGTCCGATGAGGCGGACGACCGTTTCGCGGAAGGTAGGCTCGAACTCGCGGCGCGAAAAGCCGGCTTCACGTCGATCGAATTTTTGCCCGAACCGGTGGCCGCTGCCGCCGGTTATGATCTGGATCTTGGCCATAGCGGCAGCGGTACTGAAGCGCTGATACTAGCCGCCGACTACGGCGGCGGGACGTCGGACTTCACGGTGTATCGGCGGGGTTCGAGAAAATTCGACTCGAGCGACGTGATCGCGCTCGGCGGGGTCTCCGTCGCGGGCGACGCGCTGGACGCTTCAATTATGCGGCGGCGAATTTCGGAATACTTCGGTACTGGCGTTAAATATCAGGTCCCGTTCGGCTCGAACATTCTGACGATGCCACCGAATCTCATGGAACGGATCTGTCATCCGGCCGAGATCTCGCTCCTTCGCAAGCAGGACACGATGGAATTTTTGCGAAACGTCAAGCAGTGGTCGCTCGGCCCTGGAGACCGCATCAAGATGGAGCGTCTCTTTACGCTCATCAGTGACCAGCAGGGGTTTCCGCTGTTCGAGCGCATCGAAGCCGTCAAGCGGGCGCTCTCAGCGGCGGCGTCCGCAAGGTTTGAATTCGACTACGCCGATATCGAGATTCGCGAAAAAATTTCCCGGACGGAGTTTGAACAATACGCCGCGCCGGCACTTGATAAAATTACCTTGGCACTCGACGCAACGTTGCGGTCCGCCCAGGTCGGACCCGGCCAAATCAGTCGTGTGCTTTGCACAGGGGGGACCGCGCGGGTGCCGTGGATTCGGCAGTCGCTCGTCGACCGCTTCGGCGAAGAAAAACTCTTTGATCTCGATCCGTTCAAGGGCGTCGCGCAGGGGCTCATGGAACGAGCGCAACAACTCGCGGGCTCCTCCTGAGCGCCTGAATACAAAAAGGGGCTCAACACTTTCGTGCTGAGCCCCTTTTCTTTTTGATCCGCCGTCTCTGCCCCAACTAGCGGACCTTGCTTTGCAGTTCCTTCGGTTTTGTTCCGCGCTCACTCTGCTATTTCTGTTCTACTACTGCTTCTGCTTGAACTCTAAATGACCTTGGGCGTGGTCTTCACACTTCTGCAACTGGCCCCAGCTCTTCGCTCGATTTCCGCTTGGTTCCCGAGGACTGACTTTTGAATTTGGATCTTAGAAGTACAGGACGTAACCGCGCTGGGTTCCGTTTAAGTACAAGTAGACGTTTCCGCCGTAGATCGTGTTGTAGTAGTGACCGACGTTGATCGCGATCCCACTCACACACACCTGGGTCTGCTGCTGCGGCTGATACGGGTTGTAAGGCTGCTGCGGCTGATACGGGTTGTAGCCCGGCATTCCCGGCTGCGGGAGCTGCGGGACGGTGGTGCCGCCGCCCATATTACCGATCGGGATCCGGCCCGACTGAACTTGAAAAATAATGTCAGACTGGGTTTGCGGACTGATCTGCACAAAACCTTGAATATTAGCCGTCGATGACTGCTGTTGCGGGTATCCGGTCTGCGGATAACCCGTTTGCGGATAACCCGTTTGCGGATTACCGGCTTGCCCGAGCTGCTGGGCATTCAAGCTGATCGTGCCGTCCACGCCGCTACGGCTGTAAGGACCGCCCGCTGCTCCGGCCGTCACGGTGATCTGTCCGACCGGTGCCGAGTTCGGTACCGCGCCGCCGACGATGTTCGCCCAATCGAAGCGAACACCGGTGCCGTTGAAACCGATTTGCTGAGCCATTGGAATACATCCGCCGGGGAGACCACCCGTACCGAGCCTGCCGCCGTTTTGGCCGACGTTCGTTCCGTTTGAACTACCGCAACCCGTGACCAAGCTGCCAAAGGCCGCGATCGCCAGGGTGAGCGCAATGCGCATATTTTTTTGGGTCTTCATAAAATTTTCTCCATACTCGTCGTCCCAGTCTGTTTGCCGCTAACCCGGAACTGAACTGCTCTCTCAGGAAGTAGATGAGCAAGGCGGATGCCAAGGCGTGTCAATTTGAACCCAGTGTAAATACCCCTGAAACTTATGGAGTATTAGCCTTTACGATGGGGACGAGGCGAGGACACGATCCAGCGGCCTGTCAATTTACTTTACACCTGCTCAGGTCGGAGAGGGCCTGAGTTTGTCCCGCGCGGGCTTGGCGATAGCGTTCCAGGGCGTTGGCAAGTGAGGTTCCGAAAGCGCGCTGGCCTTCAGGTGACACCACGGTCTCCCGGTCGTTCGGGTGGGCAAGAAAACCGGCCTCCAAAAGGACGCTCGGCATGTCGGCGCCTAGGAGGACATGAAAGAGGGCCTGCTTGATGCCGCGGTTTCGGATGTGTTCCTTGCTGGTTTGAACGAGCTCCGACTGAATCGAGCAGGCTAGTCGTTTGCTCTGTCCGAGGTTGGCGTCAAGCCGCAGGTCTTTCAGAATCAGAGCCACGTCCATCGATTCCGGAGCGTCGGGTTCGTCGAGCGACACGACGGAGTTTTCGAGCTGCGCTAGCCGGCGGGACGAGGCGTCCGTGGCGTTGTTGAGGATGTAGGTTTCGACGCCTTCGGGGGGACGTTTCAGTTTACGCGCCCAAGGAGCGGGTTTTCCGGTCGGTACCGAATTCATGTGGATCGAAAGAAACGCATCGGCTCGCAGTCGATTGGCGAGCGCCGTTCGTTGCGCGAGCGGGACGTTCTCGTCATGAGTGCGAGTGAGCGTGACTTCAAATCCGCGCGCGCGGAGCTGGCGCGCCGCTTCGATCGCGAGCTTTAACGTGATGTCCTTTTCCGCGACGCGGTCGCGACCCTTTGCGTAGACTGTGCCTTCGTCCACGCCGCCGTGCCCGGGGTCGATGACGACCCGAAACGGAGTTTCATAGCGGATCGGGGCCGCTTGGGCGGAATAGGCGGCGAGGGCTGAAAAAATCGCGAAAATCATCGAGTAACGCTTCATCCGAATCCAAGCTTATGGGACACCGGACGAAGTGGGCAAGAGGCTGTACTTAACCGGGCTAAAAGCGCTCGCCGAATGGTTTGAGCGTCAAAAACGTGTCCTTCCCTGGCGGGAGGACCCGTCCTTATATCGCGTCTGGGTGAGTGAGATCATGCTCCAGCAAACCCAGGTCGTGACGGTCATTCCCTACTTTGAACGCTTCGTGGCGCGCTTCCCAAGCGTGGAGAAGCTCGCTCGGGCGTCGACGGATGAGGTTATGGTCCACTGGGCCGGCCTCGGCTATTACTCCCGCGCGCGAAATCTCCACCGGGCCGCGCGGCAGTTTGTCGAAGCCGGGGGCGGGAGTACCGCCGTGTTTCCCCGCGACCGGGCGGGTTGGGAAGCCGTGCCTGGCGTGGGACCCTATACCGCGGGCGCGATCCTTTCGATCGCCCTCGGGCAAGTCGAAGCGATCCTCGACGGCAACGTCGAGCGCGTTTTGTCGCGTTTACGACGGGTGGCCCGCGGTCGCGGCGACGCGATTTACAAGGCACGCCTCTGGCGGCTGGCGGGGGCGTTTGTCAAGAACGGCGCGCAACACGGAATCGCGCCGAGCGTGACGAACCAGGCTTTGATGGAAATCGGTGCGACTGTCTGCACGCCGCGAAAGCCCAAGTGCGGGGAGTGTCCGCTTTCGGCGCTTTGCCGGGGGCGCGCCGAGAATGACGCCGAGGCTTATCCTCCGCGTAAGGCGCCGAAGCAATGGCTCGCGGTCACGGAAATAGTTCATCTCATTCTGCAGGGAAGAGCGGGGAAGGAAAAATTTTTGGTCGCCCGGCGCGCCACCGGTCGCTGGAGATCGGGTCTTTGGGATCTGCCGGAATTCCTGCCATTCGAAAAGAGCGCTCTCGTTCAGGTAGGGGAGATCGAAAGTCGTCACGTGGTCACGAGGCACAAGATTCGCCGCACCACCCTGATTTGGCGGACTCGGAAGTCGGCCGCGATCTGGAGCGCCGCCGATCCGGGCGGGGAGTCCATGAAGTGGGTGCCGCTTGGCGATCCGGCGCAGGCGCAAGTGGCGATCGGCTCGGCGCTGACGAAGACGCTGCGAAGTCTGGCGCTCCGGGGATTCGTCGTTCCTTGAGCACCGTGACCGGATCCCGGCGGGTGGGCTAGCGCCCGTCGCTGGAGTGAGTCGTCTCGCGGTCCTTGCTATAGTTCATGCGAAACGCGCGTTCTAACCAGTTACGCCGCGACTTCTTCGGGGCGAGCCTGAATTGCGCGATCTGCGTGCAGCTTTCCGTCCGGCGCTCGGCCCGGATCACTCGCTCGGTCGTCGAGATTCGGCTCATGATCTCCGGAGACATCGTTTTTGAAAGTTCGCCGTAAATGTAATCTGTGCGGATCGAGTTCGACAGTGAGAGCTTCACGCCGTCGCCGCCCCAAACGATGCCGAAAAGCCCGCCTTCCGGCGTGACCAGCGCGCCGCCGGAGACGCCTTTGACCGAATAAGCGGACGAATCAATCCCGCGGGTCGAGACGTCGTTCGCTCGCAGGCGAGCGACCCGGGTGATCTTGCCCCAGGACGCTTGAATGCCGAGTCCGGCTGCGTTCCCGAGGGTCGCGACTTTTTGTCCGAGGTCCTCATGGATCGATTTCATCATGGGGATCGGCTCCACATGGTCGCCGATTTCGGAACCATCGGGAAGGGGCGTGGTTTCGATCAAGCACCAGTCTCCGAAGTTCGAATAAAGTTCGTTCGGATTCCCGGTCGGCGCATCGAGGACTCCGCATTGCAGAATCTTTTTGCAGCTCGTTTCTAAACGCGAATCGTCGCCCGTGGTCAGCTTGCCGCCGGGACATTCGGTAGGGACGGTGTTGTCATCCATGACGCGAAGGACGTGGCGATTGGTGAGGACAAGATTTCGACCGACCACGACCGCGGAGCCGCTGCCGCGGATTTGGCCTTCCATGACGCCGTTGCGAAGGTAGGGCCGTTCGAGTTCGGCCCTGAGCACGCCTCGCGCGACGCGACGTTCAAAGTTGAAGACGCGCTCGTCAAGCGTTCCGACGAGCGGCAAATCGGTGACTCGGTAATTGAGCCCTTCGCGCCGGACGCCGCTCGCGTCCGTATACGTGAACACCGGATAACCGGGGACTTGAACTTGGCCGTTGCCCGCCGGGAGGGCGCCTTTGAAAACATGGTGGGTTTGGAGCGAATCCGGCGCGAGCGCGCGAATATCGCTTTCATCGAGCGCGGCCGGACGATCCTCACCGACTCGAGGATCTAGATCGCGCGGACAGGAGTCGACGGCGGTGACCGACCCCGAGATGCCCGAGGCCGCAAGTACCAAAGCCAGCAACCGTTTTTTCATCTGATGAAGTCTCCTCGGCGCGAACGCCGGAGACAGCATGAGCAAAGTCAGGACCAACAGGACTCGGCCCCAACCCACTGATGACCTTGGGGTCGATTCGCCCCGGGTTATTTAACGGTGTTTAAGGATTGGTCAGGTGTGGTTGTCAGGAAGAACGTTTTGCGGTTTCGTGCAGGCGGCCCTGAATCGCGGCGAGAAAGTTCATCGCCTGAATCGGAGTCAGCGCATTGAGATCCGCGGTTTCGAGCTCCGCGAGAATGGGGGACGTCGGGACGGCCGGCGCGACCCGCGCGATGCCCGGCGCGACCCGCGCGATGCCCGGCGCGTCGCTCGGCGCGTCGCTGAACCCGAACAAGCCGAGCTGTCCGAAGTCACGAGATTCCTGCGCGCGCAGCGGGGAAGTGCGAACTTCCGTTTTTCCCTCGAGGCCGGACAAAACCTGCCAGGCCCGAGAAATCACTGCGCTCGGCACGCCGGCAAGTTCGGCGACGTGAATTCCGAAGCTGTCATTGACGGCCCCCGGACGCAGTTCGTAAAGAAACCGAAGTTTCGCGGCGGGCGCCGAAGGATCCGCCGATCCCTGGCCGCCTTCGACCGCCATGTGGGCGTTCACGATTCCCGGCAGCTCGGCCGAGAGTCGCGTGAGTTCGTGATAGTGCGTGGCGAAAAGTGTCCGAGACTTGAGCCGGGCGGTAATCCATTCCAGCGCGGCCCAAGCCACGCTCACGCCGTCATAAGTACTTGTCCCGCGCCCGATCTCATCGAGCACGAGCAGCGAGCGCTCATCGGCGTGATGCAGGATGTACGCAAGCTCCGTCATCTCCACCATGAAAGTGCTTTGTCCGCGTGCGATCGCGTCGTGCGCGCCGATGCGCGTGAGTACGCTCGAAACCACGCCCCAGCGGGCGCGGCGGGCGGGGACCGGCGCGCCCATCTGCCCGAGAATCACGATCAAGGCCACCTGCCGCATGACCGTCGATTTTCCGCCCATGTTCGGGCCCGTGATGAGCAGGGTACGGGCTTCAAGGAGTTTCAGATCATTGGGCACGAAATGGCCGCGCGCGGCGGCGTCGACAACCGGGTGGCGCCCGCCTTCGATATCGATCTCCGTCGAATCGTCGAACTCGGGAAAGATCCAACCTGGCCAATCCGTAAGCGCCGCGAGCGACTGAACCGCGTCGAGCTCCGCGAGCAGCGCGGCCGCACGCATGAAGCGCGCGACGAGCAGGCGCGCATCGTCGACGAGAATTTCGAAGAGCTGAAGTTCGAGAGCCTTCCGCTTGCCCGACGCGGACAAGATCTCTTCCTCGAACTTTTTGAGTTCTTCGGTGAAGAAGCGCTCGGCGCCCGCCATCGTTTGTTTTCGGAAGTAATGCGCGGGGGCTTTCTTGGCGTGGGCCGAGGTGATTTCGATCGAGTACCCGAAGACCCGGTTGTACTTCACCTTGAGAGACGGGATGCCCGTGACCTCGCGTTCGCGGGTTTCGAATTCCACCAGCCACTTTTCGCCGTCTTCGGTCAGATTCAGGAGCCGATCGAGCTCCGGCGTCGTACCGCGCGCGAAGATGCCGCCGTCGCGCGAGACGAGCGGTGCTCCTTCGTTTTGCGTCGTCAGAACGCGTTTCGCGAAAGGCTCGAGCTCACGACCCAGCTCGTCGAGTTCAGCCGCAAGCGAATCGAGGAGCGGGGCGGGTCCGACCCCTTGGAGGCTTTGCCCCATGAGGCCGAGTTCCGAAAGTGATCGGCCGAGCGCGAGCGTATCGCGCGGATTCGCGAGCCGGGCGTTCAGGCGCCCGCAGAGGCGTTCGAGGTCATAGACCTGCGCGAGTCTTTCGCAGAGGACCTTTCGTTTTTCGGGCCGAGAACCGAGCGCGCGGACGGCGTTCTGACGTTCCATGATCTTCTCGCGGCGAGCGAGAGGTTCAACCAGCCAGCGCCGGAGGGCGCGAGCCCCGAGCGCGCTTTTTGTCCGGTTGATGAGTTCGAAGAGATCGGGAAAAAGATCGAGATGCTGGGCGGTGCGGGGGCCCAGGCGCATGGATTCCGACTCGCCGATCGCGCGCGGCGGGCGAAGATGCAGAAGCCGCTCCTGCTTTTGGGTCCGTAGACAGTAGGTGACGAGTAGCCCCAGGGCTTGGAGCGATGCCTCATCGGCGCCGAAGGCGTCAAAGCTCAGTACGCCGTATTGCTTTTTCAGAGTCTCCACGGATTCGACGGCGGTGAGGTAATTGGACGGCAAAGCTTCGACGAGAGTGCCCGGCGCGAGCGCCGCGCGGGCTTCCGGTGGCAGGGTCAAGCCGAGATCAAGAACGTGCTTAACCGGGTGGGCGCCGAGTACGGAGGTCAACGTTTCAACGCTGAGCCCGCCCGAGAAACGAGATTCACCGGTCGAGGGATCCAAGAACGTGATCGACCACCGGGAGCTCACGGAGGCATGACTTCCCGCGCTTTGCTCGGGCGCGACCGCCGCGAGATACGAGGCCTCGGAAGTTTCGTGCTCAAATTGAATCGCCGGCGTGAAGGTACGGGTGATCGCGCGCTTGACGATTCCTTTGGCGGCCGCCGGATCTTCCATCTGTTCCGCGAGCGCCACCTTGTGCCCGGCGCGTAGCAGCTTTTGAAGGTAACCGAGATAACTGTGGTGGGGCACCCCGGCCATCGGCAGGGGATTAGGTTTGTTCTTGTCGCGAGACGTGAGGGTGATGTCGAGGATCTTGGAGGCGACGACCGCGTCGTCTCCGAAAAGCTCGTAAAAATCACCCATCCGGAAAAGCAAAAGCGCGTCGCCCGCTTGGCCTTTCAGCTCCAGGTATTGCTGCATGAGTGGAGTTTGGACATCGCTCATCGGGGAGGTTGGAATTAGCAGCGGACCGGTTGATCCGCAAGCAGGAGCGTCGGAGTATCGCGGCGCGTTAAGGACTTAGCTGCGTCCGCCGTGCCGGATCAGGAGGCGAGTGATTTCGGCTTCCTGGACCTTTGATTCCGTATCCCCGGATCCGCCGCGTTCCGAGTTCGCCTTCGCGAGCTGGATCGGAGTCACCCCTTTGGTGTTTTTGAGCTTCGGATTGCAACCGCCCACGAGCAGCGCTCGCACGGCGGCGGCGCTGCGATTTTTGACGGCCTTGTGCAAGGGACCCATTCCGTTCTTATCGAGCGCGTTCGCGTCCGCCCCGGCCCGAATCAGCCAGGAGATCGTCGCAGCCTGCAAAGTCGGGTTCCAGGTTTTTTGGCCGGGACCCCCGTCGACCGCGTAGTGAAGCGGAGTCGCTCCGCGTTTGTTCTTGGCGTTCGCATCCGCGCCTTTGGTGATCAACTCACCGACGAGATTTCGTCGATATCCGGCCGAGGCGATGTGCAGGGCCGTATCGCCGGGCGAAAGATCGTGCTCCAGCTCTTCGACGAGGTAACTCTTGTCGGTCACTTCGGTCGCCAGCGCCGGGGCCTGAGTCAGAAGCTTCAAGACGTGCACTTCATCGTCGGCGATGATCGCCTGCACGAGGGCCGAAAAATCGGGTTTTCCGCGAGGGGCTTTCACTTAGGTTTGCTTTTCTTTCTCGCGGGCCACGGTGTTGCGTACCGCGCGTTCGTGGGCATCGCCGACCCGGTGGACCTTGATCATGTTGGTGGTCCCCCTCCGAAGAGTGGGTACGCCGGCGGTGACGACGATGAGATCTTCGGGCTCCGCCCAGCCTTCTTGCACGAGAACCTTTTCAACCATCGCGAAGAGATCGTCCGTGCCGACGATTTTCTGAATCAAAGCGCCCCGAACCCCCCAGGAAAACTGCAGTCGGCGCAGCATCGCTTCGTTGTCCAAGATCGCAACGATCGGAGTTTTGGGCCGGTACTTGGCGAGCGTGCGGGCGGCCGTGCCGGAGTGGGTGAGGCACGCGATCGCCGAAGCGCCCACGTGTTGGGCGATCCGCGAGGCGCTGAACTCGACGGACTCGACGATGGAGCCCGGAGTGGGAAGGATGTCGGCGACGTTTCGCATGAATTCTTCGGAGCGCTCGGCTTCAAGAATGATTCGCGACATCGTGCGCACGGTTTCGAGCGGGTATTGACCGGAAGCGGTTTCCGCCGAAAGCATCACGGCATCGGTCCCGTCAAAAACCGCGTTGGCGACGTCGGTCGCCTCGGCGCGCGTCGGCGTCGGGCATGAGATCATGCTCTCGAGCATCTGCGTCGCGGTGATGATCGGGACTCCAAGTTCGTTGCAGGCGCGGATGAGTTTTTTCTGAATGACCGGAACGCGTTCGGCACCGAGCTCCACGGCCATGTCACCGCGGGCGACCAGCAGGCCGTCGGAGACTTCGATGATTGAGTTCTGATTTTCGATCGCTTCTTCACGCTCGATTTTGGCGATCACGATCGGCGCGTTATTGACCTGTTTGCGCATGAGCGCCTGAACCTGCTCGATATCCGCGGCCTCGCGCACGAACGACAGCGCGACGGCGTCGACTTCCATCGACAACCCAAACTTAAGATCTTCGATATCTTTGTCCGTCAGACACGGGATCGAAAGGGGGGTGCCGGGAAGGTTCATGCCCTTGTTCGACGTGAGGAGCCCGCCGACTTCGACTTCGACTACCATTTCGGGGCTCGCCACTTCCGAAATCCGGGTCGAGATTTTTCCGTCGTCAAAGAGAATCCGCGCGCCCTTGCGGGCGTCACGTGAAACCGCTTCCGCGATTTCGGCCGAGATCGGGACGGGGATCTTTCCGTGCAGGGATAACTTGGGCGTCGCGCCTTCGGGATAAAGCAGAAGCACCTGGCCCGCTTTGAGGTCGATACCCGCCTTGGGGAGCACGCCGACGCGGATTTTGGGGCCTTGGAGATCCTGCATGATCGCGATCGGGCGTTTTTTTGCCGCCGAAGCTTCGCGAATCGCCAGGATCATCGCGCGGTGAAACGCATGATCGCCATGGCTGAAGTTCAGGCGCGCGATGTCCATTCCCTCGTCAATCAGGCCTCCAATCGCTTGCACGGTTCGGGAAGAGGGGCCGAGGGTACAGACGATTTTGACGCGACGGCTTTGGCTCATTTTGACCAGAATAGCCTTGGGCGGCGGCTAAAGGAAGCGTCTAGCTTTTGCGACGAATTAAGTCGGCATTGGAGCGCTTCGTTCGCTCCAAATCGGTCTGATAGGTCGCCGTGATGTACCGTTCACGCTCTTTGTGCTGGTGCTCGGCCTGGGTAATCCGTTGCTCGGCCGTTCGAGTGACTTGATCCAGTTCCTGCTTGGCTATGCGCTCGTGGTCCCGGACCTGCTTCTCCGCTGCCATCTTGACTTCGGAAACGACGGCCTCGTGCTCGGCCTTCTGGTCGTTTAGCTTTTTCTCATAGGTTCGAATGGTCTCGCTCTGCTGAGCCTTGAATTCTCGCTGGGCGAGGGTCTTCTCGAACTGGAGCTGCTGCCGCTGGTCCTGGAGCTTGTTCAAAGAGCTCGTCTTGTCCGCGCCCAAAATCTCTTCGTACTGCTTGCGTTGCCGATCCATGGTCTGGGCGTAGGAACGATTGGCGTTCTGGTTCTCGCGCTGATGGTCCATGTCCTTGTTGCGAAGCGTTTCCTTCTTCATGAACTCCGTGTCTTGCATCGCCTGGAGGAGGTCGCGGCGTTCGCGGTGACTCTCCGATTGATAGTTCTGCCGGACTTCGTTTTCCTTCGACTGGGCCTGGTAAACCGTATCTTGAAGGCGGGTTCCGTATTCCTTCTGTATGCTATCCACGGTCCGAGAGTTCCGTTCGGATTCGGCGCCGAAGGTTTTTTCGTATTCACGGATGACGGACTTTCTGACCGCGGCTTCCGCGGCGGGGGAAATGTCATTGACGTCTTCGCTCGTCGTGTTCGTGTGGAGCTGCTTTTCGAGCAACTTGATCTTGGTGTCATCCGAATCGCGGATGTTCTCGATCGTACCTTGATAAGCCTTCGCCTGGTGTTCCAGGGCCTTGTTGCGGGTGAGGTTGGCTTCCCGAAGTTGGGACTCGAGGGTCGCCGTGGACTGCTCACGATCCCGCTGATTTCGCAGCACGAGCTGCTCGCGGTCCTTGTCAAAGACGACCCGTAGCTGTTCCGAGCTCAAATGATTTTCGAGATTTTGATTCGCGATGAGCTTTGAGAAGTAAGCGTCTTTTTCCTTCAGGCTCGAGTTGTGAAGGTGATTGAAGTAGTCGCCCTCCTGCTTGGACTTGTACTTGAGATTGTCGATTTCCTTGCCGAACGCGTCATGACTGCTCTGCACGACCTCGCGCCATTGATTCTCATATTCCTTTACGGCGTCCGCCTGGCCTTCGCCGCGCCCTTTAACATAGTCGCCTTGGGCGGCGATCATGTCCTTGACCTGATCGCGGTAGATCTTGGTTTCGCGGGAATGGCTGTCGTTATTATCACGGATCGCGTTTTCAGCCCGGTCATCGTACGCGCGCTGCTGGCGATTGAAGCGCTCTTCGTTCGTTTCTTCCGTCTTTTTGAAGCGGTGTTCGTAGTTGGCCCGCGCCTCGGTGAGGGCGGATTCGTATTCTCGGCGTTGAAAGTTGAGATCGTCCATGCGCTGGCGGTTCAGATCTGAATATTGCTTCTGCGAAGCTTTATGATCCACGTCGTAGGCGGCCTTCTCGTTGCCGTATCTTCTGGTGTACATCGCGTCCGCGGAATCGTGCGCGACCTTCGCCTGGGACTCGAGCGCCTGACCGTGTTCGCGATTCAGCTGTCCAATGCGGGCGTGGTTGGCCTTATCCGTGTCGTCCGAGCGCATCTTGTGATCTTTTTTGTCCTGATTGTAGGCGTCGACGGTGCTGGCAAGTTCTTGCTTCAATACATCGGCTTCCTGCCCGTTGTAACGGCCCCATTTGTCGTAAGTCTGCGCCTTAATGCGATCGACTTCCGCCTTGTTGTATTCGCGCTCCGTCTTGATCGTCTCGTTCATGTTGTCTTTGACGTTTTGAACAGTCCGCTCCAGAGCTTCCTGCTTTTTAACGGCTTCGCGCTCGTTCGCTTCGTCAAATGAGGCTTCCCGCGCTTCGAAGCGCTCGTTCGCGCGCTTCTGCTGCGTTTGCATCTCCTCTTCGAGCTCTTCAAAATTTTTGTGATAGTACTGGTAGCCGCCGTCGGCCGGGGGATTCACGCTCATTCCCGAGCCCTCCTAATGAGTATGAGTTTCTCGCAATTGGCGCGATCGTGCATCGGGCAGAGATTGCCGATCCCTTCCGGGTCCAGCGGGGCAACAAGTGTCAGGTGACTGACGGATGCGCCCGCATGCGCGGCGAGAGAAATGAAAACGGGGAATCCGTTACCGGATTCCCCGTGGTTCAGTACTGAAAGGGCCTGGTCGGCCGATTACTTTTTGGCGTCGAGCTCTTCGTCAATGATTTCAGCGAACTGCTCGATAGGGACGGCGCCCGCGATCAGCTGACCGTTGACGAAGAACGTCGGAGTGGATTTCACCCCGAGCGATTCGCCGTAGGCCAAATCCTTCGCCACGAAATCCGCGTATTTCTTGGAAGCGTAACATTCCTTGAACTTCGCGACGTCGGCCCCGGCCGCTTTGGCATGGGACTCGAGGCTCGCGTCATCAAGCTTTTCCTGGTTCTTAAACAGCACGTCATGAAACTTCCAGAACTTATCGGAGCTCTGTTCGTTCACGCACATCGACGCTTGGGACGCCGGACCGGCTTGCGGATGCATCGGAAGCGGGAAGTGCTTGAAGGCGATTCGGACCTTGCTGCCGTATTTTTTCTTGAGGTCCGTAACCGTGTCGGCGCCGCGCGAGCAGAACGGACACTGGAAATCCGAGAAAACGACGACCTGGACCGGCGCGGATTCTTTGCCGAACGTCGGAGCTTGGCCCATTTCTACCGCGATGTTCATCTTCGGCTTCGTGAAGTAGACTTCGACCGGATTCTTCTTTGTCAGTTTCGCGACGTATTCGTTGATCAGATCCTGCTTCTTTTGGGTCTGCAGATACGTGTTGATGCGCTCTTTGATCTGCGGATTGATCTGGGATTCCGGAATTTTCTTGTCCTTTACGAAGGCGGCGTATTCTTTATCCGAAACCTTGATCGGACCCTTGGTGACTTTCTTCTCGATGTATTCATCAAGGGACTGACCGGCTGCCTTCGCCTCCGCGCCGACGAGGCGATCGACGATGAGCTTGTTCAGGCGATCCATCTTGAGTTCGTACTCGCGCTTTTTTAGGTCGAAGAAATCGAGCTTGTCTTCGCCGATGAGCGCTTCTTCACTGATCGCTTCGTTGCCGATCTTGGCGACAATACCCGCGCTCGGCGCTTCTTTGAAAACGAGATTCGGCTTGCCGGTTTTCGCTTGGCCATCGGTACAAGCCGAGATGGTGGCGAAAAGAACGGCGGTCGCGAGCGCAGTGCCCAGCGAAATGGAGAAATAGCGGCGGCGTGTGATGGTCATGAAATCAGCCTAAGGTCTCTGAACAGCGGATGCAACGCAAAATTCTTTCACGTGCCCGAAGCCGGCCGCGAATCAAAATCAATCCCAGAAAAATTTGGCCGATGCTCCACCCCCAAAGCCAAGTGGGGTTGGCCGAAACTCGCTCATTGAATACTATGAACAGGATGAAGCTCAAGCCGAAGAGGATTTGCGAGATCACGGGATAACGGTGCGCCTGGCGATAGCTCGTGGGCCCGCCGCATTTCGGACAAATGCCGTCTTCGCCCTTCGATTCAGGTTTCAGCATTAAAGCGCCTTCATTAGATCGTGGAGTCGGACGACGCCGACCCATTGTCCGCTCTCGTCGGTAACGGCGAGTGCGCTGATTTGGCTCGGCCGGTTCTGCATCAAGGTCAGCGCGTCGGTCGCCATCGCGCTTGAGCGGATGGTGACCGGTGTGCGACTCATGACGTCCGCGGCTTTCAGCTGGAAAAAACGCTCCTTTTGCGAAAGGGCGCGCCGGATATCTCCGTCCGTGATCACGCCGAGCAAATTCTTTCCCTGCGTGACCAAGACGATTCCGAGTTTTTTCTCAGTGGAGCGCACAATGATCTGCTCCATCGTCGCTTCAGAGTCCGCGGTGGCGACCGCGTCGCCATGGTGCATCAGATCCGAGATGTGAAGAAGGAGGCGTTTCCCCAGGCTTCCGCCGGGGTGATTCGTCGCGAATGCCTGTACATCAAAGCCCCGCACTCTCATCAACGTCATCGCGAGCGCATCGCCGAGCGCGAGCGCGAGCGTCGTGCTGGCGGTCGGTGCCAAATTATGAGGGCAGGCCTCTTGGGCCACCGCGGCATCCAGCCAAACGGTGGCACTCTGCGCTAACTGTGACGATCGATTACCGCTGATTCCGATCACCGGAATGCCGCGCTGCTTAATCGAGGGAAGCAATCTGATTAATTCTTCTGTGTTACCGGTGTAGCTCAAAGCAACAATCACATCGCGGGGCGATAGAATTCCGAGGTCTCCGTGCAATCCTTCCGTCGGATGGAGGAAAACGGCCAGGCTCCCCGTGCTGCTCATTGTCGCCGCCATTTTTCGTGCGACGGCGCCCGACTTACCGACGCCGGTCACCACGATTTTGCCGTCTTTTTGTAAAGTTTGTTGAAGGAGATCGACGGCTTTCACAAAGGCTTCGCCCGCTTCCGAATTGTCCGCGAGGCGACTGGAACACTCCGAAATAGCCCGCGCTTCGAGATCGAGGACGCGAATGGCTTCCTTCAGGACGTCGTTTGAAACCGGTTTATCTTTTGACTTCATGTGCTGGAAAAGAAGCATGTTTCGTTGACAGCGCGCAATGCCTTTTTTAGTGTCCGGTCGTGCTTCACCGCAATGCGGCTTTAATCATCGGACTGACCGTCATTGTAACGTCGATCGCAGATGGTGCGCACGCAGAGCCGACGCTTCCAACGCTCGGTCTAGGCCTCAAGCCGAGTTCGCTCGCAAAATTCATCCAGGTTCGGGTCCTCGAAGAGTCGACGCGTGCCTCCGTCGCGCGGGCTTCCGTCAGCTTGGATACGTTGGGTCAATGGTCGGGTCCAACCGACGGGCGCGCCCCCCGCACTTTCGAAACCAATGTCTTGGGGCGCGTACTGCTGCAACCGATCGAAGCGCCCGCAGTGAACGTTCTCACGATCCGTAAACCTGGCTATCTCATGATCACGGTCGTCGGTAAGTTTCTGGGTGAGGTGACGGTTTACCTGCGCCCGTCCGAAGCGACTCCGGAGATCGAAGCCAGCGGTGAGCTGACGGGATGGGACCGGCCACCCGAACTGGACCGCGTCTTTGGCGGAATTGTTTTTCGGCCGATGCAGCTCACTGATCTTCTTCGGTTCGAGCTCGATAACTTGATTTCGCCCCTCCAGGACTTCATCGACGTTTTCGGCAAGCGGCCGATTCCGTCCAATATCGCGCTTCCGGCGCAGGATGTTTTCCTACCGGCGGGTGGAGTGCGCCTCAATAAACCGATCTATCGAACACTCGCGCCGGCGGATGCGGGATTTCGCCTGGTCGGAGCGCAGCTCGAGGGCCGCGTTCAAGGACTGATCTCGTCCGTCGATATCCTTCACGGGGGAGTGGTTTCGCCGACCCTCGTGAATCAAGTCGAAATCAAACGAATGGGTTTGAGCCGCGTGTTGCGGGCCAAAGGCGATCTGCGCGAAAACTTCGAAGCCACCACCCTCCTGGCCCCCCGCTATCAGATCACATCGAGCCGTCCGACGTTTGATTCGACCATTCTGAGCGTCCCCGTCGTCGATGCGGATGGGGATTGGCGCTTTCTGTTTCCCACCGACGCAAAAGCTTTGACTCCGGGGCGCGCCGTTTCTCTGCAGACCCCCGCCAATGACGAATGGAAAGTGCGAGCGGTGGCGACGATCGCGATCAGTAAGGACAACCGACGGTTCTCTGCGGTGATCGCGATGAATCCGACTCGCCTGCTGGAGACGGGCGAATACCTGACGCCGGACCTGGTGCCTGATTTCTCAAAAGTGCCCGAATCCATTTCCATGCGATCGCTTCCGCGCGGGATCGCGTTCGCAGCTCTTTCCCGAAGCTTCCGCACACCGGGCCGCGACGTAGTCTTACCCAACTGGTGGATCTTCATTCTGCCGTCCGCCGGCGAAGTCCGAGTGCCGACCGGAAAGCTACCCGCCGGAACCTCGATCGATCGCATCTCACTGGCCAAGTTCGAGTTCTCCGGCGACTTCGACGAGCGGCGCATCGATGCGGAAACTCAGCTCCGATTGCTGGCGCGATTCGCCTACGCTACCGGCCGCCGCACTCCTTAGACGAGGCGTAGGGGCCGTTGCCTGAGCGGTTAGTTGCGTTTTGAACCTTTACCGTTGAAAATCAGGGGTGATGATCTCACCTCGCCTTTTAGCGCTACTGGTTTTTGCCGCTTCGATTTCCAGCTGCATGACGGCCTATAAGGAGTCGGTAGGGGCGGATACGCAGGAAGTATTCAATCGCGTGTTTCTCACGGATTTCAACATGGCGTGGGTAGCGGCGCAGGAGGCGATGAAGTCGATGCGCATTGAGGAATCCAAAGTCGAAGCGGGGTTCATCCGGACGCAGTGGGCGGATAATACGGCCGAGAAAAACTTCATCGACTCGTTCGGCGCTTCGGAAACCCACCTCAAGGCGCAGTACCGCTTTCGCGTCACGGTCGGGAAGGGGTTCTACAACGGCAAGCCCTCCGTCAAAGTAACCGTGCAAAAAGATCAGCTCGTTCAACACGACGTCTTGGAAGGTTGGAAGCCGGCACCGACGGATTCGATCGACGAAAATACGCTGCTCTACCGGATCAATCGCTTGATCACAATTCGGACGAAGATTTCACGTCTGGAAGAGGAAAAAGTCAAAAACGCCGTCGAGAGCACGAGCTTCTAGAGCTTTTCGGCTTCCCAGGCTTCGACTTGCTTGGAAAGGGGAGCGCCCTTTTTAAGCGTTTTTCCGGTCAGGGAACCGAGCGCCGCGATCGTCAGCTTCTGCAATCCCGGATCGCGCGAGTGGCTGAGGAGCGTTTTCAATTCTTTCGCCGAGTCGCGAGCCTTCAGAGCGACCAGCGCACGGATCGCCTGCTGCGGAACCCATTGGGCAATGCCTTGGTGGTAATTTTCGGGAGCGCGAACGGCGGCGAGTAATGCGGCGACTGAGCCCTGAGGCCGCAGCCGGGCGACCGCGGTCGCGGCTTCCATGCGAACCACGAGCGCGGGATCCTTCAAAAGAGCGAGCACGGATTTTCCGGCGGAAGGCGTCTCGATCGCGACCAAAGCGCGAAGGGCCGCGGTTCGGAGCATCCAAGATTTATCTTTAAGAAAAGGGACCACGTCCTTTTCGACGCCGCTTCCGCCTAGTTTAGCGGCACCCAAAAGCGCGATGTAGCGGTCTGGGTCTTCGGTTCCGGTCGAACCGGCGATCGAGAGCAGATGGGGAATCGCGCGCGTGCCGTGTTTCTGCTGCCAGCTCTGGATCAAGGACGCGAAGTTCGAACTTTTTCGCGCGGACAAATCCGACAGGATCTGCGTCTTGATCCCCAGTGTCCCGGAGCTGCCTTGGGCCAGCGTGCTCGCGAGGATTAAACTAAGGCCTAAGCATTTTTTCGAATTCAGCCACAAGATCCGCATCGCTCTTCTCCATGCTATCGGGAGGCCGACTCGATGTCGAGAGCTCGGCGATGGCGGGTTCCGCTACCGCTTCGGCGGTGGGTTCTAAACTTTGTTCCACTTGATCGACGAGCTGGTCAAACACGCCGCCGGCGTTGTCGCTTTGCGCGATGGCCGACACGGCGTTCGCGCGAAGCGGCGTAACCGATCCGCCTTTGCCTTCGAGTGCCGTTTTGAGCTGCGTGTTTTCCTGCTGCAGGCGCTTCAGATTGGCCAGCTCGTCCTCGATAACGCTGTATTCCGCGAGCTTGCCTTCGAGGTTCGAAATCTTTTCCTGTAGCTGATTCATCACGATCGGGTCGCCGCCTTTGATGGCGCCACTCGCGCTCGCCGTGCGGGCCGCCGCGAGGTCCGCTTCGATCCGGCGCTTTTCGGCGGCGAGGGCTTCCATCGCGCGCGCCTGTTCGGACATCTTGGATTCAAGAATCGAAATTTTTTCGAGAAGCAGGTGGTCGTTCGAGCCGCCGTTTGACGGCATCATCACCACCGGCGCGATCGCGGCATGCGCGGACGGCTCGATTTTTCCGCCCGAAGTTCGAAGCAAGCCGAAGAGCTGCGCGCGCAGCATTTCGGCTTCATCAATCAGCTCGGTGAGGTAGACCTTCACGACGCCGGATGGAATTTCGGATTGGGCGGAACCCATCTTTCGCTTTTTCAAAACCCAGAAGGCGGCGTAGAAAGTGGAAAGCAGAAATATCCCGAGCGCCTGAAACAACAGCGCTTGCTGGGTGAACTGGGCATAAACATAAACCCAAGAACCGATCGACGATTGACTCAAACCCATGGGGCACCCTCCGTGGCGCGGTCTACTGCTATACAAGGTTAAATCGGGCAGCTTTCCGGCGCAACCGTGCGTAGCAGAGAGTCGTGGAGCTCGGCATTTGTAGCCAGGACCGCCGGCGCTTCCACCCGAAACGGTTTCCCTTGGAAGTCCGTCACTTTTCCGCCGGCTTCCTGTACAAGCAGACTGCCCGCGGCCACGTCCCAGGGCGATAGGCGACGTTCCCAGAAAGCGTCAAAACTTCCGCGGGCCACGTAGGCGAGATCGAGCGCGGCGCTTCCGGGGCGGCGCACCGCACGCGCGATCGCGCTCAGGCGCTCGAAGGCTTCCATTTCCTCGCGAAGCCACTCGTCCTTGCGGTAAGTGAACCCCGTCGTCAGCAGCGAATCTCGGAGGGTCGCGGTCCGGGAGACCCGCATGCGCTTGCCGTTGACGAAGGCGCCGCCGCCAAGAGTCGCCACGTAAGTTTCGGCCATGGTCGGATGAAAAATCACCCCGGCGACGATCTGCCCGTCCCATTCCGCGGCCACGGATACGCAGAACATCGGAAATCCGTGAATGAAATTCGTCGTTCCGTCCAAAGGATCCAGAATGAACCGGCCGGCGCCTGGGCTGATCTCGGCCGGAGACTCCTCCGTCAAAATTCCAAAATCGGGCCTCGCCTGCCGTAAAATCTTGAGCGCTACTTTTTCCGCCGCGATGTCGGCATTGCTGACGAGACCCGCCCCGGGCTTTTCCGTGAGCGTGAGCTTTTTCCGATAATGCTTCATCAGGACTTTTCCCGCGGCATGGGACGCGCGGATCAGCACCTTCGCGAGTTTTTTCGGGTCCGGCGGTGTGATGACTTTTTTAGGGGTCATGCGCTTTCCGTCGAAGCCAGGACGAATTTACGCATGAGCGCGGCGAGCTTGCGCGTAAGCGCCCCGGGTTTGCCGTCGGCAATCGAGCGGCCGTCGAGCTTCGTGACCGGCCAGATCTCCTTGATGGAACTCGAAACGAATACTTCGTCCGCTTCGTAAAGGCGCTCGCGTGGAAACCTGACCTCGCGGACTTCGATTCCCGATCCCCGAGCCAGCCGAATCGCGTGGCGACGGGTAATTCCGTCGAGGATTCCGACGTCGAGGGGGGGCGTCGCGACGATTCCCCGTTTTACGTAAAAAAGATTGAAGGTAGTTCCTTCGGTGAGATGCCCATCAGCGTTGCAGAGCAGGGCGTCGTCGAATTTTTCGCCGAGGTCTTGGGCCTCCAAAAACGCCAACACGCTGTTCAGGTAATTACCCGACTTCATGGCCGGGTCGAGGGCCCGGCGATCGTAACGAATGCGCTCGGATATTTTGAGGCTGAGTCCCGCTTCGAACAGTACCGGGGTGAGCGAGACCGTGAAGGGTGAGAGCGGCTGCATCAAGATTGCGAACTGTGTCGGAGTCTCGACGGCCGCACGGCCGAACCCAATTTTTCCAGCCCCCCGGGTCACGATGAGCCGGCAATACGCTTCTTCCCCCGCCATGCCCGGACTCGCGCGAAAGGCGAGCATCGTGCGCAAAATCTCTTCCCGGTAAACGGTGAGGGGGTGGGAAAGCGGCATGCGGCAAAGCTCGGCCGAAGCCTTCAGGCGCTCGAGATGTTCATCCAAGCCGAAGAAGACGCCCGAATAGGAACGGGCAACTTCATAAAGGCTGTCTCCATAGAGGAAGCCACGATCGTAGACCGATACTTTCGCCTCGGATGCCGGGAGGATCTGCCCATTCCAATTGACGAGGCTGTTTCTCATAAGATGAGTCATAGCAGGAGACGCGTTAAGCCGCCGAGCATCATATTGAAACTCTCGGGGTCAAAAGGTAGCGTTGGAACAAACCAAGATGCTCGAATCCACTGAATCACTGCTCCCCCCCTCGCCCGCCCATGAACCGCTCAAGGTCTTGATCACCGGACTCGAGCATCCGTCGCTCGATGAACTCGAACGGCTTTTGCACACGCTCGGAGTCGTGCCCGTCGGGCGGGTGCTGATGACTCGAACCAAAATCAATCCCGCGACCTACATCGGCAAGGGCAAGCTCGAAGAAATCAAACTCGAGGCGGAAGCCAAAGGGGCCGGCGCCGTGATCGTAGATATCGAGTTATCGCCCAATCAGCTTCGCAACGTGGAAGCCGCGCTTGGCGGGAAGCCCGTGCTCGACCGACCGGGGGTGATCATCGAAATCTTTTCGCGTCATGCGCGGACCAAGGAGTCAAAAACGCAGGTCGAACTGGCCCGCCTTCAGTACCTGCTTCCTCGGCTGGCCCACTTCTGGACCCATTTCGAACGTCAGCGCGGCGGCATCGGCAACAAGGGCATGGGCGAAAAACAAATCGAAGTCGATCGACGGCTCGTCAAAAAACGCATGCAGATTTTGAACGATCGCCTGGGCACGGTGGAAAACGAACGGAATTTGCAGCGCTCGGGCCGCAAGGACGTCCTCAAGGTTGCGCTTGTCGGATACACGAATGCCGGAAAATCCACGCTCTTGAACGCGATGACTCATAGTTCGGTGCGCGCGGAGGACAAGCTTTTTGCGACGCTCGATCCGAGCGTGCGCGCTCTCAATCCCGACAGCCATCCGCCGATCGTCGCGATCGACACCGTCGGATTCATCTCTAATTTGCCGCCGTCGCTCGTCGCCAGTTTTCGTTCGACGCTTGAAGAACTTCACGAAGCGGATTTGTTGCTTCACATCGTCGACGCGAGCGCGACCAATGCCCGTGAGCAACATCAAGTGACCGAAGAAGTGCTTGAGGAACTTGGGCTCAAGGACAAACCGCGGATCACCGTGCTGAACAAAGCCGATCTGGCCGTGGACCGAAGCGCGCGAAACTGGGCTCGTTTGGCGGTACCCGGCGCGATGACGGTTTCCGCGCTCAATCCGAGCGACGTCATTCAGCTCCGCGAAACGGTGCTCGAGCATTTCCGTAAGGGACTTGAGATCTGGGAAGTCGTGGTGCCTTATGCGGAGAGCCGGCTCGAAGCCATGCTGCACGCCCACGGCAGCGTCGAGCGCACTACGCACATGGAAAAAGGCACATTTTACCGCCTACGCATCGAAGCGGGCTGGGCCAAGAAACTCGAGCTGGAGAAATATCGGACATGAGCGCGGCGCTCGGATTGATCGTCTTGCTGCTCTCGATGCCCGCGCAGGCCGCAAACTCGGGAGCGTGGTTCCCGTTGCGAACTCACTTCGAGGGATCTCCGGAACCGCTCACGCCCGAGCTAGTCTGGGCCATCGAGCCGGATGATCGTAACTGGCATCGCCGGTTCTGGGTTTTGGACCGCGAAGTGAAATTGGAAGGCTTGGCCGCGGTTCGAAACGGCGCGACTTTTTCTCCGCAAGCGACCGGCATCGTCGCCAACGCGATCCTTCGCCTGCGCGCGCCGAACTCGACTTATTTCAGCCGCCCGGAGCAGTTTCCCTGCGCTCTAAGAACCTCGCCCGTCATCCAATCGTTCTCGACTTACGAAGGTGCAAGCGCGGCCGGTGCGAAGGCCTCGGAACTTTGGGCCGTATATTTGGAGCAAGCCAAGCTGAAGCTTGCACAAGCCTTCACGGAGGTGCGGGCGAAGTCCGAAGCCGCCGCGCTCCTCGGCGCCAGCCGGACCTTCAATCTTTGGCTCGCGGCCATCGAAGATCATTATGACGACCGGATCGTTCCGGAGGCGCGTCGGCTTGAAAGGATCTTTTACGAGCGCAGCTGCGCGTCCTCCCGGAACCGCGCGCCTTGGACTCCCGGCTGGGAACATCGCCTGCCGGCGCCCGGCCCCGTGTCGGTTCGCAAGCTCGTTGCGCGCGCTCCCGCAAAACGTTGGCGCGGTTTATATTCCGTGCGAGTCGCGGTCGAAATCGGCGGTCAAGAAATGAACGGCGCATTTCTCGTCGATACCGGAGCTCCCACGAGCATCGTCTCTCCAACCTGGCTGCAGGCGCAGGGGATGAATCCGAAATTCTTGCGCGCGCCTGGTGGAAAATCCGAAGACGTTCGTTGGTCGTTCGGCAAGGATCGCGGCTATCCGATCCTCGTGGACCGCTCACTCGTGGGCGGTCAGGAAATTCCGGTGCAGCGGTTTCTGATCGCGGAGACGCAGAATATGCTGGGCGAACCCCAATTCGCGAGTTCATGTTGCGACGGAATTCTCGGCACGGATTTCTTGAGTCAATACGCCGTGGAATTCGATACCGGAGGCCCATCCGGTCTGAATCTCTACGCGCGCACCGACTTCGATCCCGGGCCGGGTCCGCGCTGGGCTGAAGTGGCCTACGATGCGAAGGGGGCGCTTCAGAGTGAAGGGTGCGGAGTCAGCTGGAATACCGGCACTTGGTCGGGGGCTCCGCCCGCGTGCCCAGGGTGGGGCAAGCCCAAAGGCGGCGTTCGTACGGTCGGGATGGATTTTCTCGGCCGCGGTTCCTTCACGCTCGATCTCCCGCATGGTCGAATCTGGCTCTCGCCCGAATTGTTCGAAGCGGAGCCGCCGAAAAATCGCACGGGTTTAAAACTCGCTTTCGAATATATCGGCAAGGAAAAGAAGATGAAGGACAAGACGCGAGTCCTGAAGGTCGACGAACTCAGCACGGAGGGCGCCGCCGCGTCGTTGGCGAAGAAGGGACTTTTCGCGGGCGCGCACGTCGTTACGCTCGCCGGGATGCCGGTGGACCGGCTCGACGCGTGGGAAGTGGATCGGGTCCTGAGCGGTGGTTATGGAAAAACGATCCGCATCGCCTGGGAAGACTTGAACGGCAAACTGAAACGCGACAAGTTCACGCTACCGTAAAGACCCGTTCGAGCCCCCACGCACCCGCGTCGCGTCTCGCAATCGCAACCAGGCGGCCGGATTCCGTTTCCCGAATCGGGACGAATGCGTCCTCGGCATCGAGGAGCGCTTCGGTTTCTCCGGTCGGGGGCATGCGTTTCAAGATATTGAACAGAACGGCCTGGCGACCTTGCTCAAGAGCCTTCACTTCGTCCGCATTCGCTTCGGCGGAGGGATAGCCCTCGAGTAATCGATCAAAGCCGATCCAGCACGATAGGTCAGAGGCCGGAGTGCCCTTCGAGAGCGCGTCCGCGATCGTCTTCAGGGGCAGCGTACGAGCGAGAGCGAAAGCGCCGCTCTCGGTCCGTCGCAAGGACTCGAGCATTCCGATCGAGTCGAGCATGCGCGCGAAGTCCTGCGCCAAGGTTCTGATGTAAGTGCCGGAGCTGCAACGAAGCGAAAAATCCGCCGTTCCGGCTTCAAAACGGTTGAACTTGAAATCCGACAGTCGACACGACTTGGGTTCCCGGTCGACTTCAATGCCTTGGCGCGCGAGTTCGTAGAGCGGCTTGCCGTCGAGCTTCTTGGCCGAATACATGGGAGGGGTTTGTAGATACGGCTGCTTGCCGAGTTGCGCCGCGAGGTGATTGAGCTGCGCCAAGGATTCCGGCAGCCGCTCCGTCGTCTCCGTCACCGGATTCGTAGGATCGCCGGAGGCGGTCGTCTGTCCGAACTTCATCCGGCCAGCGTAAGCCTTGCTCGAGGTCAGGAAGTACCGGGCGAGCTTCACGCCCCGGCCCACGCAAACGACGAGAAGCCCTGTGGCGAAAGGGTCCAACGTGCCGCCGTGGCCAAGTTTGGGCAGGTCCTTGCGTTTGGCGCCCGTGCCTTGAGCGAACGCGCGCTGAAGTTCCTCGATCGCGCCGAAGGAGCTCAAGCCTTCGGGCTTGTCGATGAGAAGTGCGCCGTCCATTTTGAACGGTTCAGTCGTCAGCGTTGGAGGGAGGAGTCGGCTCAGTCGGCTCGACGCCGATCTTTTTCAGAAGCTCATGCACGCGGGTCGTATTCTCAAAGCCACGATCTTCTCGGAACACGAGCTCCGGAATATTACGTACGGTCAACGCGGTCGCGATGTTTCGGCGTAAGAATCCGGAGGCCGACGTCAGACCGGCCAGGCAACCTTTAACCCGTCCGGCGTAAAGCGCTTCGCGTTGCTCCTCGGTGAGCGGCTTGCCGTTTTGGTCTTCGTGTTCCACCGAGGCGAGGCCGCCGAGGATCGTAAAGAAAACCGTGACCATGCCCGCGTCTTCGGTCAGTTCGACGCGCGTGACGGTCAGGGGCTCGATCCGCGGATCCTTGAGTCCCCGAATCAGCTGCGAGAGCTCATCGTGGATGACGGATCCAAGTCGGGCTCTACGTAACGGCTGCATGGGTACTCCTGTAATGACCTTTCTTATGATTTGGACGCGGTGACGGGATTGAGTGCGGGCGTGATCATCTCGATCATGTACGCCTCGATGATGTCACCCGCCTTGAGGTCGTTGTAGCCGTCGAGTCCGATACCGCACTCGAATCCGGTCGCGACTTCTTTGGCGTCGTCCTTGAAGCGCTTCAACGAAGCCATCTTGCCTTCGAAGATGATGCGGCTGTCACGCAGCAATCGTACGTTGGCGCCGCGCAGAATCTTGCCGTCGATGACGGACGATCCCGCGATCGTGCCAAGTTTCGGAACCGTGAACGTCTGGCGAACTTCGGCGCGCCCCAGGAACTTCTCGACCTTTTTCTTGTCGAGGAGACCGGTCATGGCGAGCTTCATTTCATCCAATAGTTCATAGATGATGCCGTAGCATTTGATCTCGATGTGTTCGGCTTCGGCGAGCTGGCGGGCTTTTGTTTCCGGCCGCACGTTGAATCCGAGGACAAGGGCGTTGGAAGCCGTCGCGAGCAGCACGTCGCTCTCGGTGATGCCACCGGTCGCCGCGTGAATGACTCGGATCGTGACTTGATCGTTCGAGAGGCGGATGACGCTGTCGCGCACGGCTTCGACCGATCCGTAAACGTCCGCTTTCAATATGACCGCGAGCTCTTTCAAGTTCCCGGCTTTGATTTTCGCGAACAGATCTTCCATCGTGATCTTGCCCGACGTCGCGGACTTCGCTTGCTGAGTTTTGGTCGTGCGATTTTCGGCGATCTCGCGCGCATCGGCTTCGGTGGCCGGCGAGTCGAACTTTTCGCCTGCCGCCGGAACGCCTTCAAAGCCCATCACCTCGGCCGCTGTGCCGGGTTTAGCTTCCTTGATGCTCGTGCCTTTGTGATCCATCATGGCTTTGACTTTGCCGGAGAATCCGCTCGAAACGATCGCGTCACCCACGCGCAGCGTGCCGCGTTTGATGAGCAGACTGACGACGGGGCCGCGGCCGCGTTCGAGACGCGCTTCCAAAACGTTGCCGCTCGCGCGCGCATCCGAATTGGCTTTGAGTTCGAGAACTTCGGCCTGGAGATTGATGCCTTCGATCAGCTTGTCGAGGCCCGTCTTCTTGGTCGCGGAAACGGGGATGAACATGGTCTGTCCGCCCCAGTCTTCGGCCAAAAGATCGAGTTCCGCGAGCTGCTGTTTGATTTTTTCCGGATTCGCCGACGGCTTATCCATCTTGTTCATGGCGACGATAATCGGAACTCCGGCCGCTTTGGCGTGGGAGAGCGCTTCGCGCGTTTGCGGCATGACGCCGTCGTCGGCGGCGACGACAAGCACCACGATGTCCGTGACGTTCGCACCGCGCGCCCGCATGACCGTGAAGGCTTCGTGACCTGGCGTATCGATGAAGGTGACTAGTTTCCCGTCTTGCTCGACCGTGTAAGCGCCGATGTGCTGAGTGATTCCGCCGGCTTCACCGGCTGCCACGTTCGCGGAGCGAAGCGCATCGAGGAGGGAGGTTTTGCCGTGATCGACGTGACCCATAATGGTCACGACGGGCGGACGTTGATCGAGACTTTCCGGAGTGTCCGCGGCTTGTGCGATGAGGACCTCTTCTTTGAACGCGACGTTGCGAACTTCGTGCTTGAATTCCGTGCCGATCAAAGTCGCGGTGTCGAAGTCGACGACCGAATTGACGTTGACCATCGAACCCATCTTCATGAGTTTACGGACCACATCGATCGCTTTGATGCTGAGCTGGTTGGCGAGGTCTTGCACGGTGATCGTCTCACCCATTTGCACGACTCTCTTGGTAGCTTTGGATTCAGTGATCTTCGTGGCCTTGAGTTCCTTGCCGACGGGAATGCGCTTCCGCTTGGGCAAGAAGACCATTTCCTTTTTTCGGTAATCGGCGAATCGAACGTCTTCGGGACGGATGCCGGCTTCGCGGCCGCCGCCGCCGCGCTTCTTCGCGGCTTCTTCCTCAACCATGGCGTCGAGGTTTTCCTTCGTCATCTTGATGATGCGGAAACCGTCTTTGTCCTGGACCGCGGTGCCTTTGACGTTGGCCTTGACCGGCGAAACGGCGGGTGCGGCCTTGATGATCGGCTTTTGCGGAAGCGCGGTGGGCTCGACGATCTTGAGAATGCTTCTGCGCGGAGCGACCGGCCGGGGCGGCAAAATGATCGGCGCGCGCGGACTCGCGATCTGAGCGGTCGGCTTGGTGGCTTCCGCCGCAGCGGTGGTGACGGTGGGGCTTTGAGCCGAAATGGGCGATTCCGGAGTCATCTCCGGCGCTTCGTCCTGGACCAAAGTTTCTGATTCAACCGCTTCGTATTCTTCCTGCTGTTCTGGTTCCGTCTCGTAAACCGCTTCCGTCGGGAGTTCTTCGTAAGTTTGCGGCTGGGCTTCGGAGCCGGCGGATTGCGCGGCACGGATCGGTGCGTTCGCGACGACTGTTTCAGTTTCACCACCTTCCCGGGTGCGGCGGCGAAGTATGGGCGACTTGGCAAACGCCGACTGTGCTGCCTCGGCTGCAACAGCGGCTTCCGTAGGCTCAGCGGCTTTCTTGCGGGTACGGGCGGCGGCTTTCGGTGCGGCCGCGGCCGTTTCCGTCGTTTTAACGGCGGCTTTGGCGATGGCTTTTTTCTTCTTCGGTGAAGACTCTTCTTCTTTCTTGAGCAGACTGGTTCGCGCGAGCTGAACCTCGTTCGGCCCGAGTTCGGCCATATGATTCTTGACTCGGATATTGATACTGTTCAGGCGATCGAGGAGCGAGATGGAATCCATCCCGAGTTCCTTGGCCAGTTCGTACACCTTCATGCCGTTCGTGCTGTCCGGCGAGTTGGACTGCGTTCCTTGTTCAACCATCATCTTTGAATTCCTATGCCCGTGATAATACTATTCAGTCTTCTCGCCGGCGCCGGATTCGGCACCACTTGCGCTACTGGCCGTCGAACTCGCCGCTTCCGGCGTTGCGGCTGCTTGCTTCATCATCTCGCGGAGACGTTCTTCGGCGAGCGACTTCGCGTCCTTCATCGGCGAAGCAGTGAAGGTGCCTTTGCCGTCATCGACCGGGCCCGGAGTACCCGCGAGGACGTCGCCGGATTTCTCAACCACGGCAGCCGCGCGTTCCTTGAGCTTCGTGGCCGCATCCGCGTCCTCGTAGCCGGGGATTTTCTGCAGCGCCTCGAGCGCCGCGTCCGAAACATGGCGAACATTGAGATAACCGGCCTGGTAAATCCCTTGGGCCATCGTTTCGGTGACGCCTTCGATGTGCTGTAGATTGAAGATCGCGTCAGCCTGACGCTTATGGAGCTTCGTCTTCGAAATGATGTCGAGTCTCCAACCCGTAAGCTGGGCAGCAAGACGAACGTTCTGACCTTTGCGGCCGATGGCGAGTGAAAGCTGGTCGTCTTCGACCATGATTTCCATCGTCTTATTGCGCTCGTCCATCCGCACCGAACTGATTTCAGCTGGGGCTAAAGCGGAGCGAACGAAGATGACCGGGTTCTCGGACCATGGAATAATGTCGATCTTTTCGCCTTTGAGTTCCTGGATCACGTTCTGAACGCGAATGCCCTTCATGCCGACGCAGGCGCCGACCGGATCGACGTCGCGATCCTTCGAGACTACGGCGATCTTGGAACGGGCGCCGGGTTCCCGAGCGCAGAGTTTGATCTCGACGATCTGCTCGCGCATTTCGGGAACTTCGACTTCAAACAGCTTCATCAAGTACTTCGGAGAAGTACGGGACAAGTAGAGTTGCGGTCCGCGCGTGGAGAGCACGACGTCGGACAGGTAGGCTTGCACGCGGTCGCCGGGTTTGAACTGCTCGCCCGGAATGATTTCCTGACGGGGAAGGAGGGCGTCGGTTTTGCCCAGATCGATCACGAGATTTCCCCGTTCGATGCGGCGGGCGATGCCGGTGATGATCTCGCCTTTGCGATGGATGTATTCGTTGTAAATAATCTCGCGCTCGGCGTCGCGGACCTTTTGAAAAATGACCTGTTTCGCGGTCTGCGCATCGATGCGACCAAACTGCGGAGTCTCGACTTTGATGCCGAGCTCGTCGTCGATCTGTGCTTCAGGGTCGAGCTTGCGGGCCTCTTCCATCTGGATCTCTTCGGACTCCTCGAGCATCTCGGGTTCGCTGTCGACGACCTTTTTGAACAGGAAGAGATCGATCTCGCCGGAGTCATTGTTGTAATGCGCTTCCAACACCGCGTGCGGGCCGTACTTCTTTTGAGCAGCAGTCAGAACCGCCTGCTCCAACGCGCTGATGATGATTTCTCTTTTGATGCCGCGGTCTTTGCCGACAGATTCAATGACTCGGGTGAGTTCGGTGGCGTTCATAGGATCTCCCAATTGGGTTCTAGATTGGCTTTGGAAATGAGAGAGAGCGGGATCGACACGCGCTGAATCAGCGGAGCCGGCGCAGTCTTTTTCTTCTTCTTTTCTTGATCCGCCGGGTTGAAAGCGAGGCGAATCTTGTTTCCGCTCAAACCTTCGAGCGTACCCAAGAAGTTTTTCTGCTTGGGATTTTTTTCCCGATAGTCGGTATTGTCCAACTCATCGGCGGTCAAAGGACGGAAGACGTGGACGCGAATTTCGCGGCCTTTGAATTTCTCGTAGTCCGACGGCTTGCGGAGTGGCCGGTCGACGCCTGGCGAGGAGACTTCGAGCTCATAGCCGGCGGGGAAGATCGCATCGATGTCATTGGGCGCTTCGAGCGGCTCATCGAGCGCTTTGGTCACGCGGACGCAGTCTTCGATTCCGACGCCGCTTGAATCTTTGCGATCGATGAAGACTCGAAGCGTTTTCGCCCGGTGAGTCTGGAGTTCCACATGGACCAGCTCGTAGCCGAGGCCCTCGATTAAGGGGTTCAAAATTTCGATGACGCGCTCGTCGTTGCGCAGGGACGTTACGCTCTGGCCGCTCTGGGATTCAGTCTGAGGCTGACGTTCGGTCATGGTTTCGTTTAAAGTCATCGCAAGTTCATGTTCAGGACAAAAAAAAGAGCGGGCTGGCTTGCCCACTCAACAGTGTTCCGAAGTTGCTCAGGATTTAGCATAGCCAAGGATTTTTCTCCAAGCTTCTTCTAATGAGTAAGCGTTCTGGGCGTCCTCACCCCGCCGCATCCCTTGACACGTCCAAAGTCTGCTGCTCAAATTGCAGCATGTCCTCAAATTCTTTCAGGAATTTAGGGTGCTTGGCGCTCATACTGGCGGCATCATCCACCGCAGTCGCGACCGATGGGGCCTTGAGCGTGGTCATCGAATCCGCGAACCTGGACGGTACGCCTTCCTCCACCGTCTTAAAACAATGGAGGTCGTCCGAACTGGACGCGATTAGGCCTTCGGTCGCCCGTGAACGGGACCCTCAATCCGGGGAGACCGTCGCTTGGAGCGGAGTCTCAATGTTGACCATCATTGACGAGACCATGAAGTCGCTCACCGCGGTCGAGCGAGCCCAAATCGATCTGATCGTGATCAGAAACATCAACGGCGAAAGGGCACTCTTGCCGCGCTCGTTTGTAGGAAAGTACTCCGTGCTCTTAGCCCGCTCACGCGCGGGAAAGCCACTCGCGGCCGCCCTGGGACCGCTCTATTCCGTCCCCTCGTGGACGACTCGGGCGCCGAAGATCCTAGAAGAAAAGCTCCCCCTGGAGTCGCTTTTTGTCCCGGGAGTGGTTGAAGTCGTGCTGACCAATTACAAACTTCGCCTCGCTCAGTTCTTGTTGCTTCGAAAGACGGATCCGTCCGCCATGCGCGGCGAGAAGCTCTTTATTCAAGGCTGCGCTGGCTGCCACGCCACGCGGAGTCCTGCCGGGGAGGCGCAAGTGGATTCTTGGGTCAAGGCCGAGGCACTGGTCAAACTTCGAGGTGTCGCCACCTCCGGGCACCCGAGCGCCAAAGGATTGCCGGGCTACGGAGACCGGGAGAGACGCGCACTGACGAGTTATGTCGACGCGCTCATCGAGCAGCAGAGGCGTTGAAAGCAGTAGGGGCCTGATCTCATTTCGGCGGCCGCGCGAAAAAACTTGAACCGCGCGATTAGGATTTTAGGGCTGCTTACCGATGGTGAGAGGCAATGGTCAGATCCCTCAATCACCTGATTGCCGCCGTATTTTTTCTGAGCTCGAGCGCCCACGCCAGTCTCTTTGATTCGGTCGCCACCCTCAAGCCGGTGGTCTCTAGTCGCCAGTGCATCAGCCGGGTCCTTGAATATATCAACGTCAAGCGCGACAAGACCTGGATCACTCGAATGGTGCCGGAACGGGCGCCCAACTTCCTGGACGATCTTGAGTGGCTTGAAGAATATCAATACGGTCGAATTCGGCTCGGCGCTTCCGTGGATACCCGCTTTATCAAGGATCTGGACACCCGGATTTATTACACCGCGACCGCGAAACCACTCGCCGATGGGTCGATACCGATAGTGGATCCTACAAAGCGCGCTCTGGTGCTTTACTTCCACGGCTCAGGCACGCAAAAAGCGAGCGGCGCGACCTTCGCTGGCAAGATGAACAAGCTCGCGGCGATGGACTATTCCGTCGTCAGCTTCGATCTTCCGTTTCACAAAGCCGGCAGCCGAAATCCTGCACTGACCGAAGCTCCTGATTTTGCGGCCTACGTGAACAATATGGTCAAGACTCTCCAATCTCCCGGACAGCCGGTCTATATGGTGGGGCATTCCTTCGGCCCCGACGTCATCGCGGAATTTGTGACGCGCTATCCGCATAGCGTGGACGGCGCAATTCTGCTTTCTCCCGGCGGTTTTGATGACGTCACCTCAAAATGGTATCAAGAGCGAACCCTCAAGATGGGGATCTTCGCCGTGATTGAACAGGATCACTTCGGGGGCCAATGGGCCGGATTGGTTACACGAAAGAACAAGTGGAATCAGCTGAAGGCGGCCGGCCGAGTGGATCCAACGGTTGCGAATCCAAAACTGAAGCTGAGAGTCGTGAGCGGAGAGCTCGAAGAGTACGTTCCCGGTCCCCTGGATGTTCACGGAAATCCGACGAAAGAACCTCGGACCTACGACGTTTGCGCCGCCTTTCGGAAATTTTTCAAGAATATTGACTGTCGAATCGAGCCGGGCATTGGACACCTCATCTTTGATCACAAGGACGCAAACGGGCATGATGTGGTGCTGCGCGAGATCCTCGGAATCAACGGCGACAGTCTCGCCGATGAGAAAGCGCTTAAGGCCGCCTCAAACGCGGCTCTGAAAACTCCCGCGGAAAATCTGGCGGCCAAGTATTCAAAGGATCCGCTTTTTCGTAGCTGGCTAGATATGACCAACGGCGGAAATCCCGGCGATGCTCTCACGCTCATTCGGGAAATGATCGCCCAGCCGGACGCAAAGCGGATCGGAAAAATCGCTCAGGACTTCAGCACTCTCGAAAGGCAACGCCTGGCAGCCCTCAATATGAACATTCAATCCACGGCCGAATGGGCGCCCGAATTTTTCGCTGCCAACGCCGAGCAGATCGCTAAGCTAAGCGATGCGGGTAATGATCCGGTGGGTCTGTACATGAAGTATCTGGAGTTTTTGAGAACGGCTACGCCGGAAACTCGCGCTTCGCATGCGGTCACTGGCCCGGAGGTTTACCTACTTCCCGAAAAGGTGAAGTTGACTGCCGCGGAAATCGAACTCAGGAAGTCTCGTATGCAGCGGGGGCGGCCACCGTCGACTCAGAACGAGCCGATCAAAAATTAGCTTCCGAAGCTCATCGCTGCACGCGGTAACGTTTGATGATTTCGCGAATTTCGGCTTTCGCGGCCTCGGCTGTTCCGCGGTCCGTGGCGATACGGCCGTGCAGCCGGTCTTCCACGTCGCCGATGCGAACGTAGCGTGGCATGCCGTCGACCAAAGGACGTTCCGTCCAGGGAGCGTCGCCGATGAGGTATTCGCGCCAAACGCCTTCCAAGAGGTTCCAAAATGGCGCGCGCGTGGTTGCCCAAGCCGCGGCTTCCGCGCAGGCCGTGTCGGGCTGCCTCACGTACCAGTTCTTGCCGACTTCACGCGCGAGCGGCGTGCGTACTCCGTTTTGATGAATTGTTTTGATGTTGTTCTCACGCTCGAGCCACGAGTTGGAAAACGCGATGATGCGCGTCGAGCGGTGCAGCGCCTGATAATCCCGGCGACCCATGTCGCGTACTTCGCGGCCCGGAATCGGCGAGTAGTTGTCGCACTTCCATTCCGGATATTCAGCGTCGAACTTCCAGGGTGCCGCGCACTGATAGCGAAGGCCGTCGTCCAGGTTGGTCACGCGGCGGACCCAGGAACCGGAATCCATCACGAGCCGCCGCGGCTCCCATCGCGCGTCCCCCACAAATTCGTAAAAGTGGGTCGGCTGGTAATCCCAATCCTCGGCCTGATGCTTCATCACGAACTTTGCGCGGCCATCGGCTCCCGTGGTGAAGAGAACATGTTGCAGCCGAATGTGCCCGAGCGATGGGTCTTCGGTGGCGACGATCAGTTCTTTAACCGCGACTTTTGAACTTGCGTCGTAGACGCGGGAGTCCAGGATGTATCCGGGTTTGAGCGCTTCCGTTTCGGCAAAACTGTAATCCACGAGAAAGCATCCAGCCATGCCGAGGACGCTCTGGCGGGCGCGATCATAGTTGGGGTCCGCGTATGCCACGGAAGCGGCGGCAAGAATGGACAAAACCGCGAGAGCCAAGCGCATGAAGTCTCCTTTTTTTTACTCGTTATCATGCACCCAGTAATTCGAGCAAATCTTCGCGGGTCAGGCTGAGGCCCGAAACGCCGGAAACCGACGAACCTTCGTCCCCGTCACCCAGTAGTAGGGCGGCGAGTTCCCGCTTTCGAGACTGCAGTCCGAGGAGCTTTTCTTCGACGGTTCCGAGCGCGACCAACTTCCGAATCAGAACCGGGCGAGTCTGACCGATGCGGTGGGCGCGATCGGCGGCTTGATCTTCGGTCGCCGGGTTCCACCATGGGTCACAGAGCAGGATGTGGTCGGCTGCCGTCAAAGTCAGTCCGACGCCGCCCGCCTTCAGCGAGAGCAAGAGGACCGGCGCCCCTTGATCCGACTGAAACCGTTCCACCACTTCCCCGCGGTCGCGAGTGGAGCCGTCCAGCCGATCCCAGCGGATTCCTTCGGTGTCTAGCCTGCGACCGATCAGGTCCAAAAACGACGTCCACTGCGAAAATACTAGGGTCTTTCGGCCTTCGGCTATCGCCGACGCCAAGGCGTCGACGATCAGCTCCAGTTTCGACGACGAGTCGGCGGATTGCCCGGGAACGAGGCCGGGGTGACAAGCGGCTTGGCGAAGCCGAAGCAGGAGCTCGAGCGCCGAAAGCGTGCTCGCTCCGGAGTTGATCTCATCCAAAACTCGGGCCCTTCCGGCTGAGAGCAGGGCGCCGTAAAGGTCGCGTTCGGAGTCCGAAAGCTCGCAATCCAGGCGAGACTCCGTTCGCGGCGGGAGCTCCTTGGCGACATCGATCTTTCGCCGTCGAAGGAGAATGAGCTTGAGCCGACGTTTGAGGCGCGTGACGGTTTCGGCCTCGTCACCGCGGAGCAGCTCCTTGAAGTCTTCGAGGACGCCCAGAAATCCCGGATTCGAAAACTGCACCTGACTCCAGAGATCCTCGAGGCGATTCTCGATCGGTGTTCCGGTGAGCGCCACTCGAAAGGCTTGGGGTTTGGCGCTCGCGAGTACGTGGGCAGCACGAGCGACCTGCGAATCAGGATTTCGAATGGTCTGGGACTCGTCAAGAATCAGGGTCTTCCAAGGGATGTCGGTGAGAAGCGCCGAATCCATCCGGAGAATCGCGTAGCTCGTGAGCACGACTCCCCGGTGTTCGGGGCGAGGGAGGGCGCGTTCACTTCCATGATAGATCGAGACGGGAAGTCCGGGTCGAAACCGTTCCAACTGGTCTCGCCACGAACGAAGCACGCTGGTTGGACAAACGACAAGTGCCGGCGCCTGACAAACCGCGATCGCCTGTAACGTTTTGCCCAGGCCCATGTCGTCGGCCAAAATCGCGCCCAGGCCGAGATCGCGAAGGCGTTCGAGCCAGGCGATTCCGTCTTTTTGGTAATCACGCAGCTCCGCGCGTAGCTCCGGCCTTGGGCCGGACTGGCTTGGAGTGGCGGCGAGAATTCGTTCCTTTATACTTCGGAGGTCAAATGTGATCTCGGCCCCGGCGTCCTCGAGGAGCTCCGTGGCGTCCAATTGCGCCCACGCCGGAGGCTTGATGCCAGGCTTTCGTGATGCGCTCCATGCAGTGAAGACTTCCTCTGCCCGTGCGCCGAAGTCCTTAAGCCAGGTCAACGGAAGCTCCGCCCAGCCAATCAATTCGGCATTCTGTCTGAGCGGAACCCGGCCATGCCCTGCTCGCCAGGCGGAAAGGACCGCTTCGGCGGAGACGACAATTCCCAGGACGTTTGTGCCCGTGGGGCGAAACTCAAACGGAGCGCTGGGGGCGGTGGCAGCGGCAATCCGAAGTCCGCCTCTGACTTTGAACGCGTCCACTCCGCTGCCGCGAACAACCCATCCGGTATTTACCGCGCTGATCCGTTCGGCCATTCGCAAGGCTTCGTCGCCTTCGAAATGGGCGACTTGGCCCGGCGTTAGCTGAAGCTCCAGGCGCAGCCGCCGCGCCAGATCTTCTTCTTGCCGAAGGTCGCGGCGCGAGAATTCGGAAACGTACTCGGTTTTCGCGATGATCCGTAGCCTCTCGCCGTCCGCCGTTGTTTCCTGATGTGTTTCGAGCACCACGCGCGGAGGAGTGGAATCTGCGACCGGGAGATTCTTCGTGCGAATGTGCACCGGGATTTTTCGCTCAAGCGCCGGGAGGATTTCGCTGACGAGTTGAGGAGTCTCCCGCGCGTCGAACCGCCGTCCGGGAGATTCTAAAGATCGGCGTTCGTCGACGGTGAGGCCGGGATCTTCGAGCAGGCGCAGGATTCCCTGCGCGAGCATGAGCCCGGGGCGAAAAAGCTCGGGCAGATGCCCATCCTGGGTGAGTCGTAGGCGGAATCCGCCCGACTCATCGATCAGTTCCGCTTCGAGACCGCGGCTCGGAAGGCCGGTGCGGACCGGTACGCCGTCCAGAACGACGGAGTCGATGGTTCGTAGCGCGAGCAAGAGTCGCTCCCAGGTTTTTCGATCCAGCCGGCCCCTCGCGCCTCCGGGTCCTAGCGCCTGATCCACTCCGAAATCGGCTTGAGTCGCGGCGAGCGGAATCTCTGCGATGCGCCCCGATCCGGTGCCCGCAACGTATGACACCAGGGAGCCCAGCAGTGGCGATTGTCCGCGTGTATTCTCGATGATGCGGTCAAAGAGAAGTTCGCCCTGATTGCGTTCCAGCTGGTAAATCAGGCGAGACGACGTCTTTGACGTGTCACTCGCACTTTGCGTGAAGCCTGATTTTGCGGCAGCGACACAGGCGGCGATATGGGAGCACGGGTCGGCTTTTTCGGCGCAATCACAGAAGGCGTCGCCGTCGTCGGTGCCGTCACCCGGCCAGAGCGTTACCTTGGACGCGACCGCTTGGCCCTCGGGTTTCACACGATATCGGATTTCGTCCGCGGCCTCGTGATCGAGAATGACGCCATGGCCGCGCGCAATCATGACTCCGCGGGACCACGTGCCCGGCAGGCACCGCTTCTGCAACGTTTGTAGAAAGGCTTCTCGAGCGTTCAAAAATTTTCGCGACGGTTTCGCTGCCCGATTTTGCAGTTTTGACCCATCAACGCCGGCTTGCCCGTGGCTAGACCCACGGAACACTGCACGGCGCTGTCTTTACTTCGCACGAAGTCGACTCGAGCCTGTCGGGTGACGGTGTCTATCGCGAGCCGCGCCCAGGTGATCTGGTCGTCAAAAAACCAGGAAGTCGTGACCCGGACGCCATCGCTGCTCAGATAGTTCACGGGCTTGTCTTTGCGTATCTTCATCGCGGCGCCCGAGAGAATGACCGGAAGGTCGTCAAAGTGAAGCATGGAAGCCAAATGGTCATGCCCGATGATTAAGGCAGTGATCTTGTTTCGATGGCGTTTAATCGCTTCGCGGATGCCCAACTGGAACTCGCGCTTCTCCTCCCAGTGATGCTCCGTGGAAATCGTGTAAGTTGGATGGTGATAGACCAGAAAGACGAAAGGCTCCGTGGCGCGCGAGAGTTCCTGATTGAGGAAGGCCATCTGCTCCCGCCAACTGCCGCTATTGTCGGAGTTCAGGACGATAAACTTCGCGGAGTTTTCCTGCATCGTTCGCGAATAAAACTCACCGGGCATGCCGAAGTATCGGGCCTCGTTGGCGTACCCCGAGTTGTGGTTGCCGATCGCGACGACGTCGAAGGTGAATCCCGCTTGCTTCCAAGGAGACCAGGCTTGGTCGTAAGTACCGCTGTAGAGATTGTCGCCAGGCAGGATCAGATGCTTCACGCCGACCTTCAGCATCGAGTCACGAGTCATCCGCGAATTTTCATTCCACCGGCCCGTGTCGCCGGCGATGCCGAATGCGGCGGTGATCGCATCCGTCCGGGCGGGAGTTACGAGAGCGAGGATCAAACTTACACTGAGAGTCAGTTTCCGAAACGTCATGGTGCAGTCTTCCTTATGGGGCCAGAACGTCGGCCCAGATCGGGACGTGATCGCTCCCTTGCGCGGCGTGGCTGGTCCCGGCCTGCTGCGGCCGTAGGCCACGTGAATAGGCGTGATCCAGCTGAATACGAAGGGGCCGAAATGTCCAGCCGACTACGGGATGCGCGTCTTCGAAGCCGCTGCGCGCGGCGACACTTTGAATCCCACGAATTCCCACTTTGTGAAATGTGTTGAAGTCGCCAGCGAAAAACGCAGGTAGCGTGGGAGCTGAATTCATCTCATCGACGGCGGCCGCAAGCTGAAGTCCGCGGGCCTGTTCGCCGTGATTCGCGCGTGTGTAATAAACATTGAGGTGAAGCGAGTAAACTAGGAGCTCAGTTCCATTGACGGTTGCGCGGACGCCGACGGCGGTTCGCTGATTATCCCCGTTCGAATACGGGAGGAGAACTTTGCGAAAATCCGTAATTGGGTGTCGGCTAAGCACCGCGTTTCCATAATCCTGGTCGTTCTGGACGCAACCCGGCGCGAACAGATAGTTCATTCCCAGTTTGCGGGCAATTATTTCAGCGCCGTTGGATTCGCCGCCAAGAGTTCCCGTCACTTCCTGCAAGAGGATGAAATCTGCAGTCACCAGTTCAGGGATCGTTTCTAAATCGTGGATCACTTCGTCGAGCTTTTTCCCGAAGTTGATGTTGTAGGAAACAAATCGTAAAACTTTCGACGGACCCGTCACCGGCTTCGCGAATTGACCGCTATAGAAGGGGCCGCTCGCGGGATAGTCTAGGTCGCCGTTCCGTGCGAACGCCGGAGCCCCTCCCCAGATCAGACCCATCGAAACGAGTGCCAGCCAAGTTCTCATGCTTCGGAGGTATAAAGGGAGTTGCGCGGTGTCAAGCGAGGCCGATCCCGGCGGTCAAAGACTTGATCGAATGATTCGTGAAACGACGGCTTTGAGCCGATATCCGCATCGTTCGGCCAGCGATAGCTTTAGTTCACCGGCAGGAACACTGTCGGCCATGTGTTCCATAATGATCTTGTGGAGGTCCTCGGCTTCGGCCCGCGATCTGCCCGCAGTGATGACTTCGGTATTGAGGTCCTGGGATCGCGGATCCAAATTGTACGTGCCGATAAAGCTGAGGCGTTTGTCGACGACCACGGCTTTGCCGTGGAGGGTTTCCGGCTTGGTGTATTCAAAGATTTGAATCCCCATGTCTTGGAGCCTCTTTCGTTCGGCATTGTAGCGCGACCAGACGAGTTCCTGGTCCTTCGAGATATGTGAGTTGGTCACGATGCGAATGACGGCGCCGTTGGAAATTGCATCCATCATCGCGTTCTCCATCCGTTTGGTGAGAATCAAGTAAGGAGACTCAATGAGCACCTCATACCGGGAGTTCCGTATCGCAGTGATCAGTTCGGCTTCCACTCCGAGTCCGATTCCCTTCGCGCCCACGACGTCATGGGCGAACCGAATGGGTCCGTAATCTTTGAGCCCTGCCTGGAACTCTTCAAACGCCGCAACGTGACTGACCCGATATTTGTTGATCAGAGTCTCGTACCGATCGAGAGTGTGCTGCATTGTGCGCAACTGACGTCCGGTCAGGTTGATGCGCTTGGGTGTCCGTACTTCGCCGCTATCCCACATCTTCATAAAGTATTCATTGCTGTCGGCTGCCGCCTGACCTTCCAAGTAGAGTTCGATGTCACGGAGCGGCTTGGTTTTCAGCTTGCGCCGGAAAAAATAACCGTTTCCGAAGTTTCTGCTGCCCACCATCAGGCGTTGTTTGTCAGCGATGACGAGCTTGTCGTGCATTCGTCGATTGATCCACGACAGTCTTCGAAAGTTGAATGGGTGATAAACGCGGATTTCGACTCCTTCTCGAACCAGGTATTCGACCATTTGCGGGGAGATCTTGTGAATGGTCGCGTCTAGCAGGAGCCGCACCTTGACACCTCGTCGTGCGAGGGTCCGCATCTGTGCGATTGCCGATAGTCCGAACGTGTCGCTCTCGAAGATAAAGACGGCCACGTTGAGCTCGCTCTGGATGGAGTCCGTCATGAAGAGTCGGACCAGCGCCGCTTCCTTGATGCTCGAGATCACGCGTCCATGATCGGCCCAAGCCGCGGAGGCGACAACGACGAGAAGCGGGACTAGTAGGTGATGGAACAGACGGTTCACGATTGAGGGACTCCCGCTTTGCTTTTCGGTGATTCGCGGCGGAAACTATATCGAATCAGAAGGTTAGCGCGGGCGTAATCGGGTGACGTGATCGGTGATAAACAGCAAAGAACGGGCGATGCACCGCTGGATCACCGTCATCTTGGGCATCGTAAACGGGCGACTCTCCTGGGTGATCATCAAGTTTTGAAAGTCACTTATTTGGCGCACGTAATCCGGGTCATGGAAGAGCAAACCGGATTCGTAATTGAGATACTCGGACATCGCGTCGAAGTTGTGGGTGAGCACGCCTCCGACCGCCTGAGGCGTTCCCACGTCAACCGCGATGAGTTTGGCGTGCATCAGCTCCGGACCTTGGTGGAGATGAATTTTTCCGCCGCGTGCGATGATCTGTCGGGCCTGGAGCGCGAACGTGTGACCGGCCTGTTCGGCATCGAGGGCATGCGCCGCTCCGGACAGGAAGGTGACTTCCACGCCTCGGTCCATCGCTGCGAAGACCTCCCGCTTCATTCGCGGCGTGAGTGTCAAATACGGGGAAGCGATCGTGATGTTCTTTTTGGCATTGCGGATAATGGCGAAAAGCCGGGTCTCCGGCCCGTCCAATTTTCTGACCCCCGCCGGAACCGAGCGGATAAACTCGACTCTCCCCGCAAGGGGCTGCATCAGTTCCGTGACGTCTTGCGGAATGGGTTTGCCTTTGAAGACGTTCCCCAGGCGGCGGAGCTTTCGGTCCGCAGTTGCGAGTTCGTCCGGGGTGACCTTCGAGAGGTCCGGCTCAGATACAAGGGTTGCGTCGTTCCAGTAGTCTTCCAGATGGGCGCCCACATCCGCAGCGGCTGGGCCTTGAACGAAACCTTCCGCGCTACGATAGACCCGATTGGGTGAGGGAGTGACGGTTCGGGGGATGATCCCAAGCACTTTGCTTTGGGTCGGGACCAGGCTCTTTTTCCGAGCCAGGCCGAAGTTGATGCCCTGCCAATTCCGATCGCCGAGCGCCGCCAGGCGTTGTCCCTTGAAGTAGGATAACTTTTCATGCGCACGCGTGTTCACGCGAAGCGGGACCAGACTCCGGATATTTCTCGGATCGATCGCGTTGAAGATTCTGATCTCTACCCCCCGATTCTTGAGAGCGAGCATTATCGCGGGAGAAACCCGAGTGGGCGGCATGAAGGCTTCGGCGGCGGGTTGGAGAAATTTTGGCAAGGTTCCAATATCAAACGAAGACAGGCCTTCGACGATGATCCGAACCCGAGCGCCCCGTTCGGCGGCCTCCGCGTGCGCCGCCAAGGCGGCGCCGCCCACGCGATTTCCGTCCCAGAGAAAATACATGGAAAAGACTTCCTCGTTCTCACGCGCGAGCGCTCCCCAGCGAGCGCGTCCGACCGCGACTTCGTCGGTCAGGAACGCCGCGCGATTCTCCGGGACTGGGTCAGCGCCGTGCACCGCGAGCGTGGCTAATCCGCTCAGCAGGATGATCGAAAGCAGGCGTGGAAGGACGCCCATTGTCCTTAGGCTCAGGCTAAGGCACAGGCTAAGGCTCAGGCCGAAGTTCATGAATTCTTTTCGGCGAAATCAGACGTGCGCTGGACAGGTTTCCAAAACCGGAACTGTCTTCGATGTAGACTCAGGCGACGGATTGTTGACGCGTTTTGACCTCAAATGCCCCACTTAGTTCGCATCTTCGAAATATTGGCCCCGCGTCGACCGAGTCGCTTGATCGCCGTGCGGAGGCTAGCAATGGATGGGAAGTAGTGCCCGCTGCGTCGAGAGATCGTGCGGAGCAGGCCGTTTTGGACCCTGACTTCGCCCGCTGCAGTCAGCGGGCCCCCGGCTGAAAAGCTGGAATGCTTGAGTACTCGTCCGTCGTCGAGGTCTGATAAATTCCACACGTAAAGGTTCCCGTCCGCATCCATCGCGAAACTCGCCATATTTCGTTCGGCGCCCATGCTGTCAATCAACGTCCCCTCCGCATTTCGCAAAAGCCCCTGCGCGTCGACGGTGACCAGATATCTCGCCTTTTCTTCGGCGGTCGTGAAATATGCGACCAGCTTTTTCTTGTTTACGAGGTGTTCGCCAATGAAACCGTTCTTCATCACCAGGGATCTCGAGCCATCGCCCGCCCTGCGATCGATGACTCTGGCCAACTTCCTGGCAATCCCGTCAAGCTCAAGTCTCGCTTCCCTCAATCGGTCAGCGTCCTGAGCAACTTCGAAAGTGAATCGGCTGAAGGCGGCCTGATATTCCGCATGTAACGTGTTCTGTAAATGATTGAGTGCCGCAACATCCATGGATGTCCGCACGTCCGAAGGGGACGCGAACAGCGCCTTGAAACAATCCCATGCTTCAAAGGCATGAGCCGGGTTGACCACCCAGCTGCCCATTAAAAAAAGCGCGACTAGGGGGACTTTACGCAGATTCCTCACCAGATCTAACCATTCGGTCTTGGGGCAGAATCTCTTTAAAGTCCGTTTTTACGTGTTTTTTCCCCGCGATTTTGTCCCCTAGTTATTTCCTGGCGAAAATGTCCCCTTAACGGGTCTTCTGGTTCTCTGATTTCATGATTGAAATTAGAGAGATGGAGATTCATGGAAGGGATC
>Ga0163144_10001549_pt1 | contig 53997 bp, 50 predicted proteins | sample OliLak19BULKMAT1_FD_123175 | JGI IMG/M metagenome (GOLD analysis project Ga0163144, IMG submission 123175) | Freshwater microbial mat bacterial communities from Lake Vanda, McMurdo Dry Valleys, Antarctica - Oligotrophic Lake LV.19.BULKMAT1 | ecosystem: Environmental > Aquatic > Freshwater >... | reverse complement strand
GGGTTGCAGGCGGATGACCAGCCGATTGGGCGCGATCGGGCCCGCCAACTCGTCGAACACGGAATGCGGAATGGGCCGAAAGGCAATGACGATCTCGGAGACCCGCGACGCCAGCCGTTTGCCCGTACGCAGGTAGAAGGGTCGACCCGCCCAGCGCCAATTGTCGATCTCGGCCTTGATGGCGACGAAGGTCTCCGTCCTGCTCGACGCGTCGCCGAGTTCGTCGAGATAGCCGCCAACCGCGCTTCCCTCCGACGCGCCGGCGCGGTACTGGCCGCGCACGGTCGCGTTGAGGGTTTCCGCATGGGCGATCCGCTTCAGGGACTTGAGCACCTTGAGCTTCTCGTCGCGTACGGCATCGGCGTCGAGCGACGTGGGCGCCTCCATCGCCACCAGGCACAGCAGCTGCAGCAGATGGTTCTGGACCATGTCGCGCAGCGCGCCGGCCGTGTCGTAGTAGCCGGCGCGGCTCTCGACCCCGAGGGTCTCCGCCACCGTGATCTGGACATGATCGACATGCGTCGAATTCCACAGCGGTTCGAACAGCGCGTTGGCGAAACGCAGGGCCATCAGGTTCTGCACCGTCTCCTTGCCGAGATAGTGATCGATGCGGAAGATCTGGCTCTCGCCGAAGACCTTGCCGATCGCATCGTTGACCGTGCGTGCGCTCGCGCCGTCCTTGCCCAGCGGCTTCTCGATCACGACGCGGGTGCGCGCGGTGATCAGGCCGAAGCGATCGATGCGTTCGCAGATCGGCACGAAGAGATCGGGCGACACCGCGAGGTAGAACGCGCGAATGCGCGCCACGCCGGTCGCCAGCGCTTCATTGAGCGCCGGCCACCCCGCCTCGCCGCGCAGATCGATGCTGTGATAGCTGATCCGTTTCACGAATCGCGCAACTTCCTCGCCGTTGCGCTCCTCGGGTTTGACATGCGCCACCAGCGCCGCTGCGACGAAGCGCGCGTAGTCTTCGGAGGATTGCGCGCGGCGGGATACGGCGAGGATCCGCGCTTCGCCCGGGATCTGGCCCGCGCGGTCGCGGTGATAGAGCGCGGGCAGAAGCTTGCGCGCGGCGAGATCGCCGGTGGCGCCGAAGACGATGAGATCGAAGGGCTCGACTTCAATGACGCGCGCGGCCACGGGCGAGGCTCCGGAAGTGGAAGGGACGTGCCCCTGTCTAGGCCAGACGCCCCCTATGCGTCATTGGTCTTCTTTTCGATCCGCGGCTCGTATCAGGGTGGGCAGATGTAGCCGACGCCGGAGGGCGACTTGAAGCATCCCACCGATTCCGGCAGCAGCTGCTTGGGCAGCCACAGCACGATCTCGGGGAAGAAGACGCAGACGCCGATCGTTGCGAGAAAGACGACGTAGAGCGGCAGCGAGCGGTACATCGCGCTGTAGAAGGGAACGCCGACGAACTTGGCGGCGATCAGCAAGGACAGCCCATAGGGCGGGGTGATCAGGCCGAAGGCCAGCGTGGTCACGATCACCACGCCCATATGCACCGGCTTGATGTTGCCGAGCTCGGTGAGCGCATTGATGATCGGCATGAAGATGATGATCGCGGGCACCGCGTCGACGAAATCTCCGACGAGGATGAACAGCAGCACCAGCAGAATCATGATCAGCACCGGATCGGTGCCGCCGTAATAGGCGATCAAGCCCGAGACCGTGTCGGGGCCACGCAGATAGGCGAGCATCCAGCCGAAGGCCGAGGCGCCGGCCACCGCCGATAGCGGCAGCGCGTAGACGAGGCCGGTATACATGAAGTCGCGCGGCAGTTCGCGGATGTGGCGCGGCCGCAGCAAAGGGATCAGCACGAAGAGGATGTACATCGAGGCGACCATCCCGGCCTCGGTCGGCGTGAACCAGCCCGTGAGAATGCCGCCCATGATGATGACCGGGATCACCATCGGCAGCGCAGAACCGCGGGCCGCGATGAACATCTCGGTGTAGGTCGCGCGCGGCTTGAGGCGGCCGACCGGGCCGAAGAAGTAGCTGTAGATCATCAACCCGATCCCGATCAGCACGCCCGGCACGACGCCGCCGAGGAACAGCCCGCCGATCGAGACATTGCCGGTGGCGCCATAGACGACCGCCATGATCGATGGCGGAATCAGATTCGCGATGGTGGAGGCGGAGGCGATGAGCGCCGCGGTGAAGGCGCGGTCGTAATTCTCCTTGTCCATCTCGGGCGCGACGGTGCGGCTGAGCACGGCGACGTCGGCCGCCGAGGAGCCGGAGATCCCGGCGAAGAACATGCTGAACACGGTCACGACCTGCGCCAGCCCGCCGCGCAGATGTCCGACCAGCGCCTGCGCCAGCCGGATCATGCGCCGCGTGACATCCGCCGACGTCAGCAATTCGCCGACGAGGAGGAAGAACGGAATCGCCAGGAGGGTTTCGGAATCGATGCCGTGGAAGAGCTGCCCGATGATCGACTGGAAGCTCACCGGCGTGAAGGCCGTCGCGAGCAGCACGCCCGCGACGATCGCAAAGGCCACCGGCACGCCCATGTAGCCGAGACCGAGGAAGGTGGCCCCCATCAGGCAGATAATCGCCCCGTTGCTCATTCGGGTAGCTCTCCGTGATACTCGTTGTCCTCGGCGCTCTCGAAGCCGTTCTGCCAGCCATTGACGATCTGCTCGATCATGAAGATCGCGATCAGCAGGCCTGAGAGCGGCACGGCGATGGTGTAGGTCGTCATCGGGATCAGCGACGGCATGCGGTAGCTGCCGAGGTCGAGCAGCGCGTTCTGCACGCCGAACACGACCATGAACATCGCCACGAGCAGCACGATGACCCGATTCAAGATCTCGATCACGAGGCGCTTGGTGCCCGTCATGCGTCGGGTGATCTCGGCGAGGTAGATGTGGTCGAGGCGACGCGTGGCGGCGGCCATGCCGATGAACACGCCCCAAGCGAAGAAGCCTGTGGTCAGCTGCTGGAGCCACAGCCACGGCAGCCCGAGTTCGCGCGTCACGACGTCGGAGGCGACACAGAAGGTGAAGCCGAACATGCACACGCCGCTCAGGATCATCAACGTCGCCTCGAGCGGATCGAGAGCGGACCATTTGAGGTGCCGGTGCTTGGGAATGATGAGCTGCCGTTGCGGCAACACTGTCTGGGCGTCGGTCATCGCGATCTCGGGTAGGCGCGGCGGGCGGTCGGGCCGGGATGGCCCACCGCCCGCCGGCAGGTCACTTCACGTTGCGAACGAGGTCGAGGATCTTGATCGCGTGCGGACCGAGTTCCTTGGCGAGTTGATCCTGGATCGGCTGCGCGGCCTTCATGAAGCCGCTCTTGTCGACGCCCTCGACGACCTTGACGCCCAGTTTCTTGAGCCGGTCGGCGGAGTCCTTTTCGAGCTGCAACGCACGGCGCGGCACGGTCTTGCCGATCTCGTCGGCCGCTCCTTGCACCCATTGCTTCTCCTGATCGTTGAGGCTGACCCAGGTCTTGTCGCTGACCCAGATGCAGTTGTTGTTCGCCTCGTGCTCCGTCATCGAGAGGATCGGCGCGACCTCGTAGTGCTTGTTCGAGAGATAGACGTTCACGCCGTTCTCCGCCGCGCCGACCACGCCGGTCTGCAGGGAGGTGTAGACCTCGCCGAATGGCATGTGCACTGTCTGCGAGCCATAGGCCGGGAAATGCGTGTCCTCGGTCTTGGTCGCCTGCACGCGAATCTTCAGACCCTTCATGTCTTCGACGGCCTTGAACTCGCGCTTGCTGTAGATGTTGCGAAAACCCATCGTCATGAGCGCCATCACATGGGCGCCCTGAACCGATTCCGAAATCATGTCACGGAACGCTTTCACGACGACCGGACTGGCGAGCGTGTTGGCCAGGTGGTCGTCGTCGCGGAAGATGAAATGCAGCGAGAACACGCCGGCCTGCGGCGCCACCGTCGAGGCATTCGCCGTCGACGTGATGATGAAGTCGATGTCGCCGGAGCGCAGCTTCTGGAGCATGACCGGCTCCTGGCCGAGCTGCGCGCCGGGGAACTGGTCGATGCTGAAACGACCGCCGCTGAGTTCCTTGAGCTTGGCGTCGAATACGTCGGCGGCGATGCCGTAGGCGGTCGTGCGCGGCTGATCGTAGCCGAAGGTGAATTTGCGCTGTTGCGCGCTCGCCGGCTGCGAGGCGACTGCACCGGCAAGCGCGAGCGCGCCGGTTCCTGCGATGACGTGGCGACGACGGATTTTCATGAAATTCCTCCCTGATGAATGATTTGCCAACCTCATTGTCGGCGCGCGGCGCATGACCGCCCAACCCCGACATGCTGGTACGACTGTCAACAGTCGTCCGGCGCCAAGTCAAGGTCGCCGGGAAATTGATCATACATTGGGCAGGCAATTGCCGAGCACCCGACCTGTTGCCGTCATGGCGCCCGCCGAGGTTGGCCGAAGGCGTGATGGCGCGATCAGCGGCCGAGTTCGCGCTTGACGGCGCGCCACAGCGCGATCGTCTCGGCGCCGCCGGCGTCGCGCGCGTTCGGGCGCACGGCCATGTGCACCATGACCAGTTTGCGCGCCGGATCGACGTAGATTGCCTGACCGCGCACGCCGAGCAGCGCGAAGCTTCCGTCGTTCTCCGGAAACACCCAGGTCTGGAAGCCATAGCCGAACCAGCGGCCCGTCTGGCTCCCCGAGAAATGTGCCCGCGTCGCTTCTTTCAGCCAAGCTGCGGGAATGAGCTGGTGATCGCCGATTCGACCGTCATTCGCAAGCAACAGGCCGAAGCGCCCGTAGTCGCGCAGCACGGCGTTGAAGAACCCATAGGTGATCTCCTGGCCGGAGCGATCGACCAGCCAGCTGGCCTCGGATTCCGCACCGATGGGTTGCCAGATGCGCTCCGCGAGGTAGTCGACGATCGGTCGCCTGATCGCCGCGCGCAGCACCAGGCCGAGCACCTGGGTCTCGGCGGACGCGTAGGACCAGCGTGCGCCGGGCGCGGCATTTCGCTGATTGAAGGCGAGAACGGCGCTCGCCCCGCCCGCGCTCTGTTGGCCGAGTGTCGCGCGCGACAGCCGCGCGGAATCGTCGGTTCCGTCATAGTCCTCGCGAAACGCCACGCCGGACGACATCGTGAGCAGGTGGCGCAGCTTCGTGCGTCCGTACTCGGTGCCCGCCAGTTCGGGAACATAGCGCTCCGCCTGATCATCGATCGACGCAATCGCGCCGTCCTGGACGGCGAGGCCGATGAGCACCGCGGTGATCGTCTTGGCCATCGAGAACGAGGTCAGGCGATGGCGGTCATTGCGTCCATATTGGTAGCGCTCGACCAGGATCGTATCGCCGCGCGCGATCAGCAAGGCGGTGGTCGGGTTGCGTTGGAGATATTGGGCGAGGGTGAAGCGGCCGCCACCGCTTTGCGGCGGCGCTTCATAGCTGAGCGACGGTTCGCCCGCCGCGCGCCGCCACGGCGTGATCACCGGTCCACGTCGGACCATCGCGGCGGGCCAGATCTCGTCGAGGCGGGAGAACCCGTCGACGCTATAGCCGGGCTGCCACCAGTTGGAGCGGGTCGCCTGCGTAAAGCCACCGGCGATGCCGCCATAGCGCATCGGCTCCGGTCCGCTCGCCTGAAAGACGACGCCATCGGCATTCGGCGCGGGCATCGACGGTGCGTCCGCGCACGCAACGGGGCCAGATGTGAGGGCCAAGAGGAGTGCGCGCTGCAATCTGAAGACGGGCATGCGGTGGGTCTCAGCAAAGCCTTGAGGCACGAGGGAACGCCGGCAGGGAACGACAGCCTGGGAAACGAATATCGCCGTGCGGTCGTTAACGCGAGACGAAGCGCGATTGGGCGCGAGGGGAGCAGCAAGATGCCCATAACTCGACCATGGCTCCCCGACGTCATGGTCTGTTAGTTCTTCAACAGCTCCAGGTCCGTGCTTGGAGTGCTGATGGCTGTAATGCTGATCCCACCGCATGACTCCCACCGCATGACGACGCATCGATCGATCGTCCGGAGCACCCCCCCAACATGCCGCCACGACCCGCCAAACGCGCATCACCGAAGCCAGCCCGAACGGCGCAGGTCGCGCGCGCATCGACCGAGGCGATCGCGGTGGCAACGCCGGCAACGACCGGCGGCGATGGCGTCCGCGCCATCGTGGGCGCCGCTGGGGCGCCCCCCGCCGCAACGCGTCCGGACAAGGCGACGATAAGAGCGAATGGGAAGGCCGATCGTGGAGGGCTGCGTCGTGTCGCCGAGATGCGACACGACCCAGTGGTGATCCGGCGCCTGTTCGAAACCGGCGAGTATCCCTATGAGACGCGGCTTCGCAGCGGTCCCTATGAGCAGCACATGCTTGAACTCCAGCGCGAGCTGCTCAAATGCCAGCGGTGGATCGAGGAGACCGGACAGAAAGTCATCGTGCTGTTCGAGGGCCGCGACGCGGCGGGCAAGGGCGGCACGATCAAGCGATTCATGGAGCATACGAACCCGCGCACGGCGCGCGTCGTGGCGCTGCTGAAGCCAACCGAGCGCGAGCGCTCGCAATGGTATTTCCAGCGCTATGCCGCGCATCTGCCGTCCGCGGGCGAGCTCTGCCTGTTCGACCGCTCCTGGTACAATCGCGCTGGCGTCGAGCGCGTCATGGGCTTCTGCACGCCCAACGAATATCTCGAGTTCATGCGCGAATGCCCCGAGCTGGAACGCATGCTCGTGCGCTCCGGGATCCGACTGCTCAAATACTGGTTCTCGGTCTCGCGCGAGGAGCAGCGCGACCGTTTCGAGGCGCGCCAGACCGATCCGCTGAAGCAGTGGAAGCTGTCGCCGATCGATCGCGCGTCGCTCGACAAATGGGACGAGTACACCGAGGCGAAGGAGGCGATGTTCTTCTACACGGATACGGCCGACGCGCCCTGGACCGTCGTGAAGTCCGACGACAAGAGACGCGCGCGCCTCAACTGCATGCAGCATTTCCTCACGTCGCTGCCGTATCCGAACAAGGATCACAATATCGTCACCGGCCCCGATGCCCTGATCGTCGGCACCACGGAGCACGTGATCGGTCGCGACCACCAGATCATCGGCAAGGCCATGCACCCGAAACACAAGCACGGCACCTGACGCTCGGGATTTCCGTTCGGTTCAGGATGCTCCGATCGAGCAGCGCTTTCAATTCGCGGCGTTCGGCTCCACGATCCCGCTGTTTCATTGGCATGCAGGAGGCAGGGATGGCGACGGGGACCGTGAATTGCGTGATCGAAGATGGCGTGGCGCTGGTGACGTTGAACAATCCGCCGCTCAATCTCGTGACCTTGCAGCTGACGCGCGATCTCAATGCGCTGATCGGGGGTCTGGCGACCGATCGGTCGGTGCGCGTGCTGGTCCTGACCGGCTCGGGGACCAAGGCGTTCTGCGCCGGCTCCGACATCAAGGAATTCCCGGACATGATGGCGGCGGGCGAGGTGGTGCCCAAGAAGCTGGCGCTCGAGAACGAAGCCTATAGCCGGGTCAATCGATTTCCACGGCCGACCATCGCCGCGCTGAACGGGCTCGCCTTCGGCGGCGGGCTCGAACTCGCGGTGTGTTGCGATCTCCTGATCGCCGAGGCGGGCCAAGTCGTCGCCTTGCCGGAGATCAAGCTCGGGGTGTTCCCTGGCAGCGGCGGGACGGTGCGCGTCACGCGGCGGATCGGCGAGGGGCGCGCCAAGGAAATGATGTTCTTCGGTGACCCGGTCGCCGTGGAAACCGCCCATTCCTGGGGGCTGATCAACCGGGTCGTCCCGCGCGGCGAGGCGCTGACGACCGCGCTGGGCATGGCGCGGACGCTCGCGACCCGGCCGGCCGTGGCGCTGGAGATGCTGAAACACTCCGCCGACCTGGCATTCGACACCGCCGAGGAGAACGCCGTGCGCGCATCGCTGCCCCTGAGCGCCCATGTGTTCGAGTCAGCGGATTGCGGCGAAGGCGTCAAGGCGTTCTTCGCCAAGCGCCCACCGGTGTTCACGCATCGCTAGCGCGGCGCGCGGGTGTCGCACGCATACGAAGAAATGCGAAAACGAGTTGGCGCAATCGCAGCGGCGATGCCATGGTGAGCGTCGTTTCTCAAGGACGCGGCGGAGCGAGTGCGATGGCCCAGATGCGTTTCCCCGAACCCAGCGGCGTGATCCCGGCGACCCTGTTGGCGTTCAACGAGGATCTCTCGATAGATGAAGCCGAAACCCGCCGGCATCTCAAACACGTCGCTGGCGTGAGCGGCCTGACGGCGATCACCGTCAATGGCCACGCGTCCGAGGTGCATGCCTGCAGTTTCGACGAACAGCGGCGGATCCTCGCGATCTCGCTGGCCGAGATCGGCGACCGGTTGCCGCTGGTGAACGGCGTCTATGCCGATGGTGGTCTCGAAGCGGCGCGGCTCGCGCGCATGGCGGCCGAGGAAGGCGCCTCGGCCCTGCTGGTGTTTCCGCCGAACAGCATGGCGATGGGAGGGCAGCTGCGGCCGGAGATGGCGATCGCGCATTTCAAGCGCCTCGCCGATGCGACGGATCTGCCGATCATCCTCTTCCAATATCCGATGGCGACGGGGCTCGGCTATCCGACCGAAACCCTGATGAAGATCATCGAGGCCGTGCCGTCCGTGCGCGCCATCAAGGATTGGTGCGCCGATCCGATGCTGCATGAGCGGCACACACGCATGCTGCAATCGCTGCCGCGACCGGTGAATGTCCTGACGACGCATAGCGCATGGCTGATGGCGTCATTGACCATGGGCGCGAACGGATTGCTGTCCGGCGCCGGCAGCGTCGTCGCCGATCTGCAGGTCGCCTTGTTCAATGCGGTGAAGGCGAAGGATCTGCGGGCCGCTCAGGCGATCAATGATCGTCTCTATCCGATGCAGCAAGCGTTCTACGCGCCGCCCTTCCTCGACATGCACAATCGCATGAAGGAGTGCCTCGTGCTGTTGGGTCGTCTGCGCCGCGCGGTCGTGCGTCCGCCGCTGATGAAGCTGCCCAGCGCAGAGATCGAGCGGCTGAAACAGGCGCTGCATCAGGCCGGCATCGGGCCTGACGGCGCATTGGCCCAGGCGGCGGAGTAGAGACGGGTTTCAGAGCCGGCCGGGGGGGAGGACGCGGGGCGTGACTCGGGGGAGTCACGCCCCGTAGGCTTTCAGGACGCCCGCAGGACGGGCTCACAATCAGGGAAGAACGCAATGCTCGATCTGCTGCGTGGCACACGTGTCGTCAGCTTCAACCACTTTCTGATGGGGCCGATGGGTATCCAGGTCCTCGGCGATCTCGGCGCCGATGTGATCGCGATCGAGACGCCCGAAGGTGGCTATCAGCGACATTGGAGCAGTGGCGACCTGTGGTGTGATGGGCAGAGCATGCTGCATCTCTGCGCCAACCGGAACAAACGCAACGTCGCGATCGATCTCAAGTCTCCCAAGGGTAAGGAGATCGCGTTCAAGCTGATCGACGCGGCGGACGTCGTGACCGAGAATTTCCGGCCGGGCGTGATGGACAGGCTCGGCTTCGGCTACGACGCGCTCAAGAAGCGCAAACCCTCTCTGATCTACGCTTCCGCCTCCGGCTACGGACCGGATGGCCCGTACAAGGAGCGGCCCGGCCAGGATCTCCTGGCGCAGGCGCTGTTCGGCCTGATGGCGATCACGGGCCAGGCATCGTCCGGGCCGCGCCCGGTCGGCGTTTCCGCGGTCGATCATCACGGCGCGGCGCTGCTGGCGATGGGCGTGCTCGCCGCGCTGGTGCGCCGCACGCGCAATGGCCAGGGCTGTCGCGTCGATGTCAGTCTCATGCAAGCCGCGCTCGATCTGCAGGCGGAATCGCTGGTCGGGTGGCTGAACGCGCCGACGCGGCCGGCAACAGTGCAGGCGCCCAAGCATGTCGCGGGCTGGTATTACGCGGCGCCCTACGGCGTCTATGCGACGACCGATGGCCATCTCGCCGTTTCGCTCTCGCCGCTCAAGCTGATCGCCGAGGCGCTGGAGGAGCCGCGCATCGCGCAATTCACCGAGCGCGATGGCTGGGAGCGCAAGGAGGAGATCGGTGACGCCATCGCCGCCGTGCTGGCGACGCGCGACACGGAGCATTGGATCAAGCGCATGGAACCCCTGAAGATCTGGCACGCGCGCGTGCAGGGCTACGCCGAGATCGCCGCCGATCCCCAGGTCAAGCACATGGAATGCCTGGTCACAGCAGCCGGTGTGGGTCCGAAAAAGGCGCCGGTCACGCTGGTCAATCATCCCGTGCGCTATGATGGTCAGGCCGCGGAGATGGCGCTGCCGCCACAGGCGCTGGGCGCGCAGACCCAGGACGTGCTGGCCGAACTCGGCTACGGGGCCGCGGAGATCGCCGCCATGGAGCGCGACGGAACCGTGCGGCTCGCGAAGGATTGAGAGCGCCGCGAGGATCTCTATCGGTGCGCTGACGATGGCCGCAATTGTCAACCGGCTGGACGTGCCGGTACTGTCGCCCGGCGTTTCACGTTGTGGAATGCAGCCGCAGTCGAAAACGCATTCTCGCTGGTGTGCAATTCGCGCGCGATTCTCGCGCGCGGCGGCGGCGCTGGCGCTGTCATAGGGGGAGAGAACGCAATGAAATGGGGATCAACGATCATGCGCCGATCGCTCGTCGCAGCCGCGGTGACGCTGGCCGTGTCGGCCGGTATCGCTTCGCCGAGTTCGGCACAGCAGCGCGAACTCAAGGTCGGGTACATGAAGAACCCGATCCAGGACGCCTCGCTCGACATCATGGACAAGTGGGCGAAGGCCAACAACGTCAAGCTGACGCGCGTGGCGATGGCCTACAGCGTCTTCATGGAGAAGGTCACGGCCACGCTGACCTCGGGCAACGATCAGTTCGACGTGATCTGGCACAACGATGATTGGGGCCAGCTCTGGCAGAAATGGCTGGAACCGACCGACGATGTGTCGGGCATGGAGAACGCCAGCAAATGGCCGCTCGATGCGTTCTGGAGCGACCAGAAGAAGATGACGGTGGTGCCGATGGCGCACACGGTCGGAACGTTCTTCTATCGCGCCGACCTGCTGAAGCCCGAGGAAGTGCCGAAGACCTTCGCCGAACTGGTCTCGACCGGGCAGCGGCTGCAGAAGGAAGGCAAGGTCAAGTGGGGTTACGTCGGCGGCATGTCGATGAACAACACGTGGTTCAGCCTGTGGTGGTCGATGTGGGCCAACAACTGCGACATCCTGAAGCCGCTGTTCGAACGCGACAACGCGAAGCTCAAGGCCGCGAACTACGATCCGGCGATAGCCGAACCCTGCCATCGCGAGATCGTCGAGTATTGGTGGGATGCCATCAACACGCACAAGATCAGCCCCCCTGGCATGACCGCCTACGGCCGCAATGAGGCCAATGCGATCTTCATGGCCGGAGAAGCCGCCTTCACCCTCGTGGACTCCACGCATTTCGGCGAGTTCAACGACCCGAAACGCTCGCGCATCTCCGGCAAGATCGGCATGGCGCCGTTCCCGGTGGGCCCGCGCGCGCAAGTGCCGACGTCGTGGAACGAGATCTGGGGGTGGGCGATCCCGAAAGGCGTGCCGGCGGATCGCAAGAAGCTCGCCAAGGACATGCTGGGCTTCATGATGGGCGACGAGGAGGGCCAGATCGAGATGTGGAAGAAGACCGGCGGTCCGCCGCCGAACGTCAAGCTCTGGGACAAGATCGCCGCGCAGGATCCCGATTTCCGCATGCTGAAGCACGCGGTGTTCGACCAGAAGCCGGTGACGCATTCCGCCTATTACTTCGCGGAGTGGCCTGCCGTTCACAAGGCCTACTCCGACGCCGTGATCGGCGCGTTGTCGGGCAAGCGCGAGGATATCGGCAAATTCCTGCAAGACAATGTCGAGAAGGTCCGGCGCGCGGCGCAGGGCAATTGATCGATCATGTGAAGTGAACGACGCGGCTGGGGACGCATGTCCTCAGCCGCGTCGCGTATCGACCCTCTCGATCTCCGCATTACCACGAGCGATGACCGCACGCCGCAGGATCCTTGGCCTCGACGAGAAGCAGCGCTTCATGATCGCGCTGATCGCGCCGGCCGTTCTTGCGTTGATCGCCTTCCAGATCGTGCCGATCCTCGCCGGCGCCAATGCCAGTTTTCGCGACTGGTCGCTGCATGATCCGCAGAAGACCTGGGTCGGCTTGAAGAACTATCTCCACGTTCTCGGCGATCATGATTTCCTGACGATCGTGCTGCCCAACACCTTTGGCTTCATGTTCGCGAGCGTCGGGCTGTCGCTGGTCGCTGGGCTGATGATGGCGATGCTGCTGAACCGCCGCTTCGCCGGACGCTGGCTCGTGCAGACCGTGATCCTGCTGCCCCTGATGGTCGCGCCGGTGATCGCCGCGATCATGGTGCGCTGGATGTTCAACGATCAATTCGGAGTCGTGAATGCGATCCTCGGTCTGTTCGGCATCGAGCCGCTGGCCTGGCTGACGCAGCGCTGGACGGCGTTCTTCGCCATCCTGTTGACGGATGTCTGGCTGTGGACGCCGTGGTTCACGCTGCTGCTACTCGCCGGCCTGCAGAGCCTGCCGCCCGAGCCGTTCGAGGCGGCGCAGATCGATGCCGCCAGTCCGTGGCGTACGTTTCGTTACATCACGCTGCCGATGCTCCGGCCCGTGATGGTCGTGTGCATCGTGATCCGCTCGATCGACGCTTTCCGCACCTTCGACATCGTCTGGACGATCTCGGGCGGCGGGCCCGCCCGCGCGACGGAAGTGTTCAGCATCTACGCCTATGTCGAAGCGTTCCAGTTCCTGAATTTCGGACGCGGTTCGGCCGCCGCGATCATCGGCGCGATCATCATCGTCGTCTTCGCGATGCTGCTCTATCGCATCCTCAATCGCTGGGTCGAGGTCTCGAAATGACCCGGGCCAGTCGCGTGCCGGCCGAGAGATCGAAGGGGTTTTTCGAGGCGCTGGCGCCGGGCGGTCGTAGGATGCTGTTCGGGCTCGCGGCGATCGGCGTCTGTCTGATCTTCGCCTTTCCCGTCTTTTGGCTGGTGCTGACCGCGCTGCGGCCGGGCTACGCGGTCTACTACGTGCATCGCGGCACGGATTTCACGCTCGACAATTTCCTCGAGGTCATCGTCCAGGAGGCGGTGCTCAAGGGCATGTTCAACAGCTTCATGATCTCGACCTTGGCGACCGTGATCTCGCTCGGCGTCACCGTCACGTCGGGCTACATGCTCTCGCGCTTCAAGGGCCCGATCCCGAACACCTGGTTCTCGCTGATCTATGTGTTTCGCTGCGTGCCCTACGTGTCCTGGGTGTTGCCGTTGTATTTCGTCACGCAGTCGCTGGGCATCTTCGACACGTATTGGGGCCTTCTGCTGCCGCATGTCGCGGTGCATATCTGCTTCTTCTCCTGGATCATGAAAGGCTTCTTCGACGGCATCGATCCGTCGATGGAGTATGCCGCGATGATCGATGGCTGTTCGCGCTGGGGCGCGTTCTGGCGCGTCGCGATGCCGGCGGCGATCCCGGGGCTGACCGCGCTGGCGATCCTGTGCTGGCTCTACACGTGGAACGAGTTCCTCTTCGCCTTGATCCTGACGTCGCACCAGACTCAGATCCTGACCGTGGTGATGGCGCAGTTCGTCCATGAACTCGGCATGGATTGGCATCTCATGAGCGCGACGGGCGTGCTTGCGCTGGGACCGGCGCTGATCGTGACGATCTTCGGCCAGAAATACGTGATCCGCGGATTGAAGGTCTGACCCATGGCCGAACTCGTCATCACCAATCTGCGCAAGAGCTACGGCAATGTCGTCGCGGTCGCCGATTTCAACCTGGAGATCGCGGACCAGGAATTCGTCGTGCTGGTCGGGCCGTCGGGCTGCGGCAAGTCGACGACGCTGCGGATGATCGCCGGGCTCGAGGACATCTCGGGCGGGACCATCGCCATCGGCGGGCGCGTGGTGAACGAGCTGCAGCCCAAGGATCGCGACATCGCTATGGTGTTCCAGAACTACGCGCTCTATCAGCACATGACGGTCTACGACAATCTGGCCTTCGGCCTGCGCAATCGCCGCGTGCCGGAGACGGCGATCGACGAGGAGATCCAGCGTGTCAGCCGGATCCTGTCGATCGAGCCCTTGCTCGACCGGCGTCCGCGCCAGCTCTCTGGCGGACAGCAGCAGCGCGTCGCGCTGGGCCGCTGCATCGTGCGCAACCCCGCCGTGTTCCTGTTCGACGAACCGCTCTCGAATCTCGATGCCCAGCTGCGCGCGCAGATGCGGCTGGAGATCAAGGAGCTGCGTCAGCGTGTGCCCACCACGGCCGTGTTCGTGACCCATGACCAGGTCGAGGCGATGACGCTGGGCGACCGGATCGTGGTGATGAAGGATGGCCTAGTGCAGCAGGTCGGCACGCCGCTGGAGCTCTACCGGCGCCCGCGCAACCGATTCGTCGCGAGCTTCATCGGCTCGCCCGCCATGAACTTCCTGGAGATGCGCGCGGAGACCGCGGGCGCGGGCATGGTGTTGACCGGACTTGGCCTGTCGCTGGCGATACCCTCGCGCTTCGCGCCTGGACTGGCCGCGCGCGCAGGCCGCTCCGTGGTCGTCGGTGTGCGTCCGCAACATGCAAGACTCGGCGTGGCATCGGGTGACGACCATGTCGGCCTCTCGGGCCGGCTGATGGTGACCGAGCAGCTCGGTGACGAGCAGCTCTTGGCCGTGCGCATCGGCAGCGGCGATTTCCGGCTGGCCGGGATCGACCCCGAGCGGGTCTTCGCGCCAGGTGAGACGATTGCCGCGGCGATCGCCATCGAGAATCTCCATCTCTTCGATTCGGAAACCGGCGCGGCCCTGCGCTGAGCCCAGCAGGAGGACAGGCAATTGAGTGAGTTCTACGTCAAGCTCGGCGATCGCGTGACATTCGCCAAGACGGTCGGCGAGACCGACATCTACATGTTCGCGGGCATCACCGGCGATTTCTCGGTCAACCACGTGAACGAGCAATACATGAAGCGCTCCAAGTACGGCTCGCGCATCGCCCATGGCGCGCTGATGGTCGGCTACATGTCGACCTGCTCGACTCTGATGATCGAGCATTGCGAAGGCACGGCGGGGGACGAGACGCCGGTCAGCCTCGGCTATGACCGCGTGCGCTTCCTCGGCGCGGTTCGCATCGGCGACACCGTCAACCTCACCTACACGGTGAACGAGGTCGATCCCGTGAAGCGCCAGTCCAAGGCGGCGCTGGAGGTCAGGAATCAGCATGGCGAACTTGTCGCGGTCGCCACACACATCATGCGCTGGGTAAAGGACAAGTCTTGATCATGCGTCTCAAGGACAAGATCTGCATCGTCACCGGGGGCGGGTCGGGAATCGGCCGCGCGACCTGCCGCGTCTTCGCGCGCGAGGGCGCCAAGGTCGTCGTCGCCGATCGCAAGCCGGAGGCCGCTGCCGCGGTCGCCAAGGAGCTGCCCGGCGCCGTAGCACTCACCATCGACGTGTCGAAATCCGCCGACGTGAAACGAATGATCGACGACACGGTCAAGCAATTCGGCCGGCTGGACGTGATCGTGAACAATGCCGGGTACGGGACCTTCGGCACGGTCGTCGATATCGACGAGGCCGAGTGGGACGCGCTGATGGCCGTCAACGTCCGTGGCGTCTATCTCTGCTGCAAATACGCGATCCCCGCGATGAAGGCGACGGGCGGCGGCGCGATCGTCAACGTCGCGTCGGTGGTCGCGTCCATCGGCATCCGCAATCGCGCCGCCTATGTCGCGTCGAAGGGGGCGGTCGCGGCGCTGACGCGCGCCATCGCGCTCGACCACGTCGCCGAGGGCATCCGCTGCAACGCGATCGCGCCAGGCACGATCGATACGCCCTATTACGACGACGTGATGGCGCGCGCACCCGATCCGGTCGCCTTCCGCAAGGGGCTCGAAGCGCGCCAGCCGATCGGACGGCTCGGCACTGCCGAGGAGATGGCGGATGGCATCCTGTTCCTCGCCAGCGACGAGAGTCGTTTCGCTGTCGGTGCGATCGTCACGATCGACGGCGGCATGACGGCGCTGTAGCGCGGAGGACGGCATGTCTCGGTTCACGGGCAAGGTGGCGCTGATCACGGGGGCGGCCGGTGGCATCGGCCGGTCGATAGCTTTGGTTCTCGCGAAGGACGGCGCCGACATCGGCATCGTCGACATTTCAGCCGCCGGCGCCGAAGCGGTGTCCGGCGAGGTTCGCGCGCTCGGTCGCCGCGCTGCCGGGATCGTGGGCGACGTGGCATCGAGCGCCTCGATCAAGGCGGCGACCGTGGCGATCGAGGCCGCGCTCGGGCCGATCGACATTCTCGTGAACAATGCCGGGATCGCGCGGATCGGGCCGCTGCTCGACGTGCCGGAGCAGGACTGGCGAGACAGTTTCGCCGTCAATGTCGATGGTGTCTTCAACACATCGCGTGCCGTGATGCCCGGCATGGTCGCGCGCAAACGCGGCACGGTCGTCAATCTCGCCTCGTGGCTCGGCAAGCGTGGGGCGGCGAATTACGGCACCTATGCCGCGACCAAGTTCGCGGTCATCGGCTTCACCCAGTCGCTCGCCCACGAGATGGCGCCACACGGCATTCGCGTGAACAGCGTCTGTCCGGGCCTGATCGTCGACACGACGATGCGCAAGATCATCGACGAGGAGAGCGGCAAGCGGGGATTGCCGCAGGCCAAGGATCGTGCGCCGAGCATCCCGATGGGCCGCGTCGGCTATCCCGAAGAGGTCGCGCGCGTCGTCGCGTTCCTCTGTTCCGACGAGGCGTCCTACGTCACCGGCGCCGCCTATGACATCACCGGCGGCAATTGGATGAGCTGACATGGCGTCGCTCTTCGATTCCGGGCGCATCGGGCCAGCCGAGATCGAGAACCGGCTCGTCATGCCGTCGATGACCACGCGTGGCGCCGATGCCGAGGGCTACGTCACGCCGGACACGATGGCATGGTCATCGCGCGCGCGTCGCCCGAGGTCGCGAGATGTTGGCGCTGACACGCCCCGGTCAACGCGTCATGCTCATCGGCGATGCGGCCAAGGGTGGCCAAGAGCCATCCCGCCATCCTTCAGGCCTTCAAGGCTGCATTGCTCGGACGACACGAAATCGAAACGCGAGGACACGCCCCATGAAGATCGCCGCCATCGAAGCCATCGAACTCGCTCCGAAGATCATCAAGGAGGCGTGGGTCGACGACGAATACGTTTGGCCAAGCATGCCGCCCTGCGTGCTCGTGAAGATCACGGCGGAGGACGGCGCCTACGGCTTGGGCGAGGTCACGAGTCAGACCTGGTATCTCGCGGAGACGGCGCCGATGCTGGTGTCGTTCATCAAGGCGTTCGAAATCGCGTTGAAGGGGCAGGACCCGACGAATTTCGCGCGCTGCCATCACCTGATGGAGGGCGCGGTCGGCGGCGGCATGCCCGGCGGGCGCGGCGCGCGCTCGGGCGTCGACATGGCGCTCTACGATCTTGTCGGGAAGGCTCGCGGCGTGCCGGTGCACGCGTTGCTGGGCGGCGCGCATCGCACCGAATTCTCGCTGCTCACGAACCTCTATCACAAGACGCCCGAGGCGATGGCCAAGGCCTGCGTCGACTATTCGGCGCGCGGCTTCGAGGGCCTGAAGATCAAGGTCGGCGACGTGATGCTCTCGAAAGGCTGGAACCGCGAGAATTTCGAGTCCGAATTGACGAAGCTCGCGGCCGCGCTCGAGGCGACGCCGCGCAACGTCTATATCGATGCCGATGCCAATCAGGGCTGGCGCAGCGCGGCCTGGACCGTCGCGGCGCTCGAACGCTTTCGCGGCCACGACAATCTCTCGATCGAGCAGCCGCTCGGCTATGACGACATCACCGGCGCGGCGGAGGTCAAGGCGCGCAGCTTCGTGCCGGTCATCCTCGACGAGAGCGTGTGGTCGCCGGAGCGCATGCTCGAACTCGTGCGCCGCCAGGCCTGCGATCGCATCGTGCTCAAGCTCAACCGCATCGGCGGTTTTTTCCCCGCGGCGCAGACCATCACGATCTGCGAGGCGGCGGGCATCACGGTCAGCGTGGATACCAATCCCTACACGCGCATCGGCGATACGGCCTGCTGCCACATCGCGGCGATCGCGAAATACCCCATGCCCGTGGATTGCGAGGGGCACGTTTCATTCCTGAACATCGGCCCACCGGACCCGTTCATCGGTGGGATCACGTTCAGTAACGGCCGCGCGCGGCTGCCGGACGCGCCGGGTCTCGGGATCGATGTCGATTGGGCTATCCTGCGCCAGCATCGGGCGTGACGATGAGCTTCGGCAGCCGGCGCCGACGCGCCAGAACCAACCGCGCATCGCCACGATGGGAGTGTCGGGATTTTTGGCAGTTCTCCCTCGGGGGGCTCAATGCAAGGCGACGGATCATTGATTTGCCTAGTGTTCTTCCCACGGCATGGATCTTGCTGATAATGTAGCCAGTACCGCTCAAAGGAGCCGTTGGTCATGTTCTCCAGAATTACCAAGAACCTTCTTATGGCTGCGACAGTCCTGGGCTACGCATCCTTGGCGTCTGCCAGCCCCTTCGAGATCAAGAACCCCCACACAGGTTTCGGTAATGACGATATTTTCGTAAATGGGCTCTGGCGCACCATCGACATCGAGATTGGTGGTACCGCCTACACAGGATTTGGGGCGGGTCTGTTCAAGCTCGAGAGCCTGGATACGGCCAATCCGCTTGCTACATGGCAGCCCTTCGTGACCTTCTGTATCGAAATCCAGGCCGATCAATTCGTTTCAATTCCCGCCATCTTTACGCCTCAACCTCTCGCGGATGCGCCGCGCAACGCGACAATTGCCGCGCGCATGGGGCGGCTTTGGACCGCGCGCAGTTCCGTCGTAGATGCGGATTCAGCTGCTGCATTCCAGCTCGCTCTTTGGGCCATTGAAGCGGACGACGTCGCAGATGCGACTCTGTCTAATTTGCTGTTCACGCTGAATACGAGTGAATCGGCTCTGAACACCAAAATCGGCGACTATCTCGCAATCGCTCGCGACGGCTCCATTGATCCGCTGGTCCTGACGGCGCTCGCGAATGTTGACAGTCAGGACTATGTCGTCGTCATGGACGGCGGCGGCGGCTTTGGGGGCGGTCCGGAGGATGTCCCGGCACCAGCTTCTCTGGTTTTGTTTGGGTCAACACTTGCTGCCTTGGCAGTCATCAGACGCCGCAAATCCTGAGTATGACGGGGGAGTTTTAGCGTTAGCGCGCCCCAGGCTCTGTCTATGTAACGAACAATCCCGGGATCCAAATGGTCCCGGGGTATGTGTTTTCGTGCAATCGCGGGATGCGCCGCCTGAGTGCAATGTGCTGTGCGAGCTCGCGCTGCGGCTGATCGTCTCCAAGATCAATATGGACGCCGAGCGGCCCTGGAGGACTCAACCCGCGCGATCGCCGGTGTGGAACGCCGGCCAGAACCGCTTCACGATCTCGCGCTCCGCGGCATAGGCCCAGCAGCTGTCGATCTTGGCCGGGCGTTGGCCCGGCTGGGCGGGGGCGAGGATGCGATCCATCCGGCTGCCTGAAACGGTCTGATGGGCGGTTGTCGCCAGCGGCCACATCAGCTCCATCAGATGCGTGCAGCCTTTCGCACCGCCTAGTCGCTGCTTGACCGCATTCGTCCAGCCCGGTGCGATGCGCAGCCCGACCAGGGATTGCATCGGCGCGATGGCGCCCGGGCAGATCCGGGTCGGCGTCGCTTCGGTCGCAGCCTCGATGGCATGCACGGTCAGGTCGTCGTCGACGGTGATCCGCACCCACATTTCGTGAATCGGCTCGCCCGCCTTCACGATCCGCGGTTCGGCGCGCAGGTCGATGTCATGGCTGCGCGTATCGACGAGGTGGCCTTCGATGTCCCATAGCCCGTCATCGCGCCGGAATCCGCGGCACTCGATGCGGCGGACATGGATCGGCTGACGACCAGTCGGTTGGCTCAGTGGCATGGCATTCCCTTGTGCAGGAGGTCGTCGGGTCGGTCCCGGGTTTCAGATGAACCCGCCATTCACATGAAGGCACTGGCCGGTGATGTAGGCCGCATCCTTGGACGCGAGAAAGGCGACGGCGGCGGCGATCTCGTCGGGCTCGCCGATGCGGCGCATCGGGATCTTGTCGGCAAGCGCCTGCCATTCGGCGGCGGCGAGGAACTGCTCGGTGTTGTGCGGCTTGCGGATGAGGCCGGGGACGACCGCATTCACTGTCACGCCATGCGGTGCGAATTGAGTCGCGGCGGCTCGCACCATCGTTTCCATCGCAGCCTTGATCGGTCCGGAGCCGGGATAGATCGGATAGTCGTTGCGGAAGACATGCGCGCAATGCGTCGTGATGGCGACCACGCGTCCGGCGGTGGCCTTGAGCAGATGCGGTCGTGCCGCCGTGAGCATGTCGAACAAGCCGCCGAGCATGGCGCGGTACATGTAATCGAGTTCGTCGCGCGCCAGTTCCCCGATCAGCTTGCGATCCGGGAATCCGGCATTGGCGATCAGCACGTCGACGCGGCCGAACGCCTTGACCGTCGCATCGACCAGCCGGGCGCCGCAGCCGACATCCGCGAGATCGCCGAGCTCGATCGCGATGGCGGCGCCCGCCCGGCGCAGATCGGCGCCGACGCGCTCGCAGCCGGCGCGATTGTGAGCCGCGTGCAGCATGATGCCGACGCCCGGCATGGCCAAGCGTCGCACGATGGCCTCGCCGATGCCGCTGCCGGAGCCGGTGACGAGAATGCCGCGCGTGATCTCCGTCATGATCCTGTCCCCCGAGTTCTCGACCGATTGCCCCTGCGGAAGCGTTATCGAGACGCGGAACGTCACGGCTACCGCTTCGTCTTCGCGCGGGAGCAGCGTGCCATATCGCCGGCGAGTCTTGCACCTCGACCGATCCGTCCGGCGAAACCGGGCATGGACGGCTTCGCGCGCGGTCCGCTATCGTGACATCGATCTCTGCCGGTATCGATCGGAGGCGTAGTCTTGTCACTTTTCGGACGATTCAGGACCGAGCTTCCAAATTCACGCGGCGCGCCAGCATGAGACATCCAGCATGAGACATAGAGTCCTGCTCGCCGGCATATCCCACGAGACCAACAGCTTCTCGTCGGTGCCGACGGATCGCGCCGCATTCGAGTCCCTCGCTCTCGATGAGGGGCAGGCGATCATCACGGCGCATCGCGGGACGAATACGGAGATCGGCGGCATGATCGAGGCCGCTGATCGTGGCGGCATCACGCTCGTGCCGTCGCTGTTCGCGTGGGCGCTTCCCGCAGCGCCCATGTCGCGCAGCCTTTTTCACGAGCTGCTCGATCGGATCGTAGCAATCGCCGCGGCCGCCGGCCCATTCGACGGCGCGCTGCTCGTGCTGCACGGCGCGATGGCCGTCGCCGATGTGCCCGATGCCGATGCGGCCGTCGTCGCGTGCGTGCGTGCGGCGATCGGTGTCTCTCGTCCGATTGTCGCGACCTTCGACCTGCACGCCAATCTGTCGCCGGGCCTCGTTACGACTTGCGATGTGCTGGTCGGCTACCGCACCAATCCTCATGTCGACATGGCGGCGCGCGGCGCCGAGGCGGTGGCGCGCATGGATGATCTCTTGAGCGGCCGTCGCTGGCACTGCGGTTTTCAGAAGCTGCCGCTGGTCTCGGTCTCGCAGACCCAGGTCACGGCGGACGAGCCGATGCGTTCGATCATGCGCGAGCGCGACGAGACGGTCGCTTCGCTCGGGCTCGTCGGCGCGTCAGTTTCCGTCGGCTATCCGTATTCCGACGTGCCGCAGCTCGGCATGGCGGTCCTCGCCTATGCGCGCGACGCCGGCGACGCAGCAGAAGGCGCGGCGCGCATCGCGCGGGCGATCTGGTCCCGGCGGGCCGAATTCGTGGCGAAAGTCGTGCCGGTCGCTGCCGCAATCGCCGACGCGATGGCGCTGGCCGATCGCGCTCGCGGACCTGTGATCCTCGTCGATGTCGCCGACAATATCGGCGGAGGCGCCCCGGGCGATGGCACCGTCGCGCTCGCCGGTCTGCTCGCGGCGCAGGCGCGGGACGCGGCGGTCGTCGTCTGCGATCCCGAGGCGGCGCGCCGCGCCGGCGCGCTCGGGGTCGGTGCGCGCTTCGTGGGCAGGGTCGGCGCGCGGACCGATCGCCTGCACGGCGTTCCGGTGGAGATCGATGGCACGATCAGCTTCGCCGACACCGTGTCCTACCGCCGCGCCGGGCCGTGGATGACCGGTCAGACCGCGCAGCTCGGCCGGGTCGCGCGCATCGATGTCGGCGGTGTCCACGTGATCGTCACGGAAACGCGCGTGCTGCCTTACGACACCCAGCATCTCCAGGTCGTCGGCCTCGATCCTGCGCGGTTGCGCATCATCGTCGCCAAGGCCGCGGCGGGTTGGCGAACGCCGTTCGGCGAGATGATGTCAGGCTGCTTCTATCTCGACACGCCCGGCGCTCACGCGCCCGATTTGTCACGCTTCCCGTTTCGCGCTCGTCCGCGGCCGCTCTATCCGCTGGAGCCCGATGCAACATGGGAAGCCGCGCATGCGACGCCGCAGAACGCGGCGGCGCGATAGGCGCCGAGGGACGGTCGGTGCGTTCGGGGATCGGCTCCGAAACACTGCATTGAAAGGGAGAGTGACGATGGGCTTGAGGAACTCGACACGACGTGTCCTGCTCGGGGCGACCTTCGTGGCGGCGGGGTTGGCGCTCGCGCCATCGCCTGCCGACGCGCAGAACATCATGCGCATCGGCACCGTGGTGGCGGCGCCGCATCCGGCCATTGCGCTGATGGATGAATTCAAGAAGCAGGTCGAGCAGCGCACGTCAGGCGGGATCGCCGTGCAGCTCTATCCGAACTCGCAGCTCGGCGGCGAGCGCGAGATGGCCGAGGGCATGCGCCTCGGCTCGATCGAAGGCAGCCTGAACACCGCGACGGTTTTCAGCACCTGGGTGCCCATCGCGAGCGTCTTCGACATGCCTTTCATCTTCCGCGACGACGCGCATGCCTGGGCGGTCTATAGCGGGCCGGTCGGTCAGCGTGTCGCCGAGGCGTTTCCCGCACAGGGCTTCCGCGTGCTCGGCTTTACGTTGGCCGGCGTGCGCAATGTGTTCGCGACCTTCCCGGTGAACAAGCCGGAGGACGTCCGCGGCCGCAAGATGCGGACATTGCAATCGCCGCTGCATCTTCAGATCTGGAGTTCGATGGGCGCCAATCCGACGCCGATCCCGCATCCCGAGGTCTACAACGCGCTGCAGACGAAGATCGTCGAGGTCGCCGACAACACCGCAACGAACTATCTGAACGAGAAATGGTACGACGTGGCGCCGTATTTCTCGACCACCGGCCACATCTACGCGATCTCCGGGCTGTTCCTGTCCGAGCGCTGGTATCAGCGCCAGAAGCCGGAGCATCAGAAGGTGCTGGCGGACGTGACCGCGGATCTGGCCCGCGCGCTGCACAAGGCGGTCGTCGACGAGGACGCGGCGAGCCTCGGCAAGGCTGCCGCTGTCGGCGCCAAGATCATCCGCATCGAGGACAAGGCCGCGTGGTCGACGCCGATGCGGCCGATCTGGGACCAGTGGATCGGCAATGACGCGCAGCGTCGGGAGCTGATCCAGTCCATCACCGCCACCCGGTCCGCTGCGCTGCAGTGAACGACACCGCCGCTGCCGATCCGTCGCCGCCGCGTGCGGCGACGGCCGGCGCGAGGACAGCGACCCGCGCCCTCGACGCCATCGAAATCGTCCTCGACGTGCTGCTCGTTACGCTGCTGCTCGGCATCGTGGTCGATGTCGCCGCTGGTGTGATCTCGCGCTATGTCTTCAACGCGTCGTTTCGCTGGACCGAGGAACTCGGCTTCATCCTGTTCGTGTGGCTGATCTTCGCCGGCACCACGCGCGCGCACCGCCACCGCCAGCACATCGCGGTCGATTTCGCTGCGCGGCTGGCGCCGCCGGCATGGCGCCCAGCGCTCGACTTCGCCGCCAATTTCATCGTCGCCTACACGACCTGCGTGATGATCTTCAGCGCCTGGGACGCGGCGATCCTCATCGGCGGCGTGATGCCGGCGCTCGGCTGGCCGACGGCGATACGCTACCTGCCGCTCTGCGCGACAGCAGCGCTGGGCCTCGTCTGCCTGGTTCTGCGCGAAATCGAGAGCGGCCAAAGCCCGTGGCCGATGGCGGCCGCCATCGCGCTCGGTACTGCGGTGTTCGTGTTGACGGGAATCCTCGACGCGGTGCGCATGCCGGCGCTCGCGCCGACGCAGGTGATGTTGATCGCTTTCGTCGCCGGCGTGCTGGTCGGGGCGCCGATCGGCTTCGTCCTGCTGTTCAGCGCCTATCTTGCGACCTGGGGCGCCGATCTGCTGCCCGCCGCCGCCGTGGCGCAGAACATGGTCAACGGTGCGAGCAAGTTCATCCTGCTGGCGATCCCGCTCTTCCTGCTCGCCGGCTATCTGATGAACGCCGGCGGGTTGACGACGCGGCTCTACAACCTCGCTTTCGCGCTGGTCGGGCATTGGCGTGGCGGCTTCGCCCAGGTGAACGTCGTCAACTCGGTGCTGGTCGGCGGCGTCTCGGGTTCGTCCTCCGCCGATGCGGCGATGGATTCGAAGATGCTCGTGCCGCAGATGGTGAAGCACGGCTACTCGGCTGCGTTCAGCTGCGCGATCACCGCCGCTTCGGCGATCCTGCCCAACATCATCCCGCCATCGATCGCGATGCTGATCTACGCGTCGATCGCGCAGGTCTCGATCCTCAAGCTCTTCCTCGCTGGCTACCTCACCGGACTCCTGCTCGCCGCTACGCTGATGGTCTGCGTCTATGTGATCTCGGTGCGCCGCGGCTACGGCCACGACCGGTCCTGGGTTGGCCTCGCGGGTCTGGCGCGTGCCGCGCGGCTTGCCATCCCGGTCCTCGTCATGCCGGTGCTGATCGTCGGCGGAATCCGCTATGGCGTGACGACCGCGACCGAGGCCGGCGGAATCGCCGTCGTCTACGCGCTGTGCGTCGGGCTCTACTTTCGTGAGTTCGGTCTGCGCGATCTCTGTGTGAATTTTCGCGACGCCGCGGGCGACGCCGCGCTGGTCGGTTTCCTGCTCGCGGTGACGGCGCCGTTCGGCTACGTGATGATCTCCGAACGGCTGCCGCAGCTCGTCGTCGAATGGGTCGTGTCGGTCACGCGCGAACCGCTGGTGCTGCTCTTGCTGATCAATCTGCTGCTGCTCTTCGCGGGCATGTTCCTCGACCTTGCCGTCTCGATCCTGATTCTCGTGCCGCTCACGGTGCCGGTCGTGACCCAGCTCGGCATAGATCCGATCCACTACGCCATCATCGTCATCGTCAACCTGATGATCGGCGGCATCACGCCGCCGGTTGGTCAACTCGTCTTCGTCACGTCGAGCATCGCCAAGGTGCCGACCGGCGACGTGTTCCGCGCCGCGATGCCGTTCCTCATCGCGCTGCTGGTCGGACTGGCATTGATTACTGTATTTCCAGGGATCAGCCTGTTCCTGCCGCGGCTGCTCGGATGATCAGACAAATCGAATTCGCATCCAATACACCAGGGAGTCCCCATGAAATCGCTGTTCTCGCTCGAAGGCCGTGTCGCCCTCATCACCGGTGGCTCGCGCGGCCTCGGCTTTGGCATGGCATGCGGTCTGGCCGATGCCGGCGCGACCGTGGTCCTGAATGGCCGCGTCCCGGCCACGCTGGAGGCGCGCCGCGCCGAGATCGAGGCGCGCGGCGGCAAGGCGGCGGTGGCGTCCTTCGACGTCTGCGATCGCACGGCCGCTGACGCGGCGATCGCCGATATCGAAAAGCGTCACGGTAAGCTCGACATCCTGATCAACAACGCCGCCTGGGGCGTGCCGCATGATCTGTTCGAGACCACCGACGACGAATGGCGCGGCGTGCTCGACGTCGCGCTCGATTCCTGCTTCCGCCTGTCGCGATGCGCGGCGGCCGGCATGGTCAAGCGCGGCTGGGGGCGGATCGTGATGATCTCCTCGATCAATGCGCGAATCAGCCGCGGCACCAACACCGCCTATGTGACCGCCAAGACCGGGCTCGAGGGGCTGACGCGCGGGCTCGCCGTCGAGCTCGCCAGCAAGGGCGTCACCGTCAACTGCATCGCGCCGGGTTACATGGAGACCGAGATCAACGATGACTTCAAGGCGGATCCACCGCGCTACGAATGGATCCGCAACCGCACGCCGATGAAGCGCTGGGGCCAACCGGACGAGATCGCTGGCGCCGCCGTCTTCCTGTCGAGCAACGCATCCGCCTACGTCACCGGCCATGTGCTGGTGGCCGATGGCGGCATGTCGATCGCGATCTGACGGGCGTCGGCGCCATGCGCTTCGAGCGAACGATCACGGTCATCGGCTGCCATGTCGGTGGCGAGGAAAACAACGTCATCACCGGCGGCGTCCTGCCGCCGCCGGGCAATACCGTGTTCGAGATGAAGCGCTGGCTCGAGACCGAGGGCGATGGATTGCGCAAATGGCTGCTGCTCGAGCCGCGCGGCAAACCGACGCTATGCGTCAATCTCGTCGTGCCGGCCTGCGACAAGCGCGCCGATGCCGGCTTCATCATCATGGAGTCGACGGATTATCCGCCGATGTCCGGCTCCAACACGATCTGCACGACCACGGTGCTGCTCGAGACGGGCATGCTGAAGATGGTGGAGCCGGAGACCAGGCTCGTGCTCGAGACGCCGGGCGGCCTGGTCGCGGTCGTCGCGCAATGTCGCGACGGCAAGGTGACGCAAGTCGAATTCACCAACGTGCCGAGCTTCGTGACGCATCTCGATGCGCATGTCGAGGTGCCGGGCCTCGGCGCCGTGAGGGTCGACGTCGCCTATGGTGGCGCGTTCTTCGCGATCGTCGATGCGCCGTCGCTGGGGTTTCAGGTCGTGCCGCATGAAGCGCGCGATCTCGTCGCGATCGGCCAGCGCATCAAGGCGGCGGCGGCCGAGCAGTTGCCGGTCGTGCATCCGGAGAACCCGGAGATCCACACGATCACCTTCACCGAATTCGCCATGCCCTTCGAAGGCAAGGGCACGAAGGCCCGCAACGCCGTCATCGTGTCGCCCGGGCGCATCGATCGCAGCCCCTGCGGAACCGGCACATCGGCCCGGCTCGCGCTGCTGCACGCCAGGGGCAGGTTGAAGCCGGGCGAGGGCTTCACCCATTGCTCGATCATCGGCTCGGAATTCCACGGCGCGATCGCGGCCGAGACACGCGTGGGTGATCGCGCGGCGATCACGACGACGATCGCCGGTCGCGCCTGGCTCACGGGCGTATTCCAGCACGGCTACGATCCAAGCGACCCGTTTCGCGACGGCTTCACGCTCCCGGATCTTTGGTATGCGTGAAGCGCCATGAGCAACGGCTTTGAGCGTGCGACCAATTCGGCCAGCGTGCCGCGGCCCGATGGGATTTGCATCAAGCCAGGACTTGCGCGGGGTATGCCGCTTTGAACCTGCTCGATGCGCGCCTCGGCTTCATCGGCGTCGGCAACATCGCCAATGCGCTCATCACCGGGCTGTGTTCGTCGGCGACGCCGCCGCGGCACGTGACGCTCTCGCCGCGTGGCGCCGCCACGGCGAAGGCTTTGGCATCGCGCTTCGCGATGGTTCAGGTCGCGGACAGCAATCAGGCCGTGCTCGACGCCAGCGATTGCGTCTTTCTTGCCGTGCGGCCCCAGGTCGCGCGCGAAACGCTCGGCGCGCTGCGCTTCGACGCGTCGCATCGGATCGTGAGCCTGATCGCCATCCTGCCGCTGCCACAACTCGCCACGCTGGTTGCGCCGGCGCATGTCCTGTCGCGGGCCTTGCCCATCCCGTCCGTGGCGAAGCAGCTCGGTCCGATCGCCTTCATGCCGCCGGATCCCGATCTCCACGCGCTGCTCGCGACCACGGGCACGCCCGTGCCCATGAATGACGATCACCAGTTCGAGACGATGTGGTCGCTCACCGCGCTGATCGCCTCGTATTTCACGTTGGTTGGCACGGCCGCGAGCTGGGCAACCTCGCAAGGTGTTCCGCGCGCCGAGGCCGAGCGCTATGCCACCACCATGTTCCACGGCATCGCATCGCCGCTCGCCAATCCCGCCGCCAACCCAGGCGAGCTCGCCGCGGAGGCGCAGACCAAGGGCGGCCTCAACGAGCAGATCCTGTGCGAGCTCACAGCGGCGGGAAGCTTCGATCAGGTCCGCGCCGCCCTCGATCGCGTGCTCGCGCGGCTGGAGGCCAAGTAGGCCTGGCTGCAGGCTTGGTCGATGACCTGCTTCAGAGCAGCTTGACCAGCGCTGCCATCACCGCGACCGCGGTGGCGAGCATGACGCCCAGCTTGATCGTGATCCGGAGTTCCATGTCGGTCAGGTCGCGTCGCATGAAGGCGAGGTCGTGTCGGACATCCGCCCCGAGTTCAGCGAAATCGGCCTTGGTCGCGACGTTCGCGAGTATTTCGACCATGGCTTCTCCGAACGCTGTAGCCGTTCCAGCAGCCTGATGGGCCGAGAAGCCGGCTTCCTCGAGGCGCTTGGCGAAACGCAGTGTATCGAAAGCCGTTCTGGTCATGCCACCAGATATCGGCTTGTTGTCCGGCGCGGCAACAACGCGGAATGTTTAATCCCGGTGGCGAACGGGTCATGTCTGATCGCGTCGACAACGGAGTGGCTCTGACCGCATCCACAATGCGATCATCGCGAAGAGGGAGGATATGCTGCGACGAATTGACATACTGCCTGAGGCGGAGCTGCCGAGTGCGGTCGAGGTGATCGCGCGCGGGCGGGCGCTGGCGCGGGATGCGCAGGTGCGGCCGGGCAAGTTCCTCACGCATTTCGCGGTGCCCTCGGAGGCCGAATACAAGCGCCGTCGGATGGCGGAAGGCGTGATCATGCAGCACGCGCAGATCGGGTTTCGCGACCCGTCGAAGAGCCGGCGCGCGTGGTTCGAGATCTGGGAGGCGCTGGACAAGCAGGGCTTGCGCGTCGATCGCTACGGCATCTGCCTGGACTGGTCGATGGGCTATCCGAGCGCGCAACGCGGCACCCTGGGCCGCGGCACCGGAATGATCCTCGACGGCATCGATGATTTTGTTCGTCTCACGGCCGAGGCGCCTGTCGCGCCGCATTTCGGCGATTTCGTCATCGGCATGCCCGCTGCCGTCGAGAACACGATCGCCGCGCTGGCGGCCGGCGCGACCTCGGTCGGAAATCTCGGCCAGTACTTCACGTTTCGTCTGCCCGGTCGGCAAGACGATGTCGGCGCCACCAGCGCGACGGTCGAGGCGCTGGCGCTGATGGCGGCCCAGCCGGTGGAAGTTCTGATCCACTCCAATCTCGATGACGGGTTTGCGCCGCTCTTCACCGATCTCTCCTGCACCTTCGGCGCGGCTTTGATCGAGCGCACCATCGTCGAGGATCTCATCGGCGGACGGCTTTCGCATTGTTTCGGCAATACGTTCACCGACCCGGCGACGCGGCTCGCATTTCAGCGCGCTCTGGCGCGCGGCCGGTCGCATGTGCCGGGCACGATGATCTACGGCAACACGGTCGTGTACGAGGCCGACAGGATTTCGAATTACGGTGGGCTCAGCGCCTATCTCCTGGCCGACGCGCTCGGCCAGCGGCTCATGCCTTCAGGCCACGCGATCAATCCCGTGCCGATCACCGAGGGGGTGCGCATCCCCGACATCGACGAGGTCGTCGATGTGCAACTCGTGTGCGCCAAGCTGATCGAGCAATCGGAGCTCTGGCTGCCGATGGTCGACGTGCCGGCGACGGATCGGATCACCGATGCGATCGTCGAGGGTGGCGAGCGCTTCAAGCTGCGCACGCTGGAGGGGTTGCGCGCGGCGGGGATCCGGATCGACGATGCGTTCGAGCTGCTGCTGGCGTTGCGTCGCATCGGCGCGAAGAAGCTGGAGGAGCTTTATGGCCCGGGCGTCGAGGATCACGCGCGGCCGCGTGGGCGACGCCCGCATGTGCCCTCGACGACGATCGCCGCGCTGGCGCGCGCCGCGGAAAAGAAGATCCGCGCGCTGGATGTCGCCGCGCGCCAGGACATCTCCGCCGCCGGACTCAAGGCCGTCATCGGCAGCACCGATGTGCACGAATACGGCAAGATCCTGATCGAGGAGATCCTGCGTGGTCTCGGCGTGGGCATGATCGATGCGGGCGTGCACGCCGATCCGGCCGATCTGATCCGCGCCGCGCGCGAGGGCGGCGCCGATGTGATCGCGCTGTCGACCTATAACGGCGTGGCGCTGGACTACATCATCGCCTTGAAGACCGCGATGCGCGACGCCAAGCTCGACCTGCCGGTCTTCATCGGCGGGCGCCTCAACCAGGTGCCGCAGAACTCCAATACCAGCCTGCCGGTGGATGTCGCCGACGACATCGCCGCCGCGGGCGCCCGGCCGTGCCGGACGCCCGAGGATCTCGTACTGCCACTCGTTCAAATGGCGCGCGCGCGCCGGGGAGTTTCGCGATGAACCGACTGCTCGCCGGCGTTGGCCGCGCCGACATGACGCCGCCGATGGGAATCGCCCATGTCAACTGGGGCGCACGCACCCATGATCGCGCGGAAGGCATCGACCTGGCGCTGTGGTCGAGCGTGCTCATGCTCGAGCAAGGCGCCACGCGTGCGGCGATCGTCGATCTCGATTTCCTCCTGATCGACACGGATGAGTGCCGCCGCCTGCGCGGCATCGTTGCGCGCGAGACCGGCGTGGCGCCCGATCACGTCCGACTGTCTTTCACCCACACCCATTCCGGCCCGCCCTGGGCGACCGAGGGTTTCGGCACGCAGGCGCAGTTGCCGGGAATGGAGCTGGTGCCGGCCTATCGGGAGAAGGTCGCCGCAGCGATCGGTGCGGCGGCGCGTGCCGCCAAGGCCGCGCTGCGCCCGGTACACGTCGCGGCGGGGCTTGGTCAATGCGACATCACGGTCAACCGGCGCCTCGGCCTGCCCGATGGCCGGGTGGTGGTCGGGCAGAATTGGGAAGGCTATCGCGACACCACGCTCAGCGTTGTCCGCATCGATGACGATGCGGGCGCCACGCTCGCGACGATCGTCGGATATGGCACGCACCCGATCGTGCTCGCGCATGAAAATCGCTTCATCAGCCCCGACTATCCGGGTCATCTCAAGCGCACGGTCGAAGCCGCACTCGGCGGGCATTGCCTGTTTCTGCAAGGCTGTGCCGGCGATCAGATTCCGCGCGAGGCGCTGGTCGCCGATCTCGGCGCGCCGCGGCGCATGGGCACGGCGATCGGACTCGACGCCGCGCGGCTGGCGATGGAGCTGCGTCCGCGCGCGACCAAGCGGCGGTTCGATCGCGTGGTCGAATCCGGTGCACCCCTGGGCATCTGGGTCGAGGACGAGATCGCGGCCCCGCCGCCGGTCCTCGCCGTCGAGAGTCGACGCGTGGCGTTGCCGGTGCGCAACTACGGCGACGTCGACAGCCTGGTCGCGGAGTCCGATCGCTGTGCCGAGGCCGTGCGTGGGCTCGACAAATCTCTGGCCACGCCGGCGGAGATCGGCGCCGCGAACTTCAAGGCCAAGCGCGCGGCGATGAGCGCGCATTGGGCGCGGTTTTGCGCCAATCGCCTCGAAGTCGGCATCGAGCTGCACGGCATTCGGATCGGCGACGCCGTGCTGATCGGCGCGCCGCTGGAGCCCTTCGCGCGCATTGGCGTGGAGATTCGCGCCGATGCCGCGCTGCCGCTGGTGCATTTCGGCGGCTACACGAATGGCTGGGAAGGCTACGTGCCCAACGCGGAGGATTTCCAGAGCAGCGGCTACGAAGTCGAGTGGGCGACGCCGTACGCCGCGACGACGGCCGCCGTTCTGGTGCGCGAGGCGCGGCGCCTCGCGACTGACCTGGCGCGGTGAGGCCGCACATGAAGATCATCGCGGTCGAACCCATCCTGCTGCGCGGCGAGCAGGCGTATCGCGCGACCGCCGGTGGCGAAGAGGCGAGCGACAACGGCGATTGGCAGCTGATCGTGCGGGTCGCGACCGATGCCGGGCTCACGGGCTGGGCGGATGTCGAGACCCTCGCGCCGGCCGCCGTCGCCGTGATCGCCGGGCAGGGCATGGCCGTGCTCGGGTTCAAGACGCTCTCGGAGCTGCTGATCGGCGAGAACCCGCTCGATGTCGAACGGCTCTGGGACAAGCTCTATATCGGCAGCGCCTATTACGGTCGCCGCGGTCTCGCCATGCAATGCATGTCGGCGATCGACAATTGCCTGTGGTCGATCCGCGCGCAGGCGGCCGGCTTACCGCTCGCGCGGCTGCTTGGCGGGCGGCGACGGGAGTCGATCACAGCCTATGCCTCGACATTGTTTCGCGAGACGCCGGAGGGCATGATTCAGGCGGCGCGCGGCTATGTCGAGAAGGGCTTCCGTGCCGTCAAATTCGGTTGGGGGGTCTTCGGCGAGGATCCAGGTCGCGATCGCGAGCTAGTCGCCGCGGCGCGCGATGCGCTGGGGCCCGATCGTCACCTGCTGGTCGATCCCGGCTGGTATCCCGCGGGTTGGAAGAATTGGGGGCCGGGCCGCTCACGGCGCGAGGCGCTGGCGATGTGCGAATGGCTTGCGGATTACAAGGTCGGCTGGGTCGAGGATTTCATCCACCCCGAGAATTTCGACGAATACGCCTTCGTGCGGGCCAACTCTCCGGTGCCGATCGCGGCGGGTGAGCAGGTGGCGACGATCTGGGAGTTCGAGCGCTTCATCCGGCAAGGCTGCGTCGACGTGATCCAGCCCGATCTCTCGCGCTGCGGCGGCCTCACGGTGGCCAAGCGCGTCGCCGAGATCGCCAACCAGGCCGGCATCGATCTCGTGCCGCATTCCTGGCTCACGCATCTGCTGACCGGCTACAGCCTGCAGCTGATCGCCACGCTGCCGCGTGCGCGTTTCGTCGAGTTCAACGTCAGCCAGAGTCCGCTGACACGCGGCATCACGACGCAGCCTTTCACGCTCGGCGCGGATGGCACGGTGGCCATTCCAGATACCGTCGGGATCGGCGTGGATGTCGACACGGATTTCATCAAGGCGCACCGCGTGAACTGAAAGGGCACAGCCATGGACCGCCAGATCGTCAAACCGCAGCAGCTGGATTTCGACACGCCGGGTCGGCGCGACTACTACGTCGCGCTCGAGCACGATTCCATCTGGGGCGATCATCTCATTCCGCTCACCGTTTTCGTCGGTGCGAAGGCGAAGCCCGGCAAGGGGCTCGTCGCCTTCGGCTCGAATCACGGCAACGAGTACGAAGGCCCGATCGTGCTGCATCACCTGCAGCGCCAGATCGACATCGCGGACGTCGATGGCCGCATCATCCTCGTGCCGGTGCTGAACGTGGCGGCGTTTCGTGCGGGGACGCGCGAGTCCATGGCGGATGACGGCGTGAATCTCAATCGTGCCTTCATCGACGGCGCCGGCAAGTTGCCGGGGATCTCCGGCATCACGCATCGCATCGCCGCCTTCGTGCGCGCGGCGATCTGGCCGCAGGTCCATGTCGTGATCGATCTGCATTCCGGCGGCGGTACGCGCTTCTCGCATGTCGCGAGCTTCCATGACGTCGACGATCCCGATCAGGCCAGGCTGATCGAGGAGACGGCGCGCTGGTTCGGCACGCCGCTGGTCATGAGCTACCAGAACGAGACGCCGGGCCTGCTGCCGTCGGAGGCGGAGCGCCTCGGCAAGATCACGGTCGGCACCGAACTCGGCTGGGGCGAGGCGGTCCAGGCGAACGGCGTGCGCTGGGGCCGTCAGGGCGTGCTCGCGGCGGCGATCCATCACGGACAGATGCGCGGCAGAATCGACAAGATCGACCACCATGCCGACGGTTCCCAGCGCAAGGTGGCGATGGTGGATCGAGCGTGTTTCTCGATCGCCCCCTTCACCGGGCACTACGAGGAAGTTCTACCCTGCGGCACTGCGGTGAAGGCCGGCGCCATTGTCGGCTGGCTGCACGACTTCGATCGCATCGATCTCGAGCCGGCGGCGATCCGTGCGGGCGTCGACGGCATCGTCCTGGCGCAAGCCTGGGCGACGCGCGTCACCCAGGGACAGCACGTTGTCGTCACCGGCAAGCAGCTGCCGTGGCGCAGCTGACCGTCAGGCGACCGTCGGCCAGCCACGCTGCGCACCGCGCAGCTGTTCCCACGCTCGCGCCATCTGCAGCACGCCGAGATCGTCGAAACGATGGCCGGCGATCTGCAGGCCGATCGGCAGACCGGCGTGGGTGTATCCGGCGTTGATCGACACGGCGGGTTGCTCCGACATGTTGAACGCGACCGTGAATCCGATGTGTTCGAGTGGCCGCGCGGGATCGTTGGTCGGGCCCGCCATCTCTGCCGGATAGGTGACGCAAGGCGCTGTGGGCGAGAGCACGAAGTCGTAATTCTGGCAGGCGCGCACCGCCGCCTCGCGCATGGCCATCATCTGATTCATGCCGCGATAGGTCGCCTCGCCGCTGAGATCGCGCCCGCCCTCGGCCCAACGCAGGATGTAGGGAAGCACTTTGGCGCGACGCTCCGCTGGCAGGGCGGAAATGTCGAGCCAGCTGCGCAGGCGCCAGAAGGCATCCAGACCATCGAGCATCTCGCGGGTGATGAAGCTGGTCATCGGCTCGATACGCGCGCCGGCGGCCTCGAAGGCGCGCGCGGCCGCTTCGATCGCCAGCGCCACCTCGCGATCCACCGGCAGGCCGAAGCCGGCATCGGTCCACAGCCCGAGCCGCACGCCCCGGATTTCGCGATCGAGATCGAGCCAGGCGATGTCCTGCGGCGGCAGGCTCATCGAATCACGCCAATCCGGCTTCGCGAGTTCACGCATCATCAGCGCGCCGTCGCGCGCGGTACGCGTCATCGGTCCGGCGGCGCGACCGTAATAGGGCGGGTCGATCGGAACGCGGCCAAGGCTCGGCTTCAAGCCGACGATGCCGCACCAGCTCGCGGGCAGCCGGATCGATCCGCCGATGTCGGTGCCGAGATGCAGAGGTCCGTATCCGGCCGCCGCGGCGGCGCCGGCGCCGGCGGAACTGCCGCCGGGATTGAGCCGCGTGTCCCAGGGATTGCGCGTCAGTGGATGGAAGCTCGAAAGACCTGATGACAGCATCCCGTAATCCGGCATCGTCGTCTTGCCGAGGATCACGGCACCGGCCTCGCGCAGCCGCGCCGAGGGTGGCGCGTCGTCGCTCGCCGGCACGAGATCGCGCGCGGCCGTGCCGAGCGGGATCGGCGTACCGCGCGTGGCGATGTTTTCCTTGATAGTGGTCGGCACGCCCTCGAGGCCACGTGCACCGCCGGATGTCCAGCGCCGCTCCGACTCGCGCGCGGCAATCCGCGCAGCGTCAGGATCGAACGCGTACATCGCGTTGAGCTTCGCTTCGCAGCGCTCGATGCGCCGAATGACGGCGTCGGTCGCCTCGATCGGCGAGGCGCGGCGCGTGCGATAGGCGTCGAGCAGGTCGGCGGCGGAGAAATCGGCGAGGTCGGTCATGACCAGGGATTTGCCGCGCGTCCCTCGCCGGCGTCAAGCCGGGTCGAAAACGGCCGGGGTCGGCGGATGCGCGCCGACCCCGGCGTCACCACTCAGGCGATATGCGCGTCAGGTGATATGCGCGCCGCGCGTCTCGACGAACACCGCGTAGAGCGACTGGCTGCCGGTCATGAACAGCCGGTTACGCTTGCTGCCGCCGAAGCAGACATTGGAACAGATCTCCGGCAATCGGATCTGGCCGATGCGCGCGCCGTCGGGTGCAAAAATGTGCACGCCGTCATAGCCATCGCCGACCCATCCGGCCGACGACCAGACATTGCCGTCTTCGTCGCAGCGGATGCCGTCGGAGAAGCCAGATTTTCCGTTCAGCGTCATGTCGGCGAAGGTTCGCGGGTTCTTCAGCGTCGCGCCGTCGACGTCGTATTGCCAGATGATGTTCTTCGCCGCGTCGTAGTGCGATGCGCCCGTGTCGGCCACGTACATCTTGCGATAATCGTGGCTGAAGCAGAGGCCATTGGGCTTGAATGGCTGGTCGGCGACTTTCGTTATCGCGCCGCTCTGACCGTCGATGCGATAGATCGCCTCCTTCTGATAGGGCTGCACCGAGCCCGCGCTTTCGCGTACGCGATTGCCCTCATAGTCCATCAGACTGCCGTAGCCGGGATCGGTGAACCAGATCGAGCCGTCATTGGGATGCACGATGACGTCGTTGGGCGCATTCAGCGGCTTGCCGTCGAACTTGTCGGCCAGCACGGTCGTCTTGCCGTTGTACTCGTAGCGCAGCACTCGGCGATTGCCGTGCTCGCAGGCGATCTGCCGCCCCTGGTAATCGAAGGTGTTGCCGTTGGAGTTGCCGGCCGGGAAACGGAAGCGGCGCGACACATGTCCGTCCTCTTCGATCCAGCGCAGCTGCTCGTCGTTGGGAATGTCGCTCCACAGCAGGTAGCGGCCGACACCGTTCCACGCCGGTCCTTCGGCCCACAACGTACCGGTGTGAAGCCGCATGATCGGCGTGTTGCCGAGCTTGTAGCGGAAGCGTTTGTCCATGACGACGATGTCGGGGTCGGGATAATGCACCGGCGTGCCGGAGTCGAAGTTGCGCCCATAGGCAGCCGACGACATGCCGGTCGCGGCGGCGAGGGTTGCTGAGACTTTCAGAAAGCTCCGCCGATCGAGTTCAGGCAGTTGCTTGCGCGGCGCACTGGGCGAGGCCGCGAGATCGATGAATCGATGCTCTTGAATGCGTGGCATAGGGTTCCCTCCGATTGTTGGTTTGGGGCCTCGGGCTGGAAAGCGTCTCGTATCGGCGCTTGTCCGTCACGCTGCCTCAGGTTGATCTTCCGCTTGGACCAAGGGATAGGCAAGCCACGGAGTTGTGACCTCGCTGGGCCTGGGCGTGCTAGTTTGCCAAAGCGAGTTTTCGACGGGAGCGACACCATGGACGATGCGATGATCAACCGCGGCAAGGCCGTGGTCGTGCAGCCGGGCGAGCCGGCCAGCTACTGGCAGCCGGTGCCGGCCAATGGCTTCAGCGACATCCACATCACGCCCGAGACGACCGGCAGCTCGACGCTGTCGATGGGCATCCAGACCATCGCGCCGGGCTGCTACATCCGCGAGCATTGGCACGACAAGAACGAGGAGCTGCTGCATTTCACGCAAGGTGAAGGCACGGCCTATGTCGACGGCGTGCCGCATCCGATCCGCGCCGGCACGACGATCTATGTCGGACCCTGGCGCAAGCATAAATTCGTCAACGAGGGCACGACCGAGATGAAGATGATCTGGGTCCTGACCCCGCCCGGCCTCGAGAATTTCTTCGCCGGAATCGGTCGTCCGCGCCAAGCGGGCGAGCCCACGCCGGAGCCGTTCGCGCGCCCCGACAACGTCGCGGAGATCGAGCGGCGGACCGTCTTCGCCGGACTCGACGGCGCGGCGAGCAAGCAACAGGCCGCACCCGCGAAGTCGGGCTGAACCTCGTGCCGCAGCTGAAGCTCCGCAGCGGCGAGACGCTCTACTACGAGACGCATGGCAGCGGACCCGCGCTGCTCCTCGTCCCCGGCCTCGGTGGGGTCGCCACGTTCTGGCAGCGGCATGTCGGCGCCCTGGCGGCGCATTTCACCGTCGTGCTGCATGATCATCGCGGCTGCGGACGCAGCTCGCCGGCTCGTGGCGCCCACTCGGTAGGGCAGATGGCGGACGACGTCCTGCAATTGATGGACGGGCTCGGCATCGCGCGTGCGCATCTGATCGGACATTCCACCGGTGGCGCGATCGGACAGACCCTGGCGCTCGATGCGCCGGATCGTCTTGATCGCCTGGTGCTCAGCGCGACCTGGACCGCGGCGGACGGGTATTTCCGCCGCCTCTTCGACACGCGCGCCGAAGCGCTCGCCAAGCTCGGCAACGCGTTCTATGGCCGGCTGGGCAATCTCGTGCTCTATCCGCCGTGGTGGCTGGCCGCCAATGCGGAGACGCTCGAAGCGGCGCAGGCTGCATCGCCGATCCCCGCGACGAGCCATGACACCGTCTTGGCGCGCATCGCCGCCATCGTCGCCTTCGATCGTCGCGCGGAATTGGCGCGCATCGCGCATCCCACGCTGGTGATGGCGGCCCGCGACGATGCGGTGACGCCTGCGTATTTCAGCGAGGCCCTGGCGCGCGAGATCCCCAACGCGCGCCTCGTGTTGCTGCCGACCGGCGGCCATTTCTACAACCACGTCTTTTCGGGCGAATTCGAGCGCGCGGCGATCGATTTTCTGATGGCTTGATCGACGCCGCGGAAGTCGACAGCAGCCCGGCCCTCAATCGGCGGCGAGAGCCAGGCGGTCGGAGCGAGCAATGACGGAGTCGGCCGGGAAGGCGATCGAGACAGTCGTGCCGGCGGTGGGGGCGCTGCGGACTCGGAGCGTGGCGCCGTGCAACTCGGTCAATGATTTCGCGAGCCACAGCCCGCGCCAGCTCGATTCACGGACATGCGCGACGACGCCGTCGAGATTGGCCGTGGGATCGAGGGCCTGCGCGAGCTCGTCCTCGGTCATGCCGTTGCCGGTATGCGCCAGGACGATCTCGCCGCTGCCGTCCCGCGCGATCCGGATCTCCACCGAGACGCAGCCCTCGCGGCGTGTCAGCCGCACGGCATTGCTGAGCAGCATCGCGAAGATGTGTTTCAGGCGCCGCGAATCGGCGTGGAGAAGGAACGGTGAGGGATCGGCAGGCAGGTCGAGGGTGACGCCGCCCGCCTTGGCATCCGCCTCCACGAAGCGCGCCGCGATATCGAGCAGCCGCTTGGGATCGACTTCTTCGGTGTTGAGCTGCAGCTCGCCGGCCTCCAGCCGCGCCTGATCCAGCAGCGCATCGAGCTTCTCGATCAATTGCTGACCCGTCGTGAAGATGCTGGCGGCGTAGTCGGAGCGTTTGCGTGGGGAGCCGTCGACGAAGCCTTTCGACAGCAATTCGGCGAATACCATGATCGCGTTGAGCGGCGTGCGAAACTCAGCGGACATCACGCCCAGCGCGCGGCCGCGAGCACGCTCCGCCATCTGGGCCCGGCCATTTGCGGCGGCGAGCCGCAGGGCGAGATGATGATGATCAGCCGCGCTGCGCCGATCGTTCGCCAGGATGACGCCGGCCAGGACGGAGACGAGAATGACCAGCAGTGGGAAACCCCAGGCGACGACATCCTGGTTTCCTCCGATGGCGGCTATCGCGACGGTCGTCCATGCCAGCACCGCCACGAGAGCGGCAATCAGGCTCGGCCATGCGAGGCGGGATGTGAATCGCTGCATGATGGCGCGCTTCGCTCCAACGGGAAGGTACGGGCGGGTTGAGTCGATTTCCGGTAACCATGCCGTCCGGGGCTTAAGTTTTGGTAAAGCAGGTGGGTCGAAGCGCCGCACTTCGGCACGCGGAGGTGCCGCCGACGGAGGGATTAGACGGCGTAGGTGCAGGAAAAGACGCCCCGCAGCCCGCGATGCAAAAGACGTAACCCCTGGCGCAGCGCACGAATGGCGCTCTGATTTTCAAAGAGAATTTCAGTTCTGCGGGGGTACGCCCTCGCCCAGGCCGGAGCGCTGCGTTCGGTTAGGAATCGGGTAAGCAGCGGGACTCACTCTCATGCGCACGAAGAGGAGGCGGCATCAGCAACCACGCCTCCGCGGCTTGAGAACAGTGAGGAACGAATGTTGGATTTCACGGTTGGGACTTGGCAACGCGTCGTCATCGGCGCCGTTGCGGAGACTCCGCAGAGCTTCGATGACCTCCGCGGCCTGCTGCGTCGCCTCGGCCACTACCCGAGCCGACAGGCAATGAACTGCTCGGTCGATGGCCTCCTGCGACGCGATGTCCTCAGCCGGGACGAGTCCTCCGGCCTGCTCGCGCGAGGACCCAGCTGGAACGTGGCCGTGCGCCGCTATTGCGGCTCCGACGAGCGGCTCTCCGCGATGGTCTGACCGGGGCCGCCCCCCTTCAGGAGCTACCTAGCCCGAGAATGCGATCGAGCCGGGCACGATCCGGTTTGGCGCGCAGCACGGCATCGAATTCGCGATCGGTCACGCGGATGATGTGTTCGGCGATGAAGCGGGCGCCCTCGCGCGCACCGTCCTCGGGATGCTTGAGGCAGCACTCCCATTCGAGGACTGCCCAGCCGTCATAATCATGGGCGGCGAGGCGGGAGAAGATCCCGGGGAAATCGACCTGGCCGTCGCCCAGGCTGCGGAAGCGACCGGGCCGCTCGAGCCAGTCACCGAAGCCGCCATAGACACCGGCACGGTCGCTTTTCACGAACTCCGCATCCTTCACGTGGAACGCGCCGATGCGCGCGTGATAGCGGTCGATGAAGCCGAGATAGTCCATATGCTGAATCAGCATGTGGCTGGGATCGAACAGGATCTTCGCGCGGGCATGCCCGCCGACGAGATCGAGAAAGCGATCGAAGGTCGCACCGTCGTGCAGATCCTCCCCGGGATGAAGTTCGAAGCAGAGATCGACGCCATGCGCGTCGGCGAGGTCGAGCAGGGGAAGCCAGCGGCGCGCGAGTTCGTCAAACGCGGCCTCGATCAACCCGACGGGATGCGGCGGCCAGGGATAGAAATACGGCCAGGCCAGCGCGCCGGAGAACGTCGCCAGGCGATTGACGCCGAGCCGCGCACAAGCGGCGATGCCGTCGCGCAGCTGTTCTTCGGCCCAAGCTCGACGCGCCGTCGGATTGCCGCGCAGCGCAGGCGGCGCGAAGACGTCGACGACGTCGTCGAAGGCGGGATTGACCGCGAGCAATTGGCCCGCGCGATGCGCCGAGAGCTCACTGATCACGATGCCGTGGCGTGACAGCGTGTCCTTGAGGCTGGCGGCGTAGGCATCATCGCGTGCCGTGCGGGCGACATCGATCGCCCTGATGTCATGGATCGGCATCATGAAGGATTTGTAGCCCAGCCCCGCCGCCCAGCCGGCGATCGTGTCGAGCCGGTTGAAGGGCGGCTGGTCGCTCATGAACTGGCTGAGCATCAGCCCGGGGCCTTTGATCGTGCGCATCCTTCATCTCCTCGCCAGCTCGAATTCGCTCTCCAGCAGCGCCTTGGCATCACCCGCGAGGCGATCCGGATCGTCGTACAGGTCGCGCCAGATCGACAGCATGTCGCCCACGCTAGCGTCGTTGACGCCGGTCGAGAAGGCCTCGATGCCGATCGGCCCGCGATAGCCGATGGCGACGAGCGCGCGCACCGCGCCACGCAGATCGACGCTGCCCTGGCCGAGCATTCCGCGATGCGATTCGCCGAACTCCATGAAGCCGAGCTCGGCCGCGCTGTCGACGATCGCCTCGGCGGCGTCGCGCTCCTCGATGTTCAGATGGTAGGTATCGAGATGCAGCCGCAGATTGGGCGCGCCGACCAGGGCGAGGAAGTCGCGCCCCTGCTCGGCGGTGTTCAGCAGATTCGTCTCGTAGCGATTGACGCATTCCAGCGCGATGGTGATGCCATCGAGGGCCGCAGCGGAAGCGGCGTTGGCCAGCGCGGCGGCGGCGCGTTCGCGCGCGCCCTGTGTGGCGCGCCTGGGATGCTTCATCATCGCGCCATAGAGAATGCCGCCGAGGTGACGCGCGCCGATATCACGGGCCTTGGCCAGCGTGAGGGCGAGGCGCGCATGGCCGAGCGCGGCGATCTCGGGATCGGCGCTGGAGATGTCGGCATCGGCACGTCCGCCCGAGACCGCGTAGGGCGCGATGCGCGCCGCCGCGCACCAGCGCGCGACGGACTCTGCCGGCACGGAAGCGGGATCACGCAGGGGAATGGCGATGCCGTCGAAGCCGAGCGCAGCGGCGCGATCGATCGCGTTGCGGATCGCATCCTCGGTCCAGGACCTCGCCCAGATGAAGGCATGGGCGACCAGTGGATTGGGAATGCGCGCCATCGCGGCTCAGCGCCTGCTCTCGCCGAGGAGCTCGAGCGCCGCGCGCGCGATCGTACGCTCCTCGTCGGCGGGGATGATCCACGCGCGCACCGGCGAGCCGGGGCCATGCAGGATCGCGCGATGCGCATGATTTGCCGTGTCATCCAGCCGCAAACCGGTGAAGGCGAGGTGATCGGCAATACGTGCGCGCACCGATGCGGCGTTCTCACCGATACCACCGGTGAAGACGATGGCATCGAGCCCCTGCAGCGCCGGCAAGGTCGACGCCGCTTCCGCCGCGGCGCGCGCGCAGAACATCTCGATCGCCAGGCGCGCGGTCGGCTTCGTGCTCGCGAGCAGCACCCGCATATCCGCGCTCTCGCCCGACACGCCGAGCAGCCCGGCCTCGTGATAGAGCAGCCGTGTGACATCCGCGACGGGCATGTGCTCACGCTCGATCAGATGCAGCACGACACCAGGATCGATCGACCCGGTGCGCGTTCCCATCATCAACCCCTCGAGCGTTGAGAAACCCATGGACGTCGCCACGCTAATTCCATCGCGCATCGCGCAGAGGCTTGCCCCGGCGCCGAGATGGAACGCGATCACGCGGGCGGGCATGGCGTCGCCGGCGAGACCCGGCAGGCTCGCCGCGACATGCTCATAGCTCAGGCCATGGAACCCGTAGCGCCGGATGCCGCGCGCGGCGAATGCGCCCGGCAGCGGCAGTCGCCAGCTCGTCTCGGGCATGGTGGCGTGGAAGCCGGTGTCGAAGCAGGCGATCTGCGGTCGCGCCGGTAGGTGACGATCGCACGCCGCCATGCCGGCGAGGGCGGGCGGCATGTGGAGCGGCGCGAGCGCCTCGAGCGCCTGCAGCACGTCGCGGATCTCCGGCGTGAGACGCACCGGTGTGATGAAACGCGCCCCGCCATGCACGACGCGATGCCCGATCATCGTCACCGACTCGATGAGGCCGCGCGCGCGCAGGAAATCGACGAGCATGGCGATCGCGGTCTCGTGCGCGAAGGCGCGCTCGTCCCGGCGGGTGAAGACGACCAGCTGATTTTCATCGCTGACCTCCATCACCGTCGTGGTCGCGGTCCGAGCCATCTTGCCGCGCAGCTCGGCGCTGGGCGCGTCGGCGCCCGCCATGCCGAAGATCGCGAATTTCAGGCTCGACGAGCCGGCATTGATCGCCAGGAACCGGGTCGCCATCGCCGCGCTCAGCCGAGCGCCCCGGCGGCGCGCAATCGCGCGACGGCATCGGCGTCCAGCCCGAGCTCGCTCAGCACTTCCGTCGTGTGCTGACCGAGATCGGGCGCCGGAAGGCGGATCTCGCAGGGTTCGTCGCGCAGCTTCAGCGGAAAACCCGTCATCGGCACGTTGCCGTGCCCGGGATGCGGAACGTTGAGGACCATCTGACGCGCGGCCGTCTGGGGGTCGGCAAATGCCTGCACGAGATCCTTCACCTCGGCGCAGGGCACGCCCGCGCGATTGAGCATTTCGATCCAGTAGGCGCGGGGCTGCTCGACCAATCGCGCTTCGATTTCGGCATTGATCTTGGCGCGATTGGCGAACCGCGCGGCGGCGGTGGCGAAATCGGGATCGTCATTCAGCCGCACGAGATCGAGCGCGCGCAGCAAGCGGCCGTAGATCTCGTCATTGGCCGGCGCGATCGCGATCACGGCGTCGGCGGTGTTGAACAATCCGTAGGGGGCGACGACCGGATGATCATTGCCGAGCCGTGGCGCCTGCTCGCCGGTCGCGAGCACATGGGTGCCGGCATAGGCGGAGAAGCTCAGCAGCCCATCGACCATCGCGGTGTCGATATGCTGCGGCTTGCCGGTGTCGCGGCGGCGGACAAGCGCGGCGCTGATGCCGAGCGCGCCATAGAGGCCCGCGATCAGGTCGCTGATCGGCAACCCGGAGCGCATCGGCGGATCCTCCGCGCGGCCGTTGAGACTCATGAACCCGCTCATCGCCTGCGCCACGAAGTCGAATGCCGGGCGATCGCGATAGGGACCGTTCTGACCGAAGCCGGAGATCGAGCAGAGGACGATGTCCGGCTTGAACTCGATCAGCCGCTCCCAGCCGAAACCCATTTCGGCGAGCACGCCGGGGCGATAATTCTCCACGATCACGTCGCTGCGCCGGATCAGCTCGGTCAGCACGGCGCGGGCTTCCGGCTTGCGCAGGTTGAGCGTGATCGAACGCTTGTTGCGGTTGAAGCTCGCGAAGTACCAGCTGAATCCGTCGCGCATCGTGCCCTGGGCGCGCACGGGATCGCCGTCGGGCGTCTCCACCTTCAGGACATCGGCGCCGAGATCGCCGAGCAACTGCGTGCAGAACGGTCCGGAGAGGACACGCGTCAGATCGAGGACGCGAATGCCGGTGAGTTGACCCATGAGGATGTCCGCGATGTCGGGTGTTCAGGCGTGCGATATGCCGGCCAGCGGAGCGATGTCGGCGCGCTCGGCCTGCGCCGCGGCGCGGGCGCGTTGATCGTCACGAGCCTGTTCGCGCCGGCGCAGGACCTCGTAGACCACCGCGCCGGCCAAGGTGACCGCGATGATCAGCACGGCGAGCGCGGAGATCGCCGGCGTCGTGCCTTGCCGAACCCGCCCGGCGAGCACTGTGGTGAGAGTCTTGTCGGCGAGGATGGCGAAGGTCGTGGTGTTGTAGTTCTCGAAGCTCGAGAGGAAGGCGAGCACGGCCGCGGAAAGAATCGCCGGCTTGAGGAAGGGCAGCAGCACGTGGAAGAAGACCTGCGTGCGCGTAGCGCCGAGGTCGAGCGCGGCCTCCTCCTGCGCCGGATCGAAGCGCTGCAGCCGCGACATGAAGATGAGCATGCAATAGGCGGAGATGAACGTCGATTGACCGAGCGTCGCGAGGAAAAATCCCTGGAAGAGCTGTTCGCGCGTGCCGGTCCAGTCGACGACGTCGCTCCAGAAGATCACGGTGGAGATGCCGAGGATCACGCCCGGCGTCAGCACCGGCGAGACGACGACGAGGTAGTAGAGCGATCGTGCGCGCGCATGGATCTGCGTCATCACGATCGCGCCGGCCAGGCCGAGCGGCACGGACAGCGAGACCACCATCAACCCGATGATCAGGCTATTGCGCATGCCCGTCATCAGATTCTGGTCGCCGATCAGCAGTGCGAACCATTCCAGCGTGAAGCGCTCGAACGGATAGACCTGCGGATAGGTCGGCGTGTTGAACGCCGTGATCCCCATCACGATCAGCGGACCGAACAGGAACGCGAAGAACAGCAGGATGTAGAAGCCGATCATCGCCCGGTAGACGCCACGCGCGCTCATCGCGTAATCTCCGACAGGCTGACCTTGAAGATGCGCATCACCATCATCACGAAGGCGATGCAGGTCAGCAGCAGGATGATCGCGTAGGCCGATCCCTGCTGCCAGTTGAACGCCTGATAGAAACGGTCATAGACGATCGGCGTGAACCACAGCGTCTTCGGTCCACCCAGCACCAGCGGCGCGGCGAGCGAGCCGGCGACGAGCATGAACACGAGCGTGCAGCCCGATGCGATGCCCGGCTTGGCGAATGGCATGACGACGTTGAGATGGATGTGCCACCACGGTGCGCCGAGATCGCGCGCGGCTTCGATCTGATTGCGATCCAGGCTCTCGATCGCGTTGTAGAGCGGAAAGATCATGAGCAGCAGGTAGGCGTAGGTCAGGCCGGCGTAGAGCGCGACATTGGCGCCGATGAAGTCGATCGGCGCGTCGATCAGGCCGAGGCCGATCATGATCGCATTGAGGGTTCCGCCGGTGCCGAACAGGATCAGGAAGGCGAAGGCGCGCAGGATCTCGTTGACCCAATAGGGCACGATCAGGAGCAGCAGCAGGGCGCGCAGCTTGGCCGGCTGCGCGACCTGCGCCATGTAGTAGGCGAGGGGGTAGCAGATCGCGAAATTGGCGATCGTGATGACGACGCTGACCAGGATCGTCTGCCAGAAGGCGTTGATGTGGATCCAGTTGAAGCTCGTGAAGACCCGCGTGCTGCCATAGACGAAGTACCAGTAGTTCTCGAGCGTGTAGACATCCGCGGGTCCGCCGCGCCGGCTCGGCGGCAGCTTCCGGTGGAACGAGTAATCGACCATGTAGAGCAGCGGCCAGACGATCATGAACAGGGCCCAGAACCCGACCGCGACGACCAGGTAGGTCGCGATGACGGGGCCATTGCGATGGACGAATCCCTGCGACGCGCCAACGCCGGCGCGGCAGCGTTCGCGCAGCGTGAGCAGCCAGAACAGACCGGCCACCACCAGCGGCAAGGCGAACAGCGCCGCCGACGTGACGGGATTGCTCACGCAAGCGCGCTCGGCGCGGCGAGGACCAACCCGTCGCGGCGCTCATAGACGAGCGGCGCCTCGGCCCCGGACGCTGGAATGTCGTCGCCGTCGCGTCGGCCCAGCGAGACGGTGATCGGCTTGTCGCCGGCGCCGCGCAGGAAGACATGCGTCGTATTACCCTCGAAGGTCGTCGTCACGAGTTGCGCGCCCAGCATCGGCGTCTCGCCCGGACGCGCCAGCCGCAGCGCCTCCGGACGAATGAAGATGGTCGCGGCCTGTCCGGCGGCGACGCCGTGACCGGCGCGTCCGGTGAGCGGGCCTTGCGGCGTCTCGATCGTCGCCTCGCCGTCGCGCAGCGAGATGATCTTGCCCGAAAAGCCATTGTTCTCGCCGACGAAGCTCGCGACGAAGGCGGTCTCGGGATTCTCGTAGATCGTGCGGCCGTCGCCGACCTGTTCGATGACGCCGGCATTCATGACGGCGATGCGGTCGGACATCGTCAGGGCCTCGCCCTGATCATGGGTGATGTAGATGAAGGTGATGCCGACGCGCTTCTGGATGGCGCGGAGTTCGTTGCGCATGCGCTGGCGCAGCTTGAGATCGAGCGCCGACAGCGGCTCGTCGAGCAGCAGGACCTTCGGTTCGACCGCGAGCGCGCGCGCGATCGCGACGCGCTGGCGCTGTCCGCCCGAGAGTTCGCTGACCCGCTTGTGGCCCTGATCGGGCAGCGCAACGAGCGCGAGGAGTTCCTCGGCGCGACGCAGGCGATCGGCTTTCGCGACGCCGCGTACGCGCAGTCCATAGCCGATATTTTCCGCCACGCTCATCAGCGGGAACAGGGCGAGGTTCTGGAAGATCAGCGCGGTGGGCCGCTTGTTGGGCTCGATTCGGCTCATGTCCTCGCCGCCGATCCTCACGCTGCCCTCGGAGGGATGCAGAAAACCCGACACCGTGCGCAGCAGGGTCGTCTTGCCGCAGCCCGAGGGCCCGAGCAGGCTGAAGAATTCGCCGCCGCGGATCTTCAGCGTCGCGGCCTTGACCGCGACGAAGGGGCCGAAGCGGATCGTCACATTGTCGAGTTCGACGTCGGCACTCATCGGTTGGACCTTGCTGCCCCCTGGCGGCGCGCGGTGCTGCTGTCGTCACCGTCGCGACGCCCGCCACATACGAACATCCCGGCTCCGTGAGGAGCCGGGATGTGTGGTGTCAGGTCACGGCCGGTTGGTGTCAGGCCGCCTTGAACTTCTCGGCGTATTGCGTGCGCAGTTCGGCGAACCAGGATGGCTCGACGGGCCGCGCCCAGAGGCGCTCGATCGCATCCTCGGGATAGGCTTCCTTGAAGATCGCGCGCGCCTTTTCCGACAACAGCGCATCGGCGCCCTTGGCGACGGGGTTGTAGCCGGAGCCTTCGGCGACCTTGGCCGAGCCCTCGGCCGAGTGCACGTAGTTGAGCCACTCGTAGGCCTGCGCCACGTTGCGCGCCGCCTTGGTCATCGACCAGCCATCGACCCAGCCGATCGCGCCTTCCCTAGGCGCCATGTAGGTGATCGGCGAGCCGGCCTTCTTGAGGCTGATCGCCGGGCCATCCCAGGTCTGGCCGATGACGACGCCGTTCGACATGAAGCCGGACTTGGTGTTGTCGGCGGAATCCCAGAACTGCTTGATCCACGGCTTGCGCGCGATCGCCTCCTTGAGCAGCACGTCGTAGATCTTCTTCATCGTCGCCTCGTCCTTGTAGGCGTCGAGCATGCGGTTCGATGGCAGCTTGCCGTTGCCGTCCATCCACAAGCCGATGCCGAGCAGGATCGAGTGCGGACGGCCCTGGACCTTGCCGCGGTACTCGTCGTTCCACAGCGTGCCGAAGCTGAGAGTCTTGTATTCGAGCTTGGTCAGGTCGTTGCGCCAGCTGATCGCCTCGGTGCCCCAGCAATGCGGCACGTGGTAGAGCGAGCCTTTCCACAGCCAATTGTCGCGTGAGGCCTTGATCATCGACGGCAGCACGCCGTCGAGCTTCAGCTTCTTTTCGTCGAGCGCCTGGAGAACGTCGATCTCCTCGAATTGCTGCGCGCGGTCATGCGTGGGCTGGCACAGATCGAACCCCGCGCCGCGGGTCGCCTGCAGCTTGTTGATCTGTTCCTCGTTCTGCGAGAACGGCGTCGAATTGACCTTGATGCCGGTCTTCTTCTCGAAATCCGGGATCACCGGATTCGGCAACTCGTCATCCCAGTTCAGGAGGCTGAGCGAGCCGGAACTCGAAAGCGCATCGTGGACGATCGCCGGGCTCGCCGCGAGCGCAACACCATAGACGCTGCTCTTCAGCATCAATCGGCGGCTGAAACGGCGCGCCGCCAGGGCAGTCGATTCGGCAGAAGTCAGGATCTTCTTCGAAGACATGATTGAACACTCCCCATTGTGAAGTATCGCGGGGGAAAAACCGTCGACGCGCATCCCCCGCGCCATTGGGCCACGCTAACGCAGGCCATACGGCCGAACAACGTCGAAGGCTGGGCCGATGCCGCGGAATTCACGCACTCGGATTGGGCGGACTCCCACGGGCTCGGCACGCCAAATGACCGCCCGAAGCGCCGCGCCCGGTGTCAACATGTGCTGTGGGATGATGTGCTGTGGGATGCCCATGCGCCGAGGCATTCGCGGCGCATGCTGACTTTACTTCCGGTGCGGATCCGGTCAGCCGATCGCGCGCTTCGACTGGTCGATCGCATAGAGCTTGGCGCGCGGACCGGCGCGCATGACCTGGCCCGGCAAAGGGCGACCGAGGAGCTTTTCGACGCGGCGCGCGACCGCGCAGAGCGCGTCGAGATCGATCCCCGTCTCGATCCCCAACTCGTGCATCAGGTTGACGACGTCCTCGGTGCAGACATTGCCCGTCGCGCCAGGCGCGAAGGGGCAGCCGCCCAGGCCGCCGATGCTGCCTTCGTAATGCGTGATGCCCAGCTCCAGGCCGGTCATGACGTTGACCAGACCCAAGCCGCGCGTGTTGTGGAAATGCAGCGTCATCTCGAGCGCGGGCAGGCGCCGGCGGATCGCCGTGACGGCATCGCGCACGACCGGCGGCGTGGCCATGCCCGTCGTATCGCCGAATCCGATGTGATGGATTCCCATGGCATGCATCAGCACCGCGATGTCGGCCACGCGCTCGGCCGGCACGTTGCCTTCGAAAGGGCAGCCGAAGGCGGTGGCGATGGCGGCATGCACGGTCATGCCCGACTTGGCCGCAAGCGCCATGACGTCGCGAAACCCTTCGAGCGACGCGGCGATGGAGCGATTCACGTTGGTGGTGTTGTGGGTCTCCGAAGCCGAGACGAAAAGCAGGATCGTCTTCACGCCTGCCTTCACCGCATTCTCCGCACCGCGCAGATTCGGCACGAGGCAGACCAGTTCGGGATTCCTCGATTTGTCGATGCCGGCATGGACCTCGGCGGCGTCCGCCATCTGCGGCACGGCGCGCGGACTCACGAACGACGTCACCTCGAGCTTGCGCACCCCGGCCGCGATGATCGCGTTGATGATCTCGATCTTGGTCTTGGTCGGGATGAAATCATGCTCGATCTGGAATCCGTCGCGTGTGCCGACATCGCAGATGGTTACCGCTCGCGGATAGGCCATGGGATCTCCTTCGAGTGCCGGTCGCACGACGCAGCGCACCACCCCGCCTGCGCGGGGTGGTCGCTCCGATCGCCGTTCAGCTGACCGCGCGCAGCTGCGGTCGGTTCATCGTGCGGCGGATCGCCGCGCGCGTCTTGTCGAATATCTCGTCGATGTGCGTCTGCTCGCAGACGAATTGCGGCGCCAGGATCAGCGTGTCGTAGGTGATGCGCGCCAGCAGGCCATTGTTGAAGAGGTCCTGCAGCATCTCGTAGCCGCGCAAGCCGGGCTTGCCGTCCGCCGGCTCGAAATCCACGGCGCCGAGCAGGCCGATGCCGCGCGTGTCGGTGACGATGCCGAACTCGCGGAGGCTGGCGATCTGCTCGAGGAAGTACGGCGTCATCTTCTTGGCGCGCGCGAAGAGATCCTCGCTCTTGTAGATCTCGAGTGCCGCGAGCGACGCCGCACAGGCCGCGGGATTGCCCGACCAAGTGTAGCCGTGCATGAGCTCGATGCCCTTCGCGGGGCCTGCATCCGTAATCGTCCTGTAGACCTTGTCGTTGGCGACCACGGCGCCCATCGGGATCACGCCGTTGGTGATCGCCTTGGCGAGGGTCATCATGTCGGGGTTCACGCCGAAAGTCTGGCACGCGAAATTCTCGCCGAGACGGCCGAAGCCGGTGATCACCTCGTCATAGATCATCAGGATGCCGTGCTTGTCGCAGGTCTCGCGGATCTTCTGCAGATAGCCTTTCGGCGGCGGCAGAATGCCGATCGAGCCGGCGATCGGCTCGATGAAGACCGCCGCGATCGTGTCGGCGCCGTAGAGGTCGACATTGCGCTGCAGATCGTCGGCGAGATCGGCGCCGGTGTCGGCCTGGCCCATGACGAATTTATGCTCGGGCGGACGCGTGTGGCGCATGTGGCTGATGCCGGCCAGCAAGGGGCCGAACGTCTCGCGGTTGCGCACCATGCCCGACAGCGACGTGCCACCGAAATTGACGCCGTGATAGGCCTTCTCGCGGCAGACGAAACGCGTGCGCTGCGGCTGACCCTTCGCGCGATGATACTGCAGCGCGATCTTCATCGCGCTGTCGACGGCCTCCGAGCCGGAATTGGCGAAGAACACGTAGTCGAGATCGCCGGGCGCCAGGGCCGCGATGCGACGCGCGACTTCGAATTGCAGGGGATGGCCGAACTGGAACGGCGGCGAGTAGTCGAGTTCGAGCAGCTGCTTGTGGACCGCGTCCGCGATCTCCCGGCGGCCATGCCCGGCGGGAATGCAATACAGGCCCGAGCAGCCATCGATCAGCGTCTCGCCGCGATGGTTCTTGAGATATACGCCCTTCGCCGCGACGAAGAGCCGCGGCTCCTGCTTGAAATGCTTGTTGGCCGTGAACGGCATCCAGAGTTCTTCGAGCGAATTGGGCTTGAGCGTCATGGCAAATCCCCTGGGGTGCGTGAGGTGTGTGCGGGTTCGGATTGATAGCGGGCAAGGCCCGATTTCGATAGCCAAAGATTACGCCATTCCCGGCCATCGGGGCGGCTGATTTAGAGCCGTTGCAATGGGGCAATCTCGGCTTGCGTGGGGAGGGATGGCAGCGTGCCGCGGCGGGTGACGGAGAGGCTCGCCGCCGCGACCGCGATGTTCAGTGCGGCCAAGGGCGTCTGACCCCGCGCCAGCAAGCCGATGAGCGTGCCCGTGAGCACGTCGCCGGCGCCCGCCGTGTCCGCGGCCTCGACCCGGGGTGCGAAGATGCGCCGGGAGGAATTGGCGCCGTGGAGCCAGGCGCCATCCCCCCCGAGGGTCAGCACCACTGCGCGTCTCGGGCTGGCGAGCGCGGCGGCTGCCTGCTTCGCATCGCCATGCGGCGCCAGCGTCATCGCCTCCACCTCGTTCACGACGATCAGATCGGCGAGCGCCAGGATGGCGTCGAATTGGAAATCGATCGGGGCGGGATTGACGGCGACTCGCGCGCCGCGTCGCCTGGCCTGCGCGGCATCGCGCCATCCGCATCGTCGCCGAACGCGGCAGCGAAGCAGGTCGGGGCGCCCGCGCGCGCCGCGACGATCGCCTGGTTGAGCCCCTTGCCGCCGGCGTTGCGCGTCGGCGGGCAGCCGATGAGCGTCTCTCCCGGACGCGGCAGATGCGCGACAGGCTGTGTCACATCCAGCGTCGCATTGCCGAGGACGAAGACGCGGCTCATGGATGCGCCTCATCGCGGCGTGCGCGCAGGATCGCCAGCCGCTGTTCGGTGAAAGGTGAACCGCTCGCAACCGCTCCTGACAAGCCTCTACTTCAACACCGGCTCGCCGGCGCATGGCCCGATCCCACCGTCGATCGGCTGGGCGCATGACGTGAACTTCAAGCCGAACAAGCTCGATCGCGACGGCGCGAAGAAACTGCTGGTCGATGCCGGTCACGCTGCGCCCGTGCCCGTGACCATCACGGTCACGAACTCGCCGCTGCAGGTGCGCATCGCCGAGACCCTGCAATCGCAGGCCAATCAGGCCGGCTTCAAGGTGGAGATCAGGCAGATCGACGCCACCAGCCTGATCACTGTGCTGCGTCAGCGCGATTTCGATCTCTGCATGTCGCCATGGTCGGGCCGTTCGGATCCCGACGGCAACATGTTCAACCACTTCACCAAGACCGCGCCGAACAATTTCGCGGGCTGGCGATCCGACGCCGTCAACGATCTGCTGGTGAAGGCGCGCAGCGTCTTCGATCCGGCGGAACGCGCCGCGCTCTATCGCAAGGCCGAGGAAGGCGTCGCGGCGGAGCAGCCGATGCTCTTCGTCCATTTCGATGCGACGATCCAGGCGGCGTCGACCAAGCTCGACTGGACTCAATACGCCGATGGCGCGTTCCGGCTGCAATTCGCCAAACTGAACTGAAGGCGGCAGACATGGGTGAAAAGCTGAAACTGCTGCTCGCCGGCGAGAGCTGGATGACCACGGCGACCCATATCAAAGGCTGGGACCAGTTCGACCCGGCGACTTGTCATCGCGGTGCGGACGATTTCGTGGCGGCGATGAAGGGGGCGGGGATCGGCATCGACTACATGCCAATCATGTGGCGGCGAGCGACTTCCCTCTCGCGGCGGCGGGGCTCGACGCCTACGCCGCAATCCTGCTCTCCGATATCGGGCCGCATTGGCTGCCAAAGGAATTCTCCGTCTGGTCGGGCTTTTCGCCGCTGTGGTTCAATCTGCTGCGTTGGGTGAGCCATGCGCGCTGAACCGCGCGCGCTTCGACAGAGTGGCGCTGCGCCGCGTCAGGTCATGACGTGAGCGAGAGCCGCCGAGACGCCGACGAACGCTTGCTTGGAAACCCGAGCGGGAGATGACACGTTCGGGATTGTCGACGAGAGGCATCACGTCGCTCACAGTGCTGTGCTTCGTCGAGATATCAGCGACAGCAATCGTGCTTGTGTTTATCGCCGGTCTCGTATTCGTCGTGCAATTTCACCCAGCTCATGACGCCATCGACCTCGTTGCGGCCCTTGGGCGTGAGATCGAGCCAGGCGAAGGCGCCCATCAGCATTTCGTCTCCGCGGTGGTAGGTCGAGTGGGTGTGGAACGCCTCGCCGCTGTCGTTTCTGGGTCGCTGTCGTTTCTGGGCCGCTGTCGTTTCTGGCGAAGATGCTGGCGCCGTGCATGTCCTCGCTGGTCTTGATCGGCGCGCCGTAGTTGTAGATGGCGCGTCCGGCGGCGATGTCCGCCGTTGTGAACGGCACGCCGAAATCGAAGTTGAATGCGCTGCCGTGCGAAGAGATCCACGGGAAGGTCCATTCCATAAGGCGCCTGACCTGCTCGATCCGCTCGAGCGGCACGCGCGAGATCGCGGCGAATGCCAGGTCGGCATGCTCGAAATGCTGACGCGCCGCATCGATATGATCCGCGATGTAGGAACATCCTTTGCAGAGGTGGTCCGACCCCGGCGTCAGCATGAAGTGATAAACGGCGAGTTTGCTGTGGCCGCGGAACAGATCTGCGAGCGTCATTTGCCTTGGGGTCCCTCGAACACGTAGGGCCAGGGCAATCGCATTTCAGATTTGAGCCATGAGGTTTGCGAGGAAAGCGTTGCTCCAACCGGCTCGTTTGATTTTGCGGCGGTTTGAGATTTTGGTTTTTTGGGCATTGAGGATGTTGAGCG